>JGI12635J15846_10000082_pt1 | contig 64255 bp, 57 predicted proteins | sample BlaSpr_A8_OM2_M2_FD_15846 | JGI IMG/M metagenome (IMG submission 15846)
TCGCCTTGCTCGTGGTGCGCGAGTCAAGTAAACTTAACTGTTTTGCGAAGCCTCAAATTCTAACATCGGTGCACTGTCCCATCGTCGCACAAGATGTCGGTTCCGGTTGGGCCGGACCCGCCCAAAAAGGCAGAATCTCAAATGAAGATCCACGAATATCAGGCAAAAGCCATCCTTGCGCGTTATGGGGTTACGACTCCGCGCGGAGAAGTGGCGTTCACCAAGGAAGAGGCGCGGGAAGCGGCGCAACGGTTGAAGACGCCCGTGGTCGTCGTGAAAGCGCAGATTCATGCCGGCGGGCGCGGGAAGGCCGGCGGCGTGAAACTTGCCCGCTCGGCGGATGAGGCGGCGGAACTCGCTTCGCACATTCTGGGAATGACGCTGGTGACGCCGCAGACCGGGCCGCAAGGACGCGTTGTGCGCCGGCTGTTGATTGAAGAAGGATTGGACATCAAGCGCGAACTGTATCTGGGATTGCTGGTGGATCGAGAAACAGGACGCCCTATGTTCATGGCCAGCTCCGCCGGTGGAATGGAAATCGAGGAAGTGGCCAAGGACAATCCCGGTGCGATCCTGCGCGAGCAGATTCACCCGGCGGTGGGCTTGCAACCTTATCAGGCGCGCAAAATTGCGTTTGGCTTGGGGTTGTCGGGCGAGTTGGCGACGGTGGCCACGCCGTTTCTGCAGGCGCTCTACCGCGCGTTCATTGATACCGATGCCTCGATGCTGGAGATCAATCCGTGCGTGGTGACGGGCGACGGGAAACTGGTGGCGCTCGACGCGAAGATGACCTTCGACGACAACGGGTTGTTCCGCCACAAGGATTTGCGCGAACTGCGCGACCTGGACGAGGAAGATCCGCTGGAAGTGGAAGCGTCGAAATATGGCCTCAATTACATCAAGCTGGATGGCAGCGTGGCCTGCATGGTGAACGGCGCGGGCCTGGCGATGGCGACGATGGACATTATCAAATACGCGGGCGGCTCGCCGGCGAATTTCCTCGATGTCGGAGGCGGAGCTTCCGCCGAGCAGGTGAAGAATGCCTTCCGCATTCTGCTTAGCGATCCTGAAGTGCGCGCGGTCTTCATCAATATCTTCGGGGGCATTTTGCGTTGCGATGTGCTGGCCACCGGCGTGGTGGCGGCGGCAAAGGATTTGCACGTCAGCATTCCCGTGGTCGTGCGGATGGAAGGAACCAACGTGGAGCGAGGGCAGCAGATTCTGCGAGAGAGCGGTCTGAATTTCACGATTGCCGATGGGATGAAGGACGGAGCGCAAAAGGTTGTCGCGCTGGCGGGAGGTGCGCGATGAGCGTGCTGGTGAATGAAAAAACACGATTGCTGGTGCAAGGATTTACCGGGCGAGAAGGGACTTTTCATGCACAGCAGATGATCGAATATGGGACTAACGTCGTCGGTGGCGTGACGCCGGGCAAAGGCGGCACGAAGCACCTCGAGCGGCCGGTGTTCAACACCGTGTCGGAGGCGGTGAAGGCTACCGGCGCGGACGCTTCGGTGATTTTTGTGCCGCCGCCGTATTCGGCCGACGCGATTCTGGAAGGCGTGGATTCGCAACTACCGCTGGTGGTGTGCATCACGGAAGGTATTCCAACGCTGGATATGGTGCGCGTGGCGGAAGTGCTCAGCGGCTCAAAGACGCGGCTGATTGGCCCGAATTGTCCCGGCATTATTTCTCCGGGGAAGTGCAAGATCGGAATTATGCCCGGCCGCATTCACAAGCAGGGAAACGTCGGCGTGGTCAGCCGCAGCGGAACTCTCACCTATGAAGCGGTGCATCAGTTGACGCAGTTGGGCATCGGGCAATCCACGTGCATCGGCATCGGCGGCGACCCGATCATCGGGACGTCGTTTCTGGACAGCATCAAAATGTTCAACGACGATCCTGATACGCGCGCGATCATTTTGATCGGGGAAATTGGCGGCAATGCCGAGGAGCGCGCTGCGGCATGGATCAAAGTCCATGTCAAAAAGCCGGTGGTTGGATTCATCGCCGGGCAAACCGCACCTCCGGGACGCCGGATGGGTCACGCGGGCGCGATCATCAGCGGCGGGCAGGGAACTGCGAAAGATAAATACGCAGCGATGAACGCAGCAGGAATCCAGACAGTGGAAACCCCTGCGGATTTGGGCTCCACACTGGCCGCTGCATTGAAATGATTAGCGCCGGCTTCCCGCTAGCGACATATTCATCAAGGAGAAATTTGTGGCAATCGAGCGGACATTTGCAATCATCAAGCCAGACGCCGTAGGTCGCGGCCTGCAGGGAGAAATTCTCTCGCGGATTCATAAGGCGGGATTCAAGATTGTGGCCATCAAGTCGATGCGCTTGACGAAAGCGGAGGCCGGCGGGTTTTATGCTGTCCACGTGCAGCGGCCGTTCTTCGGCGAGCTCACCGACTTTATGAGCTCAGGCAAGATTTTTGCCCTGGTGCTGGAAGCCGACGGCGCCATCGCCAAATGGCGTGATACCATGGGCGCCACCGACCCGAAAAAGGCCGCGCCGGGAACTATTCGCCACGACCTCGGAACCAACATCGGCAATAACTGCACACACGGCTCCGATGCGCCGGACACCGCCGCGTTTGAAATCGGTTATTTCTTCTCGGGCCTCGAACTGATCTAAGATCGCTGGCGCAGAGATGGATCCACTGCGAGAACTCGGCAGGACGCTGCTCTATGTTGCGGGCTTTCTCGCGCTCGTCGGCGCCTTTTTCTATTTTGGCGGAAAGCTCCCATTTCGCCTCGGCCGCTTGCCGGGTGACTTCGTCCACGAAGGCGAGCACACCACGTTTTACTTTCCTCTGACAACCAGCATCCTGCTCAGTGCGGGACTCAGCCTGCTCCTGTGGCTCATCTCCCGCCTCCGCCGATGATTGTTGCGCATATTCTTTGTCCTGCTAGAGTAGGGTTGTGGACGCATCAAAAACACAACTGACATTCAATCTGCAGCCGGAGCGGCGGATTTACACCGTCAGCGACCTGACGGCGCGCATCCGCGAATTGCTGGCGAAGAATTTCACGGATGTCACCGTGCAAGGGGAAATTTCCAATTGCCGCGCGGCTTCGTCTGGTCATTATTACTTCACCTTAAAGGATGAGCGCGCGCAAGTGCGCTGCGTGCTCTTCAAGCAGCAGCAGCGCGGGATGAAATTTCTCCCTGAGGATGGGATCAAAGTCACAGTGCGTGGTTCAGTCAGCGTCTACGAGGCGCGCGGCGAGTACCAGATTTATGTGGAGTCCATCGAGCCAGCCGGCCGCGGCGCGCTGCAACTTGCGTTTGAACAACTGAAGAAGCGGCTTGAAGCCGAGGGCCTCTTCGAAGCCGGGCGGAAAAAACCGCTGCCGCTGCTGCCGAATCGTATCGGGCTCATTACTTCGCCGACGGGCGCAGCGGTGCGCGACGTCGTCCGCATCCTCAAACGCCGCTTCCACAACGTTTATCTCACGTTGTATCCCGTTCGGGTGCAGGGCGAAGGCTCTGCAGCGGAAATCGTGCAAGCGCTGGGCTACTTCAATAAGAAATTGCCCGTGGATGTGATCCTGCTGGTGCGCGGCGGTGGCTCGCTGGAAGATTTGTGGTCGTTCAACGAGGAGAGCGTGGCGCGGGCCATCGCGGCGTCGGCGATTCCGGTGATTTCGGGTGTGGGCCACGAAACCGATTTCACCATTGCCGACTTCGTTGCCGACATGCGCGCCTCGACGCCTTCCGCCGCCGCTGAACTGGTGGTGCAGACGCGGCGCGAATTCGACAAGCAAGTGATGGATCTTCGCGCGCGCCTCGAAGGTTCCCTGCGCTACCGGTTGCTGGAACTTTCTCGCCGCGTGCACGCGCTGACCGCGCGCAGCGGATTTCGCCGACCCCAGGATCTGCTGCGGCAACAACGGCAGCGCGCCGACGAATTTACTTCGCGCTTGGCTTTGGGATTGCGCGCGCGGCTCGAGGATTCACGCAAGCGGCTGAACACCGCGCGCCTGCGCGTGGCGTCGTTTGATTTTCGCGCGAAGATCGGCGTGCTCCGGCTTCGCTTGCAGAAGCGGACGCAGGAACTGGGTGTGCGCGAAGAACGCCTGCTGCGATTGAAACGCGAGCGCTGGGAACGCCTCACCCTGCAATTGCAGGAGCGCAGTCCACTGAAAGTTCTCGAGCGCGGCTACGCCATCGCCACCGACGCTGCTGGCAACGTCCTCCGCTCAGTCGATTCCATTTCCGCAGGGGATTTTGTGTCCGTCAGGTTATTGGACGGCACGCTCGGCGCCCAGGTAAAGGATAAAAGCAAGATTGGCTGAATAGGGATCAGCGGTAAATTTCCCGGCGATTTCCAACGTTGGTTATGGTGATCGTCCTATTCGCGTCGTCAATTCTGTAGAGAATGCGGTAATCACCGAAGCGAATCCGCCAGCCTCGACGATCCGCTAATTTCTTGCATCCGGCAGGACGGGGATTCTCACGGAGGCTTTCAATCTTGGACTCGGCGACCTCAAGTTGCTGAGCAGGCAAAGCGGCCAGCTCTCTTTGTGCACGCGGCAATATGAAAAGGGAATAGCTCACTTTCGCGAGCGCTTTATCTCAGCAATGGCCTGCTCAAAGGGAATCGGAGTTTCGCCCGAGGCTATGGCCTCGTCATAAGCGCGGATGTCTTCAAGATCTTCCAACTCTTCGAGAAGCTTTTCATACTCCTCGATGCCGATTACGACGGCCACTTTTTCCCCTTTTTCATTTGTGAGAAATTGGGTTGGCTCTTTCATGGCGTCACTCCAAAGAAAGTTTACTTCACGTCGCTGCAGCCAGCAAGAGCCGTGAATCACGGCAGTCGCGCAGAAGAAACGCTACTCTTCTTCGCCGCCGTCGACTTTGAGGACGGCGAGGAAGGCTTCCTGCGGGATGTCCACCTGGCCGACGCGCTTCATGCGCTTCTTGCCTTCCTTTTGTTTTTCGAGGAGTTTGCGTTTGCGGGAAATGTCGCCACCGTAGCACTTGGCGAGCACGTTCTTGCGAATGGCTGCAACGGTTTCGCGGGCGATCACGCGGCTGCCGATGGCGGCCTGGATGGGGACTTCGAACATCTGGCGGGGAATCAGCTTGCGCAGGCGGGTGACCAGGTCGCGACCACGCTCGACGGAGAATTCACGGTGGATGATCAGCGCCAGCGCGTCAACGGGTTCGCCGCCAACAAGAATGTCCAGCTTGATCAGGTCCGATTCGCTGTAGCCGGCAAGGTGGTAATCGAGAGATGCATAGCCGCGCGAAACACTTTTCAGCCGGTCATAGAAATCGAGCACGATTTCGTTCAGCGGCAATTCGTAGGTCAACATCACGCGCGTGGGCGAGAGATATTCGAAATTTTTCTGGGTGCCGCGCTTGTCCTGGCAGAGCTGCAGGATTCCGCCGACGGAATCGTCGTTGGTGATGATCATCGCCTTGATGATCGGTTCTTCGATTTTGTCAATGTCGCCGGGATTCGGAAACTTCGCCGGGCTGTCCACTTCGATTACTTCGCCGGTGACGCGCGTGATGCGGTAACGCACGCTCGGTGCAGTGGTGATCAGGTTCAGGCCGAACTCGCGCTCCAGGCGCTCCTGGACAATTTCGAGATGCAGCAGGCCCAGGAAGCCGCAGCGGAAGCCAAAGCCCAGGGCCACGGAATTTTCCGGCTCATAAAAAAACGCCGCGTCGTTCAATTGCAGTTTGCCCAGCGCATCGCGCAGCGGCTCATATTCATCTGCGAGCACCGGAAAAATACCCGCGAACACCATCGGCTTGATGGCTTCAAAACCGGGCAGAGCCGGAGCCGGCCGCGACGCTTCGGTGACCGTGTCGCCCATGCGCGCATCGGCCACGCGCTTAATGTTTGCGACGATGAAGCCGACGTCGCCGGCTTCCAGTTCTTCGAGCGCCACAGGCTTTGGCGTCAGCGTCCCGAGTTGCTCGACTTCGTAGACTTCATTGGTGGCCACCAGCCGGATCTTCATGTGCTTGGTGATGCGCCCTTCCATCACGCGCACCAGCACCACCGCGCCGCGATAGATGTCGAACCACGAATCAAACACCAGCGCCTGAAACGGATTATCGGCGCTGCCCTTGGGCGGCGGAATCCGGTGCACGATCGCTTCCAGCACATCTTCCACGCCGATGCCGCTCTTCGCGCTGATCATCAGCGCGTCGGCGGCGGGGATGGCTAGCACATTTTCAATCTGTTCTTTCACGAAGTCCGGCTGCGCCGCGGGGAGATCGATTTTGTTGATGACCGGCAAGATGGTGAGGTTGTGCGAAGCGGCGAGGAAGGTGTTGGCGACAGTCTGAGCCTCAACACCCTGGCTCGCGTCCACCACCAGCAATGCGCCCTCGCATGCCGACAGCGCGCGCGACACTTCATATGAAAAATCCACGTGCCCCGGGGTGTCAATCAGGTTCAGGCGGTAGGTGTTTCCATCTTTCGCCGTGTAATGAAGTCGAATGCTCTTGGCCTTGATCGTGATGCCGCGCTCGCGCTCCAGGTCCATCGAGTCCAGCACTTGCTCGTGCATCTCGCGCTGAGAGAGCGCCCCGGTCATTTCCAGCAAGCGGTCGGCAAGCGTGGATTTGCCGTGGTCAATGTGCGCGATGATGCAGAAATTGCGTATGAACTTTGGGTCCATTCGTATCCGTTACCGCCAGGATTTTTCCTGAGGGTGTTCCTGAGTGCTCGACGGCGGGCCTTGCTGCCAGATGAGGGCCGCTCACCCTGCTCAAAAGCGTGCCGCGTAAACATCTAGTTTGCCACAAACGGCAGAGGGCGTCAGCCCGAGCCGCGACCCCAGCGGTGTTTCGTTTTCCGCAGCCACAGTTCTGGCGACTCGCGGCTGTTCCATTAAGGGTCACTGGCCACACGGACAGGATTTGCGCCCGCGACTGAATAGAGGGACAGGTGTTTGTAGTTCAGGCAAGACAGGACTTTCGTCCTATAGGAACAAACACAGCAAACCTGTGAAATAGTCATCGAGATACTTACGACGCGCACCGCGAGTCTGTCTGCGGGGCAGATGGGAAATAGAGCGGCACGAAACGAGCTCGAGGTCATAAGAAACAATGATGAAAAACAGTTCCAAGCGATCTTGTAAGCAGCATGACCGCGCAGGCGGATTCACCCTGGTTGAACTCGTGCTCGTCTCGTTCTTGATGCTGGTTATCGGCGCGTTCGCAGTTCCCAATTTCTTACTGACGGTTTCCAATTTGAAATTGCGCGGTACGGCCAGCGATCTTGCCGGGCTGATGCAGCAGGCTAGAATCATGGCTGCCAAGAACAATCCTCAGAATCCTCCTGTTTACGCCATTCGGTACGCCGTCATAAACGGCGCTCAATCAGCATTTGTGGATCTCAACAACAATGGCGTTTGGGACGCAACCGTCCCCGTCAACGGCGATACCATAAGTGAACCGGTAATTGCGTTCGGCAAGGCCGTAGTTCCTGCCCCAGGGCCGCCAAGCGGGGGTGGGGGGCAACCGACTCCGTACGTTCTGTCGGGAGACAGCAGTACCGGCACGCCGTTCAACAACATCAACACCCTCGCGTTTACGTCAAGAGGCTTGCCCTGTGATTTCACCGCCCCACCAACATGCACCTCACCGGCAGCCAGTTATTTCGTTTATTACCTGACGGACACGCGGATTGGCAATCCCGGGTGGGCGGCGGTGGTGGTGACCAAGGGTGGAAGGACAAAAGTTGTGATGTGGACAGGTGCGTCATGGAACTAAAACAACGAAACAAATGGTCGAAACAGCGCGGGACGTCTCTCGTCGAGCTCATGATCGCTTGCGTGGTGCTTGTCGTGGGTGTAGCGGCAGTCGCAGGCATTATTCCGCTCGCGATCGGCGCGAACTACAGGAACCGGCAGCAGAGCAATTCGACGGTTATCGCGCAGATGGTGATGGAAAAAATCTTGAGCGTGCCGGCTGGCACTTCGCCAGTTCTCGTAGTTAGCGATTGTGTACCTAACGCCAACAACGTCAACACCTTTGGAACAGCGGGGACAGGGTCTGGCGCGACTCTACAGGCGTCCGGCGACGTAAACTTTAACGTAGCTGCTCCGGCAGGTTACAGCATGTTGTATACGACGTGCGGTCCCGGCGGCGGGCAAGCATCCGTGTACGACGTCCGGTGGAACATTCAGGCTCCTTCCGCGTTCGTAAAGCTGATCACCGTTTCAGCGAAGCTAAAAGGGAGTGGGAGTGCTTCCGACCCAAAGCTTTTTTCTGTCCCTGTGACTATCCGTTCCATGGCCGGGCAGGGGAGTTAACATGAAAAGAAAAGAATTGCTGAACAGACGGCAGCGTGGGTTTACCCTGGTTGAGATGCTGATGGTGATGGGGATTCTTGGCATCATCGTCGGAGGGCTCTTTGCGCAGATGGATCTTGCCCAGCAGCGCGCCTCTGCCGAGCGAACCAAACTGGACAACATGCAGGAAGCCCGCGACTTCGTCGACCAGTTCTTTCGCGACATCAACGAGATCGGCTATCCGAACGTGCGGATGATAGATGTCAGCAGCCCCTCTTGGAACCCTGTGCTCACCACGCCGGCAACCTATGGCTGGAACTCCGCCTATGCCAATGACTACAGGGTAGCCATCGGCCTGGTGAGAATAGACAACACCGAGATTCGCTTCGAGGCGGATACGAATGGTGACGGCAACGTCCAAAGCGTCCGCTATACGCTCAACGGCAACGGAAACTGCGCGCTTTGCCTGCAGCGCAGCCAGGTCGCGAAGGTCGCCGGTGACCCGTTGAACGCCCAACCGCCAAATTGGGGAACCGAAGTAAATGACGCGTTGAACAACGTCATCTTCACTTATTTTAAGGCTGACGGAACGGCGATCCCGGCAGCATCCTTGCCTTTGGACATCAGCACCCAGGCAGGCGCCCAGACCCTCGCCTCCATCAAAACCATCAAGATCAGCCTGATGATCAGCAACCCGGCGATTAAAGATATGAAGACAGGCCAAGTCATCCAAACTTCCTTCGAGGGAGAAGTTTCCCTGAACAATTGTTCGATGGCCGCGTCGGGCCAACCGATGTCGTGCTAGGAGAACACAAATGATTGGACATCAAAGAACAAAACCCAAGGCGTCCGAACGAGGATTCGCTTTGGTCGTCGCCTTGCTGACGTTGCTGCTGATCAGCGCTCTGTTGATGGGGATGATTGTCGCGTCCAACTCGGAAACGAATATCAGCGCGAACTTTCGCGACGAGCAAACGGCTTTCTTTGCCGCAAGAGCTGGGATTGAGGAGGTCCGTGACCGGATGCGGCCCAATGCTATAAGCAACGGCCTGGCCCTCACCACTTATTTCACCACCGCGCCTACACCGCTGCCCGGCGCGCCTGGCGGGGTTCTTTATGTCACAAACCCAGCTAATGGAGAAACGGTCGCCCCCTGGCTCACGAATGGAAGCAATTACCCGGATGATGAGATCTGCAAAGAGGTGACCTGTGTGGGCGGTGTACCCACCGGAGCCTGGTATCTGCCTGCACAATCGGCAGGTAACGGCTATGCCGCTGTGCCGGTTCTCCCGTGGAAGTGGGTTCGTGTGATGGTTAAGCCAAATAAGTCAGACACAGGCGGGGCTCGCATCACCTCCGTTGATGGCCAGACGAATGGCAATCTCGTTTGTTTCAATGGCACAAATGAGCACACGACGGCGGCAACAAGCTGCCCGGACAAGCCGGTGTATGAGCTGACAGCCTTGGCAGTAACCAAATCCGGTTCACGCCGCATGGTTCAATACGAAATTAGCCAGAATACTCTTCCCCCGATACCCGGAGCGATTGTCTTTGACGGTCCGACCCCAAACTTTGGCACCAATCCAAACTCGGCTGCGTTCGGTGTGACTGGCACCGACACACACACCGGACCGACCGGCGCTCAATGTCCCGCGGCAGTGAACGAGCCTGGGCTAGGAGGCTTTAACGCCGCCAGCGCAACCAGTTTAACGAGCCAAGCGAACCGGCCCGCCAGTTACACAGGGAGCCCTACCGGCATAGCGGACGTAAGCTCCCAATTAGGACCGTTGTCCACGGTAGATGGTTTGAACAGTTTGGTCAGCTCGGTCACCACCATGGCAGGTACCAACGTCTACGGGCCTAGTCCGTTACCGAGTCCGTCCACTCTGAATCCGGGCACCCTTGCCAACCCAGTGATAAACGTCGTGCAGGGAGACTATACGATGCCAAGCTCTGGTTCGGGGATTATCCTGGTCACCGGGACTCTTACCATGAACGGAAATCCCAGCTTTAATGGGCTAATTCTGGTAATCGGAAAAGGGAACGTCCAGAAGAATGGCGGAGGAAATGGCACGCTGGACGGTTCGTTGCTCGTAGCCAACCTGTACAGTGATCCTCCACCTGCCTCTCCTGCTTATACCCACCTTATCTCTTCGGGTGCTCCGGGCATACCGACGATTGCGTGGAACGGTGGTGGCAATGCCACCGTTCAATACGACAGCTGCTGGAGCAGCAGTCTCAGCAAGTCGCTTCCGTACAGGACCATTACAGACCGAGAACTCATCTATTGAGGCGGATGAGTTGAATCGCGAGGGAATCTGCCTAGAACAGATGGCAGAGGCCTTGGTATCCACCGCACCCCAGTTGCCGGACTAGCAAAACGCCAGTCCGAATGTGGGGTGCGTTTTTCTTTTCCTCTTTTGCAATCCACTCGAGCTTGCAGTGGCTCGTTCCTGTCGCAAGCTCGATTCTGGACGGTACATCGGCGCACTCTGCATAGGGCAGGAGCGCCGCCTCTTGCCGGATTGCCCAACGCGCAGCCACTCTGCTTTTGGCGGCATCTCACCACAGGTATATAGTGGAATTGGCGTTCAGAGCGCCCTTCGTGGCGGTGAACGCTACCTGGCAGGAAACCAAAGGCAAATCCCTGATGGCCGCAGACGTCGGCAAACAGCTGGAGCGGGCGAAGAAATTTCTCGAGAAGAACCGCGTCGAGGACGCGATCGAGGCGTATCTCGCTGTGCTGGATGGCTCCCCGCAGCACCTGGAGGCCTCGCAAGCGCTCGGTGATCTGTACACGCGCCTGGAGCAGCCCGACCGCGCCGCCGTCTATTACGGCCACCTGTTCGATCTGCTGATCGATCCCAAGGACGAAACCAAAGCCCTAGCGATTTACAACCGCTTCCTGCGCAATACCCTGGCGATCCAATCCCCAGAACGCATCACACGCTACGCCTTCCTGCTGCAAAAGCAGAATCGCGGGGAAGAAGCCATCGAACAGTACACCAAGGCCGCCGAGATGTTTTCCGAAGCCGGGCGCGGGGAAGACGCGCTGTTCTGCTGGGAGCGTACGGCGCAGCTCGACCCGGATAAAATTGCACGGCAGATGAAAGTTGCGGAGATTGCTTCGCAGTTGGGGAAGAACGCGCTGGCCGCCCGGGCCTTTCTGCGTTCTGCACAACTCTCGACCGCTTCGGGCGCGCCTGGGGATGCGTTGAAGTTGTTGGCGCGCGCCTACGCCCTGGCGCCTCACGAGCGAAGCGTGGCGTTGCTTTACGCCGAAGCCAAGTTGCGCAATGGAGAATCCGCGGAAGCCGCCGCGCTGCTGGAGCCCTTCGCGGCCACCGAAAGCGACGTGGCCTTTCTCGACACCTTCGCGGATGCCTTGCTGCAGTCTGGGCAACTCGATCGTTCCCGGGCAATTCTAGAGAAGCTGCTCCGCGAAAAAAACGAAGGGATCATGCGGCTCTTCGATCTTGCGGATGCCTACGCCAACGCCGATCAGGACGTCAAATCGGTGGAGATTCTGCAGATCCTGAAGCGCCGCCTGTTTGCCGACAAAAAGACCACGGAGTTCACCACGCAACTCGAATCGCTGGGCGCGAAACATCCGGAATCCACCCCCATCCTGGAATTCTGGGCGGGGCTTTATAGCGAGCTGAATCGCGAATCGCAATACTTTGAGGTGTTGATCCGGTTGTTTGACGCCAACTTCAATTCGGGCATTTTTCCGAAGGCCTGCGAAACCCTGGATCGGCTGGTGGATATCGATTCCTACGATTACCGGTGCCAGGAACGCCTGGAACGCCTGCGCGGGCACGCGGACGAAGCTTTCCTGCGGCGGGTTGCCGGCCGCATGGCGCGCAGCGCCAACGTCCAGTCAAGAAACACTACACCGCCAAAGGCTCAGGCCAGCCCGCAACTTGAGGGGCCTCCGCCAGCCACCGATGAGGGGCGCAAGATGCAGGCGCTCGACGACCTGATCGTGCAGACGGAGATTTTTCTGCAGTACTCCTTGCAGGCGAAGGCGATTGAGCGCTTGCAGAAGATTGCTTCGATGTTTCCCGGTGAAGAAGCTCGTAACCCGCGGCTGCAGAATTTGTATCAGACGGCCAACTGGTGGCCAAAGACCGCGGTGAAGCCGGAAGCCCCCAAGAAACCGAGTTCTGCGGGGCCGGTGATCGAAGAGAAACCCACGCCTCCGACCGGGCGCACCGGCAGCTACACCGTGGAGACGCTGCGCGACTTGACCAAGATTTCTGAAATTAACCAGAAAATTTTCCGGCAACAGACGCCGCGCGCGATGTTGAACACCACGGTGAACGAAGTTGGCGCGTACATGAAAGCCGCGCGCACGTTTTCCGTAATCGGCGCGCCCGGGCGTCCGCCGGAAATGGCCGCGGAGCACTGCACCTCCGGTTTGCGCCCGGCTCCGGCAGCGCAAGTAGTCTTCCTGCTTGCGCAAATTGAAAAGGCAATTCCCGACGAACTGGGCGGCTTGATCGTGGACGCTTCCGACGAATCCATTTTGAAGGAGCTTGGATTGGCAACCGCGCTCGGCGTGACCATCACCGACAAGGAAACTCAAGCGCCCGCGGGAATGCTCATTGTCGCTCACGACAAACCGCACCACTGGAAGCCCAACGAAACTTATTTTCTGCAGGCCATTGGCGACCAGATGATGATGAGCGTCAGCCACACGCGGCTGCGCAGCCTGGTGCGCCGCATGGGCGTTTCCGACGAGCGCACGGGCCTGCTGAGCCGGAGTTCGTATGTGGGATGCCTGCTGAACGAAGCCGACCGCGCGCGCACGCAGGGCACGCCGCTTTCGCTGGCGGTGCTGCAGATTGACCGCGGCGCGGACATGCTGCGGCAGCAGGGGGAAGTGCCGCTGGAGAAATTTCTGGAGCAGCTCTCGCGTTCGCTGCAGCCCATCGTGCGGCAGAACGATATGGCGGTAAAATATACGTCGTGGGCGCTGGCGTTTATCCTGCCGGACACGAATCTATCCGGCGCGCAGAATCTGGTGGATAAATTGAAGCGCGCGGCGGCCGGCGTTCGGCCTCCGTGGGATTCGACGCAGATCACGCTAAGCGCCGGGGTTGTGGAAGCGGCGGCGCGGCAGGAATTCGACAGCGAGGATATTGTGACCGACCTGATCAATCGCGCGGAGTTTAGCGTCGAGGAAGCCCGCAAGCGCGGCGGGGACGTGATCGTTCTCTCCGAGATTCCCAAGCTTTAACAGGAAAGGAAAATCATGTTTCCATCGGATGTGGTGATTGTTGCAGGTGCGCGCACGCCCATGGCGCGCTATACGGGAGCGTTTTCGGAAGTGTCGGCGATTGATCTGGGCGCGCATGCCGGCAAGGCGGCCATTCAGAAATCCGGCGTGGACCCGGCGGAATTCGATCACGCGATTTTTGGGAACGTGATGCAGACGAGCGCCGATGCGATTTATGGGGCGCGGCACGTTGGATTGAAGTCGGGGCTGAAGATCGAAACCTCGGCGGTCACCGTGAATCGCTTGTGCGGCTCAGGCATCGAGGCGATTGTGCAGGGAGCGCAGCGGCTGCTGCTGGGCGAAGCGAACATGGTGCTGGCGGGTGGTATGGAAAATATGACCCAGGCGCCGTTTGTGATTCGCGGCGCGCGCACGGGGCTGAAGCTCGGCGGCGGTGCGCTGGAAGATTTCCTGTTCGTCGGGTTGACGGACACGTATTGCGGTTTGCCGATGGCGCTGACCGCGGAAAAGCTGGCCGATCAGAAGGGAATTACGCGCAAAGACGCGGATGCTTATGCGCTGCGCAGCCAGCAGGCCGCGGATGCCGCGTTCAAATCGTGCTACCTGACGGAGGAAATCGTGCCAGTGGAAGTGAAGCAGGGCAAAAAGACCATTCTGGTGAAAGAAGACGATCACCGCCGGCCGGAAACCACGATGGAGATTCTGGAAAAGTTGCCGCCGTCGTTCAAGAAAGGCGGCATGGTCACCGCAGGAAATGCCAGCGGGATCGTGGACGGCGCCGCGGCAGTGGTGCTGACGCGCGAAAAAACGGCCAAGGAGCGCGGGTTAAAACCACTCGGACGCATCGTTTCCTGGGCCGTCGCGGGCGTCGATCCCAGCATCATGGGGATCGGACCGGTCCCTTCGACGCGTAAAGCGCTGCAGCTTGCGGGGATGAAGCTTGAGCAGATTGATCGCGTGGAAGTCAACGAAGCCTTCGCTGCGCAATACCTCGCCGTGGAAAAAGAACTCGGCCTCAATCGCGACAAAACCAACGTGAACGGCGGTGCCATCGCCCTCGGCCATCCGCTCGGCGCCTCCGGCACGCGCCTCGTCATCACCGTGCTCAACGAATTGCGCCGCAAGGGCCTCCGCTACGGTCTCGCCACCGCCTGCATCGGTGGCGGCCAGGGCATCGCCATCATCGTTGAAGCGTGCAGCTGAATTTAGCGCTGCGAAGACACCCCAGGAAATAAAAAAGGCGCCGTTGCCGGCGCCTTATGCATGGAGAGCGAAAAGCAAACTTCAGTGTGACGGCGGCGGAGGAGCGCAAGGCACGAACGGCGATGTCAGCACCGTTGCATCAGGGAAGCTGTAGTCGCCATTGATCGCATCGGAGGGAGCCTTACCCTCGAACCACTGCAGCAGCGCCAAGGTTTGCGGGTGATACGTGAAGCCGTGCAGAGTGATCGGCTGGGAAGGGTTGGCAAGATTCTCGATGATGTCTCCCACCTCCAGGATGTTCTGGCAAGCTCCGGGAGGGGCGCCCGGGATCTGGTAGCTAGGCGTGGCATTGTTGATGAACGGATCATTCAGCGTCTCGCCGAGTTCATGGGACAACGGAAAGATGTCGGCAAAAATCGTCGGATCGCCGAAGAGGAAATCGGCGATGTCCGCGTCGAGCGACACCGCAAAGTCAAACGTTTGCACAAATATTTTGTTGCCCACATGGTTGGACTCAAGCGCAGTATGAAACCCGCCAATGCAGCAGTCCACGGGTTGTTGATTGACGAAGTCGCCGTATACCGCGTTGCGCGTGAGGAAGATCGGAATCGCGTTCACGGTAATGGGTTCTGTCTGAACCAGGGTGTTCAACTGCGAGACGATAAAGTTGAAGTCAATCAGCGCGACGATGTTTCCGTCGGGAGCCTGGAACACGACGGACGATCCCACCGGCACTTCGATGGTAACTGGAATGAGAGTCTGCGGACGGCCGAGGAGCACGTGGTAGCTATCGTTTTCTTCGTTGTCGCCGTCCTTGTTAAATAGGGGAAAAAATTCGGCGCGCATGTCCGCGTCTTCAAATTGGGTAAATCCGGTGGCATACTGCGAATTTTCGAAGAGGGGAGAATGCGTGATTTCGTCGTTTATCGCGGTGGAGTCGATCACGATATTGTTGCCGTTTTGGTCCACGAATTCGTCGAAGAAAAGGGACATCGGGACGTACTGCGTGGGTATCGTGGTGGTATGTTTTCCTGCGGGGTCCTTGCCGACCATGGTGTAAGGAAACACCTGTCCGCCGAAAGTGAACGAGCGGGTGAAACTGGGCAAAGAGATTATGCGCGGACTCTGTTGTTGGGCGGCGGCGTTGGTGGACGAGGACAATTTGTTGATTGCCATATGCTTAGGTTTGGAATTAAGGGAGGTGAAGAAACTCGCGTCGACAGCAATGGGATGGCGCGTGACCTTCGCGGGGTTTTGCTGAGCGGGTGTGGCAAAGCCGCCCAACAGGCACAACAGAAGCGAGTACACACAGGCTTGAGATCTGGGCATTTCGTGAATTTCTCCTTCGAGAGAGATAGCGCGGCAGGGAACAGCGCTGGTACTCTCTTGCAAAGTTCGGTCAAAGTCAACGAATTATTCCGCGGCGCTCTGGGCCGAGCGGCGCGCCGCATCGGTCACCCCTGTTGGATTGCGTTGGGCCCACACGCCCGTTTTGGATTGGCGCGTTAAGTAATCCTCTGTTCGTTCTTAAAGGAGGGCTTTCAAAATGGACCGTCGCAAGAGACGTGACCTAGAGGTGCCCTCCGCACGACGGTGCTTGATGGTCCAACAATGTGGTGAGAATTTCAGGCTACGCGCAAACGGCGTGTGTTAATGATCCTTTATTTGACCGCTGCGACAAGCATGCCGAAGGGTGGAAGCGGCACCGCGTCCAGCGGCAGTTCGATTGCAATGGTGTTGGGATAGCTGAGCAGGGGCTTCGCGGAATTGCCGCTGATTCCTTGTTGTTTCAGATCGAAGGCGACTTTCTTTGGCTGGTTGCTCATGTTTAGGACTACCAGCACCGATTCGCCGCCCGCCGGATTCTTTCGCAGGTAGGAGAGCACGTCGGCATGGTGGCAATTCACAGTTACTTGCTTTCCGTCGCGCAGCGCAGGGCGATTGCGACGTAGGCGAATCAGCTGCCTGTAAAAGTTCAGCAGCGAGTCCGGGTCTTTCTCTTCCACCGCCACATTGCGCTGCTTGTAACTCGCTGGAACCGGCAGCCACGGCGTTGCGGACGTGGTGAACCCGGCGTTGCTCGACGTGTCCCACTGCATTGGAGTCCGCTCGCCGTCGCGTCCCTTTTCTTTGGGCCAGCCAAGCTTGCCGATGGGATCCTTCACGTCTTCCCTGCGAGCGGGCGGCGTGGTCACCATTCCAATTTCCTCGCCGTAGTACAACTGCGGCGTGGCGCGCGTGGTCAGCAGCAAAGCCGCCAGCAGCCGTGCAATCGCGTCGTTGTGAACGCCGTCGCCATAGCGATCCCAGGTGCGGTCCTGATCATGATTGTTGAAGAAAAAGTACGGATGGCCGCCCGCCGGGTTGTCTTCGATCTGGTCGATCAGTTCGCGAAAGCGCGCGGCGGAAAGCTGGTTGACGTCGGCCACCTGGAAATCCATCGGCAGTTGGATCTCGTCGAGCTTGCCGCCGTAGAGTTTTGTTAATTCGGCGATGTTGGGCTCGTCGGTTTCGCTGATGAGCACGGGATTCCCCGGATATTGATTGACCACCTGCCGCATCTCCTTCAACACTTCGTGCACTTCCGGCAGATTATCGGTGTACTTGTGCTCGATGTTTTGGTCGCCGTAAGCATTCGTCCCGGGCAGAAGGGGATCATCGTGAAGATTCGGGTCCTCGAAGAGCCGCGACACCGCGTCGAGGCGGAATCCCGCTACTCCGCGGTCCAGCCAGAAACGCAGCACGCCGTACATCGCCTTGCGGACTTCGGGATTGCGCCAGTTCAGGTCGGGCTGCTCAGTATAAAAGTGGTGGTAATAGAATTGGCCGGTCTTGGCGTCGAATCGCCAGGCGGAGTGGCCGAACCAGGAGAGCCAGTTGTTCGGCGGCTGGCCGGGGGCTTTGCCGTCGCGCCAGATATACCAGTCGCGCTTGGGGTTTGTGCGCGATGAGCGCGACTCGATGAACCACGGATGCTGGTCGGAGGTGTGGTTCGGTACAAAATCCATGATCACGCGAATATCGCGCGCCTTCGCTTCCTTCACCAGGCGGTCGAAGTCGGCCATAGTGCCGTATTGCGGATCGATGGCCGTGTAGTCGGCGATGTCGTAGCCGAAGTCCACCTGCGGCGAGGGATACATCGGCGTGATCCAGATGGCGTCTACGCCGAGATCCTTCAAATAATCCAGGCGCTCGGTGATGCCGTTGAGGTCGCCCACGCCGTCGCCGTTCGAATCCTGAAAACTGCGCGGGTAGATTTCGTAGATAACCGCATGTTTCCACCACATGTCGTCTGTACCCTGGGCACTTTGATGACCGGCAGAGGCATCCGATACGGGGAGTTGCGCGCGAGCAAGGCCGTTCGTAACTGCCAGGGAAAGGAACGGTAGTAAAACCAAAGCCCTGAACCGGTTTGCAAGCAGTGGCATGGGAGCCTTTCCTTGCTGCAGTTTATCACCAGTTGGTTGATCGAAAATTGTCCCTTGCGAGAGCCAATTGCAGCAATCCTTAGACCGGAGGTAAGCGAGCGCACTTTGCAGGGCATTCAAGAAAAAAAAGAGGGAACGTGGAGACGTTCCCTCTTTGGCCCAGAATGATTGGGTGATCGAATCGCGTCAGCGGGAAATCACGGCCGCGACGATTACGACTTCGGGTTGTTCGTGGTTTTGCGCAAGCTCGACTTCAATGCGGCCCTTGGGGAACTCACGTCCGGTTGTATAGCCCGCAGTCCACACTTGGTAGAGGAAGTAGTGACCGCCCATCCGATGGAACACGAGCTTGGTTTCCTTCGAAGGCTGGCCCTTTGAGCACGGGTTCGACTGAGTGAAAGCGGCCGAAACTTCGTTCATGTTCTCGATGCGGACAATGTGGGAGTCGTTGAGAGCGGCTTTGAGAGTGTACTCACCGGCGGGATAGGCGCGGTTGCCGACGACAAAGTCGAAGGGTACGTCAGCCTTGACACCGTTTTGCTGGGCCCGAGCGGGCGTGGCCAGCAGGAGCACGGCCAGGACGGAGAGGACGGAAAGGACGGAGCGCAGATTTTTCATAAGACCTCCTATTTGAACAAAAGCGGCGAGAGGCGGAAAAGGAAAGCTCACTATTTTTGTGAGCTGCCTCGTTCCTGTTTTCTCTTACTGCTCACTCCTTCTCGGGGAGCATGACGCATGCCACTGTGACGGTAAACTTTTGCTCCACGGGACACTGCCCGGATTCGCTTCAGTTCAAACAGGATAGCGGGCATTATTTTTTATCGGACGTCTGTTTAGGGCTGTCCTGGGTCAAATTGTTTGCTGACGGATTCCTATCCGATTGGCGCCGTTGGTTGTGTCGTTTTTGCACTTCGATCTTTGGCGCACGGCGGGAAGACCGGCTCGGGCGATTCCGGTCGGGAGTAAGCTGTTCACAGGTAGCGAGTTACCAGAATCCCCATAGGTTCCATTTTCCCAGAGGTTGAATGCTGGCCCAGACTCGCCGATCGGATAGCCCGCCTATCTATTTGTATAAACTGCGTTCAAGCGGCGCAGCCGTTCTTATTGCAGGCCGCAGCATTCGCTCCAAACTGGGCGGATTTCGGGAAATGGAGTCATCGCGCTGTATGCCGCTCAAAGTGAGTTCTCTGAGCAGCTTTGGTACACTTTGACGGGTGGTAATTTCCCGCCGAATTGTATGTAACTGCAGACGTGAGGAGTCCATGGCGATTCAAAAAGTCGGTGTAGTGGGGTGTGGCCTGATGGGCTCGGGCATCGCGCAGGTTTGCGCGCAGGCTGGATTCGCGACCGTCGTGCGGGAGGTCAGCTCCGATCTGGTGGAGAAGGGATTGAAGAGCATCGAGAAGAACCTGGCGCGGCTGGTGGAAAAAGGCACGCTCACGGAAGCGGCGAAGAATGAAGTGCGGGGCCGGCTGAAGGGCACGACTTCGCTCGACGATCTGAAGGATTGCGACCTGATTGTGGAAGCGATCATCGAGCAACTGCCTGTGAAGCGCGAACTTTTCGGCGCGCTGGACAAGCTTTGCCCGCCGCAAACTATTTTTGCCAGCAACACCTCATCGCTCACGATCACGGAGATCGCTGCGGCCACCAAACGTCCGGCACGCTTTGTTGGTTTGCACTTTTTCAATCCTGTGCCGGTGATGAAATTGGTGGAAGTCGTGAAAACCATCTCGACTGATCCGGCCGTGTACGAGGAGATGGTTGCGTTTGGCGCGAAGCTCGGCAAAACGCCGGTGCGCGCAAGCGACGGTGGCGGATTCATCGTCAACCGCCTGCTGGTGCCGTATCTGCTGGACGCGATTCGTGCGCTAGAAGAAGGCGTCGGCTCCGTGGTGGACATTGATAATTCCATGAAGCTTGGGTGCGGCCATCCAATGGGCCCGTTTACGCTGCTCGATTTTGTCGGCCTGGACACAACCTATTACATTTCGCAAATCATGTTCGATGAATTCAAGGAAAAGCGCTTCGCCGCACCGCCGCTGCTGAAGCGCATGGTGTTGGCCGGGTGGAACGGGAAGAAATCCGGCCGTGGGTTTTACGATTACACCGACCCTGCGAATCCGAAGCCGATCGCATTTTGAGGGAAAATCATGGCTTATGAAAATTTGTTGTATGAAAAGAAAGACGGCATCGCTTTCATAACCTTCAACCGGCCGAAGGTGCTGAACGCTCTGAACCGCAAGACGATTGAAGAGTTTCAGCAGGTTCTATCCGATGCGCGAGATGACGCTTCTGTGCGCGTGCTGATTCTCACCGGCTCCGGCGAGAAGGCCTTCGTTGCAGGTGCGGACATCAACGAACTGGCGCAGCAGACTCCGGTGAACGGAAAAGAGTTTTCGATTTTTGGCCAGGGCGTGTTTCACCTGCTCGAGACCATGGGAAAGCCCTCCATCTGCGCCATCAACGGATTTGCCCTCGGCGGCGGTTGCGAACTGGCGCTTTCTTGCACAATTCGCATCGCCAGCAAAACCGCGAAGCTTGGCCAGCCTGAAGTGAAGCTCGGCATCATCCCCGGTTACGGCGGCTCGCAACGGATGGCGCGCCTGTGCGGCAAGGGCGTGGCCCACGAGCTTTGCCTGACCGGCGAAATGATCACCGCGGAAGAGGCGCAACGCATCGGACTCGTCAATCACATTTATGAGCCGGCCGAGCTGCTGCCCGCCGCCGAAGCCCTGGCCAAAAAGATTATCGAGAAAGCGCCGCTGGCCGTGAAATACTGCATGGAAGCGATTGAGCGCGGTGGGGAAATGCCGCAGGAAGAGGGGCTGTTCCTGGAAGCGACGCTGTTCGGCTTGTGCTGCGCGACGGAAGACATGCGCGAAGGCACGAAAGCGTTTTTGGAAAAGCGGCCGACGCAATTCAAGGGCAAGTAAGGGTCAAGGGCAAAAAAAGGAAACATGGCGGAAAAGATTCAGCCTACAAAGATTGACGGCAGCCTGAGCGGCAAAGATTTTCGTTTTGGTGTGGTCGTGAGCCGCTTCAACAGTTTCATCACCGAGCGGCTGCTGCAGGGCGCCGTGGACGCGCTGGAACGCGGCGGGGCGACCAGCAAGGATGTGGAAGTGATTCACGTGCCGGGCGCGTTTGAATTGCCGCTGACGGCGAAGAACTTGGCCCTGAGCGGGCGCTACGACGCGCTCGTCGCCATCGGTTGCATCCTGCGGGGCGAAACTGCGCATTACGATTACGTCTGCTCGGAAACTTCGCGCGGCCTGCAACTCGCGCAGATGGATACCGGCGTCCCCGTGATGTTCTGTGTGCTCACCTGCGACACGCTGGAGCAGGCCATCGACCGTGCGGGATTGAAGGGCGGCAACAAAGGCTTCGAAGCCGGGCTTGGAGCGATCGAAATGGCGCAGTTGTCGCGAAAGTTGCGCGGTTCCTCGAAATTGCCCGCCGCCGCGGGCAAACCTGCCGCGGCAGGCAGGGGGCGGCGCAAATAACGTGAGCCTGCGGACAAAATCGCGTGAGTTCGCCATGCAGATGTTGTTTCAGTGGGACATGAGCCGGCAAATGGCTGAGAAGCTCGAGCTCACCTTCTGGAAAAGCGCAAAAGCGGCGGAGCAGACGCGCACATTTGCCAATCGACTGTTTGAAGGCGCGGCGCACGATGCCACGGCGCTCGACGAACTAATCACCAAGCACGCCGTCAACTGGCGCCTCGACCGCCTCGCGGCCATCGATCGCGCGATTCTGCGCCTGGCGATGCACGAAATGCGCGCCACGGACACTCCCGTCAAGGTCGTCATCAACGAGGCAGTCGACCTAGCCAAAAAATATTCCTCCGACGATGCCGGCGGCTTCGTCAACGGCATCCTCGACGCGTATCAAAAAACTCTTAAAACCAAGTAAACGCTGCCGAATTCATTGATAGGGGACGGCACGGCCACAACCGTGCCGCTAGAGCCCCGCATCTCTCGCCTACTGTCTGGCTTCGTTGACTTGCCGCGTGGGCCAACCTAAGATGAGCGGCACATGCCTGGCAACGACGCGCTGATCGACCAGACTTTTTCCCACTACCGCATCCTCGAACGCCTCGGCGGCGGCGGCATGGGCGTTGTGTATAAGGCCGAAGACACCCGGCTGCACCGTTTTGTGGCACTGAAATTTCTTCCCGACAATGTAGCGAAAGACCCGCAGGCTCTCGCGCGCTTTCAGAGAGAAGCCCAAGCCGCGTCGGCGCTGAACCATCCCAACATCTGCACGATTTACGACATCGGGGAATCGCAGGAAAAAGCATTCATCGCCATGGAATTCCTGGATGGCCAAACGCTGAAGCACCTGATCACCGGCCGCACCATGGAACTAGAGAATTTACTGGATCTGGCGATCCAGATCGCGGACGCGCTCGATGCGGCCCATACTGAAGGCATTGTCCACCGCGACATCAAGCCGGCGAATATTTTTGTGACCAAGCGCGGCCATGCCAAAATCCTGGACTTCGGCCTGGCCAAGGTAGCCAATGCGAGAGTCGCGGGCGGGCGATCCGATACCCTGGCCACCATGGGTGTGGACACGGCGCAATTGACCAGCCCGGGCACCTCGCTTGGCACGGTTTCCTACATGTCTCCCGAGCAGGTTCTCGGCAAGGAACTCGACGCGCGCACGGACCTCTTCTCCTTCGGAATTGTTCTTTACGAAATGGCCACCGGCTTTCTGCCATTCCAGGGCGAAAGCTCCGGCGCCATCTTCGACGCCATTCTGCACAAAAATCCTGTGGCGATGGCCCGCCTTAACAGCGGGCTTCCTATTGAACTCGAGCAAGTGATCTCCAAGGCGATGGAGAAAGACCGCGACCTGCGCTACCAGAGCGCCGCGGAAATGCGCGCGGACTTAAAGCGGCTGAAGCGCGACACGAGTTCTGGGCGCGCCACTGTACAGAGCGGCTCGATTGCCTCGACGACGGAATCGGGATCGAGTGGCCAAATCGCCAGCGCGCCATCCGGCTCTGCCGTCGCGCAAGCGATTCCCACGAAGCGTCGGCTATCGAAATCACCACTGGCGGCAGGAATTGTTGCACTTGCCGGCCTCGCGTTCGTCGGTTACAAATTTCTGAACCGCCCGCATGAACTGAATCTGCAAAACATGCAGATCACCAAGCTGACCGATAGCGGCAAGGCGGACGCGGTGGCCATCTCCCCAGATGGGCGGTACATCGTCTACGTCCTGGTGGATGGCGAGCAGCAGAGCCTGTGGGTTCGCAGCGTGGCCACGAAAAGCGACGTGCAAGTCCTGCCGCCAGACGGTGTTGCTTTCCGCGGAATTACTTTTTCCCCGGACGGCAATTACCTCTATTTCACGCGCTCTGACAAGACCACCACGTTCTACAGCTACCTTTACGTTATGCCGGTGCTCGGGGGCGCTCCCAGGCAATTGATTCGAGACGTCGACAGCGCGGTCAGTTTCTCGCCCGACGGCCAGCAGATCGTTTTCATGAGGGGCGATCCGGTTCACAATACCATCGAACTTCGGATTGCCAATGCCGACGGCGCGGGCGATCACCTGTTCAACGCTCTTCCGTATTGGCCGAGCTTTATTTTTGGGGCGGCATGGTCCCCGGATGGCAAGACGATCGTGGCGCCGGGGTTGAAGAGGGGCAAGGAATCGCGGTGGGTACTGACCGCGATCAATGCAGCCGACGGCAGCTCCACTGAGATGTTTTCCGGCCCCGAGCAAATCGGCAGGCCGGCGTGGTTGCCTGACGGCAGCGCTTTGCTGGCCCCCATAACACTGTTACCTGAGAATCGCACACAATTGTGGCTTGTTTCGTATCCTGCCGGTGAAAAACGCCGTTTCTCCAACGATCTGTCGAATTACGGCCTGGAACTCCAGTTGACCCAGAACGGACAGATGCTTGTGGCACTGGAAAGAAGGCAGAGCTCGCACATCTGGATGCTGCCGCAGGGACAAACCGCCCAGGCAAAAGAGATCACCACGGGAGAAACTCCCGATGATGGCGTGGCGCCCGGGCCCTCCGGCAAGCTGCTGGTGCGCAGCCGCGGCACCGACCTGGCATTGATGAATGCCGACGGCAGCCAGCGGACGCTTCTGCGGCCGAATCTGCGCAACTTCATTTCCATGTCGGCATGCGGCGACCGCTATCTGGTATTCGATTCTTATGAGGAAAGCAAACTTCACCTGATTCGGACCGATATCGACGGTTCAAATCCCGTAAAACTCAGCGATCAGGTTTTCAATTCCGACTGCTCACCCGATGGCAAGTGGGTACTCTTCGATATAGACAAGAAACTTTACCGGGTTCCTGTTGAAGGCGGCACTCCGACGGAGATCTTCAGCTCAGCCCTTGGCGTCAGCGGCTATATTTCGCCCGACGGGAAATGGATTGCCTGCGAATATCAGGAACCGGGTCCTGTGCCTACACCCAAGCTGGCTGTAATTTCTGCTGAGGGAGGAAACCCGATGCACGTTTTTGCTCGGCCGAGCGGGGCCGCAACCTTCCGCTGGTCCCCCGATCAGAAAGGCCTGCAATTTACGCTGACAAGGAAAGGTGCAACGAATATCTGGGAACAGCCGCTCATGGGTGGCCCGCCGCGGCAGGTAACCAATTTTGCGTCGGGGCGAATTTTTGAGTTCGCGTGGTCTCGCGACGGCAAGCAGTTGTTTCTGGCCAAGGGCGATGTGACCAGCGACGTCGTGCTGATCAGCAACTTCCACTGATCGCTTGGCTGCACCGTCCATTCGGCGGCGAGCAATCCGGACTAAGTGCGGATGGTGCCTTCAAACACCTTTACCGCGGCGCCGCTGACCCGCGGGGTCAGCTTTTTCCCGGTTTGCGAAACTTCCACTTCGATTTCGCTGGGGCGGCCCATTTCCACGCCCTGCGCGATGTGCAGCGTGTGCCCCGCGCCGAATTTCCCATGCTTCACCAGATACGCGCCGAGCGATCCGGCCGCCGAGCCCGTCGCCGCATCCTCATACAATTCCCACGGCATCATCCCGCGGGCATACGCTGAGGAATTGCCGCCCAGGGCGAAGCAATACGCCAGCGCACCCTGTTTGCCGAAGAGCCGGGCCATCTCCACCATATTGAGCTGTATTTTCCCAAGTGCCCGGCGATTGCGCAGCGGCACCATCAGATTGAAAATTCCCGTGGAAACGAATTCCGGATCGAGCTTTGGATCGAGATCTTTTGGCGACAATCCCAGGGCTTCGGCCAGTTTCTTCTTGCTGATCTTGGACGGTTTGAACTCAGCCACTTTTTGCGTCATGGTCACGCGCTGCGGACGGCCGTCCTTAAAGCGAATCTCCACCGGCAAAATTCCCGCGCCGGTCTGCTGCAAAACGTGCACGCCGCCTTCCTGCGCCGGAACCACGCCAAGCTCCGCCAGCAGAAACCACGTGCCGATCACCGGATGGCCGGCGAGCTTCAACTCTTCCTTAGTGGTGAAAATGCGCAGGCGGGCCAGCGCGCGGTCGTCGGTCGGTTTTTGCACGAATACCGTCTCGGAAAGATTCATTTCGCGGGCGATTGCCAGCATCTGGTCGTCGGAAAGGCCGTCTCCGTCGGTGATCACGGCGAGCGGGTTGCCCTGGAAGCGCGTGGTGGTAAACACGTCGAGTGTGTAAAAGCGATGTTGCATGTCGTAGTTCCGTCCTTGCAGCTGCCAAGAGGAAGAGTTCAAATCCGCTCGAGCTGGCTGACTGTCCTTTCGTTCTGGATATTCCCGGTATTCAGAGTCGTTCGCGGTTCGATCAACAGAATGTGAACTTCTTCGTCGGCCACAGGAAGATGCTCGACGCCGCGGGGCACAATCACAAATTCGCCTTCGCGCACAATTGCTTCACGATTGCGGAACTTCATCCGCAGCGTGCCTTTGACCACCAGAAAGAGTTCATCCTCATTGTCGTGGTGGTGCCAGATGAATTCGCCCTTCAGTTTGACGGCCTTCACCTGGCAGTCGTTTACTTCGCCTAGCACGCGGGGGTTGCAGTAATCCTGAAACTTGCTGAATTTGTCTTTCAAGTTCACTGTTTCCATGGATTTCTCCCTAAAGGGCGTTGACCGCCGCGACCGTTGCCTGCAAAACGCGCTTCGTCGTATCTGCACGGGAAGTTTCGCAATAAATGCGCAGAAGGTTCTCGGTGCCCGAAGGGCGCACCATCACCCAGCCGATGTCGCCGAGATACAGCTTGATGCCATCCATATTTTCGCGGCGCGCGACGTCCCAATTATCCACGCGCTTCGTTTTTTCATTCATGAAATAGGCGATCGCTTTTTCTTTCTGTCCGTGCTTCACGTCCAGATCGATGCGGCCATAATGGAATTCGCCAAATTCCGCGCGCAGCACAGCGAGGAGTTCGCCCAGCGATTTGCCGTGCCACGCCATCAGTTCCGCCAGAAGCAGCGCGGAAACCGAGGCGTCGCGCTCCGGCAGATAGAGGCTGGTGCCAATGCCGCCGCTTTCTTCGCCGCCGATCAGGATGTCCTGCTGCAGCATCAGTTCGCAGATATATTTGAAGCCGATGGGGACTTCGTGAAGCGTGCGGTTGAATTTAGCGGCCAGCTTGTCGATGAGTTTCGTTACGGAAAAAGTCTTGGCGATGTCGCCGGGAAGTTTGCGCGTACCGATCAGGTGCCACACCATCAGCGCGAAAATCTGGTGGGGATCGACGAACGCGCCGTCGCGGTCGATGGCGCCGATGCGGTCGCCGTCGCCATCGGCGGCGAGTCCGGCATCGTATTTTCCGGCAAGCACCGCCTTTCGCAGCGCGTCAATGTGCGGCTCGATCGGTTCGGGATGCACTCCGCCGAATCGCGGGTCGCGCGTGCCGCGAATCTCGTCGCACACCACGCCGTTGCGCGTAAAGAGCTCCTTCAGCAGGCCCGCGGCCGATCCGTGCATGGGGTCAACGACGAAGCGGAACTTGGCGTCGCGCAGCCGCTGCCAGTCGATCAGTTTTTCAATGGTGTCGAGATACGGGGCGCACGGCTCCAGCGAGTGAATCAGCTCTTTGCGCGGCGGCAGCGGCGGCACGGCGGACGACTCTACGCTGGCGAGTTCCTTCTCAATCTGCGCGACGATGGACGGTAGCGCGCTGCTGCCATAGCTTGCCTTGTACTTGATGCCGTTCCACGAATACGGATTGTGGCTCGCGGTGACGACCACTCCCCCTGCGGCTTGCCGCTGCCGGACGAGCAGGGAAATCGTGGGAGTGGGACACGGTTTGTCCGCCAGCCAGACCGGCGTTCCGGTTGAACTGATCACCTCGGCCACGGCCGCGGCGATGCGATCCGAAGCAAAGCGGTGATCGTAGCCGACGAGCACGCCCTTGCGCGCGTCTTCGTCGCGCACCACGTAGCGTGCAATCGCGGCGGCCACCGTGCGCGCATTCGCAAACGTAAAATCCTCGGCGATCACGCCGCGCCATCCGTCGGTGCCAAATTGAATCGCAGTCATTGCTAGTGAGTATACGCGAGGAAAGCGACGGGCCAAAGATTGTGGGCTTAGGTACGGGTGAGGAAAAGTGATAAGCCCAACCCATTTCGGCCGCTGGACGATTCGGTTCCATCAGCCACTCTGCCCACAGTTGCGTTCACCCGCGAAGTGAAGAGGCGGTGGAGAGTAGGAAAAATGTGCAAAGCGATGGTCACTGTTGCACGAAATATAGAATGGTTGGATTGACACCGGCGCGAAAAGGGAAGGACGAACTCCGACCCTCAGAGATACGAGCCGCTGCGGCCGAGACGTTCGCGGCGCTCGAAGCACATTCGCCGACTAGCGCAATATAAAAGGGCGCGCCAATGGACACTCACCCTCGAACCACAGCGTTAATCAGGAGTATAGCCAAGGAAGTCTTCGTGGCCTTCGAACACTGAAGCCAATTTTGTTAAACGGAACAGCTCCTGCAAGCGTTGGTTCAAATTGACGAGTTTTAGCCTACAATTCTGCCTCTTAGCGGAGAAGAACAACCCGGCGACCGCACCAAGGCCAGAACTGTCCATATAGCTGACGTTGGTCAAATCAAGCACAACACATTTGGTCTCCGGAATCAGACTGCGGACTGTCGTCTGCAGCAGGCCAGAGCTGCCCGCTGTGATTTTGCCACTGCAGCGAACAATCGATTCCTCGGGGTTTTTTGTCGTTTCCAGATTCAATTCTGAGATTGGGCTAGGAGTCGCGGACATGACGGGGCCTCCTTAGGGTGAGTTGGATTTAGTGTGTAACGGGATCCGCTCTTCGGAATTGGAACCGCCGCCGGTTCAGGCAAACTTCGTTCAGCCATGCAAACCTTGGGCCCGACTGAACGCCATTACAATACTCCCGGCGAGAGTAAAGTCAAGCCAGACTTAGTTAGAAGGCTGCAAGCCTCGACGATCAGGGCAAGCCATCTCGAAGCAATCTAAGCAAGGTCAATCGCAACACATAGCGCGGAAAGGGGATACGGCAGCTTTGCTTACACCGTTTTGCCTTCCTTCAGGACGGAAGTGTGGTGGCCGGTGTCTCTCCACGAAGCGCAACGCGTTCATTGGCAGCGCTTGCCCCGCGTGTTCGCTGTCCTGGCATCACGCCGCATCTCTACGTCCTTGTACAGGTCCGTCCAGAACCTAATAGCGGCATGGAGCAGCGACGGTTACATCTTTCTATAGACTCTTTGCACGAATCAAGCGGAGTTCATTTTTCGCGTGGCTCCCGGTTAGCCGGATGACCGGACATCTGGGGCGGGGTGCGTAATTTTCCATGTGACTGGTGGCCGTTTGAGAGGAGGCTTGGCGATTACAGAAGTTTTTTGTGTTTACGGTCTTCGAGGGCTTTGACGATTTTGCCGACGTCCTGGGCGCGGTCGCGGGGGCAGATCAGCAGGGCGTCGGGCGTTTCGACGACCACCAGGCCGCTGACGCCGATGGCGACGACGAATTTGCCGGGGCTCCAGAGAAAATTGCCTTCGGCGTCGAGCGTCTGGCCGGGACCCGCCAAGATATTTTCGGCCGGATGCTTGGCGAGCAGCTCGTAAACTGCGGCCCAGGAGCCGATATCGCTCCAGCCCGTTTCCGCGGGAATCACGAAGACGCGCGGGGCGCCGGGATGCTGCGTGGCGCGTTCCAGGATTGCGTAGTCCACGGAGATATTTTCAAGTTGCGGATAAATGCGGTTCAATTTGGCCGCGTAACTCCGTTTCCCGATGTGCCGGGCAAGTTCTTCAATCAGCGCATGGGTCTTCGGCAGGAATTCCTTCAGCGCATCCAAAAATGTAGAGACGCGCCAGAAAAACATTCCCGCGTTCCAGTGGAAATTTCCGGATGCCACATATTCTCTGGCAACGGCAAGTTCCGGCTTTTCCTTAAAACACCGCACGGCGAAAATCGGCGCACCCTTTGCGGTGATGGAATCTCCCTGCCGCTCGATATAACCGTAGCCTGTCTCCGGCCGGGTCGGCGGGATGCCCAACACCACCATGCGTCCCGGTTTGCGCGCCTCGTCCAAGGCAGCGCGCACGATTTCGCGATAGCGCTCCGGATGGGTGATGTGATGATCGGCGGGAAGCACGGCAAGCAGCGCATCGCTGCCCGCCGCATGGCGCACATGAATCGCGGCCAGGGCGATCGCCGCCGCTGTGTTTCTTCCGATCGGTTCGGTCAGCACGTGCGTTCGCGCTGCCGCGGGCAGCTGTTTTCCCAGGGCAGAGGCTTGCTCCGCATTCGTCACCGTCCAGATGCGTTGTGCGGGAATGAGCGGCGCCAGGCGCGCGACGGTCTGTTGCAGCATCGAGCCCTCGCCGACAATATTCAGAAGCTGCTTCGGCGTGCGCGTGCGGCTGCGCGGCCAGAATCGCGTGCCGCGCCCTCCGGCAAGAATCACAGCGTGGGTTGCCAGCGCCTTTTCCGATTTCATTCGGCACCTACCACAACACGCGAAATCGCCTGATCTTCAAATCCCTGGTTGCACAATTGCCGCCGCAGTGCCTGCGTGTCAGGCACGGTCACACGCAGGACCGAACTTGCGTCATCCGGCTGCAGCAAGATCGTCGGCAGGTTCGCGGGCAGAAACCACGCCTCTCCAGGATGATACGGAAATGCCTGCTCTGCATCATAAAACGCGCCGGCGCCTTCGAGAATCACGAACAATTGAAACTCCTGGGGATCACTCTCGACCGGCGTGGTCCGATTGCAATCCCAGCGCTCCGTGGCAAAAAATTCGCAAGCGGCCAGCAGATGCTTGTTCGCATCGGGCGAATGCAAAGCCAGCGGCTCGATTTTACCTCCGCTTCCCCCGCTGAAATTCGTTACTTCCAGCGCTTTCTCGATGTGCAGATCGCGCGGCTTGCCGGAGGAGTCCACGCGGCCATAATCATAAACGCGATAGGTGAGGTCCGAATATTCCTGGATTTCGCAAATGACCATCCCCGGCCCGATGGCGTGTTGCGTTCCCGCGGGGACGAAGTATGTGTCCCCGCTCTGCACCGGGAGGTGCACCAGCAGATTCTCCACCGTGTTCGCCGCCAGCGCCTGCAAAAAAACCTCTTTGTTAACACCCGGCCGCAACCCGACCATGATTTCCGCGCCGCGCCGCGCACAAACCAGGTGCCACATCTCCGTTTTTCCGCGGCCGCCGGCGTTCTGCTCGTACTTGGCAGCGTAGGCATCGTCGGGATGCACCTGAATGGATAGCTTGTCGTTCGGGAAAATGAATTTGATGAGCACAGGAAACTCGATTAGGGAAGCATGCCGCGCGCCGCGCCATTCCGCAGGCATGGCGTGCCAACTCTCACGCAGCGTCTTACCCGCAAACGGCCCGTTGGCCACGCGCGATTCAAATGCCGTCACCCACGCCTCGCCGAGAGGCTCTTTCAGATTTATTTTGTCGGGATACCACGGGGCGAGCGAGCGCTGACCCCAGATTCGTGGGCTGAAAAAGGGCTCAAGTCGCGAGAGAACAGGTTGCATCACGGTCTAGGCGGCGGCCTCTGCACGGGAAAAGAATTTTTCCAGTCGCCGGAGCCCTTCCTCGATGCGCTCGATCGAAGTCGCATACGAAAGGCGAAGGAATCCGGGCGCACCGAACGCTTCGCCCGCAACCAGGGCCACGTGCGCCTTTTCAAGCAGCAGCTTCGAAAGCTCCGTGCAGTTTTTAGCCACGGCATTCTTGCCTTCGCCCAAATGCGCCGAAACATTCGGGAACGCATAGAACGCGCCGCCCGGCCATTCGCAGGTCACGCCGGGTATCGCGCGCAATCCTTCCACGATGCGCTTCCGGCGCTTCGCATATTCGGCGAGCATCGGCGGAACGGTGTCCATCGACCCGCGCATGGCTTCGAGCGCGGCATACTGCGCGATCGAAGTCGGGTTCGAGGTGGACTGGCTCTGCACCTTGATCATTGCCTGGATGAGTTCTTCTGGCGCCAGCGTGTAGCCGATGCGCCAGCCGGTCATTGCAAATGTCTTCGAGACGCTGCCGATGATGATGACGCTGGCTTTGGAATCTTTCGCGCTGGCAATCGAAAACGGCTTGTGCGGTTCATAAACGAAGTGCGAATAACACTCGTCGCCCATCACCCAGACATTATGCTTCTTGCAGATCGCCAAAATTTTCTCGAATTCCGGCCCGTCCACCACGCCGCCCGAGGGATTGCTCGGCGAGTTGACGATCACCATTTTCGTTTTTGGCGTGATGGCCTTCTCGATGTCGGCGGCCTTGGCGCCGAATCCGTCTTCCGGACGCGTCTGCACGATCACCGGAGTTCCACCGGCGTATTTGATGATGTCCGGAAAGCTGACCCAATAGGGCGCGGGCAGAATCACTTCGTCGCCGTTTTGAATGAGCACGCTGACGGCGTTGAAGATGGAATGCTTTCCGCCGACGGTGACCACGCATTCTTTCGCGATGTAGTCGGAGCCGAGTTCCCGCTTGTGCCACGCAGTGATCGCTTCGCGTAGCGGCATGATGCCACCCGTCGGCGTGTACTTCGTGCGGTTCTCTTCGATGGCCTTGATCGCGGCTTTCTTGATGTGGTCGGGTGTGGGGAAGTCCGGCTCGCCGGGGCCGAAGTCGGCGATGTCCACGCCCTTGGCTTTCAATTGTTCCGCGGCGTTGATGACCGCGGCGGTTGCGGAGACCTGAATGCGGTTGATGCGGTTCGATAGTTGCACGTGCTCTCCTTGGAGCGTAGCTGTAACCAACTAGTTTTCAGGAAAAGCGGCGGAAATTCAATCGAGAACCGCTGGCCTCGGGCAGGAAGTCAGTTTGCGTCGGCGATCAAGCCAATTTGGCCTTAATGCGCTGCTCGACGAGCGGGGGGACCAGGCCGGTGAGCGGGCCGCCAAGCTGCGCGATTTCGCGCACGAGTTTCGCGCTCAAATAACTGTAGGATTCGCCGGGGAGCATAAACACGGTTTCGAGGCGAGGTTCGAGCTTCCGGTTCATCAGCGCCATCTGTAATTCGTACTCGTAGTCGGAAATAGCGCGGATGCCGCGTAGAATCACCGCGGCGTCCCGCTTGCGCGCGTAATCCACCAGCAGGCCCTGGAAGACGTCCACTTCCACGGCGGGCCATTGTTTGGTGACTTCGCGGAGCATTTCCACGCGCTCGGGAACCGTGAACAACGGCTCTTTTTCCATGTTTTTCAGCACCGCGACGATCAGGTGATCGAACATTTTCTCGCCGCGCATGATCAGATCGAGATGCCCGTTGGTGACGGGGTCGAAGGAGCCTGGATAAATGGCGACAGAAGTTTTCATGAACGTTGCACGCGCTACCGCGGCACATTTTAACCCAATCGTTCGGGAAAACCAGAATGAACTTGTGCCATGGTTGCCACCGCGACGAAATTCAGGAAAGGGAATTGTCCCGGCGCAAGAGTTATGACACCCTTGCTTGGTTCCAGTGTGGTGTGTTTCGGAGCATTGAACCGATTTAAACTTGTAAGGGGGAATCGCCGATGAACCGGGTGGGGCCAGGGGCACGAAGTATTCTACCGGCATTTCTCGTGCTCGCCACGGGAGCTTGCATGCTGAACGCGCAATCGAACACACCGCTGAACATCATGCCGCTGCCGGCAAAGGTGGAGCGTGCCGACGGCACGCTGAAAATCGACGCGAGTTTCCACCTAGCGTTTGTGGGATACCGCGAGCCGCGCCTCGAGCGTGCCGGCCTGCGCCTCGAGCGGCAAATTCAGCGGCAAACCGGAATCGTCATTCTACGTGCGAGTAAAAGCGCGGGTGCCGCGACGCTCGAAATCAACACTGACCACGAAAGCAAGGCCATCCAGGAACTTGGCGAGGACGAATCCTACACGCTCGATATGACTCCCGCCGGCGCGAAGCTGCACGCCGCCAATCCGCTCGGCACCCTTCGCGGTCTGCAAACGTTTCTTCAGTTGATTGCCATCACACCGGAAGGATTTAGTGTCCCCACGCTGCATATCGAAGACCGCCCGCGCTTTCCGTGGCGCGGCCTGATGATCGACTCTGGCCGGCATTTCATCCCGCTGGACGTCTTGAAGCGCAATCTGGACGGAATGGAAGCCGTGAAGATGAATGTTTTTCACTGGCACCTTTCCGAGAATCAGGGCTTCCGCGCGGAGAGCCGGAAATTTCCCAAGCTGCACGAGCAGGGCTCCGACGGCCTGTTTTACACGCAGGAAGAGATTCGCGAGATTATTGAATACGCGCGCGACCGCGGCATCCGCGTGGTTCCGGAGTTCGACATGCCCGGGCACAGCACGGCGTGGTTCGCGGGTTATCCCGAACTTGCCAGTGGAAGCGGGCCGTACGCGATTGAGCGAAAGTGGGGCGTCTTCGATCCGGCGATGGATCCCACGGACGAAAAAACCTACAAATTCCTGAACGAATTCATCGGCGAAATGGCCCGGCTTTTTCCCGACCAGTTCTTTCACATCGGCGGCGACGAAGTGAACGGCAAGGAGTGGGACGCAAATCCCAAAATCCAGGCGTTCCTGAAATCGCACCACATCAAGAACAATGCGGAGTTGCAGGCCTACTTCAGCGGCCGCGTTCAGGACCTGGTCACGAAGCACAAGAAGACGCCAGTGGGTTGGGACGAGGTGCTGGTTCCCGGCGTGCCGAAAACGATTGTGATTCAATCGTGGCGCGGCGTGGATTCGCTTGCGGCCGCTGCGAAGATGGGATACCGCGGCATTCTTTCGAACGGCTATTACCTGGATCTCGGCTGGAGCGCCGCGCGCCACTATGCGATGGATCCGCTGGGCGGTCCCGCGGCCACGCTGCCGCCGGAGCAGAAGCAACTGATTCTCGGCGGCGAATCCTGCATCTGGTCCGAGTACGTGAACGCGGAAAACATCGATTCGCGCATCTGGCCGCGCAACGCCGCGATCGCCGAGCGCCTGTGGTCGCCAGAAGACGCGAGCGATGTGGCTTCCATGTACGCGCGCATGGAAACCGAAGCCACTCGCCTTGAATGGCTGGGGCTGACGCACCGGTCGTTTCAGCGCGGGATGCTGCAGAGGATCGCAGGCTCGTGGACGCCCGCGGAATTCGATGCGTTGCGCGCGCTGGCCCAGGCACTCGAACACCAGAAAGATTACTCGCGCGAGGCGAGCGCCGGCAGCGCGCCGACCAGCCTCACGCCTCTAAACCGCCTCGTGGACGCAGTCCACCCGGAAAGCGATGCCTCCAGGCGCTTTTCACTACTGGTCGAGCAATTCGTTGCGTCAAGCTGTAAAGATGCGGCAATTGAAGCGGAGATTCGGACTCAGTTGTTGGAGTGGGCAGGGATTAACGATCGCTTGCAGGCTCTTGCACAGCGCTCGCTGCTTGTGAAAGAGGCAGCCCCGGCGTCCGCGGCGCTTTCGCAGTCCGCCAGAATTGCCCTCGATGCGCTTGACGCCATCAGCAAGGGCGCACCGCTTTCGGACGAGCAGAGAAAGGCCCAGATCGGTTCGCTTAACGGACTGGAAAAGCAGGCGCACAAGTCTCAATTGACCATGCCTGAGCTTCCGGCGTTTCAAAAGCTGATCGAAGCTTCATCCACGGGCAGCGCCTGCGCCGCCCAGAAGTAACGCTATTGCGCTTCCCCTTACTAGGCCCATGCGTCTAATCAGGTGCCCTGGGAAGAAAGCCTCTGCCTAGAGGGAGGTAGTCCATGCGAGCTGTAATTCTTTTGTTAGCAGCCATCATGCTGCAAAACCCGCAAGTTCCGAATCCACAGCAAGGCGTGGTCGAGCGTGGTGAGCACGTGATGGGTTTCTCGCACGAGAAGACCGCGCATCACTTTCTGCTGCATCCAAACGGCGGAGAAATCAATGTCAGTGCAAACGATCCGAGCGATAAGGGCAGCATTGACCAGATACGGATGCACCTGGGCCACATCGTCAAAATGTTTGCTGCGGGAAATTTCAAAGCGCCGATGCTGATTCATGACACGAACCCGCCCGGCGTTCCCGCGATGACCCGATTGAAAGATGCCATCAGATACGAGTATTCCGAGACGGATCGCGGGGCGCGCATTCGGCTGATCACAGAGAACTCTCAAGCCATTGATGCCATCCACGCATTCCTGCTTTTCCAGATAATTGACCATCAAACCGGTGACAGTCCGTCCATCACAAGCGAGCCTCACAAGTGAGCCCGCGATAGTTTTTTGGCTGACCTATTTTGAGGATGGGCTGGTTGCGGTGTGGCAAGCGCCTTCGCCGGAATCGTGGAAAGTTTTTCCGGGCACGGGGATGAATTCCCAGCGGTATTTTCCGGGGGAAAGAGTCAGCTCCAGGACACCGTAGGTCTTGTCGTCGCGGACTTCGCTGTTGGGTTTGGCGTATCCGAGCGGCGTGTGGCTTCTTCCTCCTGTGCCGACGACGATTTCACGAATGCCATGCTCGGGGTCGGGATTGCCTTCCGGATTTTGTGGCGCGAAGCGCTCGAAGGAGTGCTCGTGTCCCGCGAGGATTAGGTCGGCGTGCGCTTCATACAAATCCTGCCAGAAGGCGCGCAATTCCGGATGCTCCGCGTGTTTTGGAAAGAGACCGCTGCTGAAGAGAGCGTGATGGCCGTAAGCAAGCGTGCAGGCGCTCGGATGCGCGGCAAGGTCCTGCTTCAGCCAGATTTCTTCCGGCGAGCCTTCCGCGCAGCCGCCCAACTGGCTGGAGCCGCAGTTGGTGTTGAGAACAACGATGTGCCAGGCGCCGAGGTCATAGCTGTAATACCCTTTTCCGGGATCACCGGCCCGCCCGTCCCAGTAGCGAAAATAACCGGTAGCGGGGGCACCGTTGTATTCATGGTTTCCGGGAGTCGGGCGAGTCCTGTCCTTGAAGCGGCCCCAAGTCGGGCCATAGCATTTCTGGAACTCTTCGTAGGTGCCGCGCTGATACGCTAGGTCACCCAAGGCAAAAACCGTCCCGGGAATGGCGTCAATCAGTTTGGCGGTCTCCTCGGCCCCCGACAAATCCGAGCAGCCCACGATATCTCCTGCCCCAACCAGGGTGATCGTATCCGGAGATTTTTGCTTACCAGCCTTCGAAGAGGTTTTTGGAGTCCTGGGGCGTTTGGCTGCCGGTTCCTGCGCCAGTGAAGTCCCTGCCCCGATGACTAACAGCGAAGAACATACCAGCAGCGTCCAAGCGAATCGTACTACCCTTCGAATTGGCCCCATTTCGGTCCGCGCGCCTCCAGAATTTTGCCCAGCCTCCAGAATACCCCGGAACGGGGCGGGATTCGGCCCCATTCAAGGCAGAATAAACACCATTCAAACGTGAAATGGGGCAGTTAAGTGAAAAACCCTCTATCTAAGACCAAACTGGTCTTAGTCTAAGTGATGGAGAAATAAAGATTTGTCTTGGAATTGTTCCTTGGAGTGGGATTGACAAAGAGCGCGACAAAGTCGTATAGTGGATATGCGACTGGTTCAGTCGTAATTGGTTTCGTTCCGTATCACCGCGTTGGGGACGCTCGATGTTCAAATTATCCAAGAAGGCGGATTACGGCCTGATCGCCATGAAGCATCTGGCCAACCACCGCGAGAAGCATGCATGCAGCGCCAGTGAGATTGCCGAGGAGTATGGGATTTCCTCCATGCTTATGGCCAAGGTACTGCAAAAGCTGGCCCGGCAGACGCTGGTCGTGGCGAAGCATGGTTCGAGTGGGGGCTATCTGTTGGCGAAAGAGCCGGCGAAGATCAGTGCCTTGGAAGTGATTACGGCGATTGATGGGCCGGTGCTGATTACTTCTTGCGTAACGAGCCATGGAAATTGTGACGCAACGGACCGTTGCTCCATCAAAGAACCATTGCAGCGGGTCAATGAGAGTATTTTGGGAGTTTTGAGCACGGTGAGCATTGCGCAGTTGAGCGAAGACAAGCAGGAACCGGTGCTCGTGGAATTGAAAGGGATGGACCAACTGGCGGTAAGCCGCTAAGCGGTGCGTCTCGAGAGTTAGAGGAGAACACGGAAATGGCCGTTAAGCTGCCGATTTACATGGACAATCACGCCACCACCCCGATGGACCCGCGGGTGTTGGAGGCGATGCTGCCGTATTTCACCGAGAAATTCGGGAATGCGGCGAGCCGCAACCACTCGTTCGGCTGGGCTGGCGAAGAAGCGGTGGAAAATGCGCGCCAGCAAGTGGCTTCGCTCATTGGCGCCACGGCGAAGGAAATCATCTTCACCAGCGGCGCGACGGAATCCGACAACCTGATGATCAAGGGCGTCGCGGAAATGTACCGCGAAAAGGGCAACCACATCATCACCCAGGCGATCGAGCACAAGGCTGTGCTGGACACCTGCAAGAATCTGGAAAAGCACGGTTTTGAAGTGACGTATCTGCCGGTGCACAAAGATGGCCGCGTGGATCCCGAGGATGTGCGCAAGGCGATCCGACCGACCACCATCCTGATCGCCATCATGTATGCCAACAATGAAATTGGCATCGTCAACCCGATGCAGGAAATCGGGAAGATCGCCAAAGAGCATGGCATCATTTTCGCGTCGGACGGCGTGCAGGCCGCGGGCAAAATCCCGATTGACGTGCAGAAAGACAACATCGACCTGCTGGCAATCTCTGGCCACAAGTTTTACGGTCCCAAGGGCGTTGGCGCGTTGTATGTGCGCCGGCGCAATCCTCGCGTGCAGCTTTCGGCCATCATTGATGGCGGAGGCCACGAGCGCGGCATGCGTTCCGGCACGCTGAACGTTCCCGGCATTGTGGGACTCGGCAAGGCCTGCGAACTCTGCCAGCAGGAAATGGCGCAGGAGTCGGCGAGGATCAAAGGTTTGCGCGAGCGGTTGCGCGTGGGCCTGGAAGCCAAGCTGGACGAAGTCTTCATCAACGGCTCGATGGAGTACCGGCTGCCGAACAATCTCAACATGAGCTTCGCCTATGTCGAAGGCGAATCACTCCTGATGGGGATCAACGACGTTGCGGTTTCGAGCGGCTCCGCCTGCACCTCGGCAACCCTCGAACCGAGTTATGTACTCAAAGCATTAGGCGTGGGCGAGGATCTGGCGCATACGTCGATCCGCTTCGGCCTCGGGCGCTTTACCACCGAGGAAGAAGTCGACTACGTGATCGACAAAATGGTGCAGGTTGTAACCAAGCTGCGGGAACTCTCGCCGCTATATGAAATGGCCAAGGAAGGCATCGACATTTCCAAGGTCAAGTGGCAAACCGCCTAATCCCGTGAAGACTGGAAGGAAAAAAATGGCAAGCGCTATTGCAAGCGAAGGAACACTCAGAATTCACCGCTCGATCGCGGGTACGTCCGCGCCGTTTCGCGTGACGTATCAGGCGTATCAGGATGGTGACGAGCCGGCCCCAGCCGCGGAGCGTTCTTTTCATCATCTTCAAGATGTCCGCAAGTTTCTGGACGTGCTGGGCCTCGGAGCGGATTATGTCCGTGACGCACTGCGGGAACTTACTGCGGGGCGTTCGGCGTTTTTGACCAACATCGCCCTGACCGAAAAGGCCATCAAGAATGCAGGTTTTGGCTCTCTCGTTGCGGCGAAGGGCTAATTGTTACTGGAATTGAATATTGAAGGAGCAACTCGTCCATGGCATATAGCGAAAAAGTAGTCGATCATTACAACAATCCCCGCAACGTCGGCAGCATGCCCAAGGAAGATCCCAATGTCGGGACCGGCCTGGTCGGTGCGCCGGAATGCGGCGACGTCATGAAGCTGCAGATGAAGATCAATCCGGACACCAAGATCATTGAAGAAGCCAAGTTCAAGACCTTTGGGTGCGGGTCGGCCATCGCCAGCTCTTCCCTGGCCACGGAATGGGTGAAGGGAAAGACCGTCGAAGAAGCGCTCACCATCAAGAACACGGACATCGTCCGCGAGCTTTCGCTTCCTCCGGTCAAGATTCACTGCTCCGTTCTGGCCGAAGACGCCATCAAGGCGGCCATCGGCGATTGGAAGAAGAAGCACGGCATTGAAGTTCCCGCGCACGAAAAGTCGTCGCACTAACTGCGAGGCAGCGCGGGCGTAGTGGCGTCTTCCGGCGGAGAGTTGCGACCGTCGGAGGATGCTGTCCAGAGGTCGCTCCAGAGAAGTTTTTGGAGATGCGGATTATGACGACGGAAACCACAACGCAGACTGTAGAAAAAGAAAAAGCCGGGCCGGTGATCCATCTTACCGAGCACGCGGCGAAGAAGATTATTGCGCTGCTGGAAAAAGACGGCGTGTCGCCGAAGAGTGGCGGGCTTCGCGTGGGCGTGCAAGGCGGCGGCTGCTCCGGATTGTCGTATGCCATGCGGCTGGATACCCAGGCGCGCGACCGCGACAAGATTTTCGAGGAGTTTGGTGCGCGCCTCTTTGTTGATCCGAAGAGCCTGCTGTATCTGAGCGGCACGACCCTGGAATACGAGGAAACGCTGATGCGCCAGGGCTTTGTGTTCCAGAACCCCAACGCGGCGCGCAATTGCGGTTGCGGCAGCTCGTTCACGGCTTAAAACGCAACGCGCGGATGGAATTGATTTGGCCCGGCTGGCAGCATCGCGCGCCAGCCACTTTTTTTGGGAGGACCGAGAAGTAGAGGTGCACGGCGGTGATGGAACTCCTGCTGATTCTCGGCGAAATCTTCTTCGAGTTTTTCGGGGAGTTTATTTGTGAGCTATTTGGGAAGTTGATTCTGTCATTCTGGAATTGAGATTGTCGCACTGAAATGAGCACACCGTTCCCCATCACCGATTCGCCGTTGGTATGCTGGAGCTGCCACGAGCGCACCATCGGCACGCATTTTTGCGCGTCATGCGGCAAGATGCTGCAGCTTCCCGAGAAGAGCGATTATTTCGCAATGTTTGAAATTCCGCGCAAGCTGTGGATTGAAGTGGCCGCGCTCGAGAAGAAATTCCTGCAGCTGAGCTGGAAGCTGCATCCGGACAATTACGTGAATGCGGCCCCCGAAGAGCGCGAGATTTCGCTGAGGCGCAGCTCCGAGCTGAATGACGCGTACCGAACGCTGCGCGAACCCGTCTCCCGGGTGGAATACCTGCTGGCGATTGAGGGCGCGCGCGTCGAAGGCAAAAGCAAGCAGCAGGCGCCGCCGGAATTGCTGGAAGAGGTTTTCGAGTTGAACGAATCGCTCGACGAGTTGCGCGAAACAAGAGCCACGAGCGGCGATACAACCGCTCTGAAGCAACGGCTGGAGTCCGCACAGAAGAATTTTCAATCCAAGCTTGAGGAAGTTGACGGCGAGCTGCAAGTCACAGCGAAAGAATGGGATTCAGCCGCTGATGCGGGTGCGGATGAAACGAAGCGCAAGAGCATTATGGCGAAGTTGAACGAATTGCTGAATCGCCGCTCGTATATCCGGAACTTAGTTGTAAACGTCCAGAAAGAATTGCTGTAGCTCGGGACTTCAAGTCCGAGCCTCTTACTGATAATTGATTACTGGGAACCTTCATGGGAAGAACGGTCGGAATCGATCTCGGAACCACCAACAGCCTGGTCGCGTATGTTGACGCGAAGACGGGCGAGCCGAAGTGCATTCCGGGGCCATCGGGAAGCACACTCTGCCCCTCGGTTGTGAGCCTGGATGCGGACGGCAGCATCATCGTTGGCGAGCCGGCGCGGCGAAGACTGCTGACGCAGCCCGAGCGCACGATTTATTCCGTGAAGCGGCTGATGGGGCGCGGCCCGGCCGACGTGCAGAGCGAATTGAAACTTTTCCCGTTTCGCATTGATCCTGCAAGCAAGAGCGTGATTCGCGTGCAGCTTGGCGACAAGATCTTCACGCCGCCGGAAATTTCTTCATTCATCCTGCGCGAACTCAAGAACTGGGCCGAAGCCTACTTCGGCGAATCCGTGGACCGAGCGGTGATTACCGTGCCCGCCTATTTCAACGATGCGCAGCGCCAGGCCACCAAAGATGCCGGAAGAATCGCCGGGCTGGAAGTTTTGCGTCTGGTCAATGAGCCAACCGCCGCGGCGTTGGCTTACGGCCTTCACGAAAAGCAGCGCGGCACCGTGGCTGTCTACGATCTGGGCGGGGGCACGTTTGATATTTCCGTGCTGAAGCTGATTTCGACGAGCGAAGGCGACATCTTTCAGGTTCTTTCGACGAACGGGGACACACACCTGGGCGGCGACGATATCGACCACCTGCTGCAGGCGTTTGTGCACGAGCAGATTCTGCAGCACGACCAGATCGATTTTTCGCCGCACGGCGAACTGGCGCAGGAGTTGCGCAAGGAACTCATCGACGTGAAGCACCGCCTCTCCGAAACGGACAAGGTGACGCTGCGGTTTCCCCTGCCGAACGGCAAGGTGTTCGAATATGAGTTCACACGCGGCGCTCTCGAAGCGCTGATCCGCCCAGTGGTGGACCGCACGATGGCGCCGGTGCGCCAGGCGCTGGCCGACGCGCAGTTGAGCCCGAAGCAGATCGAAGAAGTCGTGCTAGTTGGCGGCACCACGCGCACGCCGCTGATTCGCCGGACGGTGCAGGAGTTTTTTGACCGCAAGCCGCACACCGAGCTGAATCCCGACGAAGTGGTGGCGCTGGGCGCGGCAGTGCAGGCCAACATTATGGATCGCGGCGTACAGAACATGCTGCTGCTTGACGTCACGCCGCTCTCGCTGGGTATTGAGACGTATGGCGGCGCGGTGGCGAAGATTATCCCGCGCAACTCGACGATACCGGCGAGCGCGCAGGAGATGTACACCACTGGCGTGGACAACCAGACGGGCATTGATATTCACGTGCTGCAGGGCGAGCGCGAGCTGGCGAAGGATTGCCGGTCGCTGGCGCGTTTCAATTTGCGGATTCCGGCGGCGCCGGCGGGTTTGCCGCGCGTCGAGGTGAAATTCCTGATTGACGCCAACGGCATTCTGCAGGTGGCGGCGAAGGATTTGCGCAACGGCGAAGAGCACCTGATCGAAGTGCAGCCGAGCTACGGCCTGAACGACGCGGACATCGAGCGCATGCTGGAAGAATCGATCGAGTATGCGGAGCAGGATTTTGCGCAGCGGCAGCTGATTGAGGCACGCACGGAAGCGGAAGCGATCCTGACGGCCACAGCGAAAGCGCTGGCGAATCCGAAGGCGGCGAGCTTGTCCGAACCAGAACGCGTGAAAGTGGAGCGGACTGTGGCGGCGCTGAAGGAAGCCGTAAAGGGCCCGGATTATAAGTTGATCCGGAAAAAGATTGATGAACTGAACCATGCGACCGAGCACCTGGCGGAAATTCTGATGAACTCCGCGGTACAGGCTGCGCTGGAAGGCAAAAAATTAGCGGAAGTTTAGGGAGAAGCTATGGGCGGCAGCAATCCGTATATCGAAGAAGTGAAATACAAGAAGGCGACGCAGAAATACAAAGTGACGTTTCTGCCGAGCGGCAAGACCGTGGAAGTGGATCCGGAAAAGTTTCCCTATGGCCACAACGGCTTGCCGGGAAGCATCCTGGACATTGCCGAAGGCTTCAAGATGGGGTTGGATCACGCATGCGGCGGCGTGTGCGCCTGCTCGACGTGCCACGTGATGGTGAAAGAAGGACTGGAATCGTGCAACGAAGCCACGGATGCGGAATTGGACGAACTCGATGAAGCGCCGGGCATTACACCGAAGTCGCGCCTCGGCTGTCAGACAGTGCCGGATGGAACGACGGACATCGTGGTGGAGATTCCCGAGTGGAATAAGAATTACGCGAAGGAGCTGGACGGGCACTGAGTGGTGACTGGTGATTAGTGACTGGTGGGGGAAACATTCATGCCGCCGACGTTTGATTGGGACAACCTGGAAGACATCGCGATCGGGCTGACGGACAAGTTTCCCGACATCGATCCCTACACGGTGCGCTTTACGGACATGCACAAGTGGATCACGGAGCTGCCGGGATTCACCGGGGATCCGCTAAAGTCCAACGAGAGCAAGCTCGAAGCGATTCAGACGGCCTGGCACGAGGAATGGGAAGATCGCAAGGCCTAACGCTGCGTAGCGAAAATTAGATGTTTTCCGTATAATTGATGGATTGCAGTTCACCCAAGAGTGCCGCTATGGTGCAACGGTTAGCACGTAGCCCTTTCAAGGCTAAAATACGGGTTCGATTCCCGTTAGCGGTACCAAACTTATCCCATCCGAATCTCGCACCAAGCCGCTCAGTGATATTCTTAACATTCGCACAGAGTAGTGTCTTTGGAGGCTCCGCCCATGGCTGATTTGCTGCGCTCGACGAATCCCGTTTTGAAAGAGAAGGCGTTTGCCGGCGCAATTCCGACCGGCGAAACGATGACCATTCAGGGCACGGTCAACAAGACCGGGCTGCTGCTGCTGTTTGTTGTGGCCACCGCGGCGTGGACTTGGGGGCTGAGTCATTCGCCGACCCCGGAGGTGGCTTACCCCTGGATGATTGGCGGCGCGATCGGCGGATTCGCCGTGGCGCTGGTGACTATTTTCAAGAAAGAGTGGTCGCCGATCAGCGCTCCGATTTATGCGCTGCTGGAAGGACTGGTCCTCGGCGGCATCTCCGCGATTTTTGACAAGTCGTATCCTGGAATTGCCATGCAGGCGATCAGCCTGACGTTTGGCGTGATGTTTGTAATGTTGCTGGCCTACAAATTGCGCATCGTGCAGGCGACGCGCGGGTTCAAGTTAGGCGTGATTGCAGCGACCGGCGGAATCGCGGTCGTTTATCTCATCAACATGGCGATGAGCCTCTTCTTCCACACACAAATGTCGTTTCTTTACGCCAGCACGCCGCTCGGAATCGGGATCAGCCTGTTCGTGGTGATCATCGCATCCCTGAACCTGATTCTCGATTTCGACATGATCGAAACCGGAGCCGGAATGGGTGCGCCGAAGTACATGGAGTGGTACGGCGCGTTCGGGCTGATGGTCACGCTGATCTGGTTGTATATGGAAATCCTGCGCCTGCTGAGCAAAATCCGCCGCCGCTAGCTTGGAAACTTCACTAATTTTGCAATACATCTGGAGTTGAGATCCTTCGGGCATCCTTGTCGGATGCCCTCAGGATGACAGTTTTTTGATGTGTTCGCGGGACTAGAAGGTGCGCCTTCGCGAAGTCAGGAGCGCCCGCTTGGGAAGGCGGCCGCTCCAACGGCGGGGACGCATACTGGCCGATTTCAAGATTGGCCACCACATTGATGTCGTGCTTGCCAAAAGTCAATTACAAGGCGGCTAGAACGAGACGCGAAGGCGGGCGGAGACGCTGCGGGGCACGCCGATGGCGGTGCCGGAAAAGATGCTGGCGAAGTTGATGACGTTGAGGCGGTCGGCGATATTCGTGGCTTGAATCTGGAATTGAAGCGAGCGCGATTCCTTGCGATAGAGTTGCGCGCCCATGCCGAGATCCATGGAAAAATTGGGTTCCACCCGTTGTTTCCTGAAGTTGACGCGGGAGACGATTGCGGCACCGTATTGCGCGACCAGCGTCGCGACGTCGGTGTTTTGGCTGAGGTCGGCGGGCAAACCGCTGCCGTATTGAGCGCCCGCGGCGAACCAGACACCGTGGCCGGCATCGAGGCGCACGCGAGCGTGCAGCGTGTTGCGCTGATCCTGTGAAACCCCGAATTTACCGGTGTCGGTAAGCCCGGCGCTGGCGTCGCTGCCGATGAACAGTCCTCCATTGATCGGCCCACGTCCCACACCGGATTGATTGGCGTAACTCACAAATCCCGAGACGCGGCCCCAGTGCGGCACTTCCAGGCGCACTTCCTCGCCGAAGATGCGGGCTTTCGCGAAGGAGATCGGAAAACTTACGCCGGTCTGCAAGAGGACGTCGTCGTCGGAATAGTTGTGGAAGTCGCGGCGGAAGACGTTGGCGTCCAGGCAGAATTTGCCGAGGAACGATTTCGTGATGCCGCCTTCGTAGTAGTTAGCGCGCGCGACGGGAACGGGAAGCCGCACCACGACGGGATTCACCGAATCGAGCTGCGGGGAACTGGCAAGCAGCAAATTTTCCATCGCGGGCGTTTGGAAGACTCGGTCGTAGGAAGCGTGCAGCAGCAGATTGAGCGAAGAAATGAAGCGCGAGACGCCGAGCCGCGGGCTGACCGCTGAGTCGTGAACCACGAAGCCATAATGATCGAAACGCAGCCCCGCGCTGATGTTCCACCCGCCATAGCGCATCTGATCCTGGATGTAGAAGGCCGGCTCGATGTCCCACTTGCTACCCGCGAAATTCAGATTCAGCTGCGTGCCGGGATCGAATTGCATAGGGTCAGTGATGTGATACTGCAGCGCTTCATGAACCGGGGTGAAAAAAGAGTCGGCGCCGGCCTTCCAGTCGTGATGGCCGCGGTGGCCGGCGATGTCGCCGCGAACGTAGCCCTCGCGGTAGCCGCGATCTTGATTGACGATGACGGGAGTAGAGAAAGGATTGGAGCGGAGAGAGAAGCTCGAATCGCGCACGCCGCTGGAAAAACTGAGAACCAGGTTGGAGGAAATGGTGTGCTGGAAATAGATTTGCCCGCTGGTTTCGGAGCTGGCGGCATCTTGCCGCTGCAGCAGGGCCTGCTGCGTGTAGTCGTTGGGAATGGTGTAGCGCAGGGAATTGTGAGCGACGGTGAGGCGCAAGCGGTCGTTATCGGAGAAGTCGCGTTCGTATGCAGCGGAAAATCCGCTGGAGTTGCCGTCGTTGCCGAAGTTGCTGGTGACGGGCGGGTCGAGATACCTGGCGGAGTGCAGGCCGAACGCGCGCACGGAGTAGCGTTCTTTTTCGCGGGAATAAGAAATGGCGGCGGAGCCGTCCAATTGATCGAAGCTGCCGCCTGAGGCGGCGAAATCTCCGTGCCAGCCGAGAAGCGAGTTTTTGTCGGTAGTGAGCTCGACGATGCCGCCGAGCTTCCGCCCGTATTCGGCGGGATAACTGGCGGTGAGCAAGCGCAGGGATTCAACGGAATCGGAATCCATATCCGGGGCAAAAGCGGGAGAGCGATTCTGCACCAGCGGCTGGCCATCGACGACGAACTGCACGTCGTATTCGGAGCCGCGCGGATGCAGCACGCCGTTGCCTTCGTAGAGCCAGCCGGGCTCCTGATCGACAAGATCGAAGAGGTCGCGGCCCGGCTGGAGGCTGAGCTGCTCGCGAATAGATTGCTTGCCGATGGAATAGAGTGTGCCCGTGCGCGTGGGGTCCACGAGCGTGAGTTCGTCGGTGACCTGGACCTGGGTGGTGAGGGGCGCGACGCCGAGGGTGATGCCGAGTTTCATGGGGACTTCGGAGTGGACTTCGACGACGTCGCTCCAGGCGGTGAAACCTTCCGCGGTGAGATTCAGGCGGTAGACGCCGAACGGAAGGTCATGGAGAACGTAGTGGCCGTCTGCCGGAATCTGGAAGCTGCGCTCGAAGCTGTTGCCTTCGCTGAGGAGTTCGCCACGGGCGGCGAGGCTGGCGCCTTTCGGATCGCGGACTTCAAGATGGAGTTCGCCGCGCAGGCGCTGCGCGCGCGCCGGGCTTCCCGCGGCGAGGCAGAGAAGGCCGGCCAAGAGGGAGAGGCGATAGATAAGGATTTGGGGCCGTTTACCGTTCATTGCAAAAAAGCATACGTGATTCCTGGGGTTTAGATTGATCGTGCGAGAGCGCGGGTGCTTCCAAGATAACATGAGCGGGGGGAGTCGCCGAAGAGACGGTTGGGGTTGGGGCAAAAGGAGCAACGCGGATTGCGGACAATGATTTGTGTGGTGGGTTGAATCCGTAAAAGCGGTAGCTTGGCTACCCTTCGGCTACGCTCAGGGCAAGCCGCACTCCAATGTCGGAGCGGTCCGTCCGCCGCGGCGGACGGACCCGACAAAGGCAAGAGACAGAGAAGAGGGGCCACCTGAACATGGCCGCTACTCTGGAGTATCCCTGAGTAACTATTTTGTCTCCGGACTGGAAAAGAGATGCGCAGTGCCGGATGATGGAAGAGAATTGTTTTCTTGTCCGAGGGCAGACGCCGGGGGCGGATGAGATAGAAGGCCATCGAGCAAAGGGGCTCAAGTCTTGGACGCGAAGAATGTTTATTTGACCGGTGCCGCCAGCGAGTTTGGTTCTCGTATTATTCCTTCCGAAGAAGTGGATCAGGCGTTTGGCATGCCCGTGGGAAAGCTGCGGACACGGGCGGGGATTGTGTCGGTGGCGTACGCGGCCGAAAACGAAACGGAAGGTTCGCTTGCGGCCGGGGCTTGCCGGAAAGTTCTGGAGCAGTGCGGCGAAGACGCGCAGAATCTCGACGGCGTGATTGCGGCCAGCGAAACGGATCATGCCTACCCGTCGCTTTCGGCGCAGCTTCATGCGCGGTTGAAGCTGCGCGAACGGTCGACGGCGCTGGATGTGGGCAGCGGCTGCCTGGCGCTGTTGCAGGTGCTTTGCGTGGCACAGGCCATGCTGGTGGCGGGCCAGGCGCAAAAGATACTGGTGGCGACCGCGGATGTGCATAGCCGGACTCTGCGTCCCGGCCGCACGGCGGGAGAATTCGGCGGACTGTTTGGAGACGGCGCGAGCGCGTTTCTGTTGTCGAGCAAGCCGCCGGAAAACGGGCGGTTTGCGTACCGGTTCGGAGAATTCTTTTTTGGATGTGCCGCGAAGTATGCCGAGGCGATTGCCGTCAGCGACGCGGGCGGCGGGGGATTGGAGATTCGATTTGACGGCGAAGCCCTTTCACGCGCGGCGGTGTATCGCATGGAGCAGGTGCTGAGCGAAGTGGAGCGGCGCAGCGGAATCCCGCGCGAGCAGGTTGGAGCGTTTGCGACGCACCAGCCGAATCCGCGGCTGGTGGCGCTGCTGGCAAAGCAGATGGGCGTGGCGTGCAGCGCGTTTCCGCCGATTGCCGCGACGAAGGGGAACCTGGGATCTTCGATGTGCGGCGCGACGCTGCATTCGGCGTTTGAAAGTGCCGCCGGGAAGGCGGCGAGTGAACGCAGCGCGGTGTTTTTGGCTTCGCTGGCGCCGGGGTTGTTGTTTGGCGGTGGGTGGATGGTGCCGGCGGGGAGTTGAGGGTAGAGTTGGAATCGTAATCACGGCGGTTTCGCCAGCGCACTCCAAATACAAATGTGATGGTTGTCTCAGTGATGGCGAATGAATGAAAGTGTTGCCGTGGTCCCTCCACTCCATGGCCGACGCGCCAAACAGCGGCGCGGAAGAGAAGATCGGCCATTCCGGTCGGGATGACAAAGCAAGAATAGGAAAACCCAAGAGCACAGCCAGGAATGGCTGTGCCACGGGGGGAGGCTATGCGGTTGAGGTGCGGCCGTAAAAGCGGCGGCTTCGCCACCGCACTGCAAAAAGAGTGGTTAAGGGGAAGAGCGGGTGGCGGTGGTGAATTCGGTGTTGGGTTGGGGGACTACGCAGGATTGGAGCGGGGGCCAGCCGGGGTCGGTGGTGGAATTGCGGCAGAGGCTGACGAGAGCGTTGGAAACTTCGGACGGGCCGACGGCGCCGTTTAGCGGCTCGGCATAAATTTTGTAAGTATGATTCACGGCGAGAGCGCCGATTTGGTACGTGCCATCAAATTGCACCGGGCCGGGGGCCTGGCAACTCCATCCACCTAAAGTTCCAGCGATGACGGAGCCGCTTGCGGCGTCAACGGCGACAACGTGTGCGCCGAAGACTCCAGTGACGCCGGGCGGAGACGCGGGCAGGGAGAGTGGATTCGCGGGAACAATGCGCCCCTGGATCGAGCCGACAAATTGCGTGTCGGCGGGATCGTGATACAGAACGCGGAGGCCGGTGCGATCGTCGTCGCCGAGCGGGGCATCGGGTTGCTGCGCGGTGGGACGCATGCCGGTGAATGTGCCGGGAGCGGGGGCGAAGGGAAACATCATGGCGCTCCAGACGGCGGAGTGGCTGAAGCCGAGGGCGTGACCGAGTTCGTGGGTGAGGATGGATTCGAGGTCGTACGATTTCGGATTGGCGCTGAGAGCGGTAGGGGTGGAGAAGCTCACGAGCGAATCGCTGGGATTGAAATAAATATCCGCGTCGAGGATCTGGCCGATTTGCGTGGATGGGGCGCCGCTGCCGAGTTGGATGCCAATCTGATCGGCAGTAATGACACGGGTGAAGGCGAGCACGCCGGGGGTGAAGGCCATGTCCGGCTGATCGAAGCAGATGGAGTTGATGCCATCGGAGCCGCAAAGATTCCCGGCGGAGCCTCGCACGAGCGGAGCAATGGAGGCGGAAGTGAGAGCGGTGCCGCTGACGCTGCTCCAGACACTGAGCGATTGCTGGATGACCTGCTCGATTTCGTTGAGGCGGCCGCTGGCAGTCTGATTCTGAGTGAGGATGGTTTTTGGATTTGCGCCGAGCATGGTGCTCCAGCGAAAGGCGATAGCCGCGGCGCTGGTCAACTGGTGCGAAGGCACGGGGCAGGCGGAGCCGCCGGAAACGCTGCCGGGCTGGCGCACGTCGGGGACGATTTCGTTGAAGGCGTATCCCTGCGCGGTGATGACGGACCAGAGAATGAGGAGGAGCGTTATGGCGAGGGATGCAAATTGTCGGAGCGAAGTTTGCATGGATTTTTCCTTTGGGGCGGAGTTCATTCCATTTCGCGCAGCATTTCGCGGTGAACGCGCTGCTCGAAAATACCGACGGAGAGATTCTTGGCACCGGTTGTTGTGAAAGATTCGGAGGTGGGATCGAAGACCGGCGTTTCGGCGGAATCCTGCGTGACGGTTTCTCCGCCGGAGCGGAGATCGCGATGGATGCGGAAGGTGCCCTGGGCCCAGCCGACAATCAGAAACTGCTGGCCAGGATGCCTACTGAGAAAAAGATAGACTTCTTCGCCGGGACGAAATTCGGGCGCGCCCTCGACATGGGATTGCAGATGTTGGAATTTTCCACCGGGCTGCCGCACGACAATTTCTTCGGGGAGATAGCCCTTGTTTTGGACCAGGACGCGGAAACTGGTGTCGGTCCAGATTTCGCCATTCTCCACGCGCGATTCGGCGCGCACGCAGCGCACGCGGGCGATGGAATACGAATAGTGCACCAGATCCTGGAAGCGGAGGCGCACGAGCGTTGTGGCTTGCGCAACGACGGCGATTAAGCCGAGGCCGATCAGGAAAAGGACCCAGAGGAATCGGCGGCGATCTTTGTAGCTCATTGATGTTCACTCCTGTTCATTGAATCTCCAGCACTCCGGAAGCAGCGGTCTTGTCGAGATTGGCGTTCTGCATGAAAAGCGTTCGCGCGCCGGGCAGCGCGGTGGAAGGAATCTGGACGGTGAGATGGATGATGCCAAGTCCGGCGGGCTGCTTGGAGATCACGGCGACGTCGCCGGGGCCCGAGATGGTGTAGGCCATGCTGGTATCGAATCCGGATTCTGAGAAGAGGCAAATGTCGGCGGCGTTGGTGCCGGAAGCGGGGCGCGCGAGAGGAATGGGATTTCCGCCGAGATTGCAGGCGTTCGTGGAGGTGTTGAACCCGCCGAGAGCGGCGACGTTGAGATCGAAAGAGACGGAGGAATCATCGACGCCTGCGGTCGTCGGCTCGACGACGGTGATGTTTTTGCCGGAGATGGCGGGAGAAGAGCCGGAGAGCGTGATGACATCGTCGGTGGTGCCGGGAGCGGCAACGACGAGAGAAACGATGTTGGAGAGGGTGCCGGAGGGACTTTGCATCTGGATAGAGATGTTGCCGGGTTGCACGACGTCCGTGCTGTTGGCCGGGGCGGAACAGGAGTTGACGGAACTGCAGGTGGTGACGCGCGCGGTGCCGCCGATGAGTAGCGTTGAGCCGGGGCCGGGATTCGAGAGGACGAAACCGCTGCCGTCCACGGTGAGCGTGAAACCGTTCGCTCCTCCGGCGTAGACGCTGGCGGGATGCAGCGAAAGAATGTTGGAACCGGAGGAAATGGTGACATTGGCGGCACCGGATTGCGTGGAATCGTCCTGGCTGAGGGCGACGATCTGGATGGCGTTTGGCGTGGGCGCGGCGGAGGGAGCGTTGAATGTCCCGCTGGGAGTGATCGAGCCGCACGCTCCGCTGACGGTGCAGCCGGAGCCCTGCACTTGCCAGACGACGGCTTGATTGCTGGTGCCGAGGACGGAGGCGATGAAACCCTGCACGCCGAGCGGCGGCAGCGTGACGCTGTTGGGGAAAACGCTGACGAGAATGTGATTGATGACGGTGATTTGCGCGGAAGCGGAGATCGCGGAATTTCCGGCAAGCGCCACCTGGACGGAGACGGGATTCGAGGAGGGAATGGCGCCGGGGGCGATGTAGTCGGCTTGAATGGAGGTGCCGCTGGTGATGCTTTGGCATGGAGAGGAAGCTACGACGCAAAGTTGTCCGACGGTGGAGTTGCCGCCAGAAATTCCGTTGACGCTCCAGGCGAGGGATGCGCCGGTGGTGCCGTTTTCGGTGACGGTGAGCGTGACGCGATGATTGGCGGCGAGCGTGGCCGTGGAAGGTGAGAGGCCGAGACTTGGGCCAGTTTGAATGGTGATCGTGGCTTGCGTTTTTTTTGATGGATCGGCTTGCGGAGAGACGGTGATGACAATGGTGTTGGGTTGCGGCGGAGTGGCAGGCGCGGTGTAGTTGGCGGTGTCGGCGATGGCGCCGCCACCGGCGGATTGCGTGGTGATGACGGAAAGAATTCCGCAGGCGCTGCCGCTGCAGCCGCTTCCGGAAAGCGACCAGGAGAGAACGGCGCTGGGGTTGGAACCGATAACGGGCGTGAGTGTGGCTACGATGGCCGCGGTGACGCCGGGTTGGAGGTTGGAGGGCGCGGCAAGCTGCAATGTGAAGTGGCTGGTGATGGTGAGGGTGGTGGAGTTTTGCTTGGAAGGATCGGCGACGCTGGTGGCGGCGAGGGTGACGCTGGGAGCGGAAGGAAGAACAGCGGGCGCGGTGTAATTTCCGTTGGGGTCGATCACGCCGCAATTGTTTGGGCAGGCGGAGCCGGAGAGGCTCCAGCGAATCACGGGATCGGGCTTGCCGCTGCTGGTGATGGAGGCGCGGAAGGATTGAAGCGCGCCGAGTTCAACGGAAGAGGAAACAGGAGAGAGCGAGACGGCGATGTCGCTGGAGACCGTGACGCCGGCGGTGGAGGATTTGGAGGAATCGGCGTGGCTTGTGGCGGTCACTTGCACCTTCCCGCCCGGGGGAAGGTCTGCGGGTGCGGTGAAGAGTCCATCGGCGGAAATGGTGCCGACTTGAGGGGAGCCGCCGGAGATGCCGTTGACGCTCCAGAAGACGGAAGTGTCGGAGGTGTTGGTGACGGAGGCGGAGAAGGTGAGCGTATTGCCGAGCAACACTGTGCCGGAATTGGGGGCGATGGTGACGGTGATTTGCGGGGGAGGAGGAGTTGTGGTGCCGCCGCCAGCCCCACTCGCGCAGCCGAAGATGGCGACACTCGGGGCGAGAAGAAAAATTGTCCAGGTAATGCGGCGAAGGACTAGAGGGCTCCGAGTGGAGGGGCCTTGTTTTGAGCGCGATTGCGAGAGAGGGCGCATGGTGTTTGCGATTGCAGACGAAGGGCCAGCGAAAGAACGTGGTGGCGCGGCAGCCGCGGCCGAGCGTTCGGCGAAACTTTGTTTTATCTAAAGTGCGTGGAACGAAGAGCTTGGAGCCCGCGAGCAGACGGGAACGGACGGAAAAAGGCGCGAACGGCGGTGTGCCGAAAAATTACAGGACGTTCCGAATTGAACGAGGTTCTCAGGATGCATTCCCGAACTGGGAATTACGCGGTGTCTCGATTGACATTCGCGGGAGCGGCTCGAATAATCGCGCCATGGCGAAGCCTGAGGCGGTGCGACGGATCAAGAGCTATTCCGCGGCGAACGGGTATGTGTATCAGTATTACTTTTACGAATTGAATCGCGTTTTGGTTGATGGCGAAGCGGCCGGGGAGTTTGTCTACGCGATTTCAGTGGACCGCGGAACGAGTTTCGGATTACGGATATTGGTGAAGCAAGCGGCGCTGGATGCTTGGGCCGCGGCGAATGGGCGTGCGTTGACGAGCAGCGAAGAGTATGCGGTGGCGAAGATGCGGTTGTTCCAGGCATTTGATGAGGGCCTTGTTCCGCTGACGGCGGAGGCGGCGCGCGTGGTGCGGCTGGTGGTGGATGAGTCGAATTTGGAAGCGTTGTTGAAGATGTTGAATATTTGATTGGCAATATTTTGTAGTTCGTGTGCCGAAGGAATTGAGTGTTCGCAGCGGATCCCGTGTGTGAAAGTTGAGGAGACGTCTGAAGTTGAGGTTCTTCGGACATCCTCATCGGATGTCCGAAGAATGACAATTCTTCGTTTGGGTGGCTGATTGGGAGCTGTGGGAGTTAGGGTTAGTGCATAAAAGCGGTAGCTCAGCTACCGCACAAGAGTTGTTTTACGGTTGAACCGAAACCCCGCCAGGAACGTCTAGTTTGGTGTAACGGAGATTGAGAATGCGGGAGCTGGTCCTGACCCAGCCGGGAAGAGTGCTCGTGGGGCCATCGGAGCGGGAGGACGAAAGTTCCCGCGCACACCGCGAGTTTGAAGAACGGCTGGTGGAGTGCGGTCCATTGGCATTTCGCGTGGCGTACGGAGTTCTGCGGCATGCCGCTGACGCGGAAGATGCGGCGCAAGAGGCGTTGTTGAAGGCGTACCGGAATTTCGGGCGGCTGCGCGAGCCGGCGCGCTTTCGCGGGTGGCTGGTACGCATTGCGTTCCGGCTGGCGCTGGACCGGTGGCGGTCGGCGAAGCGGCGCGAGAAGCGCGAGACGCAATGGACAGGGCCGGAGCAAAGCGCTGCAGGTCCAACGACGGAAGAATTGGCTGTGTCGAGCGAGTTTCAGGCGCGGCTGGATCGGGCGATGGAGGAGTTGCCAGAGAAATTCCGATTGGTGCTGCTGCTGGCGGCGATTCAAGGATACACGCTGGAAGAAGTTTCCGGGATGCTGGGCATTCCGATGGGCACGGTGAAATCGAGACTGTTTTTTGCAAGAAAGGAATTGGCGGAGAAGCTGCGATGAGCTGCGAACGGTGTAAGGAAAAGATGGTTGATGCGCTGGCGGGCGGAGAGGGCGCGGTGCACGGAGAGCTTGCGGCGCATCTGCGAGCGTGTGCGGGTTGCAAGAAAGTTTATGAAGCACAGGTGCACCTCTTTGGAGCGATTGATTCTGGCGTGCGGGCAATGGTCAATGAAACGGCGCCTGCGTCGTTGCTGCCGCGTGTACGGGCGCGGATGGAAGAGACTCGCGCACCGCGTCTAGTTTGGAGATCGGCATGGAGTGTTGTAGCCATCGCCGCAATGATCCTGGTGATAAGCCTGGGTTTTGTGCGGCGAAGCAGACCTCTGCGCGATGCTGGTCTGACAAAGGCTCCAACGGGTGTGGCGATTCGGACGGAAACTGTTCCCTTCGCGGCAACGCCAAGAGAAGCGGCCTCTACGGCTGCAAATCCGAGGAGGCGGCCGGGGAATAAGATGGAAACGAGGATCAACCGGCCTAGTGGAGTTCCGGAGGTGACCGTGCTTGCCGAAGAGCACCAAGCATTCGTGCGGTTTGTGGCAAGGATTCCGGCGGACCCGCAGAAAGCTGTTGCACTCACGCGGCCCGCACCGCCACAGCAGGATTTGCCGGTAGAAATTGCCCTTTTGCAGATTGAGAAGTTGAAAGTGAAGCTACTCGAGCCAACGACTGAGGAATAGTTTCGGCCAGGTTTTTTGCAGTTGTGGATGGAGCAGGCACAAGGCTACCAGGAGGAACGCGTGAAACGAGCACAATTCTTATTTGGAGTCCTAAGTATTCTGGCGTTACTTACTCCCAAGCTCTCTGCCCAAGACGCGCCGAAGCCGGAGAACAAGGTTCCGGCTAGCACGCTCAAGGTTCAAGTGACCTTTACTGAAAGCCAGGGAGAAAAGAAGCTGGCGAATTTGCCGTACACATTCTTCGTCCAGGCGGGGGATGGCGGGCCGCGTTCTCCATGGACCAAGGTCCGGATGGGCAGCCGCATTCCCGTTTACGTCGGGAAAGACGCGGGTATGCAGTATATCGACATTGGCACCAACATTGATGCCAGAGGGCTCGCCACGGAAGGCGGGAAGTTCGATGTCATTCTCAATCTCGAACGCTCGTGGGTTGAGGGTGACGTTGCGGTTCCCGCGGAAAAATCAGTTGGAAACCCCACCATTGGGGCCTCAGGGCAGTTTTATGAGCCGATTATTCGGCAATTCAAGACCGAACTCACTTTGACGATGAAGGATGGACAGACCATCCAAACAACCCAAGCGGCCGATCCCCTGAGTGGAAGGATTTTGACCATCACTGTCGTCATGAATGTGATGAAGTAATGGCAGCTCTGGCGAGGATCGCTTTCAGAGCGGACTTCAAGTCCGGGTGTAAGAAGGGGTGGTTCAGTTTTTGGAGTTGGGCGGGGAGGGCACGCTGGCTGGAGAGGAGCAGGGCGTCGGCCATTTCGCCGAGGAGGAGGCGCAGGGCGAAGGCGGGGGCGGGGAAGAGCGCTGGGCGGCGCAGAGCGGCCGCGAGGATTTTTGTGAAATCGGCGTTGGTGACAGGTTGTGGGGAGACGACGTTGAGTGGGCCGGTGATGTTGCCGTTTTCTAGCGCGAGGCGGAGGATGGCGACTACGTCGTCGAGGGTGATCCAGCTCATCCATTGTTTGCCGGTGGCGATTTTTCCGCCGATTCCGAATTGAAATGGGCGCATCATTTGCGGCAGTGCGCCTCCATGTTTAGCGAGAATGACGCCGAAGCGGGCGCGGACGACGCGGATGCCGAGGACTTCCGCTTTGAGGGCTTCGGATTCCCATTCTTTTGCGATTCCACTTAGAAAATCGTTGCCGGGCTGGCTCGCTTCGGTGAGCGTTTCGTCGCCGCGGTTGCCGTAATAGCCTGTGGCGGAGGCGGAGACGAGGACGCGGGGGCGCGCGGACATTTTGGCGATGGCCTGGACTAGGGCGCGGGTGGTGTCCACGCGGCTGGAGCGGAGGAGTTGTTTGCGCTGGGGCGTCCAGCGTCCATCGGCGATGGAGGCGCCGGCGAGGTTGATGACGGCGTCGGCGCCGACGGCGGCTCCGCCGAGTTCACCGGTAGAGGGGTTCCAGTTGACGTCGAAGCCTTGCGAGTTGCCGCTCGCCTGAGTGGAGGTGCCGGGGCGGACGAGGCGGCAGACGGTGTGGCCGGCGCGTTGGAGGTCTTGCGTGAGGGCGGTGCCGACGAGTCCGGCGGAGCCGGTGATGAGGATTTTCATGGGGTCCTTTTTGGTGGTTTGATTATCGCGCAGTTGGGGAATTGGGGTGCGTGTTGCGTGATCGGTGGCACGTGGGTGCCCCGTAACGGAAAAAGGAAAGAAAGAGGGCGGCGTAAAGCCGCCCCTACATATGCCAGGTGGCGGGTTGGGGGAGTAGGGTGGCGGGGCGATGGGGGACAGGTTACAATTTTTGGATGCCATCGGTGGTGCCGAGTTTGCGGGTGAAGGTGTTGTTCTTTGGGCGGCTGCGGGAATTGACCGGGCTGGCTGAGGAGGCTGGTGAACTGCCTGCCGGAGCGACCTTGGCGCAAGTGTTTGAGCGCTATGCCGAACGCTTCCCGAAGCTGGCGGGGTTTCGCAACTCGATGGTGGTTTCGCGGAATCAGGAATTCGCGGCGTGGGATACGCGCATTTCCGCGGGCGATGAGATTGCGTTTCTGCCTCCGGTGAGTGGAGGCTGAGCCTCCCGGTATGACGACATCCATTCAAGAAGACAAGTTCGATTTGGTGCGCGAGGTGATTGATCCCGAGGCACTGGTGGGGCACGTTCGCGCGGGACAGGACGGAGCGATCGTGACGTTCGATGGATTTGTGCGCAACGAATCGCACGGGCGCGAGACGAGTTACCTGGAATACGAGGCGTACGAATCGATGGCGCTTGGAAAGATGAAGGAGATTGCCGCGCAGATTCATGAGAAGTATGCGATTCATCGGGTGGTGATCGTGCACCGCCTGGGGCGGCTGGAAATTGGTGAAACCAGTGTGTTCATTGCGGTGAGCGCGCCGCACCGGGGCGCGGCGTTCGATGCCTGCCGGTCTGCGATTGATACGCTGAAGCGCACGGTGCCCATTTGGAAGAAAGAGTATTTTGCGGATGGAGCGGTTTGGGCGGATGGCGAACTGCCTCCGACACCCCCAAGTGCAAAAAGTGCATCCTAGCTATTTGATGATTCCCCAGGTCCCACGATTTTCCATCTGGTGGTTTGCCCCAATAGCCCTATTAGCCGGGGCGTTTTTTGCCGACGCACAGGAAAAGCCGGATCGGCCGCCATGGGCGCAGCCTTCAGGCAGCCAACCTCAACCACCCCCACCGGGCAGTCAACCGCAGCCACCCGCTATGCCCGGGACGATGGTTCCCGCGCCACAGCAAGCGCCGGAGAAGGCGAAAGAGACGCCGGCACCGAAGGGAACGATCAAGGTCAATGTCAACCTGGTGAATGTGCTCGTGAGCGTGCTGGACGAGAACAAGCGGCCCGCGCCCAATCTGCCGCAGGAAGCGTTTCAGGTGTTGGAAGAAGGCGTTCCGCAGAAGATTGAATTTTTTGAGCCGGAGACCAAGCTGCCGCTGGACCTGGCGCTGATGATTGACGCGAGCATGAGTGCGCACATTGATATTCAATTTGAGCGCGAGGCGGCTTCGCATTTCATCCGGCAGGTGCTGCGCCCGGACGACCGCATGGCGGTGTATTCGTTTGACGAGACGGTGACGCAGCGAACGACGTTCACGGAAAAGGTGCAGACGCTGCAGGAAGCAGTCGCGAAGATTCCCGACGGCGCGGGAACTTCGATTTACGATGCGGTGATGCTGGGCTCGCAGGCGTTGGAGAAGCGAGGCGGCGAGCGGCGGCGGGTGATCATCCTGGTGACCGATGGCGGAGAGACCACCAGCCATGCGGATTTTGAGGCGGCGCGGCGGGCGGCGCTGCGCGGAGAGGTGCTGCTGTATACGATATTGGTCCGCGCGATGAAGAGCGAGAACGGGCGAAATACCGCGGGAGAGCACGCCCTGCAAACCATCACGGAGACGACCGGCGGCGCGATGTTTTTTCCGGATTCGCCGCAGGAGTTGCCCATTATTTTTGACCGCATTGACAGCGAGCTGCGGACGCAATACCGGCTGGCGTATTACCCTTATCCGCGCGGGGCGGCGAACTCCTACCGTAAGATTGAGGTGAAGATGCTGCCGGGGTATACGGCGAGGCATCGGACGGCGTATTTGGCGGGAGCACAATAGTTTGTTTGCGCTCGGGTTCGCGGGTAGCAGATAACAGCGATCAGATAACAGGATGCAGGAGCGCGTTATCAGTAATCGGTAAGCAGTGAGAGTTTAGAGCTGACTCCACATTGAGAGACGGAATGGCGATTGATTATTTGGAGGCGGCGATCGAGATTGCACGAGAAGCGGGGGCGGTGCTGCGCGAAGAGGTGCAGCGGCCGCCGGAGATTTCGTACAAGGGCGATTACGACCTGGTGACGCAGGCGGACAAGCGATCGGAGGCGTTGATTGTGAGCCGCCTGCAGAAGTATTTTCCGGGGCATGCGGTGGCGGCGGAAGAGGGAACCGGGAAAGAGACCGGCTCGGAATACAAGTGGCATGTGGACCCGCTGGACGGGACGACGAACTTTGCACACGGGTATCCGTGCTTTTGCGTTTCGATGGCGCTGGCGAAGGGCGATGAGCTGCTGCTGGGTGTGGTGTACAACCCCATTTCTGAAGAGATGTTTTCGGCGGCGCGGGGAGAAGGCGCGTTTTTCAACGGGAAGAGAATGCAGTGCTCGAAGATCGCGGCGCTGCGAGGCAGTTTGTTGTGCACGGGATTTCCGAATCATAAGAGGCACGCGCATCCGAACATTCATTACTACTGGGATTTCACCTTGTGCTCGCATGGGGTGCGGCGCGACGGGTCGGCGGCTTTGGATCTGGCGTATGTGGCGGTTGGGCGATTTGAGGGATTCTGGGAGTTTGGGTTGAAGCCGTGGGATACCGCGGCCGGGGTGGTGATTGTGGAAGAGTCCGGCGGAAAGATTACCGACCTCGATGGGAAGCCGTATGTGTTGGGCGGCAAGTCGATTTTGGCGACGAACGGGTTGATCCACGCGGAGATGGAAAAGATGGCCGGGGAGATTGCGAAGAAGGAGAAGATGGGCGTTTAGCGGAAGAGGCGTGGCCCGTGTTGACTGGGCCGTGGCCCGAAGGTCAGCCTCAGATCGAATGTGCGGCGAAGTTTTCATCGGTCGGGAAATCCAAGACATATTGAACATAAGAATCTGCCGCACCTACGGCGCTTTTCGGCAAGAATGCGTGGCATCAGGTCTCCTCTCTTGAAGCGCCTGAAGCTCCTTTGCAGTTTCAGGAATCCCCCCCGGTCCAATCTGTCAGGATTCCTCCCGGTCTGTTGCAGGGAGGGACCCCTCCCCCCTAGTATTTGCAACATATTGAAAATGCTATGTTTACACATATGGTGCGCAAGTGGAGGAAATACGAGAGTTAAGTAGGTTGTTTGTTTTGATAGAGATTCGATCGTGATCTATAAGTGTGGAATCTAAAGAAGCTATTGCGTCGTTCATGCAAGTGCGGAATCTAAGGAAGTTAGAGCGGCAAGAGGCGTTGCAAACCGCGGGAAGATTGCTGCAAAGGAATTGGGCGCATCTTAACCCGTCGGTAATTATATAGAGTAGTAAGATGTTGTCAAGAGAAAAATGAGGGAGTGGCCTTAGGGAAGGCTGATTCTGACCTCACGGAATTCTTATGAGCGTGGCGCTATCGTCAGTGGGCAACGAGAGCGTCATCAGTTGACATTTGGCGGCACTGGGTAGGTGCCGTACGGGGACCAAATGCGTTGCCGAAAACGGGGTAGGAGAGAAGCCATGAGCAAGTGGGTGAGTGGTGGGTTGGCGGTTGGATTGAGCATGCTGGTGAGCCTGGGCGTTTGTGACATAGGGCGCGCGGACGATACCAAGGCGGGAAATGATTCGAAAGCTGCGGCGGCAAAGTCGGCGACCGAGGGCAAGCCGGAAACAGGGCTGACAGATCGGGAGCGCTGGCTGCTGGAGCGGGTGGAGCAGTTGGAGAAGCGTGTGGCGGATTTGGAGTCGAAGGATGGGAAGCTGGCCGTAGAGACAGCAGTGGCGCCGCAGAAGGGCGCGGAACCGGGGTCGAATGTTTATGGTGGAATGACGGCCGCAGCGAAGCCGGCTGGAGGTGCGCCATCGGCAGTACCGACAAGTGCGCCGGCTGAGGCAGTGCCAACTTCGATGTCGAAAAGCATTGCAGCCGCCATTGGGCCGAAGCAGGATATGAGCACTTCTGTGAGTTCACCCTCCACAACCCAGGAGAAGAAAAAAATCGAGCCGTTTTCGGACGTGGACTGGACGTGGCTGAACGGGAATCCACGGACGAAAGAGATTTTTTGGGATTCGAAATTCTTCACCCCAGAAATCCGTGCGGACATAAATTATGTGTCGGACTTCAACCATCCGACGGATCATTCGATCGGCGGATCGAGTGAGCTGTTTCGATCATCGGAAGTGCAGTTGGAGCAGTTGGGCGTGGGCGGAGACTTCCACTACGACAATGTGCGCGCGAGGTTGATGACGCAGTTCGGGATGTATTCAGCGACGACGCCACGGAATGACCCGAGTCCGGGGCACGGGCAATGGGACCTGGTGAGCGCGTACCGCTATTTGGCGGAGGCGTACGGCGGGTATCACTTCGATGTGCTGCACGGAGTGAATGTGGACGCGGGAATTTTTCTGTCCTATATCGGATTGTTCAGCTACTACAACTTCGACAACTGGGCGTATCAACCTTCGTACGTATCGTCGAATACGCCATGGTTTTTTAATGGCGTGCGCGTGCAGATTTTCCCGACGGCACATTTGAAGATTGAGCCATGGTTCATCAATGGCTGGCAGGCGTACGGTTCGGCGAATCACAGGCCGGGACTCGGGGGACAAATCAAATGGACTCCCAAGCCATGGCTGAACATCATTTCAAACAATTACGGGCTGGGCGAGGATGACCTGTTCATCCATGGCCGGTCGCGCATCCACACGGACAACAGTATCGAGGTCAAATACTACGACAAACCGGAAAAAACACTGGACAAGATGGCGTTTTCACTGACGGGAGACCTCGGCTGCGAATATGGTTCGGGAGTGAGTTGCTACGGCAATCATAAGGGCGGGCCGAAGCAGAGCTTTGTCGGATACATGTTTTACAACCGGTTCTGGTTTCACCGGGATTTATTTGGACTGACAATTGGCGGCGGACAGATCAACAATCCGGGGCGGTACCTTGTGCTGGTTCCGCCAATCAATGGAGCGACGGCGATCACAGCGGCGACGAATGCGCCATACTTCACCGGGAATCCCGGAGACCCGTTCAAGGCATGGGACTCTTCAATTACGTTTGACTACATGCCGAAGCAGTACATCACGTTCCGTGCGGAGTATGACTACCGTCATGCGAGCGTGCCGTATTGGACGGGGCAAGGCGGGATCACGCCTCCGGGCGGGAATAACAACGCGCCGCAATTCTTTGCGTGCAGCAACGGGGCGTCTTCGGGGCAGACGAGTTTGGGCGCGGCGGAGACGGCGTGCGGCGGTGGGTTGAGCAGCGTGTGGTTTCCGGATTTGAGGAAGAATGAATCGTTTATTGATCTTTCGATTATGGTGAAGTTCTAGAGAACGGCCCGCCGGCTCACGAATGAGCGGAGGTGATCGCAGTGGCTGCTAATTGGTTGAAGTGTTGCCACGGTCCCTCCGCTGCGTGGCCGACGTTCGCGAAGCGCGAACGAAGAAAAAATCGGCCACTCCGGTCGGGATGACAGACAAAGAATAGGAGAAACTCAAGAGCACAGCAAGGAATCGCTGTGCCACAGGGAATAAGAAAAGGCGCTCCGACATTGTTGGAGCGCCCTTTTCTTTTGTGGTGATACGTCGGGCTAGCTGGCGCCCATTTCGGCGTAGAGCTTGGTGATGGCGCTGGCGATGCAGAAGCCCCAGGCGAAGACGGCGAAGTTCTTGAATTTGTCGGGGAGGAGGTACTGGTCGGTGGCGTCGGAGAGCGGAACGCCAGCTTTGTGCATTTTTTCGGCTTGCAGGGCGAGGTCATCGAAGACATCGCGAAGGCTTTGGACGCCTTCCTGGCCACAAACGGCGCCGTGGCCGGGGACGAAGAGGGTGTCTTTGTCCCAGGAGGCGAAGGTCTTAAGGGTGCTGCGCCAGCCGGACATAGTGCACTTTTCGTCAAAGCAGGCGGGATAGGCGTGGCTGAAAACCAGATCGCCTGCGTAGACGACTTTTTGATCGGGGACGCGGACGATGAGGTCGGTGCCGGAATGGCCAGGATAGTGTTCGATGACGATGGGGAAGTGGCCGAGGTCGAGATTCATCGGAAGCTTCGCGGGATCGAGAGGACGATTGGGGAACGCCAGCGGAGTTTTGTTGGCCATGTCGAAGAGGTTGCTGATGGCGCCGAGATCGCCCTGGGCGTGCTGTCTGGCGATGTCGTTCTTGGCGTCCTTGACGCGCTTTTCGGTGGGGGCGAGGAACGCGGCGCGGTCGGCGCCTTGCAGGGCGACGTAAGATTCCATGATGCGTTTTGGAACGGCGGCGTGTCCCCAGAGTTGAACGCCGTTGGCGCCGTAGAAGGAGCTGCCCATGGAGTGATCGAAGTGATAGTGGGTGAGGAGTGCGTTGGTGGCGGGGAGTTGCGTAACTTTGCGATAAGCGTCCATCTGGAAAGCGGCGCCGGGGGAGGATCCGTAGGCTTCGAGGAGGAGGCTGGCGTCTTTGCCGACGAGGAAGCCGCCGTTGCAGATGGTGACGAAGCCCTTGGAGGTGTCGGAGATGGTGGCGTAGAGGCCGTCACCGATTTTGCGAATGGAGGCGAAGCCGGCATCGGCGATGGGGGTTTGGGAGATGCGGGGGTCGTCGGCCACTGAAGAGGCGAGAGCGGAAAATGGAATTGAGCCGGCGAGGGCGTAAAGGGCGGTGAACTGAGATGCGTTGGAGAGAAATTGCCTGCGGTTGAACGGAGCGATGGAATTCATGCGGGATTCTCCAGGAGTGAAATTTGGGGCTTGGAACCGGAGATTAGTCTAGCAGAGGCGAAGAGAGGCGCGTCTGTCAAAGAATTACGCTGTCAATGGAGCGTCGAGGGCTGGCTCGCGCCGTCAAGAGCGGGTAGCCCATATAGAAAAGGAACGTCGGCAGCCAGGCAGTGTCCCCAAGAACTTCAGCGAGCAAGGCCGCTCGGCGGGCTGGCTTTCCCAGCGCTTTCTCATGGTCAATCATTTCCACGGCCTCATTGCAAGGACGTCCGGCCAAGCCGCGAGCGGTGGCTAATAGATGGGCGCGCTGCCAGATCCGGCCTACGCGCAGGCAATTTTCCTGGTCGAAACGGTCATGCACCGCAAGGATGCCAATCAGCGGTGCGCTTAGCATCAGCTTTGAATAGCCAGTCGACGCTTCTTTCGACGCGACGCGTTTCAGGATCGAAGGCGGCATGGTTTTGGCAACAGCGGTGGCGATCGGTGGCAACCCGAAGGCATCAATCGTGAGCCCGTCGCGATACTTCTGGACCGAACTCCAATTGAGCCGGATCCATTGGTTACTGGCGCTTTCTACGGCGGGATCGGAGTAGAGTTCGGAGTTCGCCGCGGAGCTTATCTCCGCAATTTTGCTGCGGTCGGCTGGGGCTGTGAAG
>JGI12635J15846_10000083_pt1 | contig 64243 bp, 45 predicted proteins | sample BlaSpr_A8_OM2_M2_FD_15846 | JGI IMG/M metagenome (IMG submission 15846)
TTCGCTCGAAAATGGCTCGCCAACTGTCCTGAGCCGCGAGCGCGTTCATCTGGTTGAAACGTTCAGTTACAAATTCCGGCAGCCGTATCACACCGCGGGGAAAATGCCGCTTGAGAAGGCCCGCGCGTTCGTCGGAGGAGTGCTCTCTGAGGCGAAGCGGTTGGCTACTCGGGCCCTTCGCTCCGCCCAGACAGAATTGGGGAGACAGGGATTTCAGGTCGAGAGATGCGCCCTCTTGCTCGCCTCCGGGAAGACGCTGCCCAGCCTGGACAGGATTCTGCTGTCCCATGCCCTGATTCACACCGCGGATGGAGAACTTTTCCGCGAAGCACTTCGCCACTCGTCCGCGCATTGTGGACTGGAGGTGGCATGCATCAGGGAACGGGAACTGCTGGACCACGGCGGGCAGGCCCTTCGCACTAACCGCGAGAAACTCCTGCAACGATTGACCGAACTGGGATCTGCCTTCGGCTCTCCCTGGACGCAAGACGAAAAGTACGCGGCCCTGGCTGCCTGGCTTGTTTTGGCGGATTCGGCGTAAAGTTTCCGGGAAACGAAATAAAGCAGATCGTTACTCAATGCCGTCACTCGACGAGAAACACCCGCGCGCGGCCCTTCAGCTTGACCCGCAACTCCAACTCGTGTTTCCTTTACTCTCGGCTGCGAGTTGCCTGGAGGATGTGTGAGTTTGGAATCGATCAAGACGGTGGGGGTGCTGGGCGCGGGAACGATGGGGAACGGCATCGCGCATGTCTTCGCGCGGGCGGGTTACAACGTGATTTTGCGCGACGTGCAGGAGAGCTTTCTGCAGCGCGGCATGGAGACCATCGGCAAGAACCTGGACCGCGAGGTGAAGAAAGGGAAGTTGACGGAGGCGGAGAAGCCGCAAGTGCTGGCGCGGCTGAAGCCGGTGACGGACTTTGCGGCGGTTGCGGCGGCGGATTTTGTGGTCGAAGCTGTGCCGGAGAAGCTGGAAATCAAGCGGGCGGTTCTGACCGAGGCCGACAAGTTGTTGCGGCCCGATGTGATTCTCACCAGTAATACTTCTTCGATCGCCATCACCACGCTGGCCGCGATGACGAAGCGGCCGGAACGTTTTGTCGGGATGCACTTCATGAATCCGGTGCCGGTGATGGTGCTGGTGGAAGTAATTCGCGCCTTGCAAACGGGCGAAGCGGCTTTTAATACGACCATGGAGCTTGCCAAGAAATTAGGGAAGACACCGGTGGCGGTGAATGATGCGCCGGGCTTCGTCTCCAATCGCGTGCTCATGCCGTTGATTAACGAAGCCGCTTACGCGGTGATGGAAGGCGTGGCCACGCCTGAAGCGGTGGACACAGTGATGAAATTGGGCATGAATCATCCGATGGGCCCGCTCGAGCTTGCCGATTTCATTGGCCTGGACGTTTGCGTGGACATCATGCACGTTCTCCTCGACGGACTGGGCGACCCCAAGTACCGCGCCTGCCCGCTGCTCAAGAAATACGTTGCGGCTGGATGGCTCGGCCGCAAATCCGGACGCGGCTTTTACACTTATGATGGACAGCAAGGTTGAATAGGCGAACATAGGGCGAAAATAGTGTTTGCTTTTGTTTCGCCCTTGGGGTAGTGTGTGGCCATCAGGTTTTCAACAGGTGGCCCATGGCCCAGACCCGTTTGGATGTTCTAAGCTGCGTCGAACATGAGAGACTCACTTTTGAGCTTCTCGAGGTGCGCACCCGCGGACGGTACCTTACCCGGCTGCGCTACATCAGCCGCGAAGAGCAGGCCGAGTGGGACCGCCGGGAACGCGCCGCGCTGGCACAGCTGGTGGATCACGAACTGGAGCATGGCTGCGGCCGTTGAAAGCCTTTGCAGCAGCGGAAGGAAAGTTAGAGGTAGCATTGCCAGATACGAAATGGTAATATTCAGCTATCGTAACGTATCGGGAGAGCCGCGGCGGAGTTCCCCCGCCCGCTTGGCGATGTCCTCGACCGGCCCATTCGCGAAATTCCTAATTTCCTCGACCGAGGTGTGAAATGACAGACGAAAAAGCAAAGTTGCTGGAAGCGGCGATATTGCAAATCGAGAAGTCGTACGGCAAGGGCTCGATCATGCGGCTGGGCAGCAAGGACGTGCTGGTCCCGGTGAACGTGATTCCTTCTGGATGCTTGTCGATAGACGCGGCACTGGGCGTAGGCGGTTTTCCCCGCGGGCGCGTGATTGAGATTTACGGCCCGGAATCGGGCGGTAAGACAACCATGACCCTGCATGTGATTGCCGAGGCCCAGAAGCTGGGCGGCCAGGCGGCGTTCATCGATGCGGAGCACGCGCTGGACCCGTCCTACGCACGGAAGCTGGGCGTGGACGTGGACAACCTGCTGGTTTCGCAGCCGGACCATGGGGAACAAGCCCTCGAAATCGCGGAGACGCTGATTCGTTCCGGTGGCGTGGACATTGTGGTTGTGGACTCAGTCGCGGCGTTGGTGCCGAAGGCGGAACTCGAAGGCGAAATGGGCGATCCGCAGATGGGCCTGCAGGCGCGCTTGATGTCGCAGGCGTTGCGCAAGCTGACGGCGATTGTTTCGAAGTCCAAGACCTGCCTGATTTTCATCAACCAGATTCGCGAGAAGATCGGCGTGATGTTCGGCAACCCGGAAACCACCACCGGCGGCCGCGCGCTGAAGTTTTACGCTTCGATGCGCGTGGATATCCGGCGCATTCAGGCGATCAAAGATGGCGACCGCGTGGTGGGCTCGCGCACGCGTGCAAAGGTTGTGAAAAACAAAGTGGCCGCGCCGTTCCGCGAAGCGGAGTTCGACATTCTTTACGGCGAAGGCATTTCGCGCGAAGGGGACCTGATCGATCTCGGCGTGGACAAGGGCATTCTCGAAAAGTCCGGCACGTGGCTCAGCTACGGCGGAGAGCGCATGGGCCAGGGCCGCGAGAACGCGCGTGTCTTCCTGAAAGAGAACAAGGACATCCGCGACAAACTGGAAAACGCGCTGCGCAAGAAAATGGAAATCCCGGTTTCCGGGCAGAACCCAGCAGCCACCGGCGCTAACGGCGCGAATGGCCACGCCAACGTCCCGGCCGAAAAGCCGCCGCTGAAGGCTGCCGCGGCAGTCGCGTCGGCGGACAACAAGGCGCGTCCTTCGCGTTAAGCCAAACTGACAAATTCCAGCCGCGGGCGGTGCACTGAAACGGTGCACCGCCCGCGCTGTTTTTGGCGTCTCAAAATGTGAATTCTAAGCAAATTCAGAGGAATTGGGCACTGCCTTCCCTTTGCCCAAAGGGGCAATTCTTCCGGGATGGGCTGGCCGGCGGTGCAGCGTTCATAACAAAGCGCATAGCTTAGTACTGGTCCTCATTATCTATTGCCAGGGCATCCCCCGACCCCATAGACTACGTCTCAGTCTGCAAGCCATAACCAGCTTGTGGATGAGAAGGACCCGGTGAGCCTTTGTTAAGTGCTTTGTAATAAAGCATGAAACACTGTGGCTCGCGGGATGCATCGAATGAGCAGAAGTTTGACCAAGCATTGGAATTAGAGTAGATTTCCACTCATTCCATACTAGGACTACTGAGAAGCGCTCCAGGTCAGGACTGAATGATCAAGGAACTGGGAAAAACAATTGTCGCGGGCTTGCTGGTGGCTTCACTCGCCATGCCACTGCCGGCTGCGGAAGCCGCTGCGATCACCGCTGCGAAATCATCGGTGAAGTCCGCTTCGCGCAAGCGGCTGGCGCCTTCGCGGTATCGCGGTTACGCGCCGACGTATGCTGATTCGATCAGCGCGGATGATCCGGCGTATGACGATCCGATTGTGCGCCAGGCGGTTGTGGACGCGCTTGGCCGTTACAACGGTTCCGTTGTTGCCGTGGACCCGAACACGGGACGCATTCTGACTGTTGTGAATCAGAAGATCGCTTTCAGCGATGGCTACATTCCTTGCTCCACGATCAAGCCGACGATCGCGGTTGCCGCGCTGGAAGAAAATGTCATCACGCGCGATACCATGCTCAAGGTAGGCCGCCGCAAATACATGAATTTGACCGAAGCGCTGGCGCACTCGAACAATACGTTTTTTGAAGAACTCGGCCGCCGCATGGGCTTCGACACGGTTTCCCGCTACGGGCGTTTGCTCGGGCTCGGCGAACTGGCCGGCTACAATCTGCCTGACGAGCATCCGGGATCTTTCCCGACACAGCCGCCGGCGTTTGGCGGTGTGGGGCGCATGTCGAGTTTCGGTGAAGGCATTCAAGTGACGCCGCTGCAGATGGCGGCGTTGGCCGCGGCATTCGCGAATGGCGGCACGCTTTATTATTTGCAGTATCCGCACACGCAGGAAGAAGTGGATGCTTTCCAGCCGCGCGTGAAGCGCGATCTGAACATCGCGAACGTTTTGCCGGAAGTACGCGAAGGCATGCTGGCGGCGGTGCTTTATGGCACCGGCCGGTTGAGCGCTGATCCCGGCGGCGAAGAAACTCCTCTGGGGAAGACCGGAACCTGCGACGACCATACCAATCCTTCACGGATCGGCTGGTTCCTCAGCTACGCGGACGAAGCTCATCCACGAATTGCTCTCGCAGTCCTGCTGCGCGGGAATACGCGGCGCGTGAAAGGTCCGACGGCCGCGCAAGTCGCCGGGCATATCTACCGGACGCTGCGCCAGCAGAATTACTTTGGCCAGACGGCTAGCGCCGGTGCCGTGAAAACCATCTCCACCGGCAAATAATCCAGGCTACAACCCTGCTCTTTTAGTTTCGGGCAAGCTTTTTCACATTCACTGGACACTGATCTCCCCGACCCAAATTTTTAGTGGGCCTGGGTGTGTTTTGGCCGCGGCTTGATGTGAATACTGATCACCGACTCGCGCAACGAGCGAAGAGCTTCGAAACAGGAGTCGCAGAGTTCGAGGCTAAGCTGGTCTTCGCTTTTTGCATGGAAAGTGTGATGGCATTCGTAACAGGTGGAGTACGCCGGACGTTGGCCCTGCTCTCTAACCTGAATTTCTGGATGGACTTCAAGCGTGTTCATAATCTCTCCCCCCTGAGTATAGGCGCACGCAGGATGCCAGATTGGGATATTTATTCGGGTTGCAGAGAAAGGACTTAGCGCGAGCATTCAGAGCATGCTGCGTAAATAGGCCCAAATGTTTCGTGAGAAGCCGCAATTGGAATTTTGGGGTGCGGCAGCGAAGCTGCCGCACCCCAATAGGGACGTTGCCGATTGGTCGCACATTACGCACAAAGGTTTGACCTCGGCGGCTCATTAAGACAAAACGTTAGCGTGCGGTATTCTTGTGACCTGTGGCACATTGCCTGGTTTTCGCGCGGCGGGGCGTGGAGTTTCAACAAGGTTCTGGGGGAAGCGTGAATCGACATTTGGAGATCATTGTGGGGGTCCTGCTGGCGGCGGGCGCCGTCGTGGATGGCCGCGCCATACAGAAGCGGCGAACTGCGGACGACGATTTTCAGCGCCAAGTGGAACTGGCAAAGGCGGAAGGCGACCGTATCCGCGCCGAAGTTGTGTTGCCGAGGGCAAAGAGCATGCCTAGAGGAGAGAACTTCGCAGGGGCGCTGCAGCAGTTTGGATTGTCCGCGTCGGAGGTAAATGACGCGACTGCGGCAGCGCAACGCGCCTACAACCTGCGCGAGCTACGCGCGGGGAACGCGATCACCGTGGGCCGCTCAGTGGAAGGCAGGCTGCGGGCAATCGACTACAAGATTGACGCGGATCGCATGCTGCACATCGTGCCGCAGTCGCGGGGTTTTTCCGCGGAAGTGAAAGAGATTCCCACGCATGCGGAAGTGGCGGTTGTCAGTGGCCGACTGGAGGATTCGCTCTTCAATGCCGTCGAGGACGCCGGCGAGTCCGCCGAAGTGGCGATGCGGATAGCGAAAATTTTTGGCTACGACCTGGATTTCTACACCGATCCTCGGCGGGGGGATACCTTTCGTGTGGTGCTGGAAAAGAAAAAGTACGACCACGGGGAAACGGCAGGCTACGGGAAGATAATTGCCGCCGAGTATGTGAACGGCTCAAGGAAATATCAGGCGCTGCTCTTTCATGATCCCGAGGGCCGTCCGGCTTATTACACCGCGGACGGAAAATCGCTGCAGAAGGCGTTTCTGCGCTCGCCGCTGAAGTTCGGCGCTCCCGTGACTTCGCATTTCAGCAAGGCGAGGTTTCATCCGATCCTGAAGACGTATCGCCCGCACCTGGGCACCGATTATGGAGCGCCGACCGGCACACCGGTGCAGACCATCGGCAGCGGGCACGTGACGTTTGCGGGACGCAAGGGCGGCGATGGAAACATGGTGCACATTGCGCACAGCAATGGCTACGAGACTTACTATCTCCACCTTTCCAGAATTTTTGTCCGCGCTGGCGACCGCGTGGAGATCGGGAAGACGATCGGGCTTGTCGGCATGACCGGCCTGGCGACCGGGCCGCACCTGGATTTTCGCATTTCGCAAAAGGGTCAATTTCGGAATTTCGAGACGCTGGGACTGCCTCCGTCCGACCCGGTGAACAAGAAGGACTGGGCTGAGTTTTCTGCTGCGCGTGAACAGTGGCTCCCGATGATGGAGCATAGCGCACAGATTCAGGCGCAGGCTCAAGCCAGCGGCAACGGCCCAGCTCGTTAATATTGCGAATTACGCGGCGCGGACGGCGTCCCCGCGGAAATTCTTCGCGGCCAGAACCGCCAACGCGATGAAAATGATCATCACGACGGTCTGCGCGATCAAGAATGGCGGCTCCGACCCGGTTGGCGCGAGCGGATGGAGCGCCGGCACTTTCATGAAGAGTTGAGCAATCAACACAAACACATTCAGCCACAGCGAAAGCACCGCGGTGATGGAGTAAATTCGCCGCCAGGCGCCGGCCAGAAGGAACGCATAGCGGCCGGCAATCGCGAACGCCAGTAACGCCAGCGAAATGATCCCGAGAATATGCGAGGGCAACAGCTTGTGAAAGGGGAAGAGGAATCCCGTCACGCTGGTGGCAACAGTTGTGACGAGAAAAAGTGCCGTCAGGCCGTCCATCCGCTGCGAGCGCAGCAATCCGAACGTCACCACCAACCCGGAAACAATTCCGATCAGGCTGATTACCACGTGTATGAGAGTCAAAGCCGATAAGCTAGTAGCCATCGTTCACACCCCTCCATTTGGGTTTCGCTTCTTGATGATCCAGCGCGGCGATAAGATACAAGCTCACCGCAAATCTGTGCAAGGAAGTTTTGCCTCTATCCCTTCTGGTGTGGAATTATTTGTATCATCGCACCTCTCCGGAGCATCTATCAACCAAAGTAGGTTCTGGTCTGAGTTCAATTTCGAAAGTTACACATGCCTTGGGAGGTTTCCATGTCCATTCGACCTGTAAAGCGGCTTATAAAATCGAAGCCGACCCGCGAAGGGGCGGGCGTGCATCTGCGCCGGGCTTTCGGCTTTGGGAACACTTCCGAGTTTGATCCGTTCCTGCTTTTGGACGATTTCCGGAACGACGTGCCGGAGGATTATCTGGCGGGATTTCCGTGGCACCCGCACCGCGGCATTGAAACCATAACCTATGTGCTCGCCGGAACCGTGGAGCACAAGGACAGCCTGGGAAATCACGGGGCCATTGCCCCCGGCGACGTCCAATGGATGACTGCGGGCCGCGGGATTATTCACCAGGAGATGCCCAAGGGCGACGAAGTGGGGCGCATGCACGGGTTCCAGTTATGGGCGAATCTGCCGGCATCCCAGAAGATGACGCCGCCGCGCTATCAGGAAGTGAATTCGCCGGACATCCCTGAAGTCACGGACGATGACGGCACCAGCGTCCGGATTGTATGCGGAAGTTTCTGGGGCAAGAAGGGCCCGGTGGATGGAATCGCCACGGATCCCATCTATGTTGATGTCACCGTGCCTCCGGGTAAACGAAAAGTGTTGCCGGTCGAGACCACGCGGCATGCGTTCGCGTATGTTTTCTCCGGAGCAGGGAAGTTCTGCAACGCCTCCGAGCCACTCGCAGTGCCCACGGAGTCGGTGGGCTGGCTGGACACGAAACCTCCCTCGGAGGCGGACAACCGTTCGCTGGTGCTCTTTGATCGCGGCGATGAAGTGATGGTCCAGGCGGGTGACGACGGCCTGCGTTTCCTGCTCGTTTCGGGCAAACCGCTTGAAGAGCCGGTTGCCTGGTACGGGCCGATTGTCATGAATTCGCAGGCGGAGTTGCGACAGGCGTTCGACGAACTCGATCGCGGAACGTTTCTGAATCGCGAACGCTAGTTTGTATCCCTCGAGTGTTCCGGTGGATGGTCTGCTTCTCGCCCGGGGCTATTCCCGATCAGCGGCGTGTTTCTCAACCAACTTGCCGGCCAGCTTGCCGCCTTCGAATTCCGGGATAACCACCTCGTCGGCGCCGGAAGTGCGCATGGCCTCGGCGTAGCGCTCCTGGCCCGCGCGGGTGATGATCTTCAATTTTGGATTGAGGGCTTTGGCGGTGATGGTGATGTAGAGATTGTCCGCGTCGTTGTCGATTACCACGCAAAGGCCGCGAGCGCGGTCAATGCCGGCTTCCTGCAAGACACTGTGGCGCTTGGCATCGCCCTGGATGACCAGCGCGCCTTCGTGAAGCAGTTGGCGGTAGAGTCCCTCATTGGTTTCGATCAGCACATAGGGAATGCATGAGCGATTAAGCTGCTCGACCACCGTGCGGCCGACCTGGCCGTAGCCACAAATGATGAAATGATCGCGAATGCGCTTGAGGTTCATTTCGTTCAACATGGATTTCCAGGCCTCCTTGCCTTGATGGCCGACAAAAGTGAGCAGGATGCGCTCGGCAAACCAGATTTCGAACCCGAAAATTCCAAAGGCGACAAGAATCGAGAAATATTTTGTGGGGGCGCGCGCGTGCCGGTATTCGATGGCGTGGGGATGGGCAAACCAGAATAGTGCGTCGGAGAAAGAGAGATGTTCAAGGCGCATGTAAGTGAATACACACGCCAGAACGAAAAGGAGAAAAAGCAGGAACGGGACGACGAGGCGGCGCACCAGGATGAGGATGGCGCGGTCGAAGAGCAGGAAGCGCGAGGGGCGTTTCGATTGGAAGGGAGCGGCAGGGAAGAGCTGGTTCACCATGGTTGAGGGATTAATTCTACTAATAATCTATGGAAAAAGTATAAGAAATAATAGAGGTGGCAGGAACGCGGCCGACTGGGCCTGGGCAGCGAGGACTAATTCGCAAAGGCGGGAGCAAAGCTACCCTTTGGCAAGCTCAGGGCAAGCCGCACTCCTAAGCTCAGTAAATGATGGGGAGCTTGGAGAAGTCCGCTTCGGTGTCGTCGGTGACGCGGAGGATGAGCAGCGTGCGGTCGTCATGCGGAAGGCGACCGGGGCCGGTGTGTTCGTCGGTGGCCTTGACGATGCGCTGCGCCACCTTGTAGCCGGGATCGGAGGATGCGACCGTGGACAGCAGAGCTTTCAGCCGGTCCACGCCGTACTCTTCCTGTTCTTTGTTCATGGACTCGTGAATGCCGTCGGAGGCGAACACGACCACGTCACCAGTCGAAAGACTGAGGGTCACTTGTTCATATTCCGCTTCGGGCAGCAGCCCCAGCGGCATCCCGGCAACATTAATCTCGGTGACTTCGCGATTGCGGATGAGCAGCGGCAGCGTGCCGCCGGCATTGGCGATGGTCAGTTCGCGGAGCGCGGCGTCATAGACGGCGAACTGCATGGCGATAAACCGCGCATCGAGGCGGGCCGCAAGCAGGCGGCCGTTGAGCTGCTCGAGCATCTCTGCGGGAGAAACCTCGTTGTCGTGGACAAGTTCGCGTAGGATGCCGATGGCCAGCGAGCCGTACAGCGCCGCCGCGGTACCCTTTCCGGAAACGTCGCCGTTGGCAATGGCCAGGCGCCCCACGCCATAGGGAAGCAGGTCATAGAAATCGCCGCCAAGCTCGCGGGCCGGCACATACGCAGTAGCCAGGTCGAGACCGGGAATCTCCTTCGCGCCACTCGGCAGCAGCTGCCGCTGGATTTCCCGCGCCGTCTCCAGGTCATTCATCATCCGCGTCTGATTTTCGCGGGCGTCTTCAAAGAGCCGGGAATTCTCGAGAGCGACCGCGATGTAGGAGCCGAGAATGTTCAGCAGGCGCTCGTGCTCGGCGCTGAACGCATGCGGCATTGTGCTTTCGAGGTCGAGTATGCCCACCAGGCGGTCGCGAAGCAGGAGTGGCACAACAAGCTCGGAGCGCACTTCCACTTCCTCGCCGCAGGAGACGTAACGCGGATCCAGGCGCACGTCCACCACGCGAATGGTGCGGCGTTCGGCGGCGGCAGTCCCGGTGATGCCCTGATGCAGGGGCATCTGAAACCGCGAGGGAAGGGCATTCTCGTAGCGCTGGGAAAAGACGCTTTCGAGCATCTGCGTCGATTCATTCCATAGCATCACGGTGAAGACGTGATAGTTCACGAGCTTCTTGACGCGCTCCGCGATGCGCCGCAGGAGTTCTTCGCGATCGAGAATGGAGGTGAGCTCGTGGCTGATTTCGTAGAGAAGCGCAATGCTCTGGGCCTGTTCCGGCTGGGCGACCAGCAACGCAGGAGCGGCGGGGTCGGCGTCGCCGAGAAGCGAGAAGGGGATTTGATTTGGCGCGCTCTGATCCATGAGGAAAAACCTAACTAAGAGTTTAGATGATACTTAATCAACTTGGTTTCACGAATTGAAAAATTAATGCCCGGCCGGGAAGCAACGGCCATCCGGCGGGGCTGAGAGAGTCGAAGGCCATTTTGGGCGCCTCCCTTCGGCTGGACGTGCACCGATTGAACGAGAAATCCTTCTCGTCAACTCAGTGATACGCAGGGTTGGGGGCGGATGTTACCGGTTCGGCGACCTTACTTTACTTCCCAAACGTCGCCGCCGCGGAGCAGTTTGTTGAGGTTTCCGGGACCTTTTTGCTGGATGATTCCGGCGACCTGGTCGTTGACCACATCTTCGTAGCGCGGCAGGTCGTCCCAGGCGCGTAAAACGCCGATGGGAGTGGGGAAGCCGGGGCGGTCTTCCATGTGAGAGAGCAGGAAGGCGTAGGACGGCCGCGGGTGGTGCGCGTCGTGGATAATCAGATCGGATTCGGAGATGCCGTTGCCGAGAGGGACGACTTCGATGTCGCCATCGGGCTTGCGGCGAATTCCTTTGTCGCGAGACTTGCCGAAGACCAGCGGCTTGCCGTGTTCGATCTGGATGACGTTCTCGCTGCGGGCCTCTTTTTCGGTGACGCCGGTCCACGCGCCGTCGTTGAAGATGTTGCAGTTCTGCAGAATTTCCACGAAGGCCGAACCCTTGTGGGCGGCCGCGGCGCGCAAAGTGTCTTTCAGATGGGCCTGGAAAATGTCCACCGAACGGGCCACGAAGGTGGCCTCCGCGCCGATGGCAAGTGAGATCGGATTGAAAGGGCGATCCGGCGAGCCATAAGGAGTGGACTTGGTGACCTTCTGAAATTCGGAGGTGGGCGAGTATTGGCCCTTCGTCAATCCATAAATGCGATTGTTGAACAGTAAAATTTTGATGCCCACGTTGCGCCGGAGCATGTGGATCGTATGGTTGCCGCCGATGGCGAGCGCGTCTCCATCACCCGTGACCATCCAGACTTCAAGCTCCGGGTGGGCAATCTTCAGGCCCGTGGCGACAGCCGGCGCGCGGCCGTGGATCGTGTGAAACCCGAAGGTGTTCATGTAATACGGGAAGCGGCTGGAGCAGCCGATGCCGGAGATGACCACGAAATTTTCGCGGGCCACGCCAAGTTCCGGGAACACGGATTGCACCGCGGCAAGAATGGCGTAGTCGCCGCATCCGGGGCACCAGCGCACTTCCTGGTCGGTCTGGAAATCTTTTCTTGTCAGCGGCGGTAGGGCGGTCGTGGTCATTACAATCTCCTAAATTCCCAGCATCTCCTCGATCTTCTGTTCGAGTTCGCTTTGTTTGAAGGGACGTCCCTGAATTTTGTTGAGGCCGACGGCGTCCACGAGGAACTTTGCGCGCAGAACCCATAACAGTTGGCCCATGTTGAGCTCTGGAACGAGAACTTTCTTGTAGCGCTTCAAAACTTCGCCGACGTTACCCGGCAGCGGATTCAGGTGGCGAAGGTGCAAGTGGCCGATCTTATGTCCCTTTTCGCGTTGCTCATTCACGGCCTGGGCTACGGAGCCGAATGTGGAGCCCCACGAGACAAGCAGCAGGTCGCCCTCGGGATCGCCGGTGGGCACGACGTTGGGAATGTCCTGGCGAATGGCTTCGACTTTGGCGGCGCGGATGCGCACCATCTTTTCGTGGTTCAGCGGCTCGTAGTTGATGTTGCCGGTGACGTCCTGCTTTTCGATGCCGCCGATGCGGTGCTCCAAGCCGGGCGTGCCGGGAATGGCCCACGGGCGCGCCAGGGTCTGCGGATCGCGTTTATATGGGTAGAAGCCTTCGGGATTTGTCTCAAACTTCACGGGAATTGGGGGAATCTCCTCCGCAGTGGGGATGCGCCAGGGTTCCGCGCCGTTAGCGAGATACCCATCGGAGAGAACGATGACCGGCACCATGTACTTGAGCGCGATGCGGCTGGCTTCGAGCGCGGTCCAGAAGCAATCGCCGGGGGTGGCAGCGGCGAGCACCGGAACGGGAGCCTCGGAGTTGCGGCCAAAGAGGGCCTGCAGCAAGTCGGCTTGCTCGGTCTTCGTCGGCAAACCGGTGGAGGGGCCGCCGCGTTGAATATTGCAAACCACGATGGGTAGTTCGGTCATCACCGCGAGTCCCAGAGCTTCCGTCTTCAGCGCCATGCCAGGGCCAGAAGTCGCGGTAATCGCCAGGGCGCCGGAATAGGCCGCGCCGATGGCGCTGGTGATGGCGGCGATTTCGTCTTCGGCCTGGAAGGTCAGCACGCCGAAATTTTTGTACTTCGAAAGCTCATGCAAAATGTCGGAGGCCGGCGTAATGGGATAGCTGCCGAGGAACAGCTTCAAGCCCGCCTTTTGCGCCGCGGTCACAAAGCCGATGGCCAGAGCCTGATTGCCACTGAGGTTGCGATACGTGCCGGGTGTGAGCTGCGCGGGCGGAATTTCGTAGCTGATCTGAAACGCTTCGGTCGCCTCGCAGTAGGAATACCCGGCCTTCAACGCCAATTTGTTGGCTTCGGAAAGCAGCGGCTTCTTGCTGAACTTGTCGTCGATCCAGCGGACGGTCGGGTCCATCGAGCGGTTGTACAGCCAGTAGCACATGCCGAGCGCAAAGAAATTCTTGCAGCGATCCATGGTCTTGGCATCGAGGCCAAGATGCTGAAGCGCGGCGCGCGTCAAGCGCTGCAATTCAACCGGGAACACGCGGAACTTGTCGAGTGTGTTGTCTTCCAGCGGATTCGAGGTGACATGCGCCTTGCGCAGATCGGCTTCCTCGAAACTGTCGGAATTGACGATCAGGATTCCGTTGGCCTTCAGGTCAGCGAGGTTTACCTTCAGTGCCGCGGGATTCATGGCCACCAGCACGTCCACGGAGTCGCCGGGTGTGTACACTTCTCCGGAAGAAAAATTCAACTGGAAGCCGCTGACACCGGGAACTGTGCCCGCAGGGGCACGAATTTCGGCTGGAAAGTCGGGGAACGTGGCGATGTCGTTGCCGTAGATCGCGACCGTGTTCGTAAACTGGCTGCCGGTAATCTGCATGCCGTCGCCGGAATCGCCGGCGAAGCGGATGACTGCCTGCTCAAGAACCTCCCGCTTGGCTTTCCCGGAAGGAATATCCATCAATGTTGACATTTTGGCGCGTTACCCCCGTCCTGCGGACTGCTCACCCTGGAGCGTAGGAGAGTGGTCCTTATTCGGTGGGCGGCCCGAGATGCAGTTCGCGGGAGCGAACACGTGACCGCCAGAAGCCGACACGATAAGAATAGCACACCGTTGCTTGGCAAACGGGAATCGAAGGCCTTAGGTGTTTTGCCGGGCTTCCTTTGCCGCGCAGGCCTCCACGAAGCGGTTGTGGTAATAAAGCAGCAGCCAGATCAGCAAGACGCCCGGGATGAGGGACAGGACTCCAAACACCCGCGTCTGCGCAAACGCCGCTTGCGCCACGGGACCCTCGGGAAGATTCATCTGCGACATTATTTCCTGCATGTTCCGGTCATAACTTGGGCTGACAAGAGTGACCGTGCCGCTGGCCATCCAGAAGAAATACTGCCCCAGCATCAGGGGATAACTCCATCGCTTGAGGCGCAGCATCCCGATGGCTCCCACCAGGAAGATCCCGGCAGAAAGAAAAAAGAGAGCCACGCCGAAGGCACCGCGAAAGCGGTAGCCGAACAGAATCACGTTGACCGGAAAGTTTGTTAAAGGCAGCAACAAGCTGAAGCCGGCGGAAAAAATAGAAAAGCCGGCAAGAATGGCCAGAGGCAGGGGGCAGCGCGGCTGCGCCGGAGCGGGGAGTTGGCGATCGCTCGGGGCCACCGCCAGAAACTGTTCCTTGATGTGGTGCTGATTGAACAGCCATAACCACCAGACTCCGATCAGAAACGGAATTCCATACATAAAGATGAGCAGTAAGCGCAGGAAGGGAAAAGTCATCGGGGAATCCGCGGGCGCTTCCGGCAGGGACCCGAACGCCGCGAAAAGCAATGCCAGGCCACAGAACGCAACCATCACGCCGCCCCAAATCAGCATGGAGACGCGCGCCCATTTTTTTAAGCGGAGCACGCCGACGCTGGAGAAAATGCCAAAAATCGCCAGACCGGCGAACAAGCCCATCATCGCTATGGCGATAGGTTTGGCGAACGGCGGAATCGCCGGTGAGCCGTTCGCTGGCGGCATCATGTTCATGCCGGCGATCGCAGCGACCGCGATGAGAATTGCAAATAGGCTTGCGAGTATCCCGACAATGGCGGCAGCGACGACCGAACTGGATGGACCAGAAGCCTTCATGGGACAGCTATATACCATTTCCGCCGGTGGGACGATAGTGCAGTGGGCGCGAACAGCACGCAAAGCTGATCGAGGAATGATTCAGTTCTGGACGGATTCCGGCGGCGGGAACTCTTCGAACTGGCGCTTCACGCTCGGCAAACGGAAAAAGAAGATCCACCACACGCTGACGGGGAACAGCGCAACCACCAGGGAAATGGCAAGAAGTTGCTTGAACGATTCCAGTTCGCTCACGAAACGTTCGGGAATGAAGAACGTCTCGAACGGGCGGAATGCAATCATGTACACGCAGAAACAAAGCGCCACGCTCGCCCACAGGAGCGCCGCCCGGCGGGCCCACGGCTTCAACTGAAATAATCCAATGCCGGTGCGAATCCCGGAGGCAATCAAGAAGAGCGGCACCGTGAAGATAAGAAATAAGGTGAACGGGTAGAGCTCGTAGAGATGCTTGCCGTGGGAATTCGGCGGTGCATTGAGAACTCCGAGGAAGAGACTTCCCCAGACAAACAATGCGGAGACACTGCCGAGGATAGCGAGAGCGGCGGCGCAGGTAACTCCCGCGGAACGTCGAGTGGAAGACCAAGCTGTTTCGACCATGGCTGCCGACAAGAAGAACATAAGGTGGAAGGAGTGAAAAGGGTACGGAAGAGGGAGGTTTGTGCAAAACGCCACTTGACGTTCGCTTTCTTTTCGCCTAGAGTGACTCCAGGTTGGACAGGTCCTGCTATGGCAGAAGGCTTAGTGCAGACGCCGCACGGCAAGATTGAAGCGGCAAGCCGCGGAGGCTACATATGGCGCTGACAAAACGGCAAAAGGAAGTTCTCGATTTTCTGGTGGCCTTTGAGACGAAACACGGCTACGCGCCGAGTTTCGAGGAAATCGGGAAGGGCTTGAAGCTGACTTCGCTCGCCACCGTCCACAAGCACATCAGCACGCTGGAGAAGAAGGGCTTCATCCGGCGGGGCTACAACCAGAGCCGATCGATTGAAATTGTGCAATTGCCGAAATCCGTAAAGGAGCAGGTGATTGAGCGGCGCATCCAGGAACTTCCGCTGGTCGGGCGCATCGCCGCGGGCAAGCCCCTTGAGGCGGTGGAAGAGCGCGAAACGATTTCGCTGGGCGATTTTGCGCGCGGAGGCAATTCTTTCGTCCTGCAGGTGAAAGGCAGCTCCATGATCGAAGATCACATCATGGACGGGGATTATGTGGTGTGCGAGCAGACCCAGGTGGCGAACGCGGGCGACATTGTGGTTGCGCTGGTGGCGGGAGACGAAGCCACGCTGAAGCGCTTCTATCGCGAAGGTTCCGGCAAGGTGCGGCTTCAGCCCGCCAATTCCGAAATGGCACCCATCCTGGTTGCGGCGGGCGATGTGAAGATTCAGGGCAGGGTCATCGGCGTCCTACGCAAATACTAAGGTAATCTCTTGAGGGAAAGCCGGGTGCTTCTGAGCTACACTGAAGCGATGCTGGCGACTCTTTATTCTCCGGGCAAAATTTCTTGAGCGGCGCGGCGCGCAACAGTACGTTTTCCCGTTGGTTTCGCGCGAATGCGGTTGCCATCGCGCTTTTCCTCTTTCTTCAGCTGCTCCTGCCTCCCACCGGATACGGCTATGCGGTCCTTGCCCATCAAGCCTTGATCGACACGACCTGGGAATCACACGTTAAGCCGCTGCTGAAGGCCAGATATCCCGACGCTACGGAAGAGGAGCTGAGCGCGGCGCAGGCATATGCCTACGGCGGTTCCATCATTCAGGACCTGGGTTACTACCCGCACGGCAGCGCTTTCTTCAGCGATTTGACTCACTATGTCCGCAGCGGAGATTTTGTGTTGGCTTTGTTGCGTGATGCGCAAAACGTGTATGACTACGCGTTCGCACTTGGGGCGCTTTCGCATTATGCGACGGACAATCAGGGGCATCGGCTGGCAACCAATCGCGCCGTTCCGATCCTTTACCCGAAACTCAAGGTGAAATTCGGCGATTTCGTGACCTATGAGGATGACACGCTCGCCCACTTGAAAACGGAGTTCGGCTTTGACGTTCTTCAAGTGGCCCTGGGGCAATATGCCCCTTCGAGCTACCACGACTTCATCGGGTTCGAGGTCTCCCGACCATTGCTGGACCAGGCCTTTCAACAGGTTTATGGGATCGAACTGATCTCCGTTCTCGAGGACGAAGAAAAGGCGCTGAACTCCTACCGCCGGGACGTCAGCAAATTGATTCCGGAAGCAACGCGCATCGCCTGGAGCCTGAAGAGCAAGGAAATCAGGGCGGATGAACCGGGCGCCACACACCGGAAGTTTCTTTATAACCTTTCGCGGTCGGAGTTTGAAAAGCAGTGGGGGAAGGATTACCAGCGGCCCAGCCGGAAAGAAAGGTTTTATGCCTTTCTGTATAAATTACTGCCGAAGATTGGTCCGCTGAGGGTGCTGCAGCTCAAGACTCCGACGCCCGAGACCGAAAGGATGTTCGAGGCGAGCTTTAACGCCTCCGTTCAGGAATACCAAAATCTGCTGAGCGACGAGCGGCGGGGAACGCTGCGGCTTCCCAACCTGAATTTTGACGTGGGCAGCGAGACATCGGGCGGCAAGTACCGCCTGAACGACGACGCTCACGCACAATTACTGCACAGATTGGCCGAGAAGAAATTCGGCTGCGTTTCGCCGGATTTGCGCCGGGAGCTTTTGAGCTTTTTTGCCAGCGCGGATGCTCCCTACAACGGCAAGCAAGACAAGAAGACGTGGGATCGCGTGCAGGCCGAGTTGGAATCACTGAAAGAAATGGAGCCAAGCGCCGCGTCTCTGCATCGAATGTCTTTAGGGCTACCGGCCAGCGTGAAACCCCGCGCGGACTAGGGTAGACTGCTAACTCCTTCGAGCGGAATGATCTCGAAGCATAGGAAGCCCTAACTCGTGACCACAAAAACTCCCAGCCTTCTCCTGGTCGGTGCACCCGACCCCAGCCGTGACGCGCTTGGCCAACTTCTGGCCGAAGCGGGCTACGCACTGACGACTGCCGATTCCACCGAAGACGCCTTTCACAGAGTGCAGAGCGCGGCGCCGGACATTCTGCTGCTCTCTGCCGCGGCGGGAAGCGGCTCGTGCAACGAAGCGATTGCGGTCGCCCGATCGCATAGCGCGGACATGCGGATCGTCGTTTTGTCCGCGGGCAGCGCCGCGGACCGTGCCCGCGCTCTGGATCTCGGCGCCGATGATGTGGTGGCGGTCCCCTGGACCGAAGGCGAACTGCTGGCGCGCATCCGCGGACAATTGCGCCAAAAAAATACCGTCGAAAAGCTGGAGGAAAAAACGCGCATCGCGGAAGAGAGCTTCGGCGTCGCGCAGACAGCGTTTCAGGCGCTGGCGGTCACGGAAAAGATGACCCGCGATGCCTTTTCGCTGGAGCGGATTCTGAAAATTGGTGTGCTTTCCCTGTTTGGGCTGGCGCTGATCATTAGCGGTGTTTTCTTCCTGTACTCGCACCGCGCAGAGAAGGAAACCAAGCGTGCTTACGGCGAGATTGCCCAGTTGGAACATAGCGTTCAGACCGAGGAGCAACTTCTGGCATCCGCGCGACGTTTGCGGGACGACCCCTCTAATTCCGACATGCTGCAACAGAAAGAGCAGTTGCAGAAGCAGAGCGAGGTGTTGAAGCAAAAACTGGCTTCGCAAAGCGACGGCGCCTCCGCGGACCTTCGGCGTCAATTGGATGAGACCACTAGCCGGCTTGCGAAGATCGAGGGGCAATCGCAGGCCGCCGAGAGCATCATCCGCGCTTACGCCCCGAGCGTTGGCCTTCTGCATGTATCCGTGGCCTTCAACGATAAGTCATCTGGCCGGCGGCTGCGCTATGGCGGAATGGACAGCGACGGCTCGCCCCTGAAAGACAGCGACGGAAATCCTGTCTATACCACTGAGGGGCGCGGCCCCGAAGTGCGCGGCGATTTCTTTGGCACAGGGTTCATCGTTGGGGACGGCAAAATTCTCACTAACCACCACGTCGTGCAACCCTGGTGGGAGAATGAAGAGCTGTCGGGAGCCATGAAGCAGGGGCTGGAGCCGGTCATCGCGGAAATGACCGCCTACTTTCCGGGAGAGACAAACGGCATCCCGGTGAACATTTCGCAGATTTCCAAAGAAGCAGACCTCGCTTTGGTCCATGGCGATCTTTCCGAGTTGCACCGCCCCATTCTAAAACTCGATGCCAGCAAGGAAGCCGCTGTGAGCGGCGAAGAGTTGATCAGCGTAGGTTACGCGACAGGCCTGGATGCGATTCTCGCGCGCGCAGGGGATGAAACTGTGCAGCAAATCGTCAAGGCGAGCGCGGGGGACCCAAAACTCGTGCTCGTGGAATTGGCGAAGCGCAAACTGATCCGGCCGCTGGTTACGCAGGGCCATGTGGGCGATGTTTTGCCAGACAAAATCGTGTACGACGCGCAAACCACCTCGGGCGGCTCCGGCGGGCCGCTGCTGAATCGCCAGGGCGGAGTGATTGGTGTGACCTTCGCGATTGTGAAGGGTTTTGGCGGGTCGAATTTTGGGGTGCCGATTCGCTACGCGCTTCCGCTGGTGAAGCACTAGATTTCAGCACGCCACCACTCGCATATAGAAAATTCCGGTTCGCGCGATGCAAATAATTTCGCTTCGCATTTCCCCCGCCCATGAAAGAATGTAAAATTTCGCATCTGACCATCGGCCGGTTAGATTGGTTACCGTGAAGCAGAAACAACCCATCCGCAAATTGCTGGCTGCCAACCGCAGCGAAATCGCCATCCGCATCTTCCGCGCAGCCAATGAGCTTGGACTGCGCACGGTGGCCATTTACTCGCACGAGGACCGCCTGGCGCTGCACCGCTTCAAGGCGGATGAGGCGTATCAGGTTGGCGCGGGGAAAGGGCCCGTCGAGGCGTATCTAGATATCCCGGGAATTATCGCCATCGCCAAGGCGCATGAGGTGGATGCGATTCACCCGGGCTACGGATTTTTGGCGGAGAACCCGGCACTGGCCCGGGCTTGCGCCAAGGCTGGGCTGACCTTTGTCGGGCCCACGCCTGAACTGCTGGAACTGCTTGGCGACAAAACCTCGGCGCGAAGACTCGCTACCCGGGCCGGAGTGCCGGTGCTGCCCGGCACGGAGAAGTCTGTTTCTTCCGCTGCGGAAGCGAAGGAAATTGCCGGCGAGATCGGGTATCCGATCATTGTGAAAGCGGCGATGGGCGGCGGCGGACGAGGCATGCGCGTCGTTCGCGACGAGGCCCAACTTGCGGCTCGGCTCGAAGAAGCGCAGGGCGAAGCGAAGTCGGCATTCGGCGATGCGTCAGTGTTCCTCGAAAAATACCTNNCCCGGGCGAAGCATATCGAGGTGCAGATTCTCGCCGACGAGCATGGCAATCTACTTCATCTTTACGAACGCGATTGCTCCGTGCAGCGGCGTCACCAGAAAGTCGTGGAAGTGGCTCCGGCGGCAAATCTACCACAGCGCGTGCGAGAGGAATTGTGCGCCGCGGCGGTGCAGATCGCCCGCACGGCAAACTATCGCAACGCCGGCACGGTCGAGTTTCTCTATGACGTCGATTCGCAGGAATGGTATTTCATCGAGGTGAACCCGCGCGTGCAGGTGGAACACACGGTGACGGAGATGGTCACCGGCGTGGACATCGTGCGCTCGCAGATTCTGATTGCTCAGGGGCACAAGCTGCACGAAGCGCCGCTGGCGTTGCCGGCGCAGGAAAAAATTCCGCTGTACGGCGCGGCGCTGCAATGCCGTGTCACCACGGAAGACCCGGCGAAGAACTTCGCTCCCGACTACGGAAAAATTTCCACCTATCGCTCTCCTGCGGGGTTCGGCATCCGGCTCGACGGTGGGACGGCGTATGCCGGAGCGGTGCTCGCGGCCTATTACGATTCGCTGCTGGTGAAGGTTACGGCCTGGGGCACCAATCTGAATGAAGCGTGCCAGCGGATGGACCGCGCCCTGCGCGAATTCCGCATCCGCGGCGTGAAGACGAACATTCCGTTCGTCGAAAATGTCGTTAACCATCCGAAATTCCGTGCCGGCGAAGCGACCACTTCTTTTCTGGATGAATCGCCCGAACTTTTCCATTTCTCGGGCCGCGCGGATCGCGCGACCAAGCTGCTTTCGTATCTTGGCGACGTCATTCTGAACGGAAATCCGGAGGTAAAAGGGAAGGAGCGGCCCGGGCAAATCGAGAAGGCCGTGATTCCATCGGTGCCGGGGATTGAGCCGCCGGCGGGTACCCGCCAGTTGCTCAAGAAACTTGGGCCGAAAAAATTCGCGGCGTGGGCGCGAAAAGAAAAACGCCTACTCATCACGGACACGACGTTTCGCGATGCCCACCAGTCTCTGATGGCGACGCGCGTGCGCACCTTTGATCTGCTGGCCACCGCCGATGCCGTCGCGCAGCGCCTGCCGAATCTCTTCAGCCTGGAGATGTGGGGCGGCGCGACGTTTGATACCTCGATGCGCTTTCTGCACGAGGATCCCTGGCAGCGCTTGCGCGAACTTCGAGAACGCATCCCGAATATCTGTTTTCAGATGCTGCTGCGCGGGGCCAACGCGGTTGGCTACACGTCATACCCCGACAATGTGGTGCAGGAATTCGTGAAAGAGTCCTACCGCCAGGGCATCGATATCTTCCGCATTTTCGATTCTCTGAATTCGATCGAAAATATGCGCGTCTCGATGGATGCGGTGCTGGAAACTGGCGCTATTTGCGAAGCGGCGATCTGCTACACCGGGGACATCCTGGACAAAAGCCGCCCGAAGTATTCGCTGAAGTATTACGTCGTCATGGCCAAGCAGTTGGAAAAATTGGGCGCGCACTTTCTCTGCATTAAGGATATGGCCGGTTTGTGCAAGCCCTACGCCGCGCATGTACTGGTGAAAGCGCTTCGCGAGGAAATCGGCATCCCAATCCATTTTCATACCCACGACACCAGCGGCCTGAACGCAGCGTCGCTGCTGAAGGCGGCGGAAGCGGGCGTCAACGTGGCCGACGCCGCGGTGGCATCCATGAGCGGCGGCACCAGCCAGCCCAACCTGAACGCGATCGTCGAAACGCTCAAAAATACGCCGCGAGAGACGCACCTTGATTCCGAAGCTCTCAACGAATGCTCCGAATACTGGGAAACTGTGCGCACCTACTATTCCCCGTTTGACTCCGGGCCCAGGTCGGGCTCCGCGCGCCTCTACGAGCATGAAATTCCCGGTGGACAGTTCACTAACCTGCGAGAGCAGGCCGCCGCCATGGGCCTAGGTCACCGCTGGCGCGAAGTGGAAAAAACCTACGCCGAAGTGAACCAGCTTTTCGGCGACATTGTGAAGGTGACGCCCTCCAGCAAAACGGTCGGTGACATGGCGCTGTTTCTGCTGGCCAATGAGATGAAGCCCCCCGACTTGCTGGAGCTTCCTGAAAATCACGACATCTCGCTGCCAAATTCGGTGGTGGAGATGTTCTCCGGCGCGTTGGGTGTTCCTCCGGGAGGATGGCCGAAAAAATTGCAGCGCATCATTCTACGCGGCCAGGCTCCGCTGAAAGGGCGTCCCAGTGCGCGCCTTCCCGCGGCCAACTTTGCCGCGGAACAATCCGAGCTGCACAAAAAAGTGGGCCACCCCGTCGAAGTCGACGCGCTACTCAGCTACCTGCTCTATCCCGACGTTTATCTGAAGTACGACAAATTCCGCCAGACCTACGCGGATGCCAGCGTCCTGCCCACTCCGGCCTTTTTTTACGGCTTGCAGCCCGGCGAGGAGATCACTGTCGAGATCGAGCCGGGCAAGACCATGATCGTGAAGTTCCTCACCATCGGCGAAGCGCATCCCGATGGCACGCGTACGCTCTTCTTCGAACTCAACGGCCAGCCGCGCGAAGTCACCGTGCGCGACCGCGCGCTGCGCGTCGTCGAGCGCAGCCATCCCAAGGCCAACCCCGAAGATCCCGGCCATGTCGGCGCTCCCACGGCAGGCCTTGTCAGCGGAATCGCGGTGCAGGTTAACCATCCCGTCGAACGTGGTGCTAAACTTCTGACACTGGAAGCCATGAAGATGCAATCCAACATCTATGCGCCGATCTCTGGGCGCGTGACAAAACTGCATGTGGCCCCGGGGCAGCACGTGGAAGCGAAGGATCTCCTGGTCGTCATCGCTCCGTGAGCGCACCGAATCTCATCAAACATGAGCAGTTCCCCTCGCGCTATCTGCGCAATCGCCGCGACCTGATTGTCTACCTTCCCCCGGGCTATCGCGAACAGCCGGACCGTCCGTATCCGGTGCTTTATCTGCACGACGGGCAAAATCTTTTCGACGGCTCCACTTCGTTCATCCCCGGAATGGATTGGCACGTGGGTCAAACGGCCGATTACTTGATTTACGAGGGGCGCGTCGAGCCGCTGATCATCGTCGGCATTTACAACGCCGGCAGGCAGCGCCTCGTCGAATACACGCCAACGCGCGCGCCAAGGCTCGGCGGCGGCCGCGCGAACCGCTATGCGAAATTCCTGCTGGAAGAGTTGCGTCCCTTCGTCCAGAGCGAGTATCGCGTCGCGGAAGGCGCGGATCGCACCGGAATTGGCGGATCGTCGCTCGGCGGGCTCGTATCCCTATATCTCGGACTGAAATTGCCCAAGGTCTTCGGCAGGATTGCCGCGCTCTCGCCTTCGGTCTGGTGGAATGAGCGGGTGATCCTGCGTTTTGCCGCTGCCGCGCCCGTGCATCCTCACCCGCGCATCTGGCTTGATGCCGGTACCCGCGAGGGCGGGCGCACGGTTGAAGACGTGGAACGCTTCCGCGACGTTCTTCTTGGCAAAGGCTGGCAACCCGGCCGCGATCTGCACTACGAACGCGTGGAGGGCGCCGAGCACAACGAAGCAGCCTGGGCCCAACGCGTCGGGCCGTTCCTCCAATTTTTATTTCCCCCCGGTTAAACACAGGTATAATCCGCGCAGTTTCTATGAAGGCAAGAGCCACCACGCTTGCCAGCCGTTGCAGGGAACAATCCATGCCCCCGGATCGCGCCATCTCCATCCTGTGTGTCACCACCTACGAAAAGGGGCAAGACTTCCTGCGCGCTTGCAAGGCCTTGGGCTGCACCGTTTATCTTCTGACCGTCGAAAAGCTCCGCAAAGGCAATTGGCCGCGCGAAGCCATCGACGAAATGTTCTTCATGCCCGAGGAACTTCCGCTGCAGGACCTGCTGCACGCAGTGAGCTACGCGGCGCGCAGCCGGCAGATTGATCGCATCGTGGCGCTGGACGAGTTTGACCTGGAAAACGTCGCCGCCATTCGCGAACATTTGCGCCTGCCCGGAATGGGCCTCACCACAGTGCATTATTTTCGCGACAAACTCGCCATGCGCATGCGGGCCAGGGAGGCCGGAATCCTGGTTCCCGAATTCATGCACGTGTTGAACCATGAGAATCTGGGCGAATTCATGAATCGCGTGCCGGGACCTTGGCTGCTGAAGCCGCGCGCGCAAGCCTCCGGCATCGGGATGAAAAAGATCAATGCCAGCGACGAGCTGTGGCCTTGGCTGGACCAGCTCGGGGATAACCAGTCCCAATACCTCATCGAGCAATTCATCCCCGGCAGGGTATTCCACGTGGACGGCGTGGTCTCGGAAAAGAAAGTACTTTTCGCGGAGGTCCACGCATACGGGATGCCGCCGCTCGATGTTTCACATCACGGCGGGGTTTTCACCACACGGACCTTGCCGCGCGATTCGGCCGATGCCATGTCGCTAAAGGAAATTCACCAGAAACTTGTGGACACGCTCGGCCTTGTCCGTGGCGTGACCCATACGGAATTCCTGAAGTCCAACGCCGACGGCCGCCTTTATTTTCTAGAAATTGCGGCACGTATCGGCGGCGCGTATATTTCGAACGTCGTCCAGGCCGCGACGGGGATCAATCTTTGGCGCGAGTGGGCTCAACTGGAAGTGGGGGCAGGGAAGCAGCCTTACCGCTTGCCGCCGCCGCACGAAGACTTTGCCGGCGTCATCATTTCCCTTGCGCGCCAGCAGGAGCCGGATACTTCCGCGTACACGGACCCCGAGATTGTTTATCGCATCTCGAAATATCACCACGCCGGCTTCGTGCTGAAATCTTCTTCCGCCAATCGCATCGAGGAGCTGCTTGCCACTTACGAGAAGAGATTTGTTTCCGACTTCATGGCCACGCAGCCGGTTCCTGACAAGCCCACCTCCTGAGCCTCCAGGCGATGCCTTAGTACCTGGGACAGTCCCGACCCTGTTCCTTAGTCTAGTTACCTTCAGGCACCTGTTTACGATACTGTATTTGCTGCACGCCTCCCCGCGGACTATCTTTTGCTTACTACCCCGGGCTGGAAACCTGCGTGGGGTGTGCTATCCCTGGAGGACCGATGTGGGGTAACAAGAAGCCGGATACGCCGCAAGCCGCGCAGCCGGAACCAAAAAATTCACCAGTGAATTTGCCGCCGAAGACTTCTGCGGCAACTTGGGAGGGAACAACCGCAATGAGTACAGATGCCATGCGTCCTTTGGGTGCAACCGCCGATCGCGCCACCGCGCGCCTTGGGCCAAGCCTGCACATCAAAGGCGAAATTACCGGAAGTGAAGATCTGCTCCTCGAAGGTACGGTCGAAGGCCTCGTGCAGTTGGACGAGCGCAAGCTCACCGTTGGCGCCTCCGCCAAAGTGACCGCGGATATTATTGCCCGGGAAGTCGTAGTCTACGGCACCGTTAAGGGCAATCTCCGCGCGAAAGACCGCATCGAGATTAAGAAGGACGGCTCGGTGAACGGCGACCTGACCACCGCGCGCATCATGATTGAAGACGGCGCGTACTTTAAAGGTTCCATCGAAATCGACAAGTCCGGAGAGAAAGAGTCCGGCAGCAGTGCGTTTTCGCGTTCGGCCTCCGCGCCCGCGGGTGTCGGGCCAAAGACGATCTAAGGTCTCTGCTCCTTTCCCAAGTTCTTCCCAAGGACGGCGTCCCGCAACAAACGGGGCGCCGTTTTATTTTATCTTCAGCTTGCCTTCCGCATTATTTAATAACTTGACAAGTCCTTGACTGATAGCTATGGTTTGGGCGGTTATCCTCATTCCCAGAGGGCGAAAGATCCGGCGGGCGCCCGCCTAAGCCAGCCGGATTCACTCAAACTAATTTTCGCTTCGCAGGAGTTACGCCATGCCGCGAGGCGTACACAATTCGGCCTTTCTGATTTCGGCTTTCGTGATTTTCCTGGGAGGTTGCGGGGGTGGTGGCGGGGGTGGGACCCAACCGCCGCCTCCGCAACCCGATTTCACGATTGGTGTCTCGACAACCACGATCAGCATCGCCCAGGGGAGTTCGAGCTCGCCGGTCAGCATCACCGTGACCGGGTTGAATGGTTTTACAGGAAGCGTGCAAGTGACGCTTTCCGGCGTGCCGTCGGGAGTGACCAGTAATCCGGCGAGCCCTTTTTCCGTTAGCACGGGGCGGGCGGTTTCTGTGATTATCGGGGCGTCGCCGACTGCTGCAACGGGGCAGTTCGCGATATCCGCCCAGGCCACGACTGGCTCTCTCTCCCATTCCGCGCCTTTTTCTTTGACCGTCCAAACCGCCGCCTTGAATCTGCCGCGATCCACCTTTCTGCGCAACGATTCGGTTGCCGCCGTGGATACGCCTTCCAGCGAACCGCGGCGCCGCCAGATTGTCTACGACGCAAGTGGAAAGCGCTTCTTCGTGGCCAACCCGGCGATGAACCAAGTGGAGATCTACGCGGACGCGATTCCCAGCTTGCAGTCCGTGATTGATGCGCCGCGAGCTTCCAGTGTGGATTTATCGAGCGACGGCGCGACGCTTTGGGTGGGGACGGATACGGAGCAACTCCTCGGCATTTCAACCGTTAGCTTGCAGGTGATCGTACGCTACCCGATGGCTGGGCTCTCGCCGATTCCAGGTGAAGTGTTCAACCACCCGACGGAAGCCTTGCCGCTGGCCGGCGGCAAACTTGCTCTGCGGCTGAGGCAATCCTCGGCAAGCGAATCGCTTCTGGCTCTTTGGGATTCCTCCACAAACACCGCGATGGATCTCACATCCCGGGCACCCGCGGTTTTTCAAAATGGCCTGGGGGTCATGGCGCGCTCGGGAGACAGGACCCGTTTATTGGCCGCGGCGAATGATTCGAGCGGCGAAGCGGTTGTGCTCGATGGAAACGGAAACGTGGTTGGAGGCCCTCAAGTGCTGGGCAGCGGCGATGTCATCAGTCTCGCTGCAAATACCAACGGCAGCCGCTTTGCTGCGCTGATCGGTTCGGCCGGCGTGCAAACCGTCGTGCTCTTCGACACATCCTTGAATTCGCTTGGGAACTACCAGGCAACCAATGCGGCGGGGATTGTATTTTCGCGCGACGGCCAGACTCTGTATGTTTCCGAAGCGCTTGGGAACGGCCGTGTGATTACCGCGCTGGCCACCGGCAATCTGCAGAAACTCGGGCAGGTTTCCGATCTGGCGGTGCAGGGAATCCCGACGGCCATCGAAGAAATTGACGATTCGCAACTCGCGTGGGGGTGCGGCAATCGCGGCCTCGGGGTGATCGACGTTTCCTCACCGGGCGTGCTTTCTCTCCCCGCGCCTTCTTTTGCGAACGCGCCCACTGCTTTGCCCGCCGGAGGGCCGAACGCTGGCGGAACGGCGATTTCCATCAGCGGATCCAATTTTCCTTCGAGCGTGCAAATTCGTTTCGGTTCGCAAAATCCGCTGGCGGCAACTTTGCTGAGTTCTTCGCAGATGCAAGTGAGTTCGCCATCGAGCGCCAGCAGTGGGGCTGTGAACCTGACCGCCTACTTTTCGAATGGCTGGATGGCTGCGTCTCCGGACGGTTTCAGCTACGGACCGAGTGTCGAGGCGATTCTTCCGAATGCGGGAGCATCCACCGGCGGCGATACCATTTACCTGCTTGGTCACGGATTCGGAAGCAGCACCGGCGGCGTTACGGTGAAGATTGGCGGCCAGTCCGCAACCGTGCAGAAAGTGGAAGCGTTGCCGGCTTTTTCGGCGGCGCTTTCGCTGAACACTTCCTATCCATTTCCGATCGAGCGCATCACGCTGACGAGCCCGTCGGGCACAGCCGGGAAGGCGGACGTTTCTCTCACCACGTCTTCGGGAACGATCACGCTTGCGAAATCCTTTCAATATCTGACCGCGAGGCAGACTTTCGCGAATCCCAGCCTCTACAAATTTATTCTGTACGACCAGAGCCGCCAGCAGCTTTATCTCTCGGCCACCGATCACGTGGACGTGTTCGATCTCAACGCGCAGGTCTTCCGCAGTCCGCTGGCGCCGCCGCCGAATGGCCCTCCGCCGGACGCGGGTCTTCGCGGCATGGCGCTCACGCCGGACAACACCCAGTTAATCGTGGCGGATTTTGGCGCGCAGAACGTCTACCTCATCAACCCGGATGGCGGTCCGAACAATGGTTCAAATGTTTTCGTAGGCGGGGTCGCGGGATACCTGAATTCCGGCCCATCGCGAGTCGCCGCCACGAGCGCGCAGAGCGTGTTTGTGGGGCTTAGCGGAGAAGGCGGCACTTCCAACGCATGCAACAGTTGCCTCGGCCAGATGAATCTGACGGCGTTTCCTCCCACATTCGAGCCTGCTCCACAACCGCAAGTGACTTCGATCACGGGGGCGCCGCTGCTGCAAGCCGACCATAGCGGAGATGCGGTGTATCTCGCGTTCGGCAGCGCTCCTGGAGGGCCTGTCGCGTCGTGGTGGGCAACTGCGCCTAACTCCTTCACGGTTTCCACCGCGAAGGATTTTTCTACCGATTTGACCGCAGCTTCCGACGGCACGATGTTTGCCATTCGTTCCGGTGGCACCACGGAAATTCGCGGCGCCGATTTGACCCTTGCCGCGTTGCCTGCTTCCGCGGAACTCGAAACGATTCCCAATCGAGTCGCAGTACCCGGTGCGGCGCTGCATCCCTCTGGCGCGCTGCTCTACGAGCCGTTTCTGGATGGAGCGCCGCCACCGGCTCCGCCGGCCACGGGAATTCACGGCGGCGTTGATATTCGCGACGCCCACAGCGGACGCCTGCGGTTGCGTGTCTATCTGCCGGAACCCTTTGCGATGCTTTCTACCGATACGGACGGGCTGCACGGAACATTTCTAACTGTGGATGAAAATGGCCAGCGCCTTTTCGCGCTGACAACTTCTGGCGTCACCGTCTTGCGGCTTTCGAGCGTGCCTCTGGGAATTGGAACCGTCACACCCGCGTCAGGCCCTTCGGCGGGAGGAACAAGTCTCACGATCCGGGGCAGCGGTTTTCAGTCGGGCACCAAGGCCACGCTGGGCGGCAAAGCATCGACGGTCACTTTCAAGGATACAAATACGTTGACCGCAACTACGCCGGCGCTCTCCTCCGGCGCGCAGCAGCTGGTCCTTACAAATCCCGACGGTGAACGCGTTTCACTGGACGCGGCATTCGTCGCACAGTAATCTTCTTTAACCAATCGGTCGCACTCCTCATCCAAGAAGTGTGTTTAAATTCGGCTAACATTTGTCAATTTGACTTCGGCAAATCCATTCGAGGAATCCCGCGAAAATGAATACCCGCAAACTTGGCAACTCTGATCTGAACATCACCCCGGTGGGCTTTGGGGCCTGGGCCATCGGCGGCAGCGGCTGGCAATACGCCTGGGGTCCGCAGGACGACTCCGATTCCATCGCGGCAATCCATCGTGCGCTGGAGCTGGGCGTCAACTGGATTGATACCGCCGCAGTTTATGGCACCGGCCATTCGGAGGAAGTCGTCGCCCGCGCCCTTAAAGAGTGGCGCGGCGCCCGGCCGTACGTTTTCACCAAGTGCGTGTTGCGCTGGGGCGCCCAGGGAAACATCTCCATGAATTTCAACGCGGAGTCGATTCGCCAGGAATGCGAAGACAGCCTGCGCCGCCTGCAGGTGGAACAAATCGATCTCTACCAGATTCACTGGCCGCCCGAAGACAACGGGCCCGGCCTGGAAGAAGCGTGGCAGACGGTTGCGTCCCTGCAAAAGGAAGGCAAAGTCCGTTGGATCGGCGTTTCCAATTTCAACGCCAGCCAATTGCAGCGCGCCGAGAAAATCACTCCAGTTACCTCGCTCCAGCCGCCGTATTCCATTCTGCGCCGGGATATTGAGACAGAGACGTTGCCCTACGCCGAACACCAGGGAATCGGCGTGATTGTTTACTCGCCGATGTTTTCGGGTATGCTGACCGGCGGGATGACGCGCGAGCGTGCCGTAGCCTTGCCCGCCGATGATTTCCGCAGCCGCAATCCGGAATTCAAGGAGCCCAAGCTTTCGAAGAATCTTCAACTGGTTGAGAAGCTGAAAGAAATTGGCGTGCGCCACGGCCGCGGCCCCGGTGAAGTAGCTATTGCATGGACGTTGCGTAATCCTGCCGTGACCGGCGCAATCGTGGGCGCTCGCAGCGCGAAGCAGTCGGAAGGCGTGATGCGCGCCGGCGAGTTCCACCTCAGCACCGGCGAAGTCGCGGAAATCGATTCGTTCACCGGTTCACTGGGCCTCGCGAAAGCCGCGCGTTAATCCGGATTGAGAGGGAGGATCAAATGGATCTTGGGCTTAAAGGGAAGATTGCCGTTGTCAGCGGATCCACAGCTGGCATTGGGTTTGCGATCGCTGCCACGTTGGCGGCGGAAGGCGCGGATGTGGTGCTGAATGGCCGGACGGAAGAGCGAGTCACCGCCGCCGTCGACGCCATCTTGAAGAAACATCAGGGCGCACAGGTGCGCGGCGTGGCTGCTGATCTTGGCAAAGCCGAGGGCGTTGCCAAATTCGTACGCCAGGTGCCGGAAGCGGATGTGCTCATCAACAATCTGGGAATATTCGAAGTGAAGCCGTTCGCGGATATTCCGGATTCCGACTGGCTGCGATTTTTTGAAGTAAACGTGCTGAGCGGCGTGCGTCTTACACGCCACTACCTGCCGGGAATGCGGCGCAAGAACTGGGGCCGCGTGATTTTTATCTCCAGCGAATCGGCGCAACAAATTCCCGCGGAGATGATTCATTACGGGATGACGAAAACCGCGCAGGTGTCCATTGCGCGCGGCGTCGCGCAAACCGTCGCCGGCACCGGCATCACCGTGAACTCCGTCCTCGTTGGGCCGACCGCTTCCGAGGGCGTCGGAACGTTCGTCAAGGATTTCGCCCGGCAGCAGGGCATCACCGAAGCGGAGTTTGAGAAACAGTTTTTCGTGAACATCCGGCCCAGTTCCTTATTGAAGCGTTTTGAAACTCCCGAGGAAGTTGGGGGCGTTGTGGCGTTCATTGCGAGTTCACAGGCATCCGTCATCAACGGGGCTGCGGTCCGCGCGGAAGGCGGCGTCGTGACCAGTATCCTCTGACGTTCACGGCTTAGGCCCGCAAGTAATCGGCCCGCCAGTTCTGCACCATCTGCTTGATCGTCTTCCCTGTCTCAATTTTGTCGGTCAGCACTTTCCGCGCGAGTGCCGGAAGCTCCGCATCGCACGCAAAGCGCATGGCCACCAATTGTCCGCTGGTGAACTCTCCGATGCGGGGTTTCAAATCATCTGGCAACAATCTCTCCAGGCGCATGTGCTCTTCCAGCCGTATCACGCGGTTCTGCACCGTCAGCGCGAAAGTGCGCGCATAAACCATTAGCAGGACCAGTGCTGCCGCCGTCAGCACGCTGATAAACGCGTCCAGCGAAAAGCCGGCCACTTTCCAGCGGTAGATGGACCAGCCAAAGTTCAAGGCCATCACCGGCATCACGAAATAGTGAAAGCCCGGCACCCACCGCACGTGATTTGCAAAATTCTGTTCCGCCATGCCCGTCGTTCCTCCGTATCTGATTTCAGTTTTTGCCCCTGACCTTTCGGCCAGTTGTCAACTCAGCGCCCGCCGCCTGGTTCTTGTGCAGGTCCGTTCTGAAGAATGCACAATCAAGGGATAGCCGCGAAGGTCGCGGCGGGAAGGCGCCATGTCAAACCTCAGCTTTGCGCGGATCATGTATGGCAGCAGCCAGGAACAACATTCGCCTACGTTCGGGCTGGTGTCCAATCTCCCATCCACGTTCGAGAATTCAGCCCGCGCCGATTCGCAAGCTTTCGAGCGTCATACCCGCGGCACCACTCTTGAGAGCATTCTACACAATGCTTGGCTAGCTCTCTCACGAAAGAAATAGTTTCTGAGATTTTCGTCGTTTCGCAATTCCACTATTCATCGAATTATTTCGCGGGCGCCATGCACGGCGCTCCGTGAAAGTCGTCCTTAAACACCGTGCCGTCTTTCATCACAAATCTCACTTTTTCAAGTTCGCTGATGTCCTTGAGCGGGTCCGCGCCGACCGCGATAATGTCGGCATATGCGCCTTCGGCCACCGCGCCTATTTCTCCCTTGCTCCCCAGCATCTCGGCCGGACGCGAAGTGGCGGCCTGAATCGCAGCCTCCGGCGTCATCCCGAATTTCACCATCCACTTGAATTCCTCGGCAATGGGCTCCTGCCAGGGGATGCCGCCGATGTCCGTGCCGAAAACGATTTTCAGGTTGGCCTTCAGCGCTTTCCGGAAACTCGCCTCGTGTAAATTGGCGCGTGCGCGATCGCGCTGTCCCCCTGGTGTATCCGCGGGGTCCCAATCCGTGTAATAAACTCCGAGCGTGGGGCAATACCACGTGCCTTGTCTCGCCATCTGGGCGATTTGCGCGTCGGTAATATCCAGGCCGTGCTCGATGGAGTCGCAGCCGCCATCCAGTCCGCGCTGTAAGCCTTCTCCGTTGTATGCGTGGCACGCCACTTTCTTTCCCCAGCCATGTGCTTCGTCGACGATGGCTCGCAGTTCCTCAACGGTCAACGTTGGCTGCGAAATCAGATGCCCCTGCTTGTCCACCCACGAGCGGTGCGTCATATAAACCTTGATCCAGTCCGCGCCGTGATCGAGTTGCTCCCGCGTCGCCTTGCGGGCTTCCACTGGCCCGTCCACGATCTGAACGCCTTTCGGCACCACGAGTTCGGGAGCGTACCCTTCCAGGTTGTAGCCGCCGGTCGTGGAAATGCCTCGCGTCGAGCCGAACACGCGCGGGCCGGGAATCGTTCCTTCCTCGATGGCCTGCTTGATTCCGATGTCGCCATAGCCCGCGCCCTCTGTCTCCACATCGCGCAGTGTCGTAAAACCCTGCTCTAGCGCGCGTCGCGCCGCATACGTTGCACGCGCCGCCCGCAATGCGATTCCCGCTTTCAATATGTTCGCGTCGTATCCGCCCTTGGCGGGATCCTCGCCCCACAGAAAAAGATGCGTGTGAGAGTCGATCAGCCCGGGAAGTACCGTCGCGTTGGAAAGATCGATCATCTTTGCGCCCGCTGGTATGCTCGCTGACCCGTCCGCGACTTTCTCGATCCGATGGCTGCGCACGAAAATCAATTGATTCTTCCGTGGTGTTTCGCTTTGTCCGTCGATCAGAATTCCCGCGCGAATCACCGTCAGCGGCGCAGTTTCCGCCTTTTGCGCCTGAGCGTGCAATTCCATGGCGCACAACACGACGAGCAATAAGAGCAGACCAAAACGTTTCATACCCGCTCCATTCCTTTTTTCTTAGAGTGTCTTTGGTTCGATCGCAGAGGAGCGCTACGTTCCCAGCAGGTTCCCCTGAATCCGGGTATAGCCATGCTCCTCGGCCCATAAGCTTAATGGCACTGCGGCCAGATCGTCTACCACGGGGATTGCGTGGCCGTCCTTGGTCAGGTCGATAGTGCGCAGGTAGTGTTTGCAGGTTTCGCAGCTTTCCACGCGAACGTGCGGAAACTGCTCAGCGACGTAAACAGGTAACTGCTGTTCCTTCTCTTCGCCGCAATTGGCGCAGAGGATCCGCCGGAACTCCCATTCAAGCGCGCAGAAGGAACACACCAGAAAGCGCTTGCCGCCGTCGCCTTCCGGGCGCAGCACGCCAAGAACGGGCAGGGCATTGCAGCGCGGGCAGCGGCACACCGTCATCACCGGTGCGGGCGGCAGCATCGCGCCCGTGACAAAGTCCGCGTAAGGCTGCAGCACCGCCCGCGCAAAAAAGTCTTCGAAGGGGTTGGCCAACGATGGTTCCGACGGCCCAGCGACCGGTAGATGGGTTTCGAGCAAACCCGTCTTCCAGAATTCCTGCAGGATTTCCGCCTGCCGGGCGGCGCCTTTTGACTTCAAGTTCCGAGCCTCTTCGACCAGGGCTTTCGGGGCGTGCGCTTCGAGAACCTGGAGAAACTGAGCGAAAGGCTCAAGCAGGATGGGCAGGTTCAGTTCCGACCGGAAATCCCCGTTCGCAGGCGCCACGGGCTTCTTCCCCCACAGCTTGGGAAGGGCCTCGTAGAATTTCCGCTGAAATTTTGAGATCGAACCGTAAAAGGAAAGAATTTCCCGGGCAAACGCATGGCGCTCGGCCAGGAAAGCGGCTCGCTCGATACGCGCGCGGTAATTCACTTTCCCGGCCGCCAGAATGGTCATTTCGGGCGGTTGGAATTCGCGACGATCTCTTTATACCAGCCGGGATGGAAGCGCTTCGCAAACGCCAGCGAGACGTCCCCTCGAATTACGCTGCCGAACGCGCCGCGTTCCGCGAAAACTCCCATGTAAATGTGGATCATGAAATTTCCGATCAGCAGCAGCGCCGTTCCTGCGTGCACGACGACCGAGATATAGCGCACCCAACGCAGGCTCCATGGTAGCGACTCCGTAAACCAAAGCACGAGCCCCGAAGCCAGCAGCAATACCCCCCCGATGAAGAAACTCCAGAAGAGCAGCTTCTGCCCGGCGTTGTAGCGCCCCGCGGGCGGCATCTTGTCATCTTCGTTCCTGATGTAGTGTGGCAGCGACTTCCACCATTCGGCGTCCACGGGCTCAAACCGCATCTGGCCTGCCCACAACGCGAACATGTAGCAAACTGCCACAAAGAAGACCAAGCCGATCCACGGATGCAACATCCGCGAAAGTTCGGCACCGCCCAGGGCCGACGCGATCCAGAAAAGCCACGGCGACCAGAAAGCGAGACCCGTCAGCATCAAATAAATAAACGAGCCGGCGGCCACCCAATGATTCATACGCTCCTTAAATTCGTAGCGGAGTACACGATCGTGAGGAAGCAACTGTTCCGGATGGCTCACGGCTAATCTCCTTCCTTCGACGCCACGTCCGACTCATCATGTGCTTTCGGCCCAAACTTCAAATAATGTGCGAACAATCCAATCAGGCCTCCCACAAGCGCCAGATTGCCCAGCCACTTCAGCGGGTGCTTCCAGAACTTCACGGCCAGCGGGACGGTCGGATTGCTCGGCAGCCCGCCGTAAAGCTCAGGCTTGGTGGCATCGTGCAGCACGTAGATCACGCCCGTGCCGCCGACGCCCGGCGGATCGTAAACGCCGGCGTTTTCATAGCCGAAATGTTCGCGTAGCTGCTTGGCGCGTGTTTCGGCAAGGAACTTCATGTCGTCCTTGCTGCCAAAGTGCAGGCAGCCCGTGGGGCAAGATTTAATGCAAGCGGGTTCCAGCCCCTGGCTGACGCGGTCCGTGCACAGCGAGCACTTGTACATCCGCTTGGTGACGCTGTTGAACTTCGGAATGTTGAACGGGCAGCCCGTGACGCAGTACCCGCAGCCGATGCAGTTCTCTTGCTGGAAATCCACCACGCCGTTCGTGTACTGCACGATGGCCCCGTCAGCGGGGCAAGCTTCCAGGCAACCCGGCTCGGCACAGTGCATGCACTGGTGCTTGCGCATCAGCCACTGGAGCGTGCCATCTTCGCGCTCGTGCTCGTTGAAGAGGATCAGGTTCCAGTAATTCCACCGGGTGTCCGGCATCGTCTGGTACGTGTTGTCGAAGGTGGTGGGGGAGAACGGCATGTCGTTCCACTCCACGCAGGCCACTTCGCACGCCTTGCAGCCGATGCAGGTGGTGGTGTCCACCAGTTTGCAGACTGTGAACTCGCGCTGTGTGTCTTCGCCGGGCACCGTGCCTGCGTGCCCGGAAATTTTCTGAATGCGTAGTGTCGCTTGGCTCATGTCAGCTCTCCTACGCTTTCTCGACCTTCACCAGAAAGCCCTTGAATTCCGGTGTATAAGAGTTTGGATCAAAGACCGTCGGCGTAAGGAGATTCGCCAGCGTCCTCGCGTCCTTGCCTTCGTCCTCGACGATTCCCCGGTAGCCCTGATGGATGGGGAAACCGATCTGGTAGACCTTTTTGCCGTCGATCATCATCGGCTTGATGCGTTTGGTGACCATCGCCTTCGCGATATACTCACCGCGGATGCTGGAGACTTTTATTTTTTCGCCGCCGTGCAGCCCCATGTCGTTCGCCAGTTCGGCGGGAATTTCAATAAAGGGTTCCGGCACCAACTGTACGTTCATGGGATTGTTCTTCGTCCAGTAGTGGTAATGCTCCGTCAGGCGGTAGGTCGTGCAGACAATCGTATAGCCGTCCTTGGGCGTGGCGTATTTATCGTCCGGCGTTTTGAATCGTTTGACCACCGGATTGTGCGTCTGCTGCGGATGCAGCGGATTGTCAATCGGACTCTCGGTGGGTTCGTAGAATTCCGGGAACGGTCCATCGGCAAAAGCCGCAAGCGGTCCAAAGATTCTCCCTACGCCTTCCGCAGTCATAATGAACGGGCCCATGTGATCCTTCGGCTTGGAGTCGACTTTGAAGTCCGGCACATCGTTGCCAACCCATTTTTGGGTGGCTTCGCTCCACCACACTTGCTTGCGCGATGGATCCCAGGGCTTGCCGTCCACGTCGCACGACGCGCGATTGTAGAGCACCCGCCGATTCGCCGGCCACGACCAACCCCATCCCGGATGGACCCCCATGCCTGAAGGATCCGAGGGATCGCGCCGAGCGGTTTGATTGCCCGCTTCGGTGAAGGCGCCGGAGTAAATCCAGTTGCCGCAGGAAGTGGTCCCGTCGTCTTTCAACCAGGCATAGCCGGGAAGCTGCTGGCCAGCCTTGATTTGCTGCTTGGTCGCTGGATCCTCCAGGTCCGCCAACGCCTTCCCGTTGACTTCCTTCAAAACCTCGGCCAACGGAGGGTTGGAGGCGGAGCTGTAATTCCAAGTCAGGTTCAGGATGGGATCGGGGAACTTGCCTCCGTCCTTTTTGTACAAATCGCGGATCTTCAAGAAAATTTGCGCCACGATGGCCTGGTCCAGCCGGGCGTCTCCGGGCGTTGGTAAGGCCGTATTCTTCCATAGCAACCAGCGCGCGGAATTGGTGAACGAACCGTCTTTCTCGGCAAATCCCGCGCACGGCAGGCGGTACACGGTTGTTTGAATCTGCTTCATTTCGTCCGCGGTGATCCCGGGCGACCTCCAGAATTCGCTGGTTTCATCCGGATAAATTTCCCCCACCACCAGGAAGTCTGCTTTTTTCAGCGCGTCGATGTTCTTTTTGGAGTTGGGACCGATGGCCACGCCGTTCATTCCAAAGGCGAGCATGCCTTTCACGGTCCCGTTGTACATGTCGTCCCACATCTGCACCCAGGAGTAGTTGCGATCCACCTTCGGCAGATAATCGAACGCCCATCCGTTTTGTTTCGTGGCCGCTTCGCCATAGAGGGCTTTCAAATAGCTGACCGCGAATTTCGGCGTATTGCTGTAGTAGTTGTACGAATCCCATGCGGCAGGCTTCGAAGACGTGGGTGTGATGCGCTTTATCCAGTCCTCATAAGAAGTGTCCGCCGGCGTCGGAACCTTCAGATAGCCGGGCAGACTGTCGAAAAGGCCGGCCATATCCGTGGCGCCCTGAATATTGGAGTGCCCGCGCAGTGCGTTGACGCCGCCGCCCGCGCGGCCGACGTTGCCAAGTATCAGTTGCAGAATCGCCGCGGTGCGGATGATTTGCGTGCCAAACGAATGTTGCGTCCAGCCGACGGCGTAAATGATCGTACCGGCTTTCTTCATGTCGCCGTCTTTGCGAATCGAAGTGTAGAGATCCGCGGCCTTGAGAAACTGTTCTTTTGGAATGCCGGTGATGCGCTCAACCATCTCCGGCGTGTACCGCGAGTAATGCTTCTTCAAGAGCTGGAACACGCAATTCGGGTTCTGCAGCGTTGGATCAAAGTCGACGGTTCCCGGCAGCGGGGGAAGGACAGGCGGCTGTCCGGGTTTTGCCGCTGGAGGAGCAGGCGCCTTACCTCCAGAGCCCTGGTAATTCCAGCTGGCCCGGTTGTAGGTTTGTTTCTGCTCGTCGAAACCGGAGAACAACCCATCGACATCAGGGAGCTTGAAATCCTTCTCCACGATGAATCCGGCATTGGTGTAGTTGATCAGGTATTCTTTTGCGATTCGATTGTTTTCGATGGCGTATTTAATGACGCCGCCCAGGAAGGCGATGTCCGATCCCGCGCGAATCTGGCAGAACATATCGGCGACCGCGGATGTGCGTGTAAAGCGCGGGTCTACTGAAATTATTTTTGCGTTTCGCGTGCGCTTGGCCTCGACGGGCCACTTGAATCCACAAGGATGGTTCTCTGCCGGATTACCGCCCATGATCAGCATCATGTCGGTATTCTTCATGTCAACCCAGCCATTGGTCATCGCGCCCCGGCCGAACGTTGGTCCCAAACTTGAGACCGTGGGGCCGTGTCAAACCCTGGCCTGGTTTTCCAGATGCACGACCCCCAGGGCGTGCATCGTTTTCACGACTAGGTAGTTAAACTCATTGGTATCGGTGCAGCCGCCGATCCACGCGAGCGATTCCAGCCGGTTGACCGTGTGTCCCGCCGCATCCTTCTCAACGAAAGTGTCATCGCGGGTCTTTTTGACCCGGGCGGCGATCTCATTGATGGCATCGTCCCATGAGATGTCCTGCCAGTCGGTGCCACCCGGCCGGCGCACCTGCGGCTTCAGCAAGCGCCTGTCGTTCATGATCTCTTGCTGGAGCGAAGAACCCTTCGGGCAAAGCGTGCCACGGTTGGTCGGATGATCGGGGTCGCCCTCGACGTGCACGACCTGCGCGGTGACATTCTTCGCGCGGTCGCCAATCGTGTAGATGATGGTGCCGCAGCCCACCGCGCAGTATGGGCAGGTCGACCGGGTCTCGGAGGCGCGGCCAATCTTCAGGGCGCGTAGCTCCGCGTAGGCCGGCTTCAGATCAAAGCCAAAAAGTGCGGCTGCAGTTCCCCCTAAAGTTGCAATCTTAAAGAAATCACGGCGAGAAGCGTCCATTAGGACCCCCCGTTAGGATGTGAGGAGATGCTACGCGGCCCCCTCTTCATATTTCTTCCCAAGGCATCTGTCAAGTCCTAAACTCTCGGCCGCTGGAAGAACCAACACGGCTTCGATGTACTAGCGCCGCAAAATGTTTCAAGAATCTTCGGGAAGAGGACCAAATAAGTCCGACAAAACTTCATGAGCATTTCAATACCCAAAAACCATGTGTCCGTACGGGTACTGCGTAACCTTCGCCACACACAGGCCGAGAATTCCAGCCGAATTTCACCGGAAGTGTAAAAAAATAGGGAATGCAGGTTTTCAGGCCGGCCAGCGACCCATTGCGCCGCGGTTGGTCTTCGCGCTGTCGGTACCAGACCTGGTTCTGTACGGGGGAATTCCCCATGTCCGTCGGGTGATCATGAAAGCTGGCCACAACCCGTCGCTTTCTCCCGCCGAACAAGTCCGGCGCTCTCGTCGTCCTCTGCTTTTCGGCTACTCCCTGACGGCATTTGCGGTTCTCCTATCATTCCTCGCAGCACTTGTCCTTCCCGAGAGTTTTCGACTTGCCCTGCTCGGCGACCTCCTGCAAGGCGGCCTGGTTGGGGCATTCACCTTTCTCACTTTTCAGAACATGCTTCGGAGCCAGGCCCAGGTCCGCGCTTTCTGGTTCTTGCTCTTCATCGGGGCTGCGATGTGGCTGGCCAGCCTGCTGATCTGGTCCACCCATGAATTGTGGTTCCACCTGGCAGTCCCTGATGTGCCTCTCGCTGACATCTTTTTATTCGTGGGATTGGTTCCCCTGGTCGCAGCGACGGCATTGGAGCCCCAAAAAGCGCACGATTCCCGCTTCCGCTCTTTTGGTCTGCTCGATCTCTCCATCCTGATCCTCTACTCGCTCTACCTCTTTGCCTTCTTCGTCTTCGCCTACCGCCTGCTCCCGGGTGCCATGGGGATCTACAACCATAATTTCAACGTGGCCGACGCGATTGGAAATCAGTTATTTGCCATTGCCACTGGGGTTGCGTTTTTCCGGGAACGCGGCGTTTGGCGTCCCGTGTACCGCATCTTCTTCCTCTCTGCCGCAGGTTACGCTCTGGCCTCCGACCTGATCAATGTGGCGATCGACCTCGGACGTTACTATACGGGGTCTCTCTACGATGTACCTCTGGTCGCCGCCATGGGGGGCTTTGTGTGTCTCTGCCTCGCGGGTCGCCCGCTTCTTCAACCCGCTCATGCAACGGGAGAGCGCAAAGGTGGGGAGCAGCGATCCATCCGGCAATTCACTTTTCTTTCCTCGTATTTGGCCATGCTCGTCACCCTTTCAATGCCCGCGATCGGATTGTGGCTTCTGACGAGCTACGCTCCCCACGACCGGCTTTTTTCTTTCCGGCTCGACATCACCCTGCTCACAATCTTTCTTCTGACCCTGCTGCTTTCCATCAAGCAGGATTTTCTCAGCGCCAACCTTTTTGGCTCCCTCCGGCACCTTTCAAATACTTACTCCAGCATCGACCGCTTCAAGGACCACCTGGTGCAAGGGGACAAGCTGGCCTCCCTAGGCGAATTGGTAGCCAGCGTCGCTGATCAGATTCGAAGGGCCATGACCATCATCCGCAACCAAGCCACGCGCATCACCTCACGCGCGCATGGAGAATCTCGGAGCCGCTCCCTCGCCGGAAAGATCGGCCAGTACGCGGAACGCACGGACGCCCTCGTCGAGAACATGCAGCGCTTTGCCCAGGAAACCCCGCTGCAACTCGCGCCGGTGGAAGTAAAGCCGTTGCTCGAGAGCGCGCTCCATCTGAGCCGCATCAGCAAACTCCAGAACGTTTGTGTTGAGTTGGAGGCGGAGACGGCTTGTCCGCCGGTGCTGGCCGATTCCAGCCAACTGCTTCATGTCTTCCTCCAGATCATTTCCAATGCGATGGACGCCCTGGAAGAAGTTGGCGGGGGGAAACTTGCGATTTCCGTTCGGCCCTGCGCACCGCAAGTGTGCATCCAGTTTTCGGATACCGGGCCGGGCATCCGGCACCCGGAGCACGCTTTCGAACCCTTTTTCACCACCAAGCCCGTTGGGAAGGGAACCGGTCTCGGACTGAGCACGTGTTACGGCATCATTCGCCAGCATGAAGGGGATATCACCTGTGGAAACCGCCTGGAGGGCGGCGCCTACTTCACGATCTTTCTTCCCGCGGCGGCTTTGCCAGCCTCGGATTCCGGCGTTGCTACATCCATCGTTTCGGAAAGCGCAGGATGAACATTCAACTCCGCCACAAAATCTTACTAGGTATTGCCTGCGCGATTTTCTGTTTGCACGCGGCCGTTGCGGCGTTCGCCAAGCCCTCGTTCGCCCTGACCATTTTCGGCGACGCGCTCCCCTGCGGACTGCTGATCGTCGGGATCCTGGCGGTGCGCGAGAATTTTCGCTTCCACCGCGGAGTTCTGCCGATCTTCTGGAAGTTGATGGCCGCGGGATTGTTTCAGATGCTGCTTTCCCAAGCCTACTGGTTCTACTACGATTCGCTGCGCCGCTATTCCTCTCCCAGTCCGGTCATTGGGGACACACTTTTCCTGCTGGCCCACGTTTTCTTTCTCTCCGCATTTGTCTTGAGGCCTCACTCGGCTTCCGCCGGCCACGACATGCGGCTCCGCCATCTCGATTTCGCGCTGCTCACGTCTTGGTGGCTGGCGCTTTACGGATTTCTGGCCCTGCCCTGGCAACTCGTCATCCAAGATTTCTCCAAGTACAATCCGGCTTATTATCTCCTCGCGTTGATCCAGCATCTGATGATCATCATTGGGCTCGCTATCGTCTGGAAACGCAGCACGGGACTCTGGCGCACCTTTTACGGCAGTTTCCTCTGCCTGTTTGTCCTGATCGCTGCGGCAAATCTGCTGCTCAGTGTGGCCATCGACCACGGTGTGTATTATTCCGGCGGTTTTTACGATACGCCCTTCCTGCTTTCGCTGCTCCTGGTTACCGTCGTCGCAACCTTTGGGCCGTCCCTGCAGCCCGGGGAAGACAAAACTCCGAATCGCGAAATCAACCAGAACCTGTGGACCGCGCGCATCGCGATGGTCGCCATCCTCTCACTGCCAGTCATCGCCCTGATTGGCTCGTTCGAAAAGAATGTCCCCGAGGATGTGACTGCATTTCGTCTGCGCCTCGTCTTCGGAGCGATGTTGCTGCTCAGCGGCCTGGTTTTCCGGAAGCTGACTCTTCTCGCCAGGGAGCTTCGCCGTATGGTTCGCCTCTCCCAGGCCTCGCTTGAAAATTTGAAATCCGTCCAATCGCGGGTGACCCATTCGCAGAAATTGGCGGCACTTGGGCGGCTCGCCGCCGGCGCAACCCACGAGATCAGCAATCCCCTTACCGCCATCCTTGGCTACTCTGAACTGCTGACGGATATCCCCTCGCTTTCTCCGCCCGATCGCGAGAGCGCCCAGATCATCCAGAAACAGGTGCACCGTGCCCAGGCCGCCGTCAACAGTCTGCGCAATTCGATGCGAAATCCGGATTCCCTGCATCCAACTACGACCGGCGAGCAAGGGGATTCCTGAGTTTGCCCCGGGTGTTTGAACCGTAATGCGCCTATTTTTTCTCGCCATCGAGTTCGCTGCTATTTATGTAGTTGTTCCTCTGCTCATTTATTACCGCCGCATTCCCAATCTGCCGATTCCGTATCTCCTCTTTATCGCGCTCCTGGCCTTTCTTCTCCTCCGGAGTGACCCGACCTTCCGACTTTCGCAACTCTCCACCTGGGGAAACATTCGGCCGTTCCTTCTCACAATCCTGATTCGCGATGCTGTTTGCGTCCTGGGCCTCGGGATTGCGGTTTACTTCCTGGCGCCGCAACTCCTCTTTTCCCTCATCCGGCGCTCGCCCCTACTCTGGGCGCTCATTTTTCTTCTCTACCCGCTTCTTTCTGTCTACCCGCAGGAATTTCTCTACCGGGCATTTTTCTTTCATCGGTACCAACCGCTGTTCGGCCGGGGTTGGGGCATGCTCCTTGCCAGCGCTCTGGCGTTCGGATTTGTTCACATCATTTTCAGAAATTTGCTGGCCGTGGGTCTCTGCGTAATCGGCGGGCTCCTCTTCTCGCTTACCTATCAAACCTCCGGCTCGTTGCTTCTTACCTGTCTGGACCACGCCATTTTTGGTAATTTTCTGTTCACCATCGGTCTTGGCCAGTTCTTCTACCACGCCTCACGGACCTGACCCCTCTGCGTTCATTCCTCTCCCCAAACCGGCCTCCTCTCGGTAAAATAGGGGCGCAACAATTCCTTCTTTCTCTCGCTGAAATATATGGGCTACCGGGTGCGTATCCACACTTCAGTGCCACACCCAACCCAAGGAGATGCCGCCGCATGGCGACGACACCTAAATCGCTGAAGCCCGACCTGGGCTCTCTGCGCATCAGCGATACCAAGCGCAACGCCGCCAAGTCCAGCAGGCGCTGGCTGTGGCTCATTCTCGGGGTTGTGGCGCTGATTTTGCTTGCCGCCGGTGCCTCCGCGTTCCGGGACCGCAAGCCTGAAGTGGAAGTCGCCACGGTTCGCAAGCCGGTGAATGGCCCTGCCGGGGTCCTGAACGCCAGCGGCTATATTACGCCGCGCCGCCGCGCCACGATCGCCGCAAAAATCACGGGCCGCGTCACCAGCGTCATGTTTGATGAGGGAACTCGCGTTGCAGAGGGACAGCTCCTCGCCACGCTTGATGATTCCGATACGCGCCGGGCCCTGGACACCGCCAAGGCTGATCGCGACTCCTCACAAGCTGCCATCGCCGACTACGAAGTGCAGCTTCGCAATGCCGAAATCGAGCTCCACCGCGCGCAACAGCTTGTGAAGGAAGGCGTGCAGACGCAACAGGCTCTGGATACGTCGATTATGACCGCCGACAGCCTGCGCGCCAAAATCAACCTGGCCAAGCAGCAGGTTGCAGGTACCGAGGCTCGTATCCGCGAGCAGCAGCAGGCTGTGGACAATTGCACCATCCGCGCGCCTTATGCCGGCATCGTGGTTTCGAAGGACGCCCAGGTCGGCGAAATGGTTTCGCCCGTCTCGGCAGGAGGCGGCTTCACCCGCACCGGCATCGCCACCATCGTGGATCTGCACTCGAATGAAATTGAAGTGGACGTCAGTGAATCCTATATCGCCAAGGTGCAGGCCAATCAACCCGTCACCGCGATTCTGGATGCCTACCCGGATTGGAGCATCCCGGCCAAGGTGCGGACCGTCATTCCCACTGCCGACCGCCAGAAAGCCACCGTGAAAGTCCGCATCTCTTTCACTGACGACGGCCATGTTCGTCTGGTCGATCCGGCAACCCAGCCCAGAATTCTTCCGGACATGGGAGTGAAGGTTACCTTTCTCGAGGACGAAAAGCCCAAAGCGGCGGCGGATAAATCACCGGCGGTGTCCCCAGCGGTGGCCCTTGTCCCGCAAGTCGCCATTCGCCAGGACAACTCCTCCAAATTCGTTTTCGTGGTGAAGGGCGATACCCTCGAACGCCGCGCGGTCTCGCTGGGTTCCAATCGTGGCACGGATGTAGAAATTCTTGCCGGGCTTCAGCCGGACGCTGTCGTCGTTGTCAAAGGCCCGGAATCGCTTCGTGATGGCCAGTCGGTGCAGATTAAACAATAGGAGCGCTCCCTATGGTGAAAGTCGACGGAAGTGGCGGTAACTCCAGCCTCATTCAGGTCCGCGACCTCGACAAGACGTATCGTCGGGGTGGCGAAGAGATTCACGTGCTCCAGGGGCTAAACCTGGATGTGGAGAAGGGTGAATTCATCGCCTTCATGGGCCCGAGCGGTTCCGGCAAAACCACGCTCTTGAATTTGCTCGGCGGCCTGGACGTTCCCACCCGCGGCAGCATCACCGTTGCTGGCGACGAAATCACCCACATGTCCGCGAACCGCCTCACCGAATGGCGCGCGCGCCACGTTGGTTTCATTTTCCAGATGTACAACCTGATTCCCGTGCTCACCGCGTTTCAGAACGTTGAACTTCCGCTGCTGCTCACCAAGCTTTCGAAGGCCGAGCGCCGCGAACACGTGGAGACCGCGCTTTCCCTAGTCGGTCTTGGCGACCGCATGAAGCACTTCCCCCGCCAGCTTTCCGGCGGTCAGGAGCAGCGTGTCACCATTGCCCGCGCCGTGGTCTCCGACCCAACTTTCCTCCTCTGCGACGAGCCCACCGGCGACCTCGACCGCAAGAGCGCTGATGAAATCATGGCGCTCATTGAAGAGTTGGTCGGTAAGCACTCCAAGACTGTGCTGATGGTTACCCACGACCCGGTTGTCGCTTCCCGCGCCAACACCACGCTGCACCTTGAAAAGGGCGTGCTTGTCGAAGGGCGCAAACAGCCGCAGTTGACCACGGCCGGAGGTGTCGCATGAAATTCGCCAACATCATCTTCGCCAACCTGTTCCGCAAAAAGGTTCGCCTGTTGCTTACGATCGGCTCCTTTGCCGTCGCCCTTTTCCTCTTTGTGTTCCTCTCAGTTGTAAGCGATGCCTTCAACCGCGGCGCCGACGTAGCTAGCGCCGATCGCCTGTTGGTGATTAACCGCACGTCCATCATCAACCTGATGCCGCTCTCGTNTCGCGACAAAATCCTGCGTATCCCCGGCGTGAAAGTCATCACCCACAACAACTGGTTCGGTGGAACGTACATTGACGAAAAGAATTTCTTTCCACAATTCGTGATCGACCCCCAGTCGCAGCGCGAAGTGTATCCCGAGCTGATCGTTCCAGACGAGCAGTGGGCTAACTTTCTGAAGGACCGCCAGGGCGCCATCGCCGGCGCCCAAACTGCCGAGCGTTTCGGCTGGAAAATTGGCGACCGCATTCCCATCAAGACCACGCTCTATGGCGGCGGCTCCTGGGAGTTCAACCTGGCCGGCATATACCACGGCAAGCGACCCCAGGATGATGAAACGCAGTTCTGGTTTCAGTGGGACTATTTCGAGGAAAAAGTTCCGGAGCGCGTGAAAGGCCAGATCGGCTGGTATATTCTCCGGGTCGACAATCCCGATGACTCACCGCGCGTCGCCAAAGCAATCGACGCGGAATTTGCTAACTCTCCCAACGAAACCAAGACGGAGGCGGAATCCGCCTTCGCCGCCAACTGGGTCAAACAATTTGGCAACATCCAGTTCCTGATTGTTTCCATCGGTTCAGTGGTCTTCTTCACCTTACTTCTTGTCACCGGCAACACCATGGCGATCTCCGTCCGGGAGCGCACTTCGGAACTCGCGGTCTTCAAGGCAATCGGCTTCTCGGACCGAGCGGTGTTGTTTTTTGTTCTCGCGGAATCGCTGGCGATTGCGCTCTTTGGAGGGTTGCTGGGCATCCTGGGCGCTCTGGTCGCCGTCCCGGCGCTGGGCAAAGCGCTAAGTGGCATGCTCCCCAGCATCGTTCTCGCGCCCTCGATGCTGGTAATCGGGCTTCTTCTGGCGATAGTCGTGGGATTCGCCAGCGGAGTGATCCCCGGCGTGAGTGCCATGCGGTTGCGGGTTGTCAACGCCCTCAGGAGGGTCTAGGAATGTTGCCCAAACTTTTCTTCGGGTTCGTGGTCACGCTCGCGGCGGTATTTGTTTTTCTGCTGGGCCTGACCATTCTCGTGGGGCTGGTCGCGCCGCTTTTTAACACTGTTCCCGTTTCCTACAATTTTCGCAGCATCCGCGCACGGTGGACCTCCACGATTGTCGCGGTGCTCGGAATCGCGGGCACGGTCGGTGTTTTCGTCGCCATGCTCTCGCTTGCCAAGGGCTTTAAGTCCACGCTGGTCGCTTCGGGTTCCGCAGGAAATGCCTTGGTGATGCGCGCGGGCTCCGCCTCCGAAATGTTGGGCGGCATCACGCTCGATTCGATTCGCATTGTTCAGGATGCCCCGGGAGTTGCGCACGACGCCTCCGGCCCGCTCGTCACCCAGGAAGTTGTCGGGGTGGTTCCGATTCCCCTGATCAGCACCGGGACAGACGCCAATGTGCAGGTCCGAGGTGTTTCACCGAATGTCCTGCAAATTCGCACCTTCGTTAGAATGGCCCAGGGCCGGACGTTTCAACCGGGTCTTTCGGAGTTGATCGTCGGCAAGAACGCGACGCATACCTATTCAGGCCTTAAACTCGGCGACTCCGTCAAAATGGGCGGGGGCCAGTGGAAAGTTGTCGGCGTTTTTGATGCCGGCGGCTCGTCGTTCGACTCGGAAGTCTGGTGCGACGCAAAAATCCTGAGCCAGGTCCTGCAGCGTCCGCCCAACATTTTTCAGTCGGCAACCGTTCACCTCACTTCGCCCGCGGCTTTCCAGCAGTTCAAGGATTCCGTCACCTCCGACCCGCGGTTAACCGTCGACGCCGTCCGCGAAGTGGACTACTACGCGAAACAGTCCACCGTCATGACGCGCCTGATTACCGTGCTCGGTGGGATCGTCGCGCTCATCATGGCCGTGGGCGCCGTATTTGGCGCGCTGAACACAATGTACTCGGCCGTTGCCGAACGCGGCCGCGAAATTGCCACTATGCGCGCTCTGGGCTTCTCCACCACGAGCGTGCTTCTTTCGTTTCTCTTCGAGGCGCTGCTGATTTCGATTGTCGGCGGCATCCTGGGTTGCATTGCCGTGCTTCCGCTGAACGGCCTGACCACCAGCACCATGAATTTTCAGACCTTTTCGAATCTGGCCTTCGCCTTCAAGATCACCTTTGACCTGCTGCTGATGGGAATTCTCTTCGCGCTGGTCATGGGCGTGTTGGGTGGCCTGCTCCCCGCCATCCGCGCCTCGATCCGTCCGGTCGCCGTAGCCCTGCGCGAGCTCTAGACCTCAACTGTAGCGGCCGCCGTCTGCGGCGGGCGCTTTTCTTCTCCCATTCGCGCAAAATCAAACCATGTCATTCTGAGGGCATCCGACAAGGATGCCCGAAGAACCTCAACTTAAACAGTTTTCGTCAATTCACATTTCGAGACGCGTCTCTAAAACCGTTGCGCTTCATTCCGCTGCTTCCCCGGATTGTAATCGCTATACCTCCCCCACTTCGGCCAGGTCTCCGGCATCCCGTGCATGTTACACTCACTTTTTCTCAGGAGACACTGTCTTGACCTCATCCACCGCCCGCTTCATTCGCCGCGTGCGAAAGTTTTCCACCTTTTTCTACATGGTTATTTCACTCTTGCTCGGTTCGCATATTCATTCTCAGGAACTCTCTGCGGACCAGATGAAAGGCCTCTCCTGGCGCCTGATCGGACCCTTTCGCGGCGGGCGCGTCACCGCCGTCGCGGGAATTTCCGGCGATCCCAAAACTTATTACATGGGCACGCCCGGCGGCGGCGTTTGGAAAACCACCAACGGCGGCGTCACATGGCTTCCGATTTTCGACGATGCCCACGTTGCTTCGATCGGCGACCTGGTGGTCGCGCCCTCTGATCCGAACACCATTTACGTCGCCACGGGTGAGCAAACTCCGGGAAATGGTCTCTGGAAATCCACCGACGCCGGCGCCACGTGGACCAACATCGGCATCCGCGAATCCCGCACGATTCCTTCAATCCTGGTCGATCCCAAGGATGCCAACACCGTCTATGTCGCCGCCGTGGGCGACATCACGCCCAGCGATTATCGCGGCATCTACAAAACCGCCGATGGCGGCAAGTCCTGGCGCAAAGTCTTCTATAAAGATGACCGCCACAGTCCGACGGAACTCTGCTTCGATCCCAACGACTCGCGCGTGATCTATGCAGTCATCCGGCGAATTCCCAAACCTCCGTCAGAAAAACCTGCCGAAGAGAAAACGCCGCAAGACCAAGAAGTGGATACCGTCATCATCAAAACTTCTGACGCAGGTGAAACCTGGATGCCCACCGGCGAAAAAGGTTTGCCGCCCGCCCACCGCGGACGCATCGGGCTCGCGGTCGCTCCCGGCCTCGCCGGCAAGCGCGTTTTTTCCCTGATGCATCAGGGACTGTTCCGCTCCGACGATTCCGGCGAAACCTGGCAGCAAATCACGCAGGATCCCCGCGTGCTCGGCGACGATTATTTTGGCCGCGTCTATTCCGATCCCAAGAGCCCTGACGTCGTTTACGTGATGCAGACCTCCACGTACAAGTCCACCGATGGCGGCCGCACCTTTGTCGCCTGGAAAGGCACGCCCAGCGGCGAGGACGACCACGTTCTCTGGATCGCGCCCGAAGACACCAGCCGCATCATCATGGGCACGGACCAGGGCGCGGTGATCACTCTCGATGGCGGAAATATCTGGAACACCTGGTATAACCAGCCGACTGGGCAATTTTACAGAGTCTCAACCGATCGTTTCTTTCCTTACCGTCTTTACGCCTCGCAGCAGGATTCCGGCTCCGTCTCCGTACCCAATCGCACCGACTATGGCCTGATCACCTATCGCGACTGGTTTCCGACCGGTTCGTTCGAAAGCGCCTTCATCGCTCCCGACTCGCTCGACGCCAACTCTGTTTATTCCATCGGCTGGTATGGCGTGGTGCTGCGGTTGAACCGCACCACGGGCCAGATAGCCACGATTTTTCTTCCGCCCGCCGGCTATCGCGTCACCTGGGAAACCCCGCTAATCTTTTCTCCTCGCGATCCACACGCGCTCTATTACGGCACGCAATATCTTCTGAAGACCACAGACGGCGGGACATCCTGGAAAGAAATCAGCGGAGATCTCACCAGCAAGACGCCCGAGCCCCCCGGCGCGGCAAAACCAATGGAGAATGGTCACACGCTCACGAAAGACGCCAACGAATTTTCATTGTGGGAGGGTGCGGATGATGACGATGACGCTCAGAACGTTCCGCACGGCGCGATTCAGACGATTGCCCCTTCGCCTCTCGACGCCAACTTGATTTGGGTTGGCTCGACAACCGGGCTCATCCACCTCACCCACGATGGCTCCACCTGGACCGATGTCACCCCCGCCAATCTTCCCGAGAATCCCTACATCAATTGCATCGAAGTTTCACCGCACGATGCCAATACCGCGTATGCCGCCGTCTTCGCCAAGCACGGCACATTTTCGTTGCTCTACGCGCCGCGGGACGTGCATCCGTATTTCTACCGCACCCGCGACGCCGGAAAAACCTGGGAGAAAATCGTCACCGGCCTGCCCGAGGCCGGCATGGCCCGCGTTATCCGCGAAGATCCCGGCCGCAAGGGACTCTTATTCGCCGGTACCACCGACGCGATTTATGTCTCTTTCGATTCGGGCGATCACTGGCAGCCCCTGCAGCTCAATCTGCCAACCGCCACCGTCACCGATCTCGCCATCCACGGCGCGGATCTCGTCGCCTCCACCTTTGGCCGCGGTCTCTGGATCCTCGACGACATTTCCGCTCTTCGCCAGTGGCCGGCGAAACTCGCCGAATCGCCCGCGCAGTTTTTCCTGCCGGAGCCTGCGATCCGCGTTCGCTGGGATAACTACCCGGATACGCCGCTGCAAACGGAAACGCCCGCGGCCCGGAATCCCGCGGACGGCGCCGTGCTCCAGTATTTTCAAAAAGCGCCCTCGAAGAGTGAACTCGCCCTCGACATCTACGACCAGCAGGGAAATCTGGTGCGCCACTATTCAAGTCACGCTGTTCCTGAAACCATCGCGCCGCCCAACGTCCCGGAATATTGGTTCTACCCACCCGATGCACTTCCCAATCAAGCGGGCATCAACCGCTTCGTCTGGGACCTTCACTATGCGCACCCGACCGCATTGCCTTACGGATATTTTGGCGCCCGCTTGAAATACACGGAATATACGCTGCCGGATCATTCCGTTCCCGGCGAGACACCGCGCGTTCAGCCGCCCGGGCCGCTGGCAGCGCCGGGCACGTATGATCTGGTTTTCACCCGGGAAGGGAAGTCGTACAAGCAGAAGCTGCAAGTGTTGCCCGACCCGCGCGTTCACATCAGCCAGGAAGATTACACCGCGCAACTCGCGCTCTCACGAAAAATCTCCGCGTTCATGGAAGATACCGCGCGCTCGTTCGATGGTGTGCTAGCGCTGCACGCCGACTTCGACGCCCGCAAGAAAGGCTTGCCCGCAAATCCACCGAAAGAACTTGGCGACGCACTGGCGGACCTGGAAAAACAATTTCACGCGCTAGAGGACGGCAACGCGGAGGCTCCGGGTTTCGGCATCCTGAATCGCGATTTCGGCCACGACCTCGTGATGGTCCAGAGCGCCGACATGAAGCCCGCCGAATCGGCTTACAATGCCGTCACCAGCGGCTGCAACTCCTTCGCAAAAAACATCGCCGCATGGAACAAGCTCAACGCCGAGACTCTTCCCGCGCTAAACAAGCTGTTGGCCGGCCAAAACGCGCCTGCTCTGCCCATTGCGTCTCCGGCATCTGCTGCGCCCTCATGCAAACCCTAAAAACATAAGGCGCCTGACTCGATGTCAGGCACCCTGTTCTCCGTTTGCCGCAATTCTTCCTGACGCTTGGTTAAGTCCGCGTCAGGCAGGCATCCCTTAATCGCTTGCCGGCACTTTCTTCCAGCTTTTGTCCGGGTTGTATTCAGTCATCGTTCCGGCAATTTCGCTTGTTTTCTCGCCGAGATCTTTCTCATACACGACGCCATCCTGGTTGATGATGAACGTCATCACCCCGCTGTTCCGGTATTCCGCCGGATACGCGACCAATGCAACGCCTCCGCTCAACTGGCCGTCCACCAGATAGCTCTTTGCTCCGCCCTTGGCCGCACTCCCCTGGGCCGTCAATGTCCGGTAGAAATAGCCGTGATACGGTTGAGACTTGCCGGAGCTTGACGTGTCATATCCCTGCCCGTCCGCTTCTGCAAGCAGCGGGCCGGCGGGGCTCGGTGGTTCCCCGTCCGCTGTCTCCCAATAGAGTCCATTTTGTTTGCCGGGATCGCTCCTCAATTTCTGAGCGAACAGCCCCGCCGGCAGTCCATCATGTGGCGCAGCGGCATAGTCCTTCTGAGCCGCAATGTACCCGCGGCACGCGGCGATGGCGCCCAATTCGTTGTGCCCGATTCGGCGGTAGAGGAGCTCCTGCTTTCCCGCGGGAGTATCAAATCTCCATTTGCCGCTGTCGTTCACGATGGGGATGGGCATCGGCCAATCCTTCGTCCCCACCTTGAGAATTCGCGTCTTCGAGTCCTGCGCGACGAGGGCGTGCTTGGACCTGTACGCTTTGACAAACGCCTCCCTCGACCCCTTGTCCTGAACGTCGTCGCCGGAATACACCAGTTCCTTTCCCTCATCGCCCAGAATCGCTAGCATCTCATCTTGGTTGCCGTCCTCTGCCGCTTTTATTAACGCGTTGACCGCTTCCACCGGCGTCGCAAAAGTTTTTTGCTCGGCCGCAACCGCCTTGCCCGCCACCATCAGCAGCGATCCAATAGCCATGGTCAGAATAAAGTTCGTTGGCATCCTCATTCCGAGTTTTTTCATGTTTTTTCCGTTCATGGCTTACCTTTTCCTCCCGCCTGCCGATGAAGCCGCCTTTGGGGCACTCTTCGCGGGTGCACCCATGCTACTGTGTCCACGATTGCTTGCTGCGCGGTCGCTGGATGGATTGCTCGCTCCGCCAAACGCGCCTCCTCCGTTCGATTGAGGCCGGCTCGACGGTTGCATCGCTTGCTGCGAACCGCCGGCAGGCCGTGAAGTCTGCGTATTCCCGGTCGACGGGCGTGCGCTTGGCGCAGTCCCCGTGCTCGAGCGCGATGCTTGCCCGCTTCCCGTCGCGGGTCGCGACGCCTGCATACTGCCTGTGTTTGGCCGAGTTCCACCCTGCGTGGCGAAGCCGCGATCACCAGAAGGAGTTCTTCCCGGCTGAGCTCCACCCCCCTTGTTCATGTTTCCCGCATTTGCGTTGCCCGTCGCAGTCGACGGCCGAGTCTGGGCATTCTTGTTTCCCTGGTAGGTAGATTGCCCTTTCCAGTCGCTCGTCTTATTCCCCGTGCTTGGCCGCGGCGTCGTGTTCGCTACATTACCGGTGGATGGCCTCTGAATATTATTTGCGTTACTTCCGCCGACGGGCCGTGTTGCTGCCGTGTTGCCAGGGTTGTAATTTACGCCGCTCTTGTTCGCCGGAGTATTTCCCATATTCTTCGCCAGCGTTCCATTCGGATTGTTGTTATACGGCACCGGCCGCGGCTTGTAGTTCGGCTGCATATTGCCGTTGTTGTTGAACCGGTTGTAATAATTGTTGCTGTTGTTGATGTAGATGTTGTTTTGCACGTAGACCGGCCGGTTGTAGTGGTAGCCCCCGCCATAACCAGGGTAGTGAACCGGATAGTATGGTGGCGGATAGTAAGGACGCGGTCCGTACCAGACACCGCCGTATCCCCACGCCGGATAATAGTAATGGTTGCTGTTGATCGTTGAACCTACGGCGATTCCCGCTCCAAACGCCAGCAACCCAATCATCACCGCTGTCCCCGTGCTCACGCCTCCCTTTTCTTCTTTCACAACCATCGTGTTGTTGTTAACTACTGTGGTTGTGCCTGGAGCCGCTCCGGTCGTCGTTGTGGTTGTCGTCGTTGTCCCGCCGCTTGTTGTCGTCGTGGTCGTCGTTCCGAAGACCTTGCCCGGATCATACTGCGGGATGTAGACCGTCTTGGTATCAGCTGGTTTCAACTCCACAACCTGCTGTCCCTGGTCTTGCTTAACATCCACTTTCATCTGCGGAGAACTTTTCAGGGCGCCGTTGTCCACCGCTTCGGCGCGCAACCGCTGAACCGACGCAAGGACTGCCTTGGGAGTAGACTTGTACGACGCACCCAACTGCTTCGTCCAATCGAACTCCGTGCACATCAAGTCCACGACGGTCGGATAGTGCAAGAGCGCCTGCATCACCGGAGTAAAACCCGCCTTCTCCGAAGCCTGGTCCAACGCCGCTTCTTTCAGATTGTGGTTATCACCGACCCCCAGCCAGTTCCCGCCGTCCATGACTTCCTGCGGGTTCACGGCGGCTTGCAACATCACCGCAAGTACGGGGTCAGGATAGAGCGCGATCGGTGCCAGTAGCTCGTCGAGGCCGTCCGCAGTCAGATTCACTTCCGGAAGTTGCACGGCCTGCTGAGCCTGGTCAGCGGTGGCTGCCTGCCCGGTTGCATTTGAAGGTTGCTGTGGTGTTTGCTGGACAATTGGCGCGGGAATGGCATCTTTCGCGCCGCATCCTTCGATGCTTAGGGTTCCGCTGAAAAACAGAATGCTGGTCATCCAACTTATACACGTCTTGAGAAATTTCATGACTGCCTCGCTCGCGGAGACCTGACCCCGTCGGATGGATAGACGTTAACTTTTTTCTGCGGAAAAACTTCGGGCGGATGCGAGACTTTTGGCTCGCGAGACGAGCATAGCACACTGTGGCCAGTAGGCTTAGGAGTAAGGAAGCGGAGGACACGTTGTTCGGGAAAGAAGCCCGTCAGTCGCTGGCCGCGGCGGATTTGCTGGTGCCAACGCCGGCTTCGGTTATGCCCGTCGCCACAGCGCGGTATCGGACCACCAGGATCGTCAAATCGTCCGCTTGGCGTGCGCCGCGCGCGAAATTTTCCACGGATTCCAGCACCGTTTTCTGTATTTCATCCAGCGGCAAATCGGTCTTTCCCTGTAGCACGGCGCGCAATCTTGCCACGCCGTAAAGTTCTTCTTCGGGATCCATCGCTTCGGTTACGCCGTCGCTGAAAAGCACCAGCGTGTCGTCCGGCTCCAATTGCAGCGAAGCCGTCGTGAATTCCGCTTCCGGCACCAGCCCCACCGGAAAGGAACCCTCCGTGAATGCTTCCTGTGTCGTTTCCTTGCGCAACAATATAGGCGAAGGATGCCCAGCATTGATGTATTCGAGCTTTCCGCTCTCTTCCAGAATGCCGAAAAACATCGTCGCATAACGCCCCACTTCCGCGTGGTCGCACAGGAAGCGATTGACGTGGTTGAACGTCCGCGCCGGGTCCGTGCCCAGCGTCATGCCGGAAAGCGCGCCCTGCAGCATCGTTGTCAGCAGCGCCGCCCCTAATCCTTTGCCGCTGACGTCGGCCAGGAGAAAAGCGGTGCGCCGGTCATCCAGCGGAAAGACGTCGAAATAATCTCCTCCCACCGACAAGCATGGGAAATTCACGCCGGACACCGCCAGATGCGGATACTCCCGCAAATTTTTTGGAAGGAGCGCCTGCTGGATGTCTCGCGCGATGCCGATTTCCTGTTCCAGGCGTTGCCGTTCGCGCTCGCGTTCCACCAGCCGCGCGTTGTCCAGGATGCTCGCTGCGTCGGCAGCCAGCGCGTCCAGAATTTGCCGGTCCAGCTTAGAAAACGCCGTCGGCCGCTTGGAATCCATGTACAGCACGCCGAGAAAATCGCCGCGTCGCACGTCCGTGGACGAAGCGTCCGTGCTCGCACGCGCGCTCGCGTACAGAGGAATCACCACCACCGCGCGCAATCCCTGCGCCACAATGCTGGCCGCTGCCTGCAGGTTCATCTCCGCTTGCGCCAGGTCTTCGGTGATCACCGGCGACTGCTGCTTCATCGCCAGTTGGATGGCCGTCTGGCTGGGAGTCATGCTCTCAGGAGGCAGCCGCTGCCCGCCGCTGCGCCGCGCCAGCCGCACCCGCATATTCTCCACTTTCCCGTCCACTGCTTCTTGCAGCAGCCCGCGGTCCGCATCCGTCACCGCGATCGCATGATCAATCATCTTCGCCAGCACAGAGTCCAAGGGCAGCTGGGAATGCAGCAGCGACGTCGCTTCCAGCAGCATGTTCAATTTCCGCAGCCCGCCGCCGGTGGACTCGGAACTCGTCATGTGATCAATGCGCGTCAACAACTGGGGAATCGCTTCCTCGGCGGTGCCCGAGGCGGAACGGAATATCATTTGGTAGGAATCTTCCAGCCCGAACGTGACTGCATCGCCGTCGTTCAGCATCCGGCTTTCCACTTTTTCGCCGTTCACAAACATCCCGCGCCGCTGCCCGCGGTCTTCCAGGTAGTAGCGGTTCGCTTCCATCACAATTGCCGCGCAATTCCGCGAGATGCGCCGGTCGGTCAGTTGCAAATGGTTGCCGGTTTCCGCCCCGCGGCCGATCAGGAAAGGCACTTGGGTCACGCGAACGTACTTCCGCGCTCCATCGGGTGAAATCACCTCAAGAACCGCTTCGCTTTGCACCAGTGGTTCCGTCATGCCCTCCGCCCTTGCTCCCCCACTAAGCCGCGCATTGTAACACGCGCTCGCGCGCTTCGCCTTTCCTCTTGTGCATGGCGCAGCCCTCATCCACCATACCACCGGCCGCTCGCCGGCGAATCATTAAGATTTGAGCTGGGCACCTGCTTCTGTTCGGCTGTTCTCCGGCCGCTCCATGGGCAGGCTCAACCGCATCTCCGGTTTAACCTGGCAGGCGCCTCTAGCGGTTTGTGGCCAGTCTTCGCTCCACATAATCCTTCACGAACGCATCAAACGCGATGTCTAGCCTCCTCGTGACCTCTCCCATGGTTCCATTTCCGATTTTCCGTCCGGCGATTTCGCGGATGCCGATCACGTTCCGGTTCGTCGAGGTGATGAACACCTCCTCCGCGGCAAATAAATCCTCCACCCGCAGGGTTTGCTCCACTACCGACGTGCCCGCCTCAGCCGCTACTTCTGTCAACACTCCTCGCGTCACGCCCTCCAGGCATCCCGAGTTCAGCGGCGGGGTCAAAACTTTGTCGCCCCTCACCGCGAAGATATTTGCCGCTGTGCATTCGCTTACTTCGCCGCGTTCGTTCAGCAATACCACTTCATCAAATCCCTCGCGCTGCGCCTCAGCCACCGCCCAGACGCTGTTCAGCCACGAAGTGGTTTTCACTCCTGCCAGCGGTGAAGCCGCATGCCGCCCATGCTCGCGCACCGCGACGCGCAGCGTGTCCGGATACGTCGGCACATCGGCGCTCGTGATCACCAAGTCCACTTCGGGCATCTTCTCTTCGCTCTTCCAGAAACCCACGGTGTTCCACACCAGATAGATTCGCGCGCATCCGTCTTCAACTTTATTCGCGCGGATCACATCCTGGAGCTGCACCCGCACTTTGGCGCTGGAATAGTTCAGCGGCAGCCGCGTGAGCGCGGCATCTTTTTCGAGCCGCCTCCAGTGCCGCTCGTACGCGAACGCCTCCCCGCGCACGATTCGTACCGTCGTGAACAGCCCCCAGCCGCAGATCAATCCGGCTTGCCCCGGCGACCACCGCACCTTATCCACTGTCTTCAGCCCTTCGTTGTGAAACACAAATCGATGAATCACGCTTCCACCTGTCAGGTAATCTTCCAATCTTCTGCAAGTCGCATTGTACTGGAATACCCGTGCGTCCCAGTAGCGCCCGAGGTTCGGTATCCCAAATGCTCACATTCTCTTCGGCCATCTATGGCCAATGGAGCGAGCTTTCGTCCCTGCGAATCGCGGCTCTCGAAAGCTCAACAACATACAGAGGATTCGTGGCTCGTCGGAAAATCGAATCTGGCGCGAGTGTTGGTGAGGGCAAGCAAACCGCCCCCAACAGAGAGCACGTCTCGAACAAACTGTTTCAAAATGGAGCAGTCCCTCCTTCCCCGAATCCTTCCACAAGGAATTTCTCTTTACTCTTCCGTCGTCTTGTTTTTGCCGTTGTGTGCGTGTTCATTTATGTGCTGTTGGATCGCACCACAGTCTACCTGCAGATTTGGCCCAGCATCAGCGCCTGGTATCCGCCTGTTGGGCTCTCTGTTGCGTTAATTGTGGGGCTTGGGATGGGAATCCTCCCGGCACTCGTCGTGGCTGGATATCTCGCCGGATATATCAATTACCATCAGAGTGTCACTGGTCTGCCTTTTCTTTTGATCAATCCGCTCATTCCGCTCATTTACGCTTCAGCTAGCTTTTATCTCCGCCGCAAGTTGACGGGCAATTATCGGATTCGCTCTATCCGTGACGTCACTAATATTTTGGGAGTTTCCCTTCTTGCCTCTCTCGCCTCTGCTACGAGCGGCACGGCGATTCTTGTCTGGAGCGGCCAAATCTCGTTCGCCGACTATACCCAGGCCGCGTTTAACTGGTGGATTGGAGACGCCGTTGCTCTTTCGAGTCTCACTCCTTTTCTGCTCGAGTTCGTCCTTCCCTGGTGCCGCCGCTATCTTGGGTTTGCCACAGCGGAAGAGTCGGCGCAGGCGGGTGAACCCTTACCGTGGAGCCGCACGGGAATTCTGGAATCTTGTGGCTTCCTCGTTGCTCTTGTCTTCCTGATTTACCTGGCTTTCGGCAATAGTTTCGCTCGCAGCGCTCATCTCTTTTATTTGTTCTTCCTGCCGCTCATCTGGATTGCCATTCGCCGCGGATTGCGGGGCGTTGTCGCCGCATTGATCCTCGTCGATTCCAGCCTGGCCATCATGATGCACGTGGCCCACCAGGGAATGGAAGACCTGGCCATTCTCCAGTTCCTCATGCTGATTCTCGCCCTCACGGCTTTGATCCTCGGCGCGATCATCGGGGAGCGCAAGAAAGTCGAGCAGCGGCTTGCGGACGAGGAAGAACGCATTCGCCTAATCCTCGAATCCGCTGCCGAGGGCATCTACGGCATTGACACCCAGGGCGTCTGCACGTTTATCAATCAGGCGGCGTTGCGCATCCTTGGTTTTTCCTCCCGCGACCAGGTCCTCGGGCTAAACGGCCACCTGCTCTTCCATCATTCCCACGCCGATGGCACTCCGTTCCCCATGCAGGACTGCCGCATCGTTCATGCATTTCGTTCCAGCAATGGCGCGCATTCCGATGAAGAGGTCTTCTGGCGCAGCGATGGCACAAGTTTCCCCGTCGAATACTGGTCGCATCCTCTTCTCCGAGGGGGGCAGGCCATCGGTTCGGTCGTTACCTTTTTGGATATTTCGCAACGCCGCTCCTTTGAACTCGCTATCCGCGAAAGCGAGCAAAAATTCCGCGCTGTCTTCGAAGGCGCTGAACTTGGAATCGCCGTCGCCGAGATCAAGAATGGTCACACCACTGTCAACCCTGCATACCGGCGCATGCTCGGCTGCACCGCCGACGAGATGCGTTCTCTCAGCATATTTGACCAGCTCACTCATCCGGATGACGTCGAGCGGGACCTGAACTCCTTCCGGCCGCTGGCTAGAGGCGAAATTGATCGTCTCCACATCGAGAAGCGCTATCTCCTCCGCGACGGCCGCCTCGTTTGGGCCAGCGTCGAACTCTCCCTCTTGCGCGATGCGGCGGGCGCCCCGCAATATATTCTCGGCCTTGCCGCCGACATTACCGAGCGCAAGCGCGCCGAGGAGGAGTTGCGCGCCAGCGAGCGCCAGCTCCGCGCCTTCATCGAGGACGCTCCCGTCGCCGTGGCCATGTTCGATCGCGAGATCCGCTACCTCGCGGCCAGCCGCCGCTGGATCACTGATTACGGATTTGGCCGCAACGACCTCTTTGGCGTGTGCCTCTACGACGCGATTCCCAACTTTCCAGAAAAGTGGAAGGACACCCACCGCCGTGGCCTCGCTGGGGAAAAGCAGCATATAGAGGAGGACCACTGGTTCCGTTCGGATGGTACCCCGCAGTGGGTAAGCTGGGCTCTGCATCCGTGGCGCGACCCTTCCGGGAACATCGGAGGAATCATCATTTCCGCTGAGGACATCTCACAACGAAAGCTGAACGAGCAACTCTTGCACGACGCCAAACGCGCCGCCGAAGCTGCCAACGCCGCCAAGAGCACATTCCTGGCCAACATGAGCCACGAAATCCGCACGCCCCTCAACGGCATTCTCGGCATGACCGAACTTATCCTGGACACACAACTCACCGCGGACCAGCGGGAGAATCTCAGCCTGGTTCGTTTCTCCGCGGACTCGCTCCTCGCCATCATCAACGACATCCTGGATTTCTCGAAAATTGAAGCTGGAAAACTCGATATTGAGCTGATTCCGTTCCAGCTTCGTGACAGCCTGCAGCCGATCCTGAAAACTTGCGCCATCCGAGCTCAACAGAAGGGGCTCCAGTTTGCCTTCAACGCACCTGCCGATGTTCCCGATGCGCTCATTGGCGACCCGGGCCGCCTCCGCCAGGTGCTGCTCAATCTGATCGGCAATGCCATCAAGTTCACCGAGCGCGGCCAGATTCTCGTCGCCGTGGCGGCCGCGTTTCCCACTAAAGGCCGCGTGCTGCTTCACTTCGGTGTGAAAGATACTGGAATCGGCGTACCGCTCGAGATGCAGGAGAAAATATTTGCAGCATTTGCCCAGGCCGATGGCTCCATGGCCCGCAAGTATGGCGGCACCGGGCTCGGCCTCGCCATCTGCGTCCGGCTGGTACAAATGATGGGCGGCCGGATCTGGGTTGAAAGCGTTCCCGAGCGGGGCAGCATCTTTCACTTCACTTTGGACTTGGCGCTCGCGCAGGAAAACGCAATTCCGATCGGCGGTCAGCCGGTATGCTCGGAAGAAGCCCCGCAAACTCAGCCGCTGCTTTCCGCAAGCCTTGAAGCAGCCGCTGGCCGCGGTTGTCGCGTTTTACTGGTGGAAGACAACGCCGTCAATCGCACCCTGGCGCAACGCCTGCTCCAAAAACGCGGCTTTACGGTCTCCATTGCTGTTGATGGCAAACAGGCGATTGCGGCTATGCAAAGTGCGGAGTTCGACCTCGTCCTGATGGACATTCAGATGCCGGAGATGGACGGCTTCGAAGCCACCGCCGAAATTCGCAAGCGCGAGAAACTCACCGGCCGGCGCACCCCCATCATCGCCCTCACCGCGCATGCCCTGAAAGAAGATCGTGAACGCTGCCTCTCCGCTGGAATGGACGCCTACGTCACCAAACCCATACGGCCCGCGGAATTATTCAGCGTGATCCAGACTGTCCTCCAGTCATCGGCTGCCCAGGATGCATCAACACCCACCACGCCGGCCCCTTCCTCCCGCTAGCATTTAGGCACCGTTGGCTGCGCTTGCGAATTCTGCCACTAAATCAGGCTGCGGCTGGGCGCGAAGAAACTACAAATCCACAGGCCACCAGATACCCGAACAGGAATTTTATAGGCTCGATTGGATGAAGGTTCTCCACATACACCAACCCATCCGTGACCTCATAAGTCCACGCGTCCGCCCCGAGCTCTTGCAATCTGGCCTTTAGGGCGGCCTCCTCCATCGGATAAACGCTCAGCCGCACGTTCTGCGTGAACAGCCTGGCTGTCCCTTCCAGCAGCGCTCCCGCCAGATCCTTGTAGCGGTCGTGCAGCGCATGGACGAGCACCGAAAGGCCCACGGCAAAGTACACCTGTGATTTCGTATAGCGGCTCGCATAAGCGCTCATCGTATACAGCTCTTTCGCGCGAAAAATCAGCGTGCCGAATCCAAGTTTTTGAAGGTCATGCACGTGCTGCATCAGGTGCTCCGCTGTCGGCGCGTGTCCTCCCGGAATCATGGACTGCCCCGGCAGGCAAAACAGTCCCAGGCTTCCCTTGCTCTGTTCGAGTTCTTCTTTCGGAAGTTGCGCCAGCGTGCACTGAATCAATTGCCCGTGCAAGTCCGATGCGATTTCGAAAAGCCCGGGTGCCAGCACGAGCGCCTTCTTATACAGCAATTCCGTGGGAGGAATCATCTCGCCCTCCGCGGAAAAGGCCACCGCCTCGGCATAACCATTCGTCACCAGCGATGCATGCAATCGACGCTTGTCCCACGCTTCGAATGCCGGACCCTTCAGGTCGACCAGATCAATTTCCAGCCGCGCCAGGGTCAAATCCTTGAACACCCCGGAGAGAAATACTTCCGGAGATTCAAGATGGTGCACCGCGGCGTAAATCAGATTCACGCCAAGAATCCCGACCGCCTCCTGCTGTTGCAGATTGGTCGGATCCTGCAAATTAATGTGCAGAATCACATCGCTCACGGGGCCGCCCGGCGCCTGCTGGAACCTCAGCCCCACCCAGCCGTGGCATTCGTTGGTCCCGGCGAAATTTCGCGCCGACACCGTATCCACATACGCGAAAAACCGCGACGTTGCTCCTCGGCTGGCCTGCAATTCCGCCAGCAACTGCTTCCATTCGCTTTCCATCATTGCTTCCAGGCGCGGCTGCGAAACGTATCGCGTTCCGCCCCCGTACAAGTCGTCGCTCACTTCCTTGTCGTACGCGGAAATGGTTTTCGCGACTGTTGCCGATGCGCCCCCAACGGTCAGAAACCATCGGGCTACTTCCTGTCCCGCGCCGATTTCCGCGAACGATCCGAAAATCGAGCCGTCCAGATTGATGGTAAGCGCCTTCTGGTGTGTCCCTAATTTTTCGTCGATAGGCATTTGCGGTCCCCCAAGAGCGAGGACACATTTTCCCACGCCGTGGAAAAATTTGAAAACAGGTCCTTTCGAACTCCGTTTACTGCTAAACCGGGCGAAGAATCTGCGTTTTCTTTTAATTTATCCGAACAGTCCGTGGTTCGCGCGACGAATCAGTGGCCGAGGAATTTCTCGACCTTGGAAATCTCCGCGTCCGCCAGGTCGAAATACTTTTGCGCGTTCGCCATGTCCTTCGCTTTTAGAGCCGCGTCACCCTTTGCCAGGTACATCTGCATGCGCTCCGTCGCCGACGCGATGTCGCCGCGCAGGTTGTATCCCGCCGCTTGTTGCTGTTGCCTCAGGGTGTCCACGCTGCGCGAAGCCGTGGCCGCGCGTATGTTCAAGCGGTCCGCCTCGTCTTCCATTTTTGCAATTTCCTCCGGCGACGGGCCGGCAGGAATAGGCGGAGCGGCGGCCTGTCCGGCGGCGCCCCCCTCACGCAACGGCTTCGGATTTCCATCTGCCTTCGCCTTCGCGCCGGCATGCACTGAAGCTCCGGGCGCGATCACATTCACGTTCCCATCTGGCGTCGCACTCACGGAAACTCCCGGAGCCTGGACCGAAACATTTCCCTGGCCATCCACATTCACCGATCCCACCGGCGTGGTGATCGAAACCGGCCCGTCCGTGCCGCTGTTCGGCTTCGGGGTGGAATCCGTTGAGGATTGCGATGGCATGTTCGACTGTTGCGGGTCCGCATGCGTCTTCATTCGCCGTGGAATATAAACTCCGGCGGCAATCAGCACACCCGCACCGATCAGCGACCCCATCGCCAGCCATAATCCGCGGCTCGAAGAACGTGCCGGCGGTGGTGCATACGCGGGAGGGGAGGATTCGGCCGCCGCCGCTGCCACACCCGCAGCTTGCCCCATGGGCACAGTCGGGATGGCGGAAGGCGTCCGCGGCGCCGGGGGAGGCACCGGCACTCTCACCGCCGCCTGCGTGGTGGCCGGTGGGCTTGCCATCCGGCCCATCGCCCCGGCTCCCGGCGCCAGCGTTCCCATCAACGTATCGTCAGCTGACATCGGCACTGGCGTTCGTGGCGTCGGTGTAAACGTGGTGCCCGGGCTTGGCAGCGCCGATACCGGCACGCTTTTCAGCGCGTTGCAAAACGCATCCGCGCTCTGAAATCGCTCCGCCGGCTCCTTGGCCATGGCCATCAGAATGATCTCGTTCAATGCCGGCGGAAGGTCGGCGCGCAAACTGATCGCTGAAGGCGGCTGCTGGTTCAGTTGCGCGGTCATCAGCGAATACTGCGAATCGCCCTGGAACGGCAGCTTCCCCGTCAGCAGCTCGTAAAGCGAAATGCCGAACGAATAAATGTCAGACCGCGCATCCGCCGACTCGCCGCGCACCTGTTCCGGCGGCATGTAGTTCAGCGAACCCAGCGTTGTGCCCGTGGAAGTCAGCGAACCGTCGGTTCCCGAGCGCGCGATACCGAAATCCATCAGTTTCACCACGCCCTGCGGCGTCAACATCATGTTTGCCGGCTTGATGTCTCGGTGAATGATGCTGTGCTTGTGCGCGTAACTCAGCGCCGAAAGAATCTGTTCCGAGTAATTGACCGCCTCGGCCGTCGAAATCGGCGCGCGCGCGATCCGGTTCGCCAGCGTCTCGCCCTCCACGAATTCCATGATCATCACAAGTTGGTTTTCATACGTCAGCGCCGTTCGCAGCGCCGCGATGTTCGGATGATTAAGCGAAGCCAGCAACCGGATTTCCCGCAGGAACCTGTCCGCCAGGCTCTGGTGCGAATTCAGGTCCGGCAGCAGCACCTTCATTGCCTCCACGCGGTCGGAAATGACGTTGCGGACCTTGTACACCTTCCCCATGCCGCCCAGTCCGAGAATG
>JGI12635J15846_10000084_pt1 | contig 63885 bp, 65 predicted proteins | sample BlaSpr_A8_OM2_M2_FD_15846 | JGI IMG/M metagenome (IMG submission 15846)
ATCCTTGGCGTTATTGCGCAGGGCCGCGATTTCCGGGTGGCCATCTTCGAGGGTGCGGACGTTCGTCGCGTAGAGTGCGCCGCCCGCCACGACTTTGAGATGCGAGTGGCACTCGGAGCAACTGACGTTGCTGGAGGCGACGATGTTTACGCGGCCGCGGTGCTCGACGTGGCAGGTTGCGCAGGCCGGGACATCGGCGCGTACCTGGTTTTCGTGGTGCATGGGGCCGTCGTGGCACGAGAGGCACACGGGGTCGGCGGCTTTGGCCGAGAATTCGCCAGCCTTTTGCACGTGGCACGCTGCGCATTGCTTTTCTAGCACGGCGTGGGGCTCGCTCATGCGGCCACTGGAATAGACGCGGGAATCGCGTGAGAAGCCGCGCCAGGCGATCCAGCCGATGGCGAGCAAGGGAGCGAGGATGACCAGCAGGAGTCTGGCGCGCTTGAAGGGAGTGGGGCGCTTGAAATAGTTCAAGTCAATGCGTTGCGCCACCGTCTTGGTTGTGCGTGTTCTGGCCAATGTCTACTCCAAACTAGTTCACCCGCGCAAATTGTTTCGTCGCGCCGGCTTTCAGCCGGCGAATTTTCCCCTTCCGAAAAATGCTTGCCGGCAAGATGCCAGCGTTACACACGGCGCAAATTTTCTAATATCGCAACGCCATCACGGCGTGAATTGCACCCAGCAAAATCAGCGCGAGCGAAATTGGAATATGCACCAGCAACCAGCCGTGCAGCCAGCGATGCAAGAGTTCCTGGCGCATCAATTGCCGCGTTTCGTCGCAGATGCTGAGAAGATCATCGAGAGCGGGATGCGCGACCGGCGGCATCAGCCTGCGCAGAGCCGCGAAGGCGCTCTTCGCGCGTTCCGGATCGCCGAGGCGTTTGCGTTGCCATGCAGGCGCTTCGAGGAACGCACGGACTTCGGAGAAGTAGAAAAGCCGAAGCGGCTTGCTCTCCTCGTCGGTCAAAAGAACAATTTCCGGCGCCATAGCGACGGTGGCGCTTGCGCCCGCGCTCACCGCTGCCGAAGTTCGCAAGGGAGCGGAGGACGCCGCAATGGGGCGAAGAGCGGTGAAGCCGCCGGCGCGCTGCCCTTCATCAATTTCCCTGACGAGCCCCAGGCGGCCGCAGACGCTTTCGACCAGTTTGTCGGCTTCCATGCGGAGGGCTTTGCGGACGTTGCCGATTTCGTCGTAGATCGTTTCGAGCGGAACATCGTTGGTCATCACGTGCGGCACGTAATTCTGCAGCGCCGCGCCATACAAGCCGCTGGCGATAGTGATGATCATCAACCACATCAGCACGCGTGTCAGCGTGCCGCCAAAATGAAATGCGCCGTGGAATAAAATCATCGGCAAACTCAAAAGGCCGAGCCACAAGTGGCCTCGCATCCAGGCCTGCGCGCGGCCCACCCTCCACGTGGGAACGCGTTTCCGCGCGCCCAGCAGCGCGGCGAAGATCATGAACGCGAAGCCCACAATGCCAAACACCAGGCCCATGAAGCTGCCGCCGCTTGGCCCGGCAGGCGATTGCAGGACATAGATGACGTAAGCAACGGCACTGATCGCCAGGAGGGCGAGAGACCCGAGCGCCCAGCCGCGTTGTGTCTGGTCCATTCTCATACGCGTGCGCTCATTTTGCGTTGCCTTGCCCGAGAATTTGCCCAAAGAATTTCCGCGGATCGACGCGATGCGCGGCGTCGTGCGGGCAGGCGTAAACGCAACTCGGCTCTTTCAAGTGCGTGCAGAGATCGCAGGAGGTCGCTTTTTGCTTGATGACGGCTTTCTTGCGCCCGGCGTGTTCGGGATCTTCCGCCAGCACTTCAAACGGGTGAAGGTTGATGTTGCCGTAGGGGCAATTGCGCGCGCAGAGGCCGCAGCCGATGCACCAGTCTTCGATGATCACTTCGAGAGAATTGCGGCGGCGGATCGAGCCTACGGGGCAGCCGACCATGCAGAGCGGGTCGCGGCACTGCCGGCAGGAGGTGGCGACCAGATAATTTTCAAAGCGCAGGCCGTCGCGCACCAGGCGCGTTATGCCATCATGTGCGTCGGCGCAGGCGTTCACGCAGGCATCGCAGCGCGTGCAGTTTTTCAGATCGAGAATCAGCAGGCTTTGCGCCTCCATCAAGCCTTGGGAGAGGAACTGATCGAGCGGCACGCGCTCCATCATCTGCAGGCGGTGCTCGTTGGCGGCGCGGCGCTCGGCGGAAATTTTTTCAAGGCCAGCACGGATGTTCGGGAAGCGCTCGACCATCTGGCGGAAATCGTCGCCGGAAATTTTCACGACTTCGACGTGATCAAGGGCGGTGCAAGTTGCTGTGCGGAAGCCTCCGCCGAGGAGTCCGATTTCGCCGAAGTAGTCGCCGCGCGAGAGATACGCGAGGACCAGTTCACCACCGGGATATTCCTCGGTGATTTTTACGAAGCCGATTCGAACGAGATAAAAACTGTCGGCGGGGTCGCCCTGGCGCGCGATCGCCTGGCCGGGAGCGTAGCGCACGAGCTCCACGCTTTCTTTCAGGTGAGCGATGAAATCGGGCGAGAGCTCGGAGAACATGGGCACGCCGCGCAGATGGTTTTCGAGAGCGCGGCGGCGGTAGTTCTGGTCCACCTGGGCTCGAAAGGTTTTGTTCTTCTGCATGATGTCGAGAACGTTGCGCAACATTTCATACGCCACGACATCGGTTTCCGCGCGCACGGTCGCTGAGCGCGGGTAGAAATTCATGCAGGTCATTTCGCCGAAGAGATCGCCGGGGCCGAGTTCGGCGACGGGGTTGCCGTAGGCGAGGTCGACGGAGGCGTCGATGGGAATGGTGCGGTCGCGTGTTTCTTCCGCGCGTTTATCGTCTTCGCGGCCGACCAGCGAACTTTTGAGTTTCTTGAAAAGTCCGATGGCGCCGCCTTCGGTTTTCACGTGGGCGATGGGCGTGGAAATGGAGACCTGCGCCTTGCCTTCCAGGATGTAGAAGGCCGTGGAGCCGAAATCGCCCTCGCGGCAGACGACTTCGCCCTTGCGGAAGCGACGCTTCACGATCGCGCCGCGATTCAGTTCCAGAAAAGTTCCGGAAACTCCGGCGAACACCGGCAACTTGTGTAGATCTTCGGGGGTAAGCGCTGCGTCGGTTCCTGCCGTCAGTGCCGTGCCTGCCACGCCTTTGTTGGTCAGCGCTCCTGTTGGACACGAGACCATGCACTCGCCGCAGGAGATGCAGGTGGAATCGCCCATCGGAGCGTTCAGATCGAAGGCGATGCCCGCGGAATAGCCCTTGCCCATGCGGCCGAGGACAAAATTGTTTTTGATTTCGTCGCAGCCGCGGATGCAGCGGTCGCACAAGATGCAGGCATCGTGATCGACGGCGATTGCGAGCGACGAATCGTCGTGGCCGCGGGAAATTGTGCGGCGCGGGAACCTCGGCGTGCCGACACCCGCTTCCTTCGCCAGCGTTTCCAGTTCGCAATCGCCGGAATTCTCCTGGCGCGCGCAGGGGGAGGGATGATCGGACATTAATAATTCGAGAAGGGTCTTACGGGCGGCGAGAACTTTTTCTGAATTTGTCTGCACCTTCATGTTCGGCTCGACAGGCCGGACACAAGCGGCGCCGAGAACGCGCGCGCCGGTATCCACGACGCAGAGGCGGCAGACGCCGACGGGCGTTTGGCTCTGCAGGTGGCACAAAGTGGGTATGGAGATGCCGTTCATCCGCGCGGCGTCGAAGACGGTGGTGCCGGGCAGTACCTGGACCAGTTTGCCGTCGATGGTCAGTTCGATCATGCCTGCGGCGGTCATGGTCTTATCCCCACGCGAGGCAGCTCCGCCAAACGATTGGCGGCTGAGAAGCAAATGCCGCTGGGGCATTGTCCCTTCATGACGTGCGCGTCGATTTCCGGCCGGAAATGCTTGAGAACCGATTGCACGGGTGCGGGAACGATTTGGCCCAGGCCACAAATCGAAGTCTGGCTCATCGCGGCGGAGAGATCGTCGACGAGTTTCAGATCAACGGCGAATTGCGCTTCGCTGACGCCGCCCTGGGTCCAGCGCGTGAGGATCTCGACCATCTTTTGCGAACCCATGCGGCAGGGGACACACTTGCCGCAGGATTCGTTGCGATAAAATTTCACCGCGTTCAGGGCCATGTCTAGCATGCACGTGGAGTCGTCGCAAACCACGATGGCGCCAGAGCCGAGCATGGAGCCGGCATCCGCCAGTGCCTTGAAGTCCAATTTAACTTCGACCATTGACGCGGGCAGATATCCTGAGGACGGGCCGGAGGGCGCAAACGCTTTCAAATTTTTTCCGCCGCGAATTCCGCCGGCGTGGCCGAAGATTACCTCGCTCATGGAGGTGCCCATGGGAACTTCGAAGACTCCAGGGTGTTCCACCTGGCCGCTGACGCCGACGAACTTCAATCCGCGGGAGCCACTCACACCCGCGGTTTTGAACCACTCGACGCCACGCGCCAGAATCTGGGGCACGTTGGCGAATGTTTCCACATTATTAATCACTGTGGGCTTTTGCCATAGCCCCATTTGTCCGGGGAAGGGCGGTTTGTTGCGGGGCTCGGCGCGGTGCCCCTCGATGGCTTCAATCAGGGCGCTTTCCTCGCCGCAGATGTAGCCACCGGGGCTGACGAAAATTTCCAAATCGAAATCGAGATCGCTGCCGAGAATTTTCTTGCCGAGTAATCCTGCCTTCGCACAACGGCGCAGCTCTTCGCCAAAAATTTCTTCCTGCAGGGGGTACTCGTGGCGGATGTAGAGAATGCCTCGCTTGGAGCCGGTGACGAGTCCGGCGAGGGCCATGCCTTCGATCACCAGATGCGGAAGGTGGCTGAGAATGAAGCGGTCCTTGATGGTGCCGGGCTCACTCTCATCGGCGTTGCAGACAACGTAGCGCACGGGGTCGGCCTGTTTTCGAACGAGGTCCCACTTCATCGAGGTGGGAAATCCCGCGCCGCCCATTCCTTTCAATTCCGCCTCTTTCAGCGTGGCCAACAGGCCATCCCAATCCTTGCTGGCTACGAAGCGGCGCAGAACTCCATATTTTTCGCCGTCGCCATAGGGGTCGGATGCGCAGGCGACGCGAGTTTCGTGCGGATGCTCGGCGTGATGCTGATCGCCACGCATCGCTTGCAGCGCCAGGTCTTCGACCTTGTCAGCATTCACATGGACGTGGATCTCGTCGTTCACCGCTACGGCCAGCGCCTGATCGCAGCGCCCGAGGCAGCTTACGTCTTTCACTTGCACGTCTTCGGGGCGCAGGCCGGAGAAGCGGCGCAGGAGTTCCGCGCGAAGTTCGCAGGAGCCATTCAAATGGCAACTCATGTCGTCGCAGAGGCGAATTTCGGCTTTGGCGGGAGGCGCTAGATGAAAATGGGGATAAAAGCTGGCGACACTGTGGAGCTGATAGAGCGGAGTTTGCGTGCGTTCAGAAAGGGCTTCGAGTTCCGCCTTTGGCAGATAGCCGAAACGCAGTTGTATGGCTCGCAGTTCGTCAAAGATCACGTTGATAGGTCTCGCGAAGCTCCGCCGTATTGCGCAACTGGGCGGCGCATTTCCAGGAACTGTTACCACGCATACTAGGGGGGATGCCGCCGGTTGTAAATAGCGACATTCGGCGAAGCAGAACCTCGAGAAAAGGAGGATTTGCTATCGGATCAGTTTCCGATTACTGCGTTATACATCCAAGTGGATTATTTGTGAGCTGGCCGTGTAATCTGTTCCAAGGAATCGACGTTTTATGCTAATTACTTGGCAGTTTTTGATTTTCGTCATTCTCGTGAAAGTTCTAATCGGGTCTGTCATCGGCATAGCCGTGACAGCACTACTTTATCGCTCCCAATCAACATTCAGCGCCTTCTTGAGAGGTATCGTTCTGGGTGTTCTCGGCTATCTTACAGGTGCATTTCTGGCAGGTTGGGGGGACGAGCACTCGTATTTCTTCAATGGCAAACGAATGGACCAGGCTCCGTGGGGCGAAAACCTGTGGCTGCGAAACCGTCTTGCTGAGAATGAATTCTTGCTGTCACTCTTGTTGGCCTCTATCGCAATCTTAATCGGATACACAATTGTGCGGCGGCCATCACTCGTGCATCGCGATAACCCTTGATAAATCGCCAGTCCACCAATTATCCGGTCGGGCGGTGGTAGTCTAGCTCCTGTGGAGTCGGGTAATCGGAAGCAGAGCCGCCGGGAGAGTTTTGTGGTCGTTCACTTCCCTGCCAGTAGAACGATATAAAGCATCAGAACTCATCGCGTATCCTTTCAACGCTGAGCTGCGCCTCCTCTGTGGTGCTCCACATCGCAATTCAAGCTAGCGAAGTCACGCCCGCCTCCACTTCGTGCAAGGCGCAGTTTCACGGTTGCACCTCAACACGCGCCTGACGAAAAATCTTAGCGACCGATTAGGGCTTATCCGCTGGAGGACGGTCCTCCTTCTTTTGAGGCTTAGGCGGGTTCTGGCGTTCCTGCTGCTGTTTGTCCTGCAGTTGTTTCTGCTCTTGCGCGTGCTTTTCCTGTAATTGTTGCGTCTGCGCTTGGTGCTGTTGCTCGACCTGCTGTTTTTTAGCCGCGTCGGCCTGTTGCTGGGCGAGCTTCGCGTGTTCCTGCTCTTGCTGTTGCTGAACTCTCTGCCGATCCTGTTGCTGGTTCGTGTGAAGCTGATCCTGCTCTTGCTGGTGCTTCCGATCCAACTCCGCATTCGCCGAGGACTGCACAACCGGCCGAGGGGGAGCAGGAATCTCGTTCGGATGAACGGCCGGAGGAGGAGCGGTCCGATTGGGCTGCGGAGGCTGCGAAGTGATATTCGGATTGCCCGGGCGTTCCGCCGGGCGGTCATTCGGAGGGTTGGTGGACGGCCGGCTGTTTGGCGTTACCGTCTTGCTGGCGTTCGAATTCGCATCGCTCGGCGTGGGAGGCCGGTCGGTGTGACGGTCTGGTGTCGGCGGAGGGTTACTCGCTGACGGGGGCCGATTGGTTTGGAGTGGTTCAGGAGTGTCGTGGGGGTTCGCTGGACGTTCCGTTGGGCGATTACCCGATGGGTTGCTTGGCTGCGCAGTCTCCGGCGCCGCTGTCTGAGGGGACTTATTCACGACAGGGGGCCGATTGGTTTGGACTGGCTCAGGAGTTTCGGGGAGACTCGCGGGATGTTCTGTCGGGCGGTCTGCGGGATGGTCGGGAATCGGTACCGCTTTGTTGCCGGCAGTCGGGGCCGCTTGCGCGGGTTGCACAGACGGAGGTTGAACCGTCTGAGGCTGGCCGGGCCGGTTCGCTACGGGTACGGGGGCCGCGACGGCCTTAGCGGCTGGTGCGATTTTCACTGGGGCTTCCCGGTGCGCTGCTGCGGGGGCGATCTGCTGCACCTGAGCGCTCGAGAGCGGTTTGCCGCCATTGCTCTTGATTGCTTCCTGCCGCTTTTCAAATGTCGGCGGAGGCGGGGGTGGCGCTATTTTAGCGACGACTGCGCGTGTCTGGACTGCGGCGGGGGGTTTAACGGCAGCAGTTCCTGTTCCGAGGACTGCTTGTTTGGCAGGGACGGCCGCCGGTGTAAAGGCCCTCACGGGCGCGCTCGCCACTTCCCGTTGGTCCAATTTCACGGAGTTTTTGTTGACCGGCTGGGCGCCCGTGAACGCATGCGGAGTGGTTGCCGCTACCGCTCCTGGCACACTTTGATTCACATACTTCACGTTCGTCACGTTCACATTATTGTTGACGACGGTGTTGTTGTAGTAGTTGTTCACGACGGTCGAGTTTACGGTAGTGTTCGACACGTTGACGTTGTTTACGTAATTGCGGCTCACCCGATAGGACGGCACGTACACTTCGCGGGGGCCCAGGGGAAACCAGCCCACGCTCTCGCCGGACGCGTACTCTCCACCACCAACTCCGACGCCGATTGCGAAATGAGGGCCTCCGACCCAAGCCACCAGTGCAGGCGCGTAAACAGGACGCACGTAGACCACGCCTTCGGACCGCGGCGGTGCCGGCACCCAGCCCCATGAACCCTCATAGGAAACCCACCGGCCGTAATGGAATGGCGCAAATCCCCAGGGCTCGTCATCCACCCAGGTGTATCCCCAAGGCTCGATATAGTCCCAATGTCCGTAGTGATAAGGAGCCCAACCCTGGACCGATGTGCGGGGGAACCATACGTTGCCGTTGTCGGGAGTTTGCCGCCATGAGCCGTGATCATCCAGATCCTCGTAACCCACGACATCCGATGAGACATAACGGGCGGAGTTGGAGTGCTCCGAGTGACGGTCGCGAGTGGCAGCCCAGTTATCAAATTGGTCTTCTTCGTTCCCGTAGTTTTCAGAATTGGCGCTCAGGTGATCGAACCCGCTGAAAGTAGCGTAATCGTTGGCGTGTACCGTGTAAGCGGCGCCTCCGCCGGTCACTTCGCCCTGGCCGCTGCTGATTTTGATGGTGGTCGAATCGCCCGCATCGTTCACGCTGATCTTGTACAGGCCGGGGCGCAACACCGAAAAGGCCAGGTTCGGAGTGTCAATTTCGTAGGTCTCGTTGTCGTCGAGGCGGCGCACGCGAACCAGAAGAGTTCCCGCGGTTAATTGAATCTGTGTGACGCTGTCGCTGAGATTCAGGAAAGAAAAACCGGTGTTGTTCGACAAGCGAATCAGGGAACCATCCAGTTGAAGTTCCACGCGCCCGTCACGATCGGACCACAATTTGTCACCCGTGGTCGCAGGACGGTTCACTCCCGCCGTTACCCAATCGTCGGTGCCAGCCGGTTGGAAGGAAACGGAGCCCTGCGCATAAGCAAGTCGCGCAACACGCGAGGGGGGATCGTCATCGTCGGCCATTGCTGGCAACGCATAGGAAAAGAGGGTAACCAACAGGCAGAACAGGCTCACTCGTCTTACAGCGTGTTTTATAAACATTAGGATTGCCTCTTCTCTGGGGTCTGGGGTCTCGGGTCTTTGGACATCGCCCGATGAGAGCTTTTGTCAAAGATTGCATCGAACTGGGGATTAATCTGTCTAATTTGGCACATCAGGGGGGTGATTTATTGATCGTTGGGGAGTGAGTATAGGAGATATTTTGCCAACCAATCATCGCCCTTTGTGCGCCGGCTCAATGCGGGATTTGGCGTAACGGGAGACTAGCCCGCTGGCGGAATTTTGTGATCGTTGACTTCCTTGCCAGTTGAACGATATAAAGCATCAGAACTCGTCGCGTATCCCTGAATGGGAACTCAACTCAAACCTGGCATCGCGCAGCCCGCCCTGATTCTTGCGGCACTGTGTTTTTGTTTACTGCCGGCTCGCTCCGCTTCAACGGATGCGCCTGAGCCGTCGAAGTACATTGGACCGGGCTCCTGTGCGGCCACAAGTTGCCATGGCAGCGTGAAGCCGGTGGCGGGCAGCCGCATTCTGCAAAACGAATATTCGACTTGGATCCTGAAAGACAAACACAGCCACGCGTATGGCGCTTTGACGGGTGACGTCGGCGAACGCATGGCGCGCATCCTGAAACTGGAAAGCAAAGCCGAAGAAGCGCCGAAATGCCTGGCGTGTCATGCGCTTTATACCACCGCGGAGCAGCGCGGCCGCCCGTTTGAATTGGCCGATGGAGTCTCCTGCGAAAATTGCCACGGCGCGGCGTCGGCGTGGCTTGGTCCGCATACGACGCGGGACTGGCCGCATGAAAAATCCGTGGCGCTGGGGATGCACGACACGCGCAACGTGATTCATCGCACGGAGAAGTGCCTGGAGTGCCATCTGGGGACGAAGAACAAATTTGTTGACCACGAGATGATCGCGGCGGGGCATCCGGACCTTTATTTTGAACTGGATTCTTTTTCCGCGGTGATGCCGCGCCACTGGAAAGTGCCGCGCGAATCGGCGCCGGGAAAGCCCGCGGAAGAAGCGGCCTGGGCCGGAGTGCGGGATTGGGGCACGGGGCAAGCCGTGCAGCTTCGCGGAGAGATGGAACGCCTGGTGTGGCGCGCGCGCAACGAACGATTTGATAAGAGAGATGTCTGGCCGGAATATTCGGAGCTTTCCTGCTTTGCCTGCCACCACTCGCTTGGTCCGGCGAAGGACAGCTGGCGGCAGGCGCACGGTTACGAGGGACGCCGCCCGGGCGATCCGGCTTGGAACTCGTCGCGCTACGCGGTGTTCCGCTTGCTCGCCAAGCAGATCGATTCCGGGAACGGGCAGGAGCTGGACAAGCACATGCTCACCGTGTCGAACGAGATGAGCAAGTTGAATCCGGACCGCGCGGTGGTGGCTAATGCGGCTTCCGCGGCCGCGCCATTGGCCGGACAAATCGCGGAGCGGCTGGCGGGGATGCAGTACGACCAGGCGATCACGCTGCGCATGATGCAGCGCATCACGGACGACGCGGAGAATATCGCTATCGCCGACGAGCGCGCGGCGGAGCAGGCGGCCATGGCGATGGATTCGCTGTACATCGCGTATGCCAAGGACACGAAGCCGGGGAACGATGCGGAAGTCCGCGGCTCCATAAATGTGCTGTTCCAGCAGCTTGAGAATCCGTCTTCCTATAACGCCGACCAGTTTGCCGCGGCCCTGCGGCGCATCCGCCCGATGCTGCGTTAGCCGTACTTCTCGGAAATCAACAATTATCCGACGGACGGTCCCGCTCGCTGCTGGATTCTGAAAACTATTTCAGATTGCATTTAGGTTCTGTTTAGCGGAATGCCTGTATTCTATGAGCTGAAAATGCAACGGCCTTTCCCGGTCAATGGAAGGAAATTCATGCTGTTTCCTAAAATCTTGTTACTCGTTGTCCAACTGATTCTTGCCCCGCTGGTTTTCGCGCCAGTTCTTCCGAGCTCAGGCGCACCGACCGACGCGGAGCAGGAAGTGGTTCTCATCGGCGCGGGGGATATCGCCGACTGCACTGACCTTTCCGGCGCCGAGGCCACCGCGAAGTTGCTGGAGGCAAACCCCGGAACGGTGATGGCACTTGGCGACCTGGCTTATCCGGACGGCACGGCGGAGAATTTCAAGTGTTACAACAAGACGTGGGGACGCGTGAAGGATCGCACGCGGCCGGCGGTGGGTAACCACGAATTTCATTCCTTGGGCGCCACATACTACTTTCAATATTTTGGCGCTGCCGCCGGCGACCCGAAAACCGGCTACTATAGCTACGATCTCGGCTCTTGGCACATCGTGGTGTTGAATTCCGAGTGCACGGAGGTCGGCGGCTGCGGCGCCGGATCGCATGAAGAAAAATGGTTGCGTGCGGATCTCTCTGCTCATCCCTCAGGTTGCACGCTTGCGTATTTTCACAAGCCGCGCTTCAGCTCCGGGCTCAACCACGGGAATGATCCGGAAGTCGGGGCCTTTTGGCAGGCGTTGTATGACTTCAACGCGGAGCTTATTGTGAACGGCCACGACCATGACTACGAACGCTTTGCGCCGCAGGATCCCAACGCAAACGCTGATCCCAAGCGGGGGATTCGCGAGTTCGTTGTAGGCACCGGCGGAAAGAACCTTCGAGAGTTTGGAACTCAAAAGCCGAACAGCGAAGTCAGGAATAACGACACTTACGGCGTTTTGAAACTTTCGCTGAAGCCGACGGGGTACGACTGGAAGTTTATTCCGCAGGCGGGGAAAACGTTTACAGATTCGGGGTCGGGGAGCTGCCACTGAGGAAGTCTTTACGTTTACCTCCCAAGAAAATCAGGTCACCCAAGGGTCGGCTGCGCTATTATAAAGACTCCCCTGCGCCCCGACCATGAACAGAATGGAACATTTCTTTTGCTCCACTTCGCTGTGGCAGCGCATGACGCACCGGTTTCTACTTCCTTGGGTCTTGTCCGGAGCGCGCCTGGGGGATCACGTCCTCGAAATCGGGGCGGGCTACGGCGCGGCGACCGGACACCTGCTGAAACTTGCGCCGCGCGTCACCTCGCTTGAGTTCGACCCATGCGCGTTACGAAAGCTGAAAGCGAATCATCCGTGCGCGCAGGTCACGCCGCTCTGCGGCGATGCGGCCGCGCTTCCTTTTGCCGACCAATCTTTCTCCTCGGCTATTGCCATCCTTGTACTGCATCACTTGAAGAGCAGGGAACTCCAGGATCGCGCGCTCGCCGAAGTGCACCGGGTGCTGCGTCCGGGCGGCTCTTTTTTTGCGTTCGAGATCAATGATGGCTGGATCCACCGGGCCGCGCATTACAAGAGCACGTTTACTCCGGTGACGCCGGGTTCCGCGTTTGCGCGGCTGACGAGAGTGGGCTTCTCGAAAATTTCAGTGGACTTCCGGAGCGGCGGATATCGCGTCAGCGCTCGCAGGGCGGCGGAGGAAACGGCGAAGGAACGCCCAGTTGCAGCCGCGTCAGCGATTGCCTAAAGCAGCGCCGAGTTCGCTGCGCGTCTGAATGACGCGCAGGATGGCATCCCGCGTGACGATGCCAACGATGTGCGCGGAGCCGTCCTCGCCATGGCTGACCACAGGCATCTGGTTCACGTCCGCGGCCAGGAGCCGCTCCAGCAGGCGCTGCAAGGGTTCTTCCGGCGAAGCCCAGATGATTTTGTCGCGCGGCACCATCACGGCCTGAACCGAGTTCATATTCCATTCGTCGCGCGACACCTTGTTCAGCGCCGCCACATTCATCAGGCCGACAAGACGGTCGCCCATGGTGACAACGTGCACACGGCGGCCGGTGCGCAGAACTTCGTTGCTGTATTCCTCGAGGCTCATGTTCGCGGGAATGATGGGCACTTCCTGACTCATGACGTCGGTGGCGCACAAACCGGAAAGTGCGCCGCGGATGGTGACCTGGGCCACGCTGGCTTGAGCCGCATTCAGTAGATACCAGCCGATGAGTCCGAGCCACGCGCCGTTCCAGTTCCCGTAGGCGATCGAACCAATACCGAAAATGATTAGCGCGTAAGCGATCAGCTTGCCACTGGCGCCGGCGACTTGAGTCGCGCGTGTAAAGTCCTTGGTCGCTCCCCAGACGATGGCGCGGAAGATGCGGCCGCCGTCCAGTGGAAAACCGGGAAGCAGGTTGAAGATTGCCAGCGACAAATTGGTTTGCCAGAGATAGGTAGCGAGGGCGCCGAACATGGGATTGCCGGGGAAGAAGAGCGTCAAAGAGTAGAAAAGCACGGCCAGAAATCCGCTGGCAAGCGGCCCGGCGACCGCAATGTTGAACTCCTGAATCGCCTTCGAAGGCTCGCGGCTGATGCGCGCCAACCCGCCAAAGATGAACAGCGTGATGGAGAGGACTTTGATTTTATAGGCCTGGGCGACAACGCTGTGGGCCAGTTCGTGGAAAACCACGGAGGCGAAGAACAATAGCGTGGTGAGAAGGCCCACCGTCCAGGTCTGCGTGCTCGTCCAAGTGGGATGCTGGGTGGCGAAATTGCCAGAGATGGTGAAGGATATCAAGCCAAAAACAAGAATCCAACTGAAATCAATGTAAATGGGTATGCCAAGTATGCGGGCGACGCGAATCCCTTGTGCTTGAGACATCAGTTCCATCGTACCGCAAATTTAAGCCATTCGTAGTGCTTCGCGATCCCTCGCGCAGGGGAATTCCAATTCGCAAACCTGGTCAGGGTGCGGGTTGGAATTCCAGCCGTGTGTAGGATTGGGTGCAGCAATGTCCTGGACAACGCTGAGCCGGTTGGGCATCCTTGGCTATCATTACCCCGGCTGCGTTCCCAGGTGCGGCGGCTTAATAGAGAAAGCGAAAACCATGAAACCTATCTCTTGGCTTGGGATACTTTTGATTGTTCTCGGCGGCCTGGCGCTGGCTTACCAGGGGTTTGATTACACCCGCCGGGAAAAAGTTTTGGATGTGGGACCGATTCACGCAACGGCGGAAGAACAGAAACACGTTTCTATTCCCCCTTTGCTCGGGGGACTGGTCCTGGTTGGGGGAATCGCGCTGGTCATTGTTGGGGCGCGGAAGAAATCCTAGCCGGAGAAGGGGCTTTGCCAGGTTCTCAAGAGCCGCCGGCTGGCTATTTCATCGGCGAAATAAATTTGGTACGTACCAGCGCGCGTAAGTGGCCACACCCAGAAGAATGACGGCCCACCAGGCCGCCAGGACAATTCGCATCCACAATTTGTAACGCGTGAGCCGTAGCTTTTCCGGCATGAGTGTGGTTCCCGCCGCGAGCAAGATGTACAAGCCTGCGCATTCGACGACCGTTCCGAGGGCCGCATGCGCGGTGGCCAATGCGTAGAAAGACTTGCCGAGCTTCAGGGGAATCCTTGGACTGACCTGACGGCGAAAGGAGGGCAGCATCACCAGCGCGATGACGGCGGCGTTAAGCAGTACGACGGTCGACTGGCACCACGCGTGCGCCTGAAACTTTCTCAGGCGAGCGAGGATCGCGCCGGCGGACAGCCCCAGGCCCATCGCAAGCTCTAGAAGCAGAATGAGATCCACGTAAAGTGGCGCTGCCGTCCCAAGGAAGCCTTCGAGCAAAGTATTGTCCTCGTGTTCTCGCAGCTTTCGGCGGAGGGGTTTTTGTCCACCGATTTTCCGGGGAGCTCAAGTACGCAGTGAGTCGCTTTCTCTAAGCGCTCAAGAGATGGGCGCGCGCTATCCCGGTCCGTTTACTCCGCTGAGGAAACCGCCCAGGTGGCCGGTGAGCGCAATGATCGCGACGCATGCAAGTTCGACCCACAAACGATAGGTGGGTGGCATTTGCGGGCGCCTGCGCGCGCGAAAATGGATGGCCCAAATCAGCCAGATCAGCAGGCTCGACGTCCAGGCGAGGACCAGGTGCATCAGCAGCACGCCCTTCAATTTCTGCCCTTCCAGCGCAAACCTCCAGGCGAGGAGGCCCGTCGCCAGTGTTGGAATCGTCGAAATGGCTGCGGCCAGAAAGTTGAAGTAGGCCGCTTCCGCCAAGCCGCGCCGTTTGGTCCATTGGCTGATGAAATCGAACGCCGCGCCGGTAATCAGCAACGCGATCGGGAAGTGAATCAGCGCCACGTGTTGTGCGTGCTTCGCGAGAAGAGTGTAATGGATGTCAAAGGGATTCAGGCTCATTGACTGCTCACTTGACCACGACGGTCGCGGTCATTTTCGGATGGATGGTGCAGAAGTAGGGATAGGTTCCGGGTTTGGTGAAAGTGAAGGAGAACTTTTCGTCCGTATCGAGAACCTTTGATTTGAAGACGCTATCCGTGCTGACGACGGTGTGCGGGATGTCGTCGTGATTGACCCACGTAACCGTAGTTCCAGCCGCTATGGTGAGCGTGGCCGGCCCAAAGCTGAAATTGTCGATTTTCACTTCCGCGGTCGCTGCTTGCGGGGGATTGGCAGCGACTCCCCTCGCGGCTGCCAGCATCGCGGCCATTATCAAGACCGCGGCCGTAAAACCTAAAACCAAAATCGTTCTGCTGCTCATTCGTTGTGTCCCTTTCAGATTTATTCGAAGAAGATCTCGTGTCTCGGAAGACTTTCGGCTTATGCGCAGGTTAACTGCGTGCCGGAGGCGACCTGCAATAGGTAGACACTCTGGGACCAGAAATTATTCCTGTTACGCGGGACTTTTCTATTGAGCGAACTGCCATCCGCGAGTAAACGCCACCCAAACCGACATGCCTCTTAGGAAGGTCAGCACGTCGCGGGTTGCGGCCCGGGGAACACGGCGTGTCTGTCCGGCCACGAACTCATTCCCTGGAGCATCCAGTAAGCCCTTTAGTTTCAACCTTCTAGTTCTGGCGGCCCACCTGCCATTAGCTACCGCGAAGAGTTGCATAGCCCAGCGCAGCTCGGGAGAACACACATGGAAACGATGCTTGGATTCGCTGGAGTGGTCGTCATCACGATGCTGGCGCTGTTTGCCGCGCTGGCCCTGCAGACCGCACTTCTTCACCTCACGATCCGGCTGATGCAGCCGGCCACCGCGGACCGCCGCCCGGTGCGCGTGGCTGTTGCGCACGGCACGCGGATGGTTGCGCGCGCGTTTCAGATGCAGAGGTAGCTTCACGGAGAGTTTCCGGCACAACACCTGAATCAGGGCGCGGTTCGCTGCTCGCAGGGTTACCGGAAGAAGGGGAAAGGGGAAAAGATCATGCTGGCACTGAAATATCTTCTGATGGTCCTGGGAGTCGGGCTTTTCGGCAGCTCGGGGATTCTGGTCGCGTACGACATTTACGTCGCTGCAAGGCTCAGGTGGCTGCTTGAGCATACCAGTGGGGAACCGGGGACGGAGGCGGTGCAGCGCAAGGCGGCGCGCCCTTTCGGTCCGGTGCGGTGGAGACTCGCGCTGCAGTTGGCGGCGGTCGGCATCGTGCCGGTGTTGTTGGCGCTGAGCATCGTCGTGGTGCCGGACGGTACCGCGGGTATTCGCGTCAGCCAGCTTTCCGGCGCGCGCCCCGGTACGTTGTATCCGGGCGTGCATTGGCTAACGCCGCTGGTGGATGACGTGGCGTTGTATGACACGCGGGAGCAGGTGTATACGACTTCGGCGAGCGCTGGAACCAAGCCGAGCACGGAAGTTTTGACCGTGCAGGCACGCGAAGGGCTGAATCTCGGGCTGGCTGTCAGCGTTCGTTACCGCATCGACCCCTCGAAACTTTCCAGTATCCACCAGAATTTGCCGCAGCCGGTTGGCGAGCAGGTGGTCGCCCCGGTGGTTTCTTCCACGTACCGGCAACTTGCGCCTAACTATGTAACGCGCGAAATTTTTGCCGTGAAGCGCGAGGAACTTCGCACCCAGGCCGCCGACATGATCAAGACGCGCCTCGCTTCCGACGGAATCGTTGTGCGCGAAGTGTTGCTCCGCGACATTCAGTTGCCCGCGGAATATGCCAAGGGGCTTGAAGGTTTGCTGCTGAAAGAACAGGAGAACGAACAGCTGAGCACCGAACAGGACATCAAGCTGAAAGAAGTGAAGATCGCCGAGTTGGAGGCGGATGCGCAGAAGGCGCGCGACGTCAAGCAAGCCGAGGCCCAGGCCCAGGTTCGCGTGCTGCAGGCAAAGGCGGAAGCCGACGCGATGCAGTACACCCTGCCTTTGAAAGAAAAGCAGATCGAGCAGACCAAGCTGGAAGCGCAGGCTCGCAAGGAGTCCACGCTGCAGAACGCGGAAGCCGCCGCGCAGGCGAAGATCATCGACAGCAAGGCCGAACTCGAACGCCAGCACAACCTTTCTGACGCCGAAGCCAACCGGATTCGGGTTACCGCCGCCGCCGATTCCGAGCGCATGAAGTACGAAGCAGCGGTGCTGAAGCAGAATCCGATGCTCATCCAGAAAATTATTGCCGAGCGGTTGTCGGACAAGCTGCAAATCATGATGGTGCCGATGGACGGCAAGAACTTCTTTGCATCGGACGTGATGCGCTCTGCGTTCCAGGGTGGCGTGGGTGCGGGTTCCAGTGGAGATGACTCCGAAGATCCTGCGCCGGTGGCAACCGCCGCGGCGGCACAGCGCAAGGCGAGTAAGCGCCCGTAAGGAAGAATTTCGGGGAGGCGGCACGAGCAAGGCCGCCTCTCAGGAACGCCGGCCAATACCCCTGCGGGTGGCCCGGATCGCGTCGCTGGAGGAGCAGCCATGAGCAAAAAGACAAGCACCGCCGCGCTTGATTCCTTTCGCAAAAGGCAGCTCCGAAACCAGCGCCGCGCTCCGCGCCACCCGGCCGGTGGAAGAAGAAGGAACGATGTCAGGACGCAGAGCAGCAACGAAAGAGTAAGAGAGTTTGGGCAGGCACAGATTGCGGTTCGACGGGAGGACGTCATGAACAGGAACGCGGTTTCTGGGGCAGCAGGAAAGTTTCGCGTGATTCTGCCGGTGATTTTGAGGATTACGTTCAGCCTGGCGATGTGGACAATGGGCGCGATGACGATGACGATCGCGGAAGCGCAGACGCGGGAGCACCGCGTGGTGCAGTTGATTCCCGTGGACCGTGCGCGCGTCGAAAACCTGCAGCGCTGGGTGGACGCCGGCCATGATACCTGGTGCCGCAATCCACAGTTTGTAGCGGCAATGACCCTGCGCCGCGTCGCGCCGGAATTTTCGAATTACGATTTTGAGTTGGCCTCGCTCACGACCGGCGAGGAAGAACTCTCCCCGACCAAACTGATTTACACGTTTCACTCCATCGACGGGCACACAACCTATCGCATCACCTTGCAGCGCTTCGGTTGGCAGAGTAAAACCGCCACCTTGCTTAGCGATAGGGTTTGGGTCCCCGTGCGCAGCGAAAAGATTACGCGCGACTCGTTCGATTGAGACCTGCGCCGATGACTTCCACCAAACAGGCAAAAACAGAGCAACCCTAACCTGACCCGCCGGGCGGCCCTGACCACGCCGCCCGGCGTTCTATTTGTGAGGATGGATATTTCAGTGAGGAATGTCCGGTCCTGCGGGCAATTTGGGGAAGGGTGGTAGCATCTATCTGAAGGAACTTGGAGAGGTGAGGATTGCGGCGAACGGCGGCGGCATTTGCAGTGTGGGCGATGGCGATTGGGGCGGGAATTGCGCAGGCGCAGGGTCCCTCTTGTGCGGATTTGCGCGCGCAGAAGGAAAAAGTTTACGGATTTCACCTGACGCAGCTGAATGAAACGCAGATTGACGCGAAGAGCAAAGAGATTGACGCCTACTGGAAGCAACTTCAATCCGCGGGTCTCGAAGGCGTGAGTTGCCTGAAGGAGATGCTCGCAGCGGAGAAGACCGACCACATTTTTCAGTTCGATGCCGCCTCGTTTCTTTTCCAGCTCGACAAATCGCCGGAGTCGCTGAATCTGGTCAAGGACGCGCTTGCGCAGACCGATTTTCAGGAGACGGATCCCGCCAATTATCTTTCGCTTGCGCTTGAACTCGGGCAGCGCGGCGTGAATATCCAATCCCTTGCGGCCAAGCTGCTGCTCTTTCCGAATGCGACTATCCATATTTCTGAGCACTCCCTCGATCTCGATTCGGATACCGCCGCGCTCTTCTTATACGGAAGCATGGATTCCGCGAAGGCCAGCAAGGCGCTGATCACACAACTCCAGGCACAGGAACCCTTCGTGCGCGCCGCTGCAGCGCATCTGCTTGCGGAACAGATGACCGAGGAAGCGTTTCGCACACTCAGCACGTGGGGTGGCCTCACCGATGTCAAGGAAGACTATCGCCGCAATGACATTCAGGCGGTGATGAAATACCAGGCGCCGGACCCGGCGGAGTTTGCCAATCCGAAATGGACTCGCGAGCAGGTCTTGCAAATCATTGCCGGACTTCCGCACACGCGGAAAGAATTCGACGATGTGATGAGCACGCGGGGCGCGGAGTTTGACCGGCAGATGCGCCAGAAAAAGCCGACGCCTGAGGAACTCGCCAAAGCCGTCGCCGAGAGCGAGCCCATTTACGGAATCACGGACCGGACAGCTTTTCAGAACAGCGCGGTCGCCACGCTCAAGGCCGAGGACTTCGACACTCTGCGGGAAGCGCGGCGCAAAGCGCTCTACAACATTTCCGACGAGAGCCTTTCGGAATATTTGGCGTACACGCAAGTGATGATCCGGCTTCTCAACCGCCTGGATCTCTACAAGGATTACCGCGCTCACTGAGGCGGAACAGGCAGGGTGTGGCGCGGCGGAGCGAGCGTGCTATCTTTCGGGAAAACTTACAGCAAAATATTCTCGGCGCACTTTCTATTTTCAAGAGTTCTATTTCCGATTGCCGTGTTGGCAGCCGGTTGTTCCTTTACCAGGCCTGCATTGGCCGACGGCGACGTCGCTTTGCAGGAAGCCGCACAGCGACTCGCGGAACGCGTTGCCGCCATTTCCGGGCTGCACGGTGCGTTGCGGCTTGAATGGCATCCGGATGCAAAGTGGCCCGAGGGGGAAAGCGAGCATTGGCAGAAAATCCTTCGCGACGAATTCGAAAAACGAGCTTTGAATCTCACGGAAGACGCCGGTGCCGGGGTGCTCCACGTTTTTGCAGTTGAAACTCCAACGCAGGTTGTTCTGACCGCAAAGACTCGCATATCCGGTCTTGACGAAGTCCGGGTCATTGCCGTCGCTCGTGCGCTGCTCCCGCCGGGTTCGCTGCCGGTTGCGCCCGTCCGGCTGGAGCGCCAGATGATTTACGAAAGCCCCGACCGAATTCTCGATGCTTTTATTTTTGGGACTGGCGCGGAGGGAGGACTGGCGATTCTGCTATACAGGAATTTTGAAATCGTGGCCTTGCGCGTGGATTCCAAAGGCGCGGTGAAACAGAGTGTGTCGTTGAATCCCGTGAACTTGAAACCCTCGCGCGACCCGCGCGCGGAAATGACACCGAGGGGAAGCGTGGTTTCCGTGGAACTCCCGGGCAAATCTTGTGAATTTTCCTGGGAGTCCCCCGCCGAAGTGAAGTGTCATACGGAGAAGCCTGCCGCAACGGGCAAATCCACCTGGCGCGGAACAACGCTGCTGACTTCGCCGTGCGACGGAAGCAGTTGGAAATTGGTGCGATCTGAAAGCGAGCCCAACACGAGGGATGTCTTGCAAGTGGTTCCGGACGGAGCGCTCCGGGAAAGCAGTGCGGCGGTGCTGAGCGAATTCCCTGGACCGATAGTTGGCACCAACGGAGAGCAAAATCCCAGCAGCGCGTTGGTGGTCGCCCAGAATTTGCGAACAGGGAACTATGAAATTTACAAGATTAAGCTGGCTTGCGGCAACTAACGCCGCGATTGTCGCGCTTGCCTGCCTCGGGGCGCAGGCCGCACCGCCGCGCTATGGCGGCACGCTGCATATAAAGCTGCGCGCTTCGAGCTTCTCGCTCGATCCGCGCGAGTGGGCGCCCGGGTCGTTGTCTTCGGCAGCAAGCGAAAAACTGGCGAGCCTCGTGTACGACCGGCTGGTCACGCTGGATGACTACGCCAGGTTTCAGCCCGCGCTGGCGACGGAATGGACGCACGACGCCACCAGCAGAAACTGGCAATTCAAGCTGCGTTCCGCCGTGCGATTCTCCGATGGCTCGATGTTGACTCCAGCCGATGCAGTCGCTGCGCTACAGTCCACGCTCGGCAAGGGGTTCGAAGTGACTGCCGCCGAGAACGGCATTGCTATCCGGGCTGCGCATTCCACTCCCGATCTTCTCGAACAGTTGGCTTCCGGCCGAAATTTCATTTTTCGCCGTCTGCTCGCTGGCACTCTTTTGGGCACCGGCCCTTTTTTCGTGACGGAATCGGTCGCCGCTGCGCCGTCGGAAGCGAATCCCTCGGCGATCAAGCCGGCGAGAATAAAATTTCAAGCGAATGAGGGAGCGTGGTCGGGGCGTCCTTTTGTGGATTTTGTGGAAGTCATTCTAGGGGAGCCGCCCTTGCGGCAACTTCTCGACCTGCAGGTGGGAAAAGCGGACATCGCGGAAATTGCGCCAGACCTGGTTCGCAAAGGCCGGCAAGAAGGCCTGCGCATCTGGAATTCAGCCCCACAGACGCTGGTGGCGTTGCGATTTGATGACACACTCGCCGCTCCGGCATCCGACCAGATTCGCGAAGCCTTGTGGCTGGCGCTGGATCGCGACACCATGGCCAACGTGTTGCTGCAAAGGGAAGCACAGCCTGCCGATTCTCTTTTGCCGCAGTGGCTATCGGGATATGCTTTCCTTTTCGAGAGTCCGATGAACTTGCAACGCGCCAGAGAACTGCGGGCCGCCTTCCCTGCGGGAGTTCCGGGCGCGACTCAGCCGTTGCGATTGCGTGTGGACGCTCCGGGTGATCTTTTCAAGTTGATGGGGGAGCGAGTCGCCGTGAATGCGCGGCAAGCCAATTTGCTGGTGCAAGTCGCGTTGCCGGTGAGTGGTAACAATTCGGCCGCGTCGGCCGGTGGATTGCATCTGTTTGCCTGGCACTATGATTCGCTTTCGCCACACTCGGAGCTGGAGGATTTTGTGAAGCAATTGCTGGACGCGAGAGATTTGCCGGGTAACGCGACAGACCCCGAGCAGTTGTTTGCGCAGGAGCGCCGGTTGTTGGAAGAGCGCCGCATCCTGCCGCTGGTACTGCTGCCGGAGTATGCCGGCATCCGCGCAAACGTGCACAATTGGAATGCATCGCCGTGGGGCGATTGGCGGCTGGCCGACGTGTGGCTCGATTCCGAGGATCCAATGACATCGAAAGCGCCAACGAGCCCGCCGAAGAATAATCCGACGGCTCGCAATCCGGGAGCAAGACCATGACTTTCCGCACGAAGGTTTTCCTGATTTTCCTGATCACTGTGCTGGCCTCCGTATCGCTCGTGGTCTACGGCGTGACCTTCTACACCCAACGCGCGTTCGAGCAGATGGACGCGGGCCGCACGCACGCGCTGGAAGTGCAATTCGGGAAGGAGTTTGCGCAGCGCGGGGAGACGATTGTTCAACAGGTGGAAAACATCACCAACGCCGATGTGACCGTGCGCATGGTGCTCGATCTTGCGCGGCCCAACGCCGATGCTTCGCTTTACCTGCATGACGCCAATGGCGCGGCGCAGAGCCACGGCTTGGATTTTGTGGAGTTCGTGAATTCCGATGGCACGCTGGTTTCCTCCGCGCAATATCCCGCACGCGTCGGATACAAGAACGACTGGGTCACCTCCAGCAAGAACTGGGATGCCACCGGCGCTTTCCTGAAGCGGGAAGAGCTGCCGGATGCCGCGGCGCTTTCACTGACCGCGGTGCGCACTCAGACCGTTGGAAACAAAACGATCTACATCATCGGCGGGCGTCGCCTGGACCAGAATTTTCTCGCTTCGCTGGAGCTTCCCGAAGGCATGCGGGCGCTTCTTTATAAGAATCTGGAGCCCACTTTTGTCGCATCGGCGCTTACAGACGCAAATGGCGGCGTGCCCCAAGCGGAAACTTTTCAATCCTTGATCGAGCAAATTCAGAAGCAGCCGCAGGATCTAACTAAAACAATTTCCTGGAATCATGATCCGGCCAGCGCGGAGACATTTCACGCCATGCCGCTCAAGGGCCGCAATGGCGAGTTGCTTGGCGTCCTGCTCCTTGGCAGTTCGGCAAAAGAATTGGTGTTACTGAAGCGCGAAATTTTGAAGATCGCCGCCGTGGTTTCGCTGGCGGCGCTGGTGATTGGTTTGCTTCTCAGTTGGTGGGTCTCGCGGCGCATCACACGGCCAGTGGAGGAACTCGCCAACGGCGCGCGGGACGTGGCTTCCGGGCGATGGGACACGAAGATTGACGTGAGGGGCAGCGACGAAATCGGGGAACTCGCTGTCGCATTCAATGAAATGACCGGAACACTGGCCGCCCAGAAAGAAAAGCTGGTTCAGACGGAACGTGTTGCCGCGTGGCGCGAACTTGCCCGGCGGCTCGCGCACGAACTGCGCAACCCGCTCTTTCCCCTGCAGATTACCGTAGAAAACCTTCAGCGTGCACGACAACTGGGCCCGCAACAGTTTCAGGAGGTCTTCACCGAAGCGACCGCGACACTGAAGGCGGAATTCGCCAACCTGAACAGCATCGTCACCCGCTTCAGCGATTTTTCCAAAATGCCGGCGCCGGAATTTTCCAAGGTCAACGTGAATGAAGCTTTGCGCGATGCCATCCGATTGTTCGAGCCGCAATTCACCGCGTTGGGCAAGCCGCACATCGGCACGGAATATTTTTTGAGCGACTCGCTGCCGGAAATCGACGCCGATTCGGAGCTGCTCCACAAGGCGTTTCAGAACTTGGTGTTGAACGCGATGGATGCCATGCCCGCCGGCGGCACGCTTTCGCTGCGCAGCAGCGATGGTGGAGACACCGTGCGCATTGAGATTTCCGACACGGGAAAAGGTTTGACGACGGAAGAATGTTCTCGATTGTTCACGCCGTACTACACGACGAAGCAGTTGGGCACCGGGCTGGGGCTTGCGATTGTGCAATCCGTTGTGAGCGATCACCACGGCACAATTTCCGTTTCCAGTGAAGAAGGCCACGGCACAACGTTTCGCATTGAACTGCCAAAGCGCCAGGGCGGCACCGTGATCAAGCCAAAAGCAGAGGCAACACCCCCAGAAAAAGAGTCGGAGCGCGCCGCAACCGCGACGGATTAACTCCGCGCCCAAGGACAAACGTGCCACGCAAAGCGCATCTGCTGCTGATTGACGACGATCCGAACACGCTCGCATCGCTGGCGCGAGCTTTCCGCCTGGCGGGACACGAAGCCATGGTTTGTGACAATGCTTCGCGCGCCGTCGAACTGGTGCGCGGCGAGCATTTCGATTTGATCCTTTCGGACGTGGTCATGCCCGGGAAGAGCGGCATGGAGCTGCTTGAGGACTTGAAGAAGGCCGGTGTGCAGACGCCCATCGTGTTGATTTCCGGCCAGGCGAACATCGAGATGGCCGTAAAGGCCACGCGGCTCGGCGCGCTGGATTTTCTGGAGAAGCCGCTAAGCACGGACAAGCTGCTGCTTACCGTGGAAAATGCTCTGAAGCTTTCGCGCCTGGAAGATGAAAATCGCGAATTGCGCCGCCGGCTGGGGAAGCACGAACTGGTTGGCTCCGGCTCGGCGATGAAAAAGCTGATGGCGCAGATTGAACGCGTCGGGGCCAGCGAAACGCGCGTGTGTATCCTCGGCGAAACCGGCACAGGAAAGGAATTGGTGGCGCGGGCCATTCACGAAAAATCGCCGCGACGGGAAAATGCGTTTATCACGCTGAATTGCGCGGCCGTTCCCGCGGAGCTGATCGAGTCGGAACTCTTCGGCCACGAAAAAGGTTCGTTTACCGGGGCGGCGGGTCGCCATCTCGGAAAATTCGAGCAGGCCGAGGGCGGCACACTATTCCTCGATGAAATTGGCGACATGCCTCTTTCCATGCAGGCCAAGCTGTTGCGTGTGCTCGAAGAGGGTGAAGTCGAGCGCGTCGGCGGAGAGAAGCCGATCAAGGTCAACGTCCGCGTGATCGTCGCGACGCACCGCAACCTGGAAGAACTCGCCAAGAAGAACGAGTTTCGCCCCGACCTGTTTCACCGCATCTACGTATTCCCGTTGTTTCTGCCGCCGTTGCGGGAGCGCCCCGAGGATTTTCCGGACCTGGTGGCCCACTTTGCGCGCCACGTTGCCGCGCAAAACGGCTGGAAGGAAAAGCTTTTTTCGCCGGAGGCGATTGCCGCCCTGCGAAAATATTCCTGGCCGGGCAATGTGCGCGAACTGCGGAACATTGTTGAGCGCCTGGTGCTGCTCGCAGCGGATGATGCGATCAGTGCCGAGGATGTGCGGCTGGTCCTCCCTGGAGGCGAATCCGTAAGCTCCAGCGCCAGCGTGGAGACAGGGCAGGGAACACTTCTGGAGCGCACAGAAGCCTTCGAGCGCGAAGTCCTGCTCGGCGAAATTCGCCGTCACAATTTTCACATGACCAACGTCGCGCGCGCCCTCGGCCTCGAACGCAGCCACCTCTACAAGAAGTGCCAGCAACTCGGCATTGACCTTCAATCCCTCCGCAAACCTGAGTAACAACTGCACGATTCCGGGGTTCATGGACTTGCCCATCCCACTCCTATTCCGCTGATAAAAATAGAGTTATTGGGTGTTTCCGATTTCGCTTGACAAATTACATATTGCTATATAGAAATAGCATATCGCAATACACCGAAAGGCGGCCCACCATGACTCTCGGAGACAAACTTCGCTCCCTTCGGGCCATTGAGGGTTCTTTGCGTGGCTTTGGGCGGCCCATGACGCAAGCCGAGCTTGTGGAAGCCATGAAGGAAGAGTTGGGGCGTGGGCTGAGCCAGGCGTACGTCTCGCAGCTCGAGAGCGGCGCGCGGCCACACATGACCAACACTTCCCGGGAACTGCTGGCGCGGTTTTTCCGCGTCTTTCCGGGCTTCTTGGTGGACGACCCCGAAGGGTATTCGCGCGAACTGCAGTCCGCGCTTCGCATGACGGATTCGACGGTCGATGCCTGGCTGTACGCCGGCGCCGATCAATTCAGTTCGGACCCGGAGCTCGAGAAATCGCTGCTGGCCATTGCGGAGCATCCGGATTCCCGGAGTGCGCTCTTGCTCCTTGGCGAAATACTTCGCACGCCCGGCCTGGCCGAGCGGCTCGGCGAAGTCCTGCAACCTTCGGTGTTGATTGGCTCCGGCCATCCGCCGCCAATTCCTTCGCAGAACTAACCCCTAGAGGGCCAACGCACGGTTCGTCTGAGTGGCGGGGCCTGCTTGCCGTAGGCAGGTGCCGCTCCACGAGGTGTCGTATGACTTGGTCTGACTTCTATCTCTTCTGTTTTATGGTGGGCTTCTCGCTCAGCGTGCTGTCGTTTCTCGCCGGTGCTGTTCACCTGCATCTCCCGCTCAAATGGCATCTGCCGTTTCATGGCGGGCATCACGGAGCGGGCGGCATCGCCAAAGGCGGCGCGCACCTTTCCTGGTTCAACGCTTCCAGTGTGCTGGCGTTTCTCGCCTGGTTTGGCGGGACCGGCTACCTGCTCACGAAGCATTCGAACCTGATCGCGATCCTGTCTCTGGCAATCGCCATCGCGGCAGGGCTGACAGGCGGCTGGATTGTGTTCCGGTTTATGTCGCGGCTGCTGCGCGATACGGAAGTGCAAATGAACGAGTGGGATTACCGCCATGAAGGTTCGGTCGGCAGGGTGAGCATCTCGATCCCCGCCGGCGGCACCGGGGAAGTGATTTTCGAGCAGCACGGCGTGCGGCGCAGCACCGGCGCGCGAAGTGACAATGGCACCGCAATCGAGAAGGGCGCCGAGGTGGTCATCAGCCGTTACGAAAAAGGGATGGCCTACGTCTGCAAGTGGGACGAGTTCACAAAGATGTAGGTGCCGGGTTTTAACCCGGCACCCTCATCTTCCGCTTTTGTAGCGGCCTCCTTCCGAGGCGGCGCAGTAAACAAGTTCAAGGGGCTGAAGAACGCTGCAATCAGTTCCGGTCGGGTGAAAAGGGAGGTGGTTATGTTCGAGTTCTCAAGTGTTTGGGTCATCGCCGGTCTGGCGGTGCTCGCAGTCTTATTCCTCATGGTTCTCGCGGCGCGGATGTATCGCAAAGCGGGGCCGCACGAAGCCCTGATCGTTTACGGCTTTCGCGGCACGCGCATCATCAAGGGCAGCGGCACGATCATCTTTCCGATGGTGGAGCAGTGCAAGGAGCTCTCCCTCGAATTGATGTCGTTTGACGTGGCGCCGCAGCAAAGCCTGTATACCAACCAGGGCGTCGCGGTCACCGTGGAAGCGGTGGCGCAGCTCAAGGTGAAGTCGGATCCGGTGTCCATCCGCACCGCCGCCGAGCAGTTCCTGACCAAGCGCCCGGAGCAGCGAGAAGGGCTCATCCGCCTCGTGATGGAAGGCCATCTCCGCGGCATCATCGGGCAACTCACGGTCGAGCAGATCGTGAAGGAGCCGGAAATGGTCGGCGGCCACATGCGCTCCACGTGCGCCGACGACATGAGCAAGATGGGGCTCGAAGTGGTGAGCTTCACCATCAAGGAAGTGCGCGACAAAAATGAGTACATCACTAACATGGGCCGCCCGGACATCGCGCGCATCAAACGCGACGCCGAAGTAGCCGCGGCCGAAGCCGATCGCGACATCGCCATCAAGCGCGCGGAAGCGTCACGCGCCTCGGCGATCGCTAAGGCACAAGCAGACCAGGAACGCGTGGCGGCGGAAACCGCTTCGATGGCGAAGCAGGCGGAAGCCGAGCGCGACCTGGACATTAAGAAAGCCAACTACCTGGAAATCAGCAAAAAGGCCCAGGCGCAGGCCGACAAGGCCTATGAAATCGAAACCAACCGCCAGCAACAGACCGTGATACTCGAGCAGGTGCGCATCCAGCAGGTTGAACGCGAAGCGCAGGTGAAGGTGCAGGACGCCGAAATCACGCGCCGCGAACGTGAGCTGATCGCCACCGTGCTGAAGCAAGCGGAAATCGAACGGCAGCGCATCGAAACGATCGCCAACGCCGAACGCCAGCGCCTGATCAGCGAAGCCGAAGGCCGCGCGTCTTCCATTCGCGCGCAAGGGGAAGCCGAAGCCGAGATCATCTTCAAGAAAGGCGAAGCCGAAGCCCGCGCGATGAACGTGAAGGCGGAGGCCTTTCAGGAGTACAACCAGGCCGCTGTGCTGGACAAGCTCATCACCGGTCTGCCGGAAGTGGTTCGCGCACTCAGCGAGCCGCTGAGCAAGGTGGACAAGGTGACCATCGTGTCCACCGGGAACGGCGATGCCGCCGGCGCTTACAAGCTGACCGGCGACATCACGAAGATTGCGGCGCAGGTGCCCGCGCTCTTCGAAGCCCTCTCTGGCATGCAGATGTCGGAGTTGCTGAGCAAGGTGCGCCTGATCGGCGACAAAGCGCCCAAGCCGGAACCGCCAGCGGTGAAAGCCTAGCCACATTCCGCCGGAGCGCTTCGGAAGGGGCACTCCGGCGCTTCTCTCACGACGGGGGATTCCAATGGAGGAAAGGGTCATGAGCCTGACGTTGCAGCAAAAGCGGGGACTGTTCTGGGCGCTGGGGATACTCATCATGCTAACGCTGAGCAGTGTCGCCTGGGCCCAGATCAACACCGCGCTGACACATTGCTTCTCGTTGTTTTGAACGGCGCGGCCAATGTAGGTGCCGGGCTTTAGCCCGGCAAGATGTTGTAGCTCAGGCCTTCAGCTTGCCTGCGGCAGGCAGGGCCTGAGGGTTTCCACAGCGTAGGCACTGCCTTAGCGCATGGAAATGCCTCACCCCTCGAAGGGGTGAGCTACAAAATATTCGGTTCGGTAATTTAGAAAGGAGCAGCACCATGGGACTCTTAGAACGCGTCAGCACTTTAATTCGGGCCAATCTCAACGATATGGTCGACCGCGCGGAAGATCCTGAAAAAATGATCAAGCAGGTGATTCTGGATATGGAGAATCAGTACCTGCAGGTCAAGACGCAGGTTGCCGTGTCCATCGCCGATCAGCACATTCTTGAAAAGAAACTGCGCGAGCAGGAAGACACCGCCAAGGACTGGATGCGCAAAGCGGAAGTCGCCGTGGATAAGACGCAGGACGATCTGGCGCGTGCCGCGCTCGACCGCTACCAGACGGCGCAACGGCTCACGCAAAGCTTTCAGGAACAGGTCAACGACCAGAAAGCCCAGGTGGATACCTTGAAAAACGCACTGGTAAAGCTGGAACAGAAGCTCGATGAAGCCAAGTCCAAGCGCGAGATGTTAATGGCCCGCCACCGCCGCAGCATCGCGCTCGACAAAGCCGCCAAGGCACAGGTCGCCGTCGGCGAAGGCTCGAAGAACGCCACGTTTGACCGTTTGAAGGACCGCGTGCAGCACTCGGAAGCCACGGCCTCCGCCGAAGTGGACCTGCTCAACGACGACGTAGCCGAGAAGCTGAACCGCCTCGACCGCGACACCGAAGTCGAGCGCCTGCTCAACGACCTGAAATCGCGCCGCGGCATACCGGCCTGAGTTAGTTGGGTAGTGAGATTTGGTGCGGCCCTTAGGAGCTTGCAGCTGGGGCTTTGCTCTTTGTTGTAACTGCCCTATGTTAGAGGTGGTGTCGAACCGGCATCATGGAAAACTGCAGAATGAAGAAGCAAATATTGATGCCGGCGGAAATTCCGAAGGCTTGCAGACGCCCGATTCCGTCCACTTCTTCAAACACAATCATGAGCACTGCGGTCCAACCAATTGCTGCCAACAGCGTCCCAGCCACTGGTATCAAGATGAGGCAGTTCACAAACCAGCCCAACAGCAGTGGCCGCATCAACTCAACAAACTTCCCGGTGGCGCCGAAAATCCACTTTGCGATCAGGTGGCAGAGTCCAAGTTGGATAAATGTGAGCAGGGCCATCACCACGAGACCAAACGTGAGACCCACGACCGCTCCAATCGCCATCGCAACGGGGTTACCCCTTGGCAAGACCTTGCTCAGCGCCGTAAAGCTGGTGGCCAGCAGAATAACTAACATAGACGCGATCCAAAAAAGTACTGCATACAAAGTTGCTCTTGGATCCTTGGCATTTCGGCGTACGGCAATGTCATCCCATCGCACAATCTTCAATGCTTCGCCCAGGTAATAGCCAAGGCTCCCGTTCGTTGGCGCTTGCAGCCCGGCCGAGAGAATGTCCTGTCCCGCGGCCGAGAGCGGTCCCGGACAGTTGTGCGAAAGACCATACTCCAACCGACACACATTGCAGATCATGGTGGCTCCAGAGAACAGGATGAGAATTGCGGAACTCTAACACATCTGCATACGTAAGAGGAATGTTACGGGTGATGAGTAGCTGCGGCGGAGCGTCGGTCGTGCAAGAATGCTTTCTATGAATCCGTGGATGATCGGGGTTCCGTCAGCGATTGCCGCGGGGATAGGCGGATTGACTGCGTATGGAGCGGCGTATCCGAGCGCGCAACTTTTTGGGCCCACGGTTTGCCATACCGGAGCGCCGAACCAGCTGGCGATTACGTTTGATGATGGGCCGAATCCTGCGATCACACCGAAGTTGCTGGATCTGCTGGCGAAGCACAACGCCAGGGCAACATTTTTTCTGGTGGGAAAGTTTGTCCGTAAGTGCCCCGATTTGACCAAAGAGATTCTGGCGATGGGGCATGCCCTCGGCAATCACACCGATACGCACCCCAATCTTTTCCTGTGCGCCCCGCGGAAAACCGAAGAAGAGTTGAAGAGGTGCGTCGACGCGATCCGTGAGGCCGTCGGAGTTGGGCCGCGCTGGTTCCGGCCGCCTTTTGGCTTTCGAAGCCCGTGGCTTGGCGAAATTGTGAAGCGCCACGGAATGCGGACCGCGATGTGGACTCGAATCCCCGGCGATTGGCGTGTGAAGCCAGCGGAATGGCTGATCAAACGCATGAATCCCGTTGCCGAGAATGCTCGCAGGAAGCGGCCGCCAGGCACGGGCTACGGCGGCGGGCTGACCGGCGACATCCTCTGCCTGCACGACGGGAATCACCGCCACCTGAACGGCGACCGCGCCCACACCGTGGCGGCGCTAGAGTATTGGCTGCCGCGCTGGAGCGATTTAGGTCTCGAATTTGTTACAATGGACGAAACGCTGAGCAAGACAGTCGAGGCCTAATGGACGAACGAGCTTTTTACACGGAAAAGGAAGAGATACGCAAGGTTAAGCTGGTGTGCCCCAGTTGCCGCGGCGAATTTGAAGCGCCGGTGCGCTGGAAGGTCTGCCGCAAGAGGAAGGAACTCCCTCGCGGCGCGGGCGAAGAAGACCGCCGGAAATTCGCGAAAGCCACTTCCTACATGGTTCGCCTGGAAGACCTCGTCGCCTGCTACAAGTGCCGCAAGCGCTTCGAACTCACCGGGCAGTCGACCGTGCTCATCAACGATAATCTGGGAGATCCCAACGAAGACCCGGAAAATTTTGGCAATCGCTGAGGTTGCTGATAACAGCGAGCAGATAACAGCGATCAGGAACCACTCTCGCTACAATCAATTAGAGCAAGCACTTGCAGCGGCCGCGTTCTGATCCCGGCGCCCTTTTGGAGTGCGGTGGCAAAGCCACCGCTTTTGAGGCCGCAACCTGCATTGAATAGCCGAAATGCGACGCTGCTCTCCTGCCTCCTGCTAACTGGTATCTGATCGCTGCTATCCCTCCAGCCCGGCGCGACCTGCATATTCTAAATCTCCGGATACATTTCAAAAAACGCATCAATCGACTGGCGGAAGGTGTCTTCGATTTCTTCCTTGCTGCCTTCGATCAGGTGCATCGCCACGCGCGCGGTCCGCCCGCTCTTCAACACCACGGTGGCCTCCTTCACTTCTCCCAAGTCGTCCACCGGCAATAGCCTCATTCCGTAAATCAACGCCAGTTTCGCCATCCGTTTCCTCCTCACGTCGAATTCAGACTATGCGTGTCAGGCCTGCGGGTCAAACCGTCTTGACATGTTTTTTTCGAGTCTCCGAATCACGCGCCGGAATCCACCGTGGAGCGGAGATTAATTTGCCCCTATGTCCATGAAAATTCACTAAACGCCGCAAGCATCTCTGTGTCAGAATCTCGCATCGGAGGAAGTACACGGAGGAAGCCAATGAAACACCGCCTATTCACAACAAGTTTGCTGGTCATCCTCTCGAGCGGAGCGCATGCCTTTGCGCAGGCCCCGGACGGGCCGCAGACCGATCCGCCAACGCCCGCTGCGCGGCCTGCTGTTGCGCCCACTCCGCGCGCGGCCGGCAACGGCCAGACAATCACCGTGCCTTCCGGAACGCGCATCGGCGTGACGCTGGAAAATGGCATCTCCACCTATTCCGCAAAGCCGGGCGATTCGGTTTATTTTCGCACCTCGTTTCCCGTCACCATCAATAACAAAGTTGTTGTTCCCGTCGGTTCGTACTTGCGTGGAGAAGTTACTGACTCCAAGCGTCCCGGTCGCGTGAAGGGCAAGGGCGAACTCCGCCTCCGGCTGAACACACTGATTCTTCCAAACGGCTACACCGTGGATCTGAACGCCGAGCCGCACAGCACGGACGCCGGCAAAACAAGAACCGACTCCGAAGGAAAAATCACGGGACCCGGTGGAAAAGGCAAGGACATCGAGACAGTGGCGACGACGACGGTGGCCGGCGCGGGCATCGGCGCAATCGCTGGCGGAGGCAAGGGCGCGGGCATTGGCGCGGGCATCGGCGGAGTCGCAGGTCTAGCGGCGGTGCTATTGTCGCGCGGCCCGGAAGCGCAGTTGCCGCGCGGTTCTTCGATGGATCTAGTCCTGGAGCGAGACTTGCAATTGGAAGCCGAGCAGGTTCATTACACCAACGTTGGCGAGCCGCACACTGTCATTGTCCAGCCCATCCAACAGTAATCGAAAAGCCTGATCACGCGCCGCGGCCCTGGCGCGCTTGCTGAAAACGCATCGGGCTGAACGCCGCCCAGTCTGTGCTTACTTTTTGCGAGGTCACCCATTCGCGGATCAACCGGGCGGTTACTGGTGTAAGCAGAATTCCGCTGCGAAAATGCCCGGTGGCAATCAGCAAGCCGTCCAGGTCCGTTGGCCCAAGAATCGGAAGATGGTCCGGCGAATCCGGGCGGAGTCCCGCCCAGGTCTCTTCGATACGCGCGGACTCCAGCGCAGGCACCAGGGAAATCGCCCCGCTAAGGATTTTCTTCATTCCTGCCACTGTCACGCTGCGGTCGAAGCCCTCATATTCCACCGTCGAGCCGGCGATGATTCTGCCGTCATTCCGCGGCACCAGATACATATGTCCCGACCACAAATCTTTCTGGAGATTCACGGAGTCGCAGCGCAACGCCATCATCTGGCCTTTGGCCGGGGTTACCGGTGCATACGCCGCCACGCCCTCGATGCGTGCACAGAAGCATCCTGCCGCGATCACCGTCCATCGGGCTTCCACGCGGTCATTTTGCAGTTGCAGCCCCTTGCAAGCGTTGCCGTCGGTCCACAAGGCTTTTGCGCCGTTACCAGGAAAAATCTCCGCGCCTTTGCGGCGCGCCGCTTCCAGCGTAGCCTCGGTGAACAGCCGGTTGTCGAGGGAAGCTTCATCGGGCCGATGAATGGCCGCGCGAAGTTCGCCCGTCAGTGCAGGCTCGAGTTCCCGCGCTTCGTGGCCGCTCAGTGCTTCGGTGCGCAAACCCGCGCCACGATGCAGCTCGAGAATCTCGTCAATCTCGCCCTGCGAAGTTCCATTCAAGAGGAGGTCGAGCGCTCCGTCTTTGCGATAGCCAACCGACCGGCCGGAAAGCTCCTCAACTCGCTGGATGAACTCCGGATACAGGCGCACGCTGGCCATGCTGATTGGCAGCAAGGAAGCCATCTCTGAACTTTCGGGCGCTGGGGAAATCATTCCCGCGCTGGCCCAGGAAGCTTCGCGGCCGGGATTCTGCGCGTCGAACACCGCAACGCTCATCCCTTCAGCGGCTAATTCGAACGCGATCGAAGCGCCGATGAGGCCTCCGCCGGCCACGACTGCATCGTAGTGTTTCATCGACTTATTCTAGCGCAACGCTCGCCCGGAAAAGGGGATTGGGGAACCCGCTCAGGGATTCGGGGCAAATTCCTTCGAGAGGACTTCCGCTTTTTTCGCTTGCGTACGCGCGCGTTGCCAGTCGTTTTCCTTCATCGCCTCGCGCGCGCTATCCAAAAAGCCGCGTATTTTGGAGACCAAGTCCTGTTGCGCGGCATCCAGCGTCTTGCCCTGGGTGAGACCCAGATTTCTTTCCGCCATGATCAAACTTTGCTGGGTTTCCGATTTTGCCGCTGACAATTGCTCGTCGCTGAGTTCCGGGGCGATGATGGGTTCGCGAGGCCGTTCGACTGCCGCGGGTCCCGGCGCCGGCGTAGCCGCGACACGCGGCCTGGCCGGCGCCCCGCGAGGAGCGACGAGACGCGGCACGAGCTCCACTTCAAAGGGGATATCCGGTGGATCGGTCAGGCCGACATCGAGCGGCTGCGGCACGATGGGATGGTTCATAGCAAGACGGTTCACGGGGAACGCGGGGCGTTTCTTCGGGACGCATCCGCCGCAAACCAGCGCGCAGGCGCATGCCAGCAGAAGGATTTTCTTCGACGAACGCTCGTTCGTGTAAATCAGGGCGGGGGTGATTTGCATTCTTAAGCGGCGAGCGGCAACTCGATTCGAAATGTGGTTCCGCGGCCAACCTCCGATGTAAAGTCTATCGAACCGTTATGAAGCTGCACAATTCGGAAGGTGCTGGCAAGTCCGATGCCGCTTCCGCCCGGCCGCGTTGTAAAGAAAAGTTGGAACACTTTTTTCTTGTCTTCCGTTGGAATTCCTTTTCCGGTGTCGCCCACGGTGATCTCCGCCATTTCGCCGCGCCGGCTGAGTGTCAACTGGAGCTGGCCGCCGGTCGGCATGGCCTCCACGGCATTCAGAACCAAGTTCAGCACCGCCTGTTTCAACAAATCGCGGTCCACGAAGACTTCGGGAATTCCGATCGGCAGGAGCCTCGCGACCTGCACATTGGCTTTCTGAAGTTGCGGCTGCGCAACCTCGAGCACCTCCCGCAGCAGATCGGCAAGCTGCGTCGGTTCCAGCCGCACGTCCATCGGGCGCGAAAAATCCAGGAAGCGTTTCACCACCGCGTCGAGGCGGTCAATCTCCACATCGAGCACGTGCACCGCTTGCAGCGCCCCGCCATCCGCGTCGGCCGGGAGCAATTCTTTCAAATTTTCCAGCCACAGCCGCATCGAGTTCAGTGGATTCTTAACCTCATGCGCCACGCCCGCGGTGATGCGCCCCACCGCGGCCAGGCGTTCACTCACCTGCAGTTGTGTGTTGATGCTTTCAATGGAATCGAGGTCTCGCAAAGTCACTAACGCGCCCATCCGGTCTCCCGCCCCCTGGATTTCCTGAACACTTACGCCCACGCGTCTGCGGCCCTCTGCCGTGTCCACTTCCGTCTCTGACGCCACTTCGGTCAGTTGGTCGCCATCAAGGTGCAGCGCCTCAAACAGCGGATGCCCCGGCGGGAAAATATCCGTTACCCGGCGGCCCAGGAAGTCCGCAGCGGGCGCGCCCAGAAATTTCTCCGCCGCGGGGCTCACCATCACCGCGCGAGCATCCTTGGTGAAAAGCAACAGCCCGTCTTCCAGGCCGGCCATCACGGAATTCATGTTTTCGCGCAGGGAACTGAAGATTTCGTGGACGCCGCGAAGTTGCTGTCCGACTTGCAAAATTTTCTGGCGCACCTGGCCGAGTTCATCGGTGCTCTCGCCCGGCCCCTTCGCGGAACTTGCGGGAGCATCGTATACGCCGGCGGAAATGCGCTCGAGTTGTGCCAGGATGTCGCGGATCGGAGCGAGCGCCGCGCCGCTCACCACCGCTGCCAGGAACGTCGAAAGCACCAGCGCCAGCAGCGCGATCGTGCCCCAGCGCTGGAGGCGCGGCCTGATGTCGTTGAACAGGAGCGCGGTTGAAACGGCAATACGCACTTCGCCAAACGGGCTTCCGCGCAGCTTGAATGGGTAGTCCACTTCATAGATGCGCGCTTGCTCGGCAAGCACCCGCACCTGGCGCACAAAGGAGCTTTGCACCAATTGCGAGAACGGAGGCTTGCGGAGGGCGGTTTTCCCCACCAGCGAAGGATCGCTCGACACAAGAACGACGTCATCCTTGTCCACGATTGTTACTTCATAGATCGATGGCGAATCCGTGGCCGACTGCAGCCGCGCGGTCAGTCCTTCGCTTATTTCGAAAGCGTGGGCCACATAATCGTGGATTTCCTGGGGATCTTCGGAAGCCGGGCGCAGTCCCTGGGCCTTGGCGTCTTCCAGCGCGTGGCGCGCCGAATCGAACGCTTCGCGCGCCAGTTCGTTCGCGCGCTTGTCGGTGTCGTGCAGAACCTGTTGCAGAAGCAGTTCCGAAAAAACCAGCGACAACACCGCCGTGGACAGGAGCACCAGCCCCGTCATGATCATCGTCAGTTTAGCGCGCAGCCCAAGCTGCATACCTTGCTAGGACTCCGTTTCTGTTTTTTCGCTGCCGTATTCCTTCAGCTTGTTGTGAAGTGTCTTCAGGCTGACGCCGAGCAGTTCCGCCGCGCGCGTCTTGTTGTTGCCGGTGGCCTGCAGCGTTTGCAGGATTAACTCGCGCTCCATCGCGTCCACCGTGGTGCCCACCGGGAATTTGATGGAAGACAAATCGCTCGGGCCCTTGGTTGCCACCTTTCCAAACTCGCCGGGCAGGGAGCTCCGCGAAATCAAATCCTTTTCGGACATGATCGCGGCGCGCTCCAGCACGTTGCGTAATTCGCGGATATTTCCCGGCCACGTGTGGCTCATAAAAATGTCCAGCACTTCGGCGCCGATGCCGCGCACGCTCTTGCTATGTTTTGTATTGATGTCGCGCAGGATGTGCTCGGAAAGCAGCGGGATGTCGTCTTTGTGATCGCGCAGCGGCGGCAGGTGGATGTGAAACACATTCAGCCGGAAATAGAGGTCCTGGCGCATTCCTCCGTTGGCGACGGACTGCTCGGGATCTTTGTTGGTTGCCGCGAGCACGCGAACGTCCACCGGCGTTTCCGTTTTGCTGCCCAGTCGCCGCACTTTGCGGTCTTCCAGCACGCGCAGCAGTTTTGCCTGCGTCGGCGCGGGCATTTCGCCAATTTCGTCGAGCAGCAGCGTGCCGCCGTCGGCCAGTTCGAAGCAGCCGATGCGGCGTTCCGCGGCGCCCGTAAATGCGCCGCGCTCGTGCCCGAAAATCTCGCTTTCCATCAGCGTTTCCGGAATCGCGGAACAGTTGATGGCAACAAACGGCCCGCCCGCTCTTGGCGAAAGCTTATGAATCGTGCGCGCCACGATCTCCTTGCCGGAGCCCGTCTCTCCCGTGATGAGCACTGAAGCCGAACTCGGCGCGGCCATTTCGATGATGCGCATCACTTCCTGCATGGGCTTCGAGCCGCCAACGATGTCGCCCAGCCGCCCGGCCTCCCGCAACTGGCGCTGCAAAACCGCGAGGTTTCGCGCGTCGTGTGCCTTGCTCAAGGCGCGGTCCAGCAGCGCCCGCAGCACCGGGCCTTTCAACGGCTTCTCGATGTACCAGAAGGCGCCGGATTCGATCGCGGCCACCGCGCGTTCTTCGCTTCCTTTGCCGGTGATGATGATCGCCGGAACATCGTGGATTTCCTCGCCCAGTTGCTTCAGCAGGTCCAGGCCGTTCATACCCGGAAGCTCCACGTCCGCGATCAGCGTGTCTGGTTGGAAGTTGGAAAATTTTGCGAGCGCGTCCTCCGCCGTGCTCACGCCCAGAACTTCGTAGCCCCACCGCTGCAAGAGCTGCTCGTAGCCCTTGCGGGCGTTGTCCTCATCCTCGACGATCAGGATGCGGTCTTTGTGCTCGCCGGTTTCAACCGTGCGTACCGCTTTGCTTTCGTCGCCCATGCGCCTGTGCCTCGTCTCCTCACACCACGATTCTATTGTCGCACTTTGGGTGGGTGAAACGACTGTAACAAGCACGCACTCGCTTGCCAAGCGGTGCACTAACCGAGGGCCACGGCCCGCTCAAATGAAATGTAGCGCTGGCATCCCGACCCGGTCGGGATGCCAGCGCTTTCTGGGAAGATTCCAATGCTCGCTTTTGAATCGGAGACAACTCCGAATTACGATCTGACAAGGCTGGAGTCCGCGCTTCCTCCGCTATTCCCGCACAAGATACAGCGCGTGCTCCAGTTCCAGTTCGAGCTTTGCGCCCTTCGGCAATTCGATCTCCTGGCCGCGCCCGGTTTCCATCAGGTAGGCTTCCAGCGCTCCGAGCGCCGCGCCTTCCGCCGCTTCTTTCTTGTTCTTGTCTTTCACGCCGTGCATTGCGCCCATCGCGGCGCCCGCGGCTGCGGATTGTGCGGCGTCCTTCTGCGTGCTGCTGCGGCCTTCGATCACGCCTTCCTGCAGCGGGCCGGACTTGATGCTGTGATCGCCCGGCACAGAAGCCACTTCCGCCACGATTGGCAGCTTGCCGAAGTGCGTGTGAATTTCATCGAAGGTCAGCCAAATTTTCGCGCGGCCCGTCGTACCGGCGGGATCGACGCGGCTGACGTGCCCGACGATCACCGCGCCGGGAGGCAAATAGTTGCCCTGGCCGGCCTCAAGAGGCTCCAACGTGCGCACATGAAACGCCTGATTCTTGTGAACTTCTTTCGTGTTCAGATCGCTTTCAAGGCGCACCAGGAAACGCGTACCGGGTACAACCGCAAATGCCTCCGCGGGCAAGCCGTGGCGTTGGCCGTCGGCGGGACGCGCGTCCGCGCGCGAACTGGGCGTCTCCGTCTGCAATTCGTCACGGCTAATTACCGGAGCCTCTTGTGCGGGCGTGATCGCCGCGAACACGAACGCCGACGTAACACTCATTGCTCCAAAAGCCAAAAATCGCTTGGACTGAAATTTCATGGATCAACCTCCAGGATCAAGTTCGTGGAAAGAGGAGCATTCCGAAGCCCACGTGGTCTCTTTCGGCCTACTTCTAACATACTGAAATCAAATAAGATAAATTAGGCAGCGAGACCGCGGGCGAAACGCATGTCTGTTGCTGCCTCCAAAAGTGTCGGCGCATTCTTGCAGGCTCCCGATACGCGGTGCGGGTCGTTTGGCCAGTTGCAAGTGGAAAAAGCTTGTAACCCTGGACCCGGAAGTCACTCCTAAATATCAAGGAGGCCTTCTCGAAATGCTGATCAGAAAGAAGCCGGGACTAACTAATGCGGACGTGACGCCACGGGAGGTCTACCAGAACCGTCGAAAGTTCCTGCGGAATGCCGGACTGGCGGCTGTGGCCTCGCTCGCGGGCCGCGAATTGTGGGAGCTTGCTTCGCCATCGTCCAGCGTCTTCGCGGGAACGAAGCTTGCCGGAGTCTCGAAAAGCCCGTTCAGCACAACGGAGAAGCAGAACACCTACGACGACGTCACGCACTACAACAACTATTACGAATTCGGGGTGGACAAGACCGACCCAGCGAAAAACGCGCAAAGCCTGAAAACGTATCCCTGGACCGTTTCGATTGAAGGCGAAGTGAAGAAGCCTCGCCAGATCACCATCGACGAAATTCTAAAGCTGGCTCCCCTCGAAGAGCGCATCTATCGCCACCGCTGCGTGGAGGCTTGGTCCATCGTGGTGCCCTGGATCGGTTATTCCTTCAGCGCCCTGGTCAAACTGGTCGAGCCGACCGAGCAGGCGAAATATGTGGCGTTTGAAACTTTCTACGACCGCAAGCAAATGCCCCAGGCGATGTATGCCGGGATCGATTTTCCGTACGTGGAAGGACTGCGCCTGGATGAGGCGATGAATCCGCTGACGCTGCTCTGCGTCGGCATGTATGGAGAAACGCTGCCAAATCAGGACGGCGCGCCGGTGCGGATGGTAATTCCCTGGAAATACGGATTCAAGAGCGCTAAGTCGCTGGTAAAGATTCGTTTTCAAAAAGAGCAGCCGCCCGCGACCTGGAATCGCATCGCTTCGAATGAATACGGTTTCTACGCCAACGTGAATCCCACGGTGGACCACCCGCGCTGGAGCCAGGCCAAGGAGCGGCGCCTCGGCGAGTTTTTCAAGCGCGACACCTTGATGTTTAATGGCTACTCGGATCAGGTGGCCAGCCTTTACACCGGCATGGACCTGAAGAAATACTACTAACCTCCCAAGCATTCATGCGCAAACTGCTGATCAGCAAGTGGACCAAAGCCGGCGTTTTCCTGATTTGCCTGTTGCCGCTCGCGGCGCTTGGATGGCGTGGCCTGTACAATGGCTTGACGGCGAACCCGATCGAGTTCATCACCCACGCCACGGGCGATTGGACGCTGCGTTTTATTTTGATCACGCTTTGCATCACGCCGCTTCGGAAACTCCTAGGTTTGCCGGAATTGATCCGCTTCCGCCGCATGCTGGGGCTCTTCGCATTTTTCTATGGCTCCCTGCACCTCACCACATACATCTGGCTGGACAAATTTTTCGACCCGAAGGAAGTATGGAAGGATATCGCTAAGAGGCCGTATATCACCGTGGGATTTCTTGCATTCGTGCTGCTGATTCCGTTGGCAATTACGTCCACGGCCGGTTGGATTCGGCGTCTCGGCGGCCGCCGCTGGAGCTTACTTCACCGCGCGATTTACATCAGCGCGGTGGCCGGTGTGATTCACTATTACTGGCTGGTGAAATCGGCGGTTCTGCGGCCGCTGGCGTATGGCGCAATTGTTGCGGTGCTCCTCCTCTGGAGATTGGCCGCCAAGTTCCGATCACGGCCGGGCGCAGAGCGGGCGAACCCAGTGAAACCGCAGCCACAAAACTCTCAAGCCTGAGACAGAAATCCGCGAATGCGGTTTAGAACGCTGGCGTACATGGCTTCGGTGACGCGCCCGGTCTGCGTATTTTGCTGGCTCGGATGATACACGCCGAAGAGCCGCGGCAATTCATCCGCGAAAACACATTCGGCACCGTGGGAAAAACGGTAGGCGGCGCGCGAGGCGATCTGCCCGCGTTGCCTCAAAACTTCCAGGTAAGCGTCCCAGGCAATTTTCCCGAGCGCCAGCGCCGCCCGCGGGCGCAAAATTTCCAATTCCCGCTTAAGATACGCGCGGCAATGCAGAATTTCGCTTGGCAAGGGTTTGTTCGCAGGAGGCACGCACCGCACCGCCGCCGCGATGTAGACATTGTTCAAGTGCAATCCATCTTCGCGGTGCAGGGAAGTGGGCTGATTCGCGAATCCTGCTTTGTGCAGCGCTTTGTAAAGAAAATCTCCGGAGCGATCGCCGGTAAACACTCTTCCCGTGCGATTCCCGCCATGCGCGGCGGGGGCAAGTCCCAGGATGAAGAGACTTGCGTGCGGATCGCCGAAGCCTGGCACTCCACGCCCCCAATAAGTCCACTCGCGGAAGGCGCGCCGCTTCACCCTCGCCACTTTTTCCCGGTATTTCACCAGCCGGGGGCACTTGCGGCACGCGCAAACTTCTTCGTGAATCACCTGCAAAGCCGCTTCTCCGTTCACCGTTTTCCCTTCAGCCCGCTCCCCAACGAAAATTACCTCAAAAACTTCAGCACCGCTTCGTGCAGCAGTCCATTGGTGCTCACGAAGCGGCCTTTGTAAATCGTTCGCTCCCCATCAACGGTGGTGGACTTGCCGCCTGCCTCTTCCACGATGATTCCGAGCGGCGAAAGATCCCACGGCTTCGAGATCCAGTCCACGGCGCACTCAATCGCGCCTTCCGCCACCAGCATGTGTTGCCAGAAGCCGCCCATCGAGCGGCCGTTGCGCGCCGCATCGGCCAGCCGGCGCATGCGCTCACGCGCGTCGGCGTCTTTGCTGGGTCCCGTGCCCGTGGTGAAAATCATAGACTGCGCCAACCCGGACACCGCGGAAACCTTAAGCCGATGATCAGGGCGCCACGCTCCTTCGCCGCGATACGCCCACCAGCGCGCGCCCTTCTCCAGTGCCGGCGCGCTTACCATGCCGGCAACGATTTCCGCTTCTTCCTCGATTCCCACCAGGGTGCCGAATGTGGGAATGCCTCGCGTAAATTCTTCCGTGCCATCGATCGGATCGATGATCATCCGCGCGCGTCCATTGGTTGCCGGGCCTTTTGGCGCTTCGGTGCTGGTCTCTTCGCCGACCACATCCATCGGCAATCCGCTCGCCTGTACCTTGGCAATGGCCATCTGTTCGATGCGCTTGTCGGCTTGGGTTACCACGGTTCCATCGCGTTTGCGTTCGGTGCCCAGCGCCCCGCCGCGGAAATAGCTCATCGCGATAGAGTCCGCCTCATTGGCAATCTCGTCCAGCAACGCGCCGTATTTCGACTGATAACTCATCCGTTCCCCCACTAACTGAATTGCATTTATACGCGGCACGCGGCCCGATTTGACACGCTTGCCCGCACTCCCTAGCATACAAGTTCACCCCCATGAACGCCCATGCCAACACGGGAACCGTCCTCGACCGCATCCTGGAAGCACGCCGCGCCGAAGTGGATCACCGGAAGCGCGTGCTGCCACAGACCGCGCTCAAATATGGCGTCAAAGCCGCGCCGCCGGTTCGCGATTTTGCCGCGGCGCTCTCTCGCGACGCCATCAACGTCCTCGCCGAACTGAAACCTGCTTCGCCCTCGCGAGGAATCATACGCGATCCATTTGATGCGCCGGCGCTTGGCAAATCGTTGGAAGCCGCCGGTGCCGCCGCGCTTTCCGTGCTCACCGAAGGCGAATTTTTCCGCGGCTCTCTCAAGAATCTGCGCGATGCACGCAAAGAAATTGCGCTTCCTGTTCTGCGCAAGGATTTTATTTTTGATCCCTGGCAGGTGTGGGAATCGCGCGCGAATGACGCCGACAGTTTCCTGCTGATCGTCGCCGCGCTTTCTAGCGAGCAACTCCGCGATCTCATTGCGCTAGGCCGCGAACTGGGAATGGACCCGCTCGTCGAAGTGCACACGCGCGAAGAGCTGGACCGCGCATTAGCTGCAGGCGCCCGCATCGTTGGCGTCAACAATCGCGACCTCAAGACACTCACCGTGCGAGTGGAAACTTCTTACGAGCTGATCGAGCAAATTCCCGAAGAGTGCCTAGCAGTAGCCGAATCCGGTTTGCGCTCCCACGACGATTTGAAAAATCTGCGCGCTGCGGGCTTTGATGCGTTTCTCATCGGCGAGCATCTCATGTTGTCGCCGGACCCCGGGGCGGCGTTGCGCGCTCTTCTCCTTCCACCCTCTTCCGGGGGATAATTCTTCATGGTTCGCGTAAAAATCTGCGGCATCACGAACGTCGAAGACGCGCTCGTCGCCTGCGATCTCGGCGCCGACGCCATCGGCCTGAATTTTTACAGCGGGAGCCCGCGCTGCATTTCGCCGTTCACAGCGAGCAAGATTATCCGGAAGCTGCCGCCGTTCGTCGCTCCCATTGGCGTCTTTGTGAACTGGCAGGCCGCGCCCGTTACCGCGCTGGCAAAAGCTCTGGGTCTCTCCGCCGCCCAGTTGCATGGCGACGAACCTCCGAAGCTTGTCAGTGAAATCGCAAAAAAATTCTCTGTAATCAAGGCCCTGCATGTTGGGAAGGGAAGCACGTTGCCCCCTTTTGCCAGATACCGCGGAACCACGGCCTTTCTCCTCGACGCCCCGCACTCCGGCCAATACGGCGGCACGGGCCACACCACTGACTGGAACCTGGCGCACACCGCCGCGAAATCTCATCGCATTCTCCTGGCAGGAGGCCTGACACCGGAAAACGTTGCCGAGGCGATCCTCGCCGTTCGTCCTTACGCCGTGGATGTGACCAGCGGCGTCGAATCGAAGCCCGGGAAAAAAGACCACGGGAAGCTCCGCGCCTTCTTCGATGAAGTAAGTCGCGTCAATCAGAATCTCGAACAGGCAAATCATCCAGTCCAGGCAGGAAGTTTCGACGGGGATCCATTTCCCGGCAGTTGGGAACTCGATCCGGAAACTTTGGACTATCAGGCCGGTCGTCCAGGTCGGAGGGCTCTTTACGTGGTTGAGCCCTTGCCGGACGGGTTACGATTTCATCTCGACGGCGACGATGCGGACGGAAAGCCGATGAAGGTCAGCTACGGAGGCGCGCTGGACGGCCGGGAACAGCCGATTCCGTCGAGTGACGCGGTCTTGGTCCTCACGCGACACAGCAAGATCTTGATTGAGAGCGCTCTCAAGCGTGGCGGAAAAATCGTGGATCGTTGGACTCGCGAAATCTTGCCCGGCCGCGACACCATGCGCATCACCCAGCATGTCGTTCGGCCGGACGGGAGCGAAGCTCGCAACGTCAGCATCTACCGGCGCAAGAAGTAAGTCCACGCCGAGGGGAGCCGCCGCAGGAATGTCGCCTTTCTCCCTCGTTATGCGACAATAATAGTTTCCATGAGTACCCGACTGACTATTCCTGCATCTGTCCCGGGCCGCTTCGGGCCTTACGGTGGCCGCTACGTCCCCGAAACGCTGATGGTGCCGCTCTACGAACTGGAGCGCGCCTACGAACTTGCGAAAACCGATCCTGTGTTTCAGGCTGATTTCCAATCGCTGCTCAAGAATTTTGCCGGGCGCCCGACGCCGTTGCAGTTTGCTGCGCGCCTGACCTCCAAGCTCGGCGGCCCGCGCATCTATCTGAAGCGGGAAGACCTGCTGCACACCGGCGCGCACAAAATCAACAACGCCATTGGCCAGGGATTACTGGCCGTGAAAATGGGCAAGCCGCGCATTATCGCGGAAACCGGCGCGGGCCAGCATGGCGTTGCTTCCGCCACGGTCGCCGCGCACCTCGGTTTGCAGTGCACCGTCTATATGGGCACGGAAGACATGGCGCGCCAGGCGCTCAACGTCGCGCGCATGCACATGCTGGGCGCGGAAGTCATCGGTGTTGAATCCGGCAGCAAGACTCTGAAAGATGCGATCAACGAAGCAATGCGCGACTGGGTCACCAATGTGCGCAACTCGCACTACCTGCTCGGCTCCGTCCTCGGCGCGCATCCTTATCCGACGATGGTGCGCGATTTCCAGGCGGTCATCGGCCGCGAAGCCCACCAGCAGATCCTCGCCGCCGAAAAGCGCCTGCCGACACACCTTTATGCATGTGTTGGCGGCGGCTCGAACTCCATCGGTTTGTTCTTCGAATTTCTGAAAGACACCGATGTGAAGATGGTCGGCATCGAAGCCGGTGGCCGTGGCAACACTCTTGGCGAACACGCCGCGCGCCTGGCCGCTCATCAGGGTTTCACCGGCGCGCGCCCCGGCGTCCTCCAGGGCACGTACACCTACGTTCTGCAGAACGAAGATGGCCAGATTGCCGCCACCCATTCCATTTCCGCTGGCCTCGACTATCCTGCCATCGGTCCGGAGCATGCGTGGCTCGCGGACCAACACCGCGCCGAATACGCCGCCGTTGACGATCAGGCAGCGCTCGATGCAGCGAAGCTTCTCTCGCGCACAGAAGGCATCATTCCGGCGCTCGAATCCGCACACGCGCTTGCCGGCCTCATCCAGCGCCTGTCGCAATTCAAGTCCAGCGACCTGGTCATCCTTAACCTCTCCGGCCGGGGCGACAAGGACATGGACACGTATAAGCGCCTGCTCTAATTTGACCAACGCCAATGACCACCGCGTCCCAAAACTCGACTCGTATCTCGAAGCACTTTGCCGAACTGCGTGCCGTCGGTGAACTTGGCATCGTCGCCTACATCACCGCGGGCGATCCATCGCTCGATGCCACGCACAGATTTGTTCTCGCGCTGGCGGATGCGGGCGCCGACATTATCGAACTCGGCGTTCCGTTCAGCGACCCGCTTGCCGATGGCCCCACGATTCAGCGCGCCTCCGAACGCGCTTTGAAAGCGGGCGCATCGCTCGCCGGAGTTCTCGGACTGGTGCGCCGCATCCGCGAGACCAGCCAGGTGCCGCTCGTTCTCTTCAGCTACTACAATCCCATCCTGCAGATGGGACTTGAGAAATTTGCCGCCGCCGCTGCCCAGGTCGGCGCCGACGGCGTGCTCGTCACCGATCTGACACCCGAAGAGTCCGAAGACTATCGCCGCATCATTCATGCGCAGAATCTCGACACCATTTTTCTTGCGGCGCCGACGTCCGACGACGAGCGCCTCAGGAAAATCTCGGCGTGCTCCTCCGGCTTTCTGTATCTCATCTCCCGCACGGGTGTGACGGGAGCAAAAGACTCGCTGCCCGACGATCTTCCCGGCCTGCTGCGCCGCGTCCGTCACTTCACAGAGTTGCCTGTAGCTGTGGGCTTTGGCATTTCACTCCCGGGCCACGTTTCGGTGCTGGGTGGTCTTGCGGATGCCGCGGTGGTGGGCTCCGCGCTGGTCTCTGAAATTGAAAAGGCTTCGTCGATCGAAGCCGCTTCCGCAGCGCTCCGCGAACGCGTCAAGGTGTTGAAGGAAGCCGGTCGTCGCGGATTGTCCCGCCGAGAGGCCACCCCATGAACATCTCCGACTGGCGGCAGCGCATGGATGAGATTGACAAAAAAATCGTTGAGCTTCTGAATGAGCGTTCTAAGTGCGCTCTCGAAGTGGGACGCCTGAAACAGGCTGCCGGCATGCCGATTTACCAGCCGGCGCGTGAAAACGAGGTTCTGTCCAACGCCGCGCGCAACAACCGCGGCCCGCTTACGGACGCCGCGATCCGCCGCCTTTTCGAGCGCATCATTGACGAAGCGCGCTCCGCCGAACGGGTCGCCATGCATGGTGATTCAACGGAAGAAAAAGACGCAAAATGACTTTGTAGCGGCCGCCTTCTGAGGCGGGCGCCTCTGCCCCGTGGAAAATAGCTAGGAGACAGGAAAAAGATGGTCATCGTAATGCAAGAAGGCGCAACCGAAGAGCAAATCCAGCACGTCATCGACCGCGTGGTAGCCAGCGGCTTCGACGTCCACCGTTCCACCGGCGCATCGCACACGGTTCTCGGCGCCGTAGGCGTACACCGCGATTTCGACCACCGCGACTTTGAACTGCTGCAAGGTGTCAGGGAGGTGGTGCGCATCACGCAACCCTTCAAGCTTGCCAGCCGCCAGTTCAAACCGCAGGGCACGGTGATCGATCTCGGCCGCGGTGTGAAAATCGGCGGCCCCGAGGTGGTCGTCGCCGCCGGCCCGTGTTCCGTCGAATCCCGTGAGCAAATTCTTGCTGTCGCCGAAGCCGTCTCCAAAGCCGGGGCCAAAATCATGCGCGCCGGTGCGTTCAAACCGCGCACTTCGCCCTACGCGTTTCAAGGCATGGGAGAAAAAGGCCTGCAGCTAATGCGCGAAGCTGCCGACAAATACGGCCTCTTCGTCGTCAGCGAAGTGATGGATGCCTCGCAAATCCAGATGATGAGCACTTACGTGGATATATTCCAGGTTGGCGCACGCAACATGCAGAACTATTTTCTCCTGCGCGCTTTAGGCGAAGTGCAAAAGCCGGTGCTTCTGAAGCGCGGCATGTCCGCCACCATCGAAGAGCTGCTGCTCAGCTCGGAATACATCCTGGCCGGCGGGAACTACAACGTCATTCTTTGCGAGCGTGGCATCCGCACGTTTGACACATATCTTCGCAACACGCTGGACATCGCGGCGATCCCGGTCATCCAGAAACTTTCGCATCTGCCGATTTTTGCCGATCCGTCGCATGGCACCGGACGCCGCGACAAAGTCGGCGCCATGGCCCGCGCCGCGGTTGCCGCCGGCGCCGACGGCTTGCTCATCGAAGTCCACAACGACCCCGACCATGCTCTCTCTGACGGCGCGCAATCCCTGGAGCCCACGCAGTTCGCCCAGCTCATGAGCGAAATTTGCATCATCGCGCCCGCCGTGGGACGCCGCGTCGCGTAAAGATGCCCCATCTCATTCAACGCGTCTCCATTCTCGGCACCGGCCTCATTGGCGGCTCGTTTGCCAAAGCCTTGCGTAAATATACGCCGGACATGCACATCGCCGGCTGGGACCGCGAAGATGTCGCGCACCAACTGAAAAGCTCCGGCGTACCCAACGCAACGTTTTCGGGATCCATCGAGCCGGCCATTCGCGGCGCCGACCTGATTTATATTGCGTTGCCCATCGGCGTAACCCTGGACATCCTCCCGGAAATCGCGCAAAACGCCGCGCCGCACGCCCTGGTCACTGACGCCTGCAGCACCAAGCTGCGCATCTGCACCGCCGCCGTTGAGCTTTTTGAGGAGGAAGAATCCACTCCCATTTTTCTCGGGGGACATCCGATGGCTGGGCGCGAGCTTTCCGGCTTCGCGCAATCGGACGCGGACCTGTTTCAGAAAACCACCTACGCGCTCATTGGGCCAACGCAGGAAGATCGCGATCCGCGCATCGTGGCGTTTACAAAGATTCTGGAAAAGCTGGGCGCGCGATCTTTGTGGCTGGGGGCACAGCAGCACGACTACGCCGTCGGCCTCGCTTCGCACCTTCCGCAACTCACCGCCGTCGCGCTGGGCTCGTTTCTCTACGACCGCCTCGACGAGAACGGCTTGCCGATTACACTCGCCGGCCCCGGCCTGCGCGACACCCTCCGCCTCGCCGGCAGTTCCTACGCTACCTGGCGCGACATCGTCCTCACCAACAGGGAAGTGCTTTCCGCGGCGCTCGATCTCTTCGCCCGCCGCCTCGACGATCTCCGCGAACGCCTCGGCTCCCGCGAGCTCGAAGCCGACTTCGACGCCGCCAACGAACTCTACAAGCTTCTCCGCTCGCTTTGAGATTTTCAGTCACACGGTGACCGACGAAGCACTATTGTTCGCGAACTCGAACCCGGTCAGCTTCCACAATCCACAATTGACCTTTCGGCGACCTCGAGGGAAGTATTTCCGACAGCCGTCTCACGATGGAAAGTAGTGTCCGCTTATCCTGGTTCGGCGGGCGAAGGACCACAACTCCTGCATGCGTTCGCGGTGGGTACACCTGGACATTTGCAAAATCCAAATCCAGCGTAACGAGGATGCGGTCTTCCTTTTTGCAATGATCGAATAGGACGGGATCTTGGCTACCGGATAGAGCCTCCGCAGCCACTGTCTCGGAGTCATATCCAGCAGCTTGCAGATACTCGGCGCACTCAACCGGCAGATTTTCGTCGACCTTAAACTTCAAGGTTTAGTTTCCAGAGGGAGCTCAATCGTCCCTTCACGCGCAAGTTCCGCGGCATAGGACAGCGCGGCTTCAATATCCATTTTTGTAAGGGCGGGATAGCTATGCAGGATTTCATCCTCTGGCACACCCGCGGCCACGTTGTCCACTATAGTAGAAACAAGGATACGAGTGCCGCGGATACAAGCCCGGCCGTGACAAACCGCTGGATTCACGCTGATTCGCTCTCGCCAGTTTTGCATGCCCTATTTTTACCACTTTGGCCGGCGGCAAGCCAGTGGCCATGCCGCGGCCCGGTGATGAGACATAGTGGGAGCGTCGTTTATTTCGCCGCCGACTCTTCCTTCAAATACGATGGACTCAGCGTCCCCTTCTTCTTGGCAATTTCAATCAACGTCGGGTAGAACTGCACGAACGTCGTATCCACCGCCGTGTGCTGCGCGTGGCAGGAATAGCAGTCCATCTCCGTCGGGAACATCTTGGCCGTGGGGGCATCGTCAAAACCGAAGAACGCCCATTTCCCGGGGAACCGGCTTTCATCTTTCACGTGCACTTCGCGGCCCATGACCACGGTGGACTGGTAATGGCCCGCTTTGTTGATCGCGGACTTGCTTTCCGCGCCGCGCACTTCCAGCACCAGCATGGTCTTGTCCGGCCAGGTGCCGTTGGCCAGAAAATACTTGTACGCCTCCGGGTTCACAAACACGTTATCGAACATGGAGTGGTCCATCCCGGCACCCGGGCCGTAGCTCATGTCAATCCCGCTGCTCAGGTACACCCATTCGCGGTAATTTGCGGGGAACTTCAGCTGCCCGTCCGCCGTATATTGAGGTACATTCGCGGGAACGGGATTCGCCTGGTTTGTGGGTGGAAGGGCACTTCCCAGAATTAACAGCGCCAACGAGATGCTCAACAACACGCCAATTCGCAACATTCCTTTTCCTCCATCGGTTTCTCAGCCACTCGTGCACGAAACTAACCAATTCCTCCGCACCGCGTCTAGAACAAAAGCAACATCTTTCCGCGCCGGGAATCCCCATGGCTGAAACGCAGCTCATTCCTGCCGGCGAATCCCGCCTCCAGGGTGGCCAATTCTTCGGCGCCGTCCGCCATCGCCTCGAGCATTCTGGGGCGGTCTTCAGCGATCTACGCCATCCTATTCCGCGCAAGCTGCCCATGCACTCGCACGAATTGCCGTTTTTCGGCCTGTTGCTCAGCGGCTTTTATGGCGAACGCTACGGCCGCCGGCAGAAACAGTTTGCCCCGATGTCCCTGATGTTCCGTCCCGCGGGCATTCCGCATCAGGACGAAATCGCCCCCGGTGGTTTGCGCTTCTTCCACGTCGAACTGCGCCCGGGCTGGAAGGCGCGGCTTGCCGAATGCTCCGGAAAACTCGACCAGGGATGCGAGGACACGCGCGGCGGCCCGCTGTTTTGGCTGACCATGCAGCTATTTCGAGAAACATTTGCGGTCGAGCAGGCAGACCCGCTTTGCGTGGAAAGCCTGCTGGCCGAAGTGACAGCCCTCGCCGCGCGGCTTCCTCTTCAGGAGAGGGAACACGCCCCTCTATGGCTCGCACGCGTGCTTGACAAATTGCATTCCGAATGTTGCGCGCGCCTGACGCTCGATGACCTCAGCGCCGAAGCTGGCGTGCATCCCGTGCATCTCTCCCGCGTCTTTCGCCGCTTCCAGCGCGAAGGAATCGGCGAATATACGCGCCGCCTGCGCGTCCGCGCTTCCTGCCGTTACCTGCTCGACCCGGAATTGCCGCTCGCCGAAATCAGCCAGTTAACAGGGTTCGCCGACCAAAGCCACCTCACCCGCGCCTTTCGCCGCATCACTGGCCTGACGCCGCACGCCTTCCGCGCGCAGCTCCGCCCCTTCTGCTGACTCGTCTGCTCGAACTTTCTCTCGCGCCGGACGCACTGCCACGCACAAGACACTTGGAGTACACTTCTTCTCGAACAATTGATCGAACCTATTCAATGGACAAACGCATAGCATCCGCCGACACCGCTATCGCCAATCTGTGCGACGGCATGACCATTCTGATGGGCGGCTTCGGCTTGTGCGGCATTCCGGAAAATCTTATTGCTGCGGTACGTAGCAAAGGCACTAAGGACCTTATTGTCGTCAGCAATAACGCCGGCGTCGACGACTTCGGCATCGGTCTACTGCTCGAAAATCGCCAGGTCAAGAAAATGATTTCCACCTATGTTGGCGAGAACAAGCTATTCGAACAGCTCGTTCTAAGCGGCGAATTGCAAGTGGAACTAAATCCGCAAGGCACGCTGGCCGAGCGCTTGCGCGCCGGCGGCGCGGGTATCCCGGCATTTTATACGCCCACCGGTTACGGCACCATGGTCGCCGACGGCAAGGAAACGCGCGAATTTGACGGCCGCCACTTCGTTCTCGAACGGGCCCTGCGCGGCGATTTCGCTTTTATCAAAGCCTGGAAGGGCGACCGCTGGGGCAACCTCGTCTTCCGCAAGACCGCCCGCAACTTCAATCCGGTAATGGCCACCGCCGCCGACTACGTAATCGCCGAAGTCGAGCAACTCGTCGAACCTGGCCAGCTCCCGCCCGATCAAGTTCACACGCCCGGCATCTACATCAACGCTATCTTCGAAGGCGCCAACTACCTAAAGCGCATCGAAAAACGCACCGTGAGCGGAGTGTAGGCGCCGGCCTTTAGGCTGGCGCTTTTGGCTTTGTTTAGACTGAAAACTGTTAATTAAGAACCGACACAATGCCGCTAACCGAAGACCAAAAACGCGAACGCATCGCCCGCCGCATCGCCAAGGAACTCCGCGATGGCTACTACGTCAATCTCGGCATCGGCATGCCCACGCTGGTCGCCAACTTCGTCCCGCCCGGCATGGACGTCATCCTGCACTCGGAGAACGGCATGCTCGGCGTCGGCCCGTATCCGCTCGAATCAGAAGTGGATCCCGACCTCATCAATGCCGGCAAGGAAACCGTCACCGAACTCCCTGGCACCTGTTATTTTTCTTCCGCCGATTCCTTCGCCATGATTCGCGGCGCCCACGTGGATCTCACCGTCCTCGGCGCGCTGCAGGTGGATGAAAAGGGAACCCTCGCCAATTGGGCAATTCCGGGGAAAATGCTGAAAGGCATGGGCGGCGCGATGGACCTCGTCGCCGGCGCGAAGCGCGTCTTCATCGCGATGGAGCACGCCACCCGCGACAACAAGCCAAAAATCCTGAAAAAATGCACCCTGCCGCTCACCGGCGTCGAAGTTGTCGATCACATTGTCACGGAACTCGCCTTCATAGACGTCACCCCGCAGGGCCTCGTCCTCCGCGAACTCGCCTCCGATGCCACCATTGAGCAGGTGCAATCTCTCACCGAGCCGCAACTTCATCTGCCGCCTTCTGGTCCCGCGGTGATGGCCATTTAAACAGGCCATGAAGCCACGCAAGCCCACGCCGAATCGCAAGCAGCCAGCTCGCCCGCGGCCAAAGCTCCTGCCCATCTCTGAAGGGATGCGCCATTGGTGCGCCTTGCTCGATTCGGAATTGCTCTCCTGGCCCGGTGTGATCGCCAAGACCATGTTTGGTTTCCGGGCTTTCTATCGCCGAAAGTCCATTTTCGCCGCGATCCCGCACACCCGGGGGTTTGGGCCCGCTTCGTCCATCCTTCTAAAAATGAAAACCATGCCGCCGGCCCTCTTGCAGCGTGCCGAGAGCGACGGCCGCATCGTCACCAATACCCCCGGTAACGGATGGTTCTCATTCACATTGAGTTCTGATACTGACTTGCACGACGCGCTCGGGTGGCTCAACCACTCCTACGAATCCGCGAAAGGACGAGATTCGAGATGAGACCCAGGGCGATCGACTTGCTTCTACGCCATGTGGAACTGTCCGCGGCGACGTGACATCCCCGAAACGCCATTCTCTTATCTTCGCTAACTTTTCATCCGCGTGCGGTATTCTGGATAGGACACAGGACTACTTCATGGACCCCAATTCCATCGTCATCGTCAGCCTGCATTCCCCCAGGGAAAAAGTCTGGGGCATCCTGCTCGAAATCAATCCCAGCGGGGTCACCCTGCGCGGCGTCGATTTGAACTCTTTCGACCACTTCGTCAGCCAGATCAACCAACTGGATGCCGAGCGCGTCGGCCTGCCCACCATCTTCTTTCCCATGACCCGCGTCGAGCGCATCTCCCTCGACGAGCCTTCCGGTTCCATCCCCTCCATGGCCGAAATTTTCCAGCGCAAAATCGGCCGCTCGCTCATGGATTACCTCGCGCAGTTTGCCTGAACTGCGCTATTCTTTTCAGAAATGAAAGCGCGGATCTGGACGGTACCCAATCAAATTACATTCCTTCGTCTCGGTTTCCTGCCGTTTTTCCTGATCCTCATCTTGTATGAAAAGTATCAGTGGGCGTTGCTGGTGTTGTTCGTCAGCGCCGCCACCGACGGCCTGGATGGCCTGCTGGCCCGCAGCCTGGACCAGAAATCTGCCCTCGGCGCGTATCTCGACCCCATCGCCGACAAGCTCTTGCTCAGCTCTTCCTTCATCGTGCTGGCGATGGAAAAGAAAATCGGCTGGTGGCTCACGATTCTGGTCATAAGCCGCGACGTCTTGATGCTCGTCGTCGCCGCCGTGATCCTGATCATCCAGGGCTACCGGCCTTTTCCGCCCACCCTGCTCGGCAAAGCCACCACGTTCTTTGAGATCGCCCTAGTCTTCTTGACTGTCTACGGCGCCGCCTATCCTAACGAGAGCGTAAACTTCCTGCTCCATTACATCGTCTACACCGTCTGCACCTTCGTCATCGTCTCCGGCTTCCATTATTGCTTCGTCGTCGCCCGCCGCCTCCACCACTCGCCCTGAGCCTCAGCGTCGTCTAAGAAAGAAAAAGCCGGCATGTCGCCGGCTTTGCCCCACATCCTCTCCACATTTTGCTCAGCTTGGAAGCGGATCTCGATAATGGAGCACCATGAACACGACGCTTGCGAGGATCACCGCCGCCGCCAGCCAACCCAACGCGTAAGCTCGCGTTGTTTCCGGACCATTTAGCGGACGGCGATCGGCAAACACTTTGCCCAGTATGAATCCGGCAGCCAGTCCACCGGCGTGCGCCCAATTGTCCGTTCGCATGCCTGTGAACAACAGGCCCATCGCAAAAATCGTGACCACCCAGGAAATCAATCGCGAGCGTAACTCCCGCATATATGCGCCGCCTCGCCGCGTGGTAATGGCAATCATCAGCCCGACCAATCCCAATATTGCGCCGCTCGCGCCGAGGGAAAAATGTCCGGCCAGGCTGCTGACCACGAAACTCGCGGCGCCCATCGTCACATAAAGGAAAAGATACCGCGCGGAGCCGTAAACTTCCTCCACGATGGGACCGAGGTCCAGAAACACCATCATGTTGAATCCGATGTGAATCAACCCGCCATGCAGGAACATTGCGGTAATCAGCCGATACCACTCATGCCCCTGATAAATGCTCGGCCCAAAGCACGCACCCAGGCGATACAGGGTCTCTCCGTTCATGCCCCACAGGATGCTGAGTCCCCCGAACTGGCCTGCTTGGATCGTGCCCATCAGTTCGGCCGCAAAAAAAACAATATTCGAGATCAGAATCGCCACCGTCACCGGCGCGTGCCCGCCGAAAAATTCGGCCAGCCCCTTGCTCCATGCCGCCAGCCCAAACCTCAGATTCGTTCCGCACTCGTGGCATCGCGTCGCATGAATGCCCACCAGCGCGCCGCACGCCGGACACAATTGCGGCCGCTTCTCGCCACCGCCAAACATCCCGCCGAACATCTCTTTCCAGCGGTCCACCCGGTATTGCCAACGATACGGAAGGGCCAACACTCCTCCTTGCATGCACTTTTGCGCGTTCCTATAATACCGGAATCTCGCTCCGCGTTCCGGGGCGCGGGGAAAAGGGACCGCCATGGACAAATTTGAAGAGATTGGCAAGCGGCTGGATGAAGAGTTGACCCGCCTTCGCAAGTATCTCGAAGAGGAAGTCGCTCCAGCGACCGAAAAGCGCACCGCGCAGGTCCTTCGCGAAGCTTCCGAGAAACTTTCCGAGGCCGCCCGAAAACTGGAAGGCCGGGCTGCCGCCAGGGCTACCCAAGATTCCCCAGAAACCAAGTCGTGAATCCGGGCCGCCTCCGCTCCTTAGCCCTGCTCTACATCTCGGCCCAGCTTTTGCTGGGCTGCGCCGCCAAGCGTCCCACTGCCGGTCGCCAGCCCGCGCCCACTCCGCCCGCCGCCGCTCCAGAGGGAACCGTTGACAGCGCCAAGCGTGACACTTCGGTCCCGCCCACTTCCTCGCCAGCACCAGCGCACCCGAAACACGCGAAAACGCCACCGGCCCCCGCGCCTGTCGGCTACACAGAAGAAGGCAACGCCTCCTGGTACGGCAACCCTTTCCATGGCCGTCGCGCTTCAAACGGCGAGGTATACGACATGTATAAACTCACCGCCGCGCATCGCACGCTGCCCTTTGAAACAATGGTCCGCGTTACGAATCTCAACAACGGCAAGTCCACCACCGTACGCATCACCGACCGCGGCCCGTTCGTGGACAACCGCATCATCGACCTCTCCCAGGCCGCCGCCCGCGAAATCGAATCCATCGGCCCCGGCATCGTTCCGGTGCGCATCGAAGTCCTCGGCAATGTGGATGTCACGGCCGGCTACTTTACCGTGCAGGTCGGTGCGTTCCACGATCGCGGCAACGCCGAACGCCTGCGCGACCGCCTGGGCGCCAGCTACTCCCCTATCTTCATTCAGCAGTATGATTCCTCCGATGGCGCGTTTTACCGCGTGCGCGTCGGCAGGATTTCCGGGGAGCAGGCGGCGCAGGATTTCGGCGAAAAGCTCCGCAACACCGAAGGATTTACGCCGATGGTGATTCGTCTCGATGAAAAAGTCCCCTCAGGAGCGAAGTAGATGGATCCGAACTGTTTGTTCTGCAAAATTGGCGCGAAACAGATTCCAGCAAAGCTCGTCTATGAGGATGACGACGTCTTCGCCTTTGAAGACATCAACCCGCAGGCGCCGACGCACATTCTCATTTGCCCAAGGAAACATTTCGCCGCGTTGCACGATGCCGAGCCCGGCGACCAGGCGCTACTCGGCAAGTTACAGTTGCTTGCCGCCAAGCTGGCCACCGAGTTCCGTCTGCTGCCCGGTTACCGCACCGTGATTAACAACGGTAGCGGCGCCGGCCAGTCTGTTTTCCATCTGCACCTGCACCTCCTCGGCGGCCGCAATTTCCGCTGGCCCCCCGGCTAGCATGTAGCGGCCGCCTTCTGCTTGCCCGCCGCAGGAGGGAGGCGGGCGCATTTTGCCGGTCCCGGATGCTTCTGCGGGACGGGCGCCGTTGGTTTTTCCTTCTTCCGCGCCGCACAATAATCTTGCAATCTCTCAAGGAGCAAGCATGATCCGTCAGCAAGCCGTCCGAAATCTGATTTTCTCTGGCATCGCCGCATTCGTTGCGCTCTCCGCAGGCCCCGCAAATAATGCGCAACAATCTCAAACCGCGGCGTCCACCCCCGGCGAACTCACCGTCGATCGCATGTTCCGGAGTCCTTCGCTCACGGGCCATCTGAATCCGGGCCTGGCGTGGGCGCCCGATGGCAAACGCCTCAGCTACGTCCAAACCACCGGCGCTGGGAAAGACGCCCGTCGCGAACTCTGGGTCGTTGATTCTGTTACTGGCCAACGCTCCGTGCTCGTTCCCGCCGATAAATGGGACGCAGCCCTCACCAATCCCGGGGCCGCCAACACCCAGGCCACCGGCCTCGGCCGCCACGCGCCCCCGCTCTACCAGTGGGCTCCCTCCGGCGAAGCGATTCTCTTCGAGGGCGCGAATTCGCTCGCCTGGTACGATCTGAAATCCCAGTCTAGCCGCATCCTCGTCTCCGGCACGCAAGAACTTGCCGACCCCAAAATCTCTCCCGACGGCAAATACGTCAGCTTCATTCGCGGTCACAATCTTTGGGCAGTTAGCACCGCCGATGGCAAGGAGCACGCCCTGACGCAAGGCGGCTCTGAAGATATTCGCAAAGGTGAACTCGACTGGGTGTACCCCGAAGAACTCGACATCACCACCGCCTACTGGTGGTCGTCTGATTCCTCTTCCGTCGCCTATCTGGAAATGGACGAGCGAAAAGTTTCGCAATTCTCGCTCCTCGATTTTGCTTCCTACACCGGCGAAGCGGAACTTCAACGGTATCCAGTTCCCAGCGGCGCGAATCCCATCGTGCACGCCTACGTGGTTTCCGCCGAGGGAGGAACGCCTCGCCTGATGGATACAGGTTCTGAAACGGACATCTACCTTCCCCGCGTGAATTGGCTGCCGGATTCAAAGCACCTCGCCATCCAACGGCTCAACCGCGAGCAAAATAATCTCGACCTGCTGCTGGCGGATGCGTCGAACGGGAAAACGACAACCATCCTCACCGAGAAAGATCCCTATTGGATCAATGTGAGCGACGACCTGCGCTTTCTGAAAGACTTGAAACGCTTTCTGTGGTCCAGCGAGCACACCGGCTACCGCCATCTTTTTCTATACGACCTTAGCGGAAAACAGCTCGCGCAGTTGACTAAGGGCGATTGGGAAGTGGCGCAAGTGGATGCCGTGGACGAGGCGAAAGGCATTGTCTACTTCACCGCAACGGAAAAATCTCCCATCGAACGCCATCTCTACCGCGTCTCCCTCGACGGCTCCGGTTTCTCTCGCATCACAAAAGACGCCGGCACCCACGGCATTCGCTTCGCCCCGACCGCGGCTTCCTATGTGGACACGTATTCGAACGCCATGACTCCGCCGCGCCGCGACACCTACGCCGCGGACGGCTCAAAATTGGCGACTCTCGAAGAAGACAAAGTGCCCGAACTCGCCGAGTACCATCTTTCGCCCGTCGAATTCTTCACCATCAAATCGCACGACGGCGCAACGCTCAAATGCTCGATGATCAAGCCACCCCATTTCGATCCCTCGAAAAAATATCCGGTGATTACTTTCACTTATGGCGGGCCCCACGCCCAGGTGGTTTTGAATGCCTGGTCCCGGTCCAGCATTTTTCTCTGGCATCAGATGATGGCGCAGAAGGGCTACATCATTTTCTCGCTCGATAATCGCGGCTCGGCCGGGCGCGGCCACCTCTTCGAAGAGCCCGTCCACTTGCAACTCGGCGCTCAGGAGCTCTCCGATCAGCGCGATGGAGCGGCCTGGCTGCGCGAACAAAATTATGTGGATGCCAGCCGCCTCGGCATCTGGGGCTGGAGCTACGGCGGCCACATGACCCTGCACGCGATGTTTGAAGCGCCGGATATCTACAAGGCGGGCTTTGCCGGTGGGCCGGTCACCGACTGGCACTTCTACGACACGATTTACACCGAACGTTACCTCGGCCTGCTTCCCAAGAACGAACAAAACTATAAAGATTCTTCGCCGATCAAGAATGCAGCCAATCTTAAGGGGAAGCTGCTCATCGCTCACGGCACGGGCGACGACAACGTCCACTACTCCAACACACTGTCTCTGATTGACGTCCTGATTCGCGACGGCAAGTACGTCGAGGTAATGGCCTTTCCCGGCCGAGGCCACGGCGTCAGCGACCCGCCAGCCCAGCGTGTCCTCTGGGAGCGCGTAACCAAATTCTTCACCGACAATTTGTAGCGGCCACCTTCAGGTGGCCCTTCTTGCCGTTGCAGGTCCCGTCCGCCACTGGGGACAGGTCGCGCTTACTTAGCGTCCAAATCCACGTCCTTAACCGGCAAATCCCAGTGGGCGTCCAGAATCTCAAACCGCCGCTGTTCTTCCTTCTTATACGTCTCCTGGTCCGGATACATCTGCTTGAGCAAGGCCGTGGAGTCGAAATTGTCGTGCGCCACCGCGGCGTTCTTATACACAATCGTCACCCGATAATCCCAGCGCCCATCTTCCGTCGTGTGGTACACGGGCATCACCGCAGAGACCCGCAGCATACGGCCAAGCTCTACATTCTTCTTCAATACCGGATAATGATTCTTCCGGAACAGCGCGATGAACTCGTCCGCGTGCCCCCATTTCGCCTTGTAGTAGTACTCCACCACGAACGGCTTTTCCGTCGCCGGCATGCTCTGTGCCTGAACTCGGCCCCGCAATCCAATCGCAGCAATGGAGCCAGCAACAATCAATCCGAATAACAACACCGTGCGGACGCGAAACATTTCATTCATAAGTCCTCCAGTCTTAATCCGCGAATTGTAGCGTGTTTCTGCGAAAAAGAAACTCTGCCCGGCGGGAAAGAAGGATTTCAGTAGGCAGCGCGCACCAGACGATCCCGGATCGCGGCCCAGTCCGAAACGTCGGGGGGTAGCTCCACGGCGATCCAGTCGAAACCTTGCCCGTCGAACTTGTGCAGCGCGCTGTAAAGCTCCGCCGCGTACTCTTCCGGTTTTTCCGGCATACGCTGCTTGCCCGCCGCCATCGCGTTATAGGCCAGCCAGAGATACGCGCCTCTGCCCTCCCGCGGCAGATGCCCGCGGCTTACCAGCACGATCCGCGTCTTCGGGCTGTAATGCTTGCGATGCTGGCCGGGAGAGCGATGCGCCTCCTCGTCGTTCGCGGCCACAGGCGCTGCGTTGCTCACGTGAGCCATTCCCGGCCGCAAAACCTCCAGCCCTTCCCGGGTAACCGCAATTACCGTGGACTCCAGTCCCACCTCGCACGGGCCGCCATCCAGCAAGAATGGCGTCTCCGCGCCGAACGCCTCGCGCACATGCTCGGCCGTCGTGGGAGAAAGCTGCGTGAAGCGATTCGCGCTCGGCGCAGCGATCGGCACGCTCGCGGCGCGAAGAAGTTCCAGCGCAACCGGATGCCGCGGCATGCGCAAGCCGACAGTTGGCAAACCTGCGGTTACTTCGTCGGGAATCACGCTTTTCTTGGGAACCACGATCGTCAGCGGGCCGGGCCAGTATTGCCGCGCCAATCTCTCCGCCTCCGGCAGCCACTCCGCCGCCAGCTCTTTTGCCTGCTCGATGCTGGCCAGATGCACAATCAGCGGGCTCGTCGCCGGGCGCCCCTTCAGGGCGTAAATCTTGCGAACAGCGCTCGCGTCCAACGCGTTGGCCCCGAGCCCATAGACCGTTTCGGTCGGAAACACCACCAGCCCGCCCTCACGAACGATGCGGGCTGCCTGCTCAATTTCGTTTTTGTTCGCCATGGGCTTCTCTAAATTGTCGCAGATTCCGCCCCCAAAGATGGGCCATCACCCCAGGTTTTCCCATCCACCCGCGTCTTAACCGAGTGGACAAACCCTTTCCTCCCAACCCTCCTGATTATTGGCCAGAAGGCGCAAGCTACTAGATAGAACCGCTGGGGGAATCGGTGCGGAGTACCGCCAGGATTGCCTATCGCGGCGAAGGGGGATGGCATGGTGAATCCACGTGTGGGATGGCTGCTGGCGGCGCTGCTGTTTTCACCGGCGTTGCTTTCGGCACAGCTCAGCTCCGCGCAAAGAAAAGACAGAGCCATCGCAGCGGATGTCGAAATGGGGGCAGAAGAACTGGTGACGCTGGAGAAAGAAGCGGCTCACGCGATGGCCTTGAACAATTCCAGCTTCTTTCAGCGCATCTACAGCGACGATTACGTCGGCACCGCCTCAACCGGAGAAGTTCTGGACCGGAGTGCGCTGGTCGCCTCGATCCAGACTTCCAATACCAGGTACTCCAGCTTTATCGCCACGGACATTCACATTCGTGTCTATGGCCCCACCGCAGTAGTCACCTGCACATGGAGCACTCGCGGCGTGCAGAACGGCCACAGTTTCTCCCGGCAATATCGCGTGATTCACGTTTATCTCAGTAATCGCGCGGGTGGCTGGAAAGTCGTGGCCGGCCAGGAAACGCTCATGCCGGGCTAGATCGTATCCGATCGGAGTCGGCCATGTGCAGGCACGTCGTCTCTCCACATGGTAGTTCGTCACAGCCGGGCTCGTGCCCGATTGCTAGTGTGGAAGTGAGAGAGGATTGCAGCCGTGAACTTGCCTCCGGCTCTGTGGGAAGTGCTACTTTCCGACACGCGGGCTTTTCGGTGCCAATCGCTGCGGGGCCAGTCTGGTCTTCGTTTGGTATAAGTTCCGCTTTTTCGAACGGAGGGTCGTGCGCGACTGAAACTTCTGCTCACCTCTGGTCAGGAATTTATTCGGTGGCGCTGGGTGCTGTGAAGATCTTGTGGCGGATAGCATAGTGAATGAGCTCGGCGAGAGAATGCAGGCCAAGCTTGAGCATGATTTTCGCCCGGTGCGTCTCGACCGTTCTGGTGGTAATTCCCAACTTGACTGCAATCTCCTTATTCGCTTTTCCTTCCGCCAGAAGTCGAATTATTTCAACCTCGCGGGGGGTTGGCCGGGCTTGCGAATGCTTCGTTGGGTCCGATTCATTCCCGGTCGTGAGGAATCCCCTCACTACGATGTCAGATACTCTGGGGGTCAGAAACATTTTACCAGCGGAAACGTGTTTCACCGCTTTTACAAGGTGTGTTGCAAGATCGGATTTTAAGACGTAGCCACGGGCTCCCGCATCGAGGACCCGGCGCACCATCTGGTCGGACTCGTGCATGGTGAGGACAACCACTTCGGTAGTTGGGACTGCCTCTCGAATCCGGCGCGTCGCCTGAAGCCCGTCTAAATCGGGCATGCTGATATCAAGGATGGCTACGTCCGGTTTCAGCCTGCTGGCTTTTTCTACTGCTTCCCGCCCGTTCATGGCCTCGCCGACGACGGTCCAGCCGCGTCGAGCGCGAAGGAGTCCTCGAATGCCGCGCCGGACGAGCTCGTGGTCGTCCGCCACCAGGATACGAAGTGGTTTCGTTCCTCTAGTCATCTGCGGGTATCATCACGCGCACCGTGGTGCCGCTGCTGCTGGATTCAATATCAAGCTGGCCGCCTATCAGCGCCACTCGCTCGTGCATGCTCGGGATGCCAACCCCAAGTCCAAACGGCATTTTCCCATTCCGGCTCCGCAGGCTTCCGGAAAATCCACCGCCTTTGTCGCTTATCTCCAGTGTGAACTTTCCGGGGTCACGCTCAATTCGTATCTTGGCTTTGGGACTTCCCGAATGCCGCTGGATGTTCGTAAGACTTTCTTGGACGACCCGGAAAAGAGCCAACTCGACATCTGGCTCCATCCGTCCGAGACGCGGCGATATCTCCAGTTCGACTTCGATTCCGGTTCGCTTGGCGAAGCCTTCCGCGTAATGACGAAACGCATCCTCCAGCCCGGCTTCGTCCAACATCGGTGGGTGCAATAAATAGGAAAGCGTGCGTACTTCGCGGATGCACTGATCCGCCAACGCAAGACACTCGGAAGCGAGCTTGCGTAACTTCCTGCTGGACGAAGGAATGGAAGCAGAGAGATGGCTCAAGGTAGTTGCCAGAGCGACGAGGTCTTGGCCGGTGGAGTCGTGCAAGTCCCTGGCAATTCTCCGTCGCTCCTCGTCCTGCAAACGCAAGAGCTGACCTGAAAGGCGTCGCAGTTCGTCTTCCGCCCGCTTGCGCTCGGTGATGTCTTCCCCCGAACTAAGAGTCCCGATTACCTGTCCGCGGTCATCCCGCAAGAGTGTATTGTGCCACCCGATCATCCGTTCCTCGCCAGACTTCGTGAGGATCGGGTTCTCCACGTACGATAGATCACCGCCAATGAGGTTGTGGAATGACGTGCGGAGAGCATCTCTTATTCTTGCTGGAAGACAGAAATCGAACCAGTCGCACCCCATTAATTCGTGTTCTTCCCAGCCCAAGGTGGAGCATCCTTTGCGGTTGATCAGGGTGATTCGCCCTTCCAGGTCCAGAGCGAGCAGGCTCACGTCGGCAATATCCAGGTATCGTTGCGCCCGATCCCGCTCCTGCCGGATCACCGCATCCGCCCGCTTCAGATCTTCGATATCAGTGTTCGTCCCATACCATCTGACGATTCGCCCGTCAGCATCGCGCAGCGGCATGCCCCGCGCCAAAAACCACCGATACTGTCCGTCGGCTTGCCGATGACGTTCCTCTTGCTCGTAAGGCGTCCCCTCTGTCACTGACTCGTGCCAGGCTCTTAGCACACGCTCTCGATCGTCGGGATGAAGCATTCTCTGCCAGCCCTCGCCTTGTAGGTCTTCCAGCCCCAGTCCCATGTAGGAGCGCCAACGGGCGTTACCATAATCAAGTGTGCCGTCCGGCGGGCCGCTCCAGATCTCCTGCGGGATCGCATCGAGCAGCGTCCGCGCCTGGTTTTCGGCTCGCTTGCGGTCCTCAATATCGATGGATACTCCGTACCACTTAACGACGTTTCCTTGCTCGTCGCGCAAAGGCGCGGTGCGAACCAGGAACCAGCGATATTCTCCGTCAGCCCGCCGCAAGCGCATTTCATCGTCGGAGGGTTCTCCAGCGGCCATGTCCGCGAGCCACTTTTTCATGACTCCTGGAAGATCTTCGGGGTGAATTCCGCGCGTCGGGTCTTCAATTTGCTCCGCCAAAGAAAGCCCCGAATAGTCCAGGCAGCGCTGATTGACGAAATCAACGACGCCATCAGGCCGAATAGTCCAGGCCATCGTGGGAATTGTGTTGATGATAAGCCGAACGCGATCTTCGGCCCTTTTCAGATCTTCGATATCGCTGGTCGTTCCATACCATCTGACGACGTTTCTCTGCTCGTCTCGCAGCGGCACGGCGCGAATCAGGAACCAGCGATACTGCCCGTCGGCCCGGCGGAGACGCGCCTCTTTCTCAAAGGGTTTCCCGGCCGCCAAAGCCGCTCGCCATTCCTCCTTCAAACGATCGTCCGGATGGAACGCATTCATCCAGCCCCAGCCCAGACCGTGCTCCAAGGAAAGGCCTGTATATTCCCGAAAATTTCGGTTGAGGAAATCAGCCGAGCCATCAGGCAATTTGCGCCAGACTATTGTGGGGATTGTGTCAATGATGAGCCGCAGGCGCTCTTC
>JGI12635J15846_10000085_pt1 | contig 63554 bp, 52 predicted proteins | sample BlaSpr_A8_OM2_M2_FD_15846 | JGI IMG/M metagenome (IMG submission 15846)
CAAAGACCGATCCGATCAGCAAATTCAGCAGCACTTCCCAGCCCACAAATGCTCCCAAAGCGCCTGCCAGCTTCCAGTCTCCGGCGCCCAGGCTGCGCAACAAAACAAAGGGCAGCAGCACCAACAATCCCAATCCGCCGCCCAGCAGGGAAGTCTTCAATCCGTGCAATCCACCGGTCGCAGCATTGACCGCAACCCCGACCAGGAATCCCGGCACCGTCAGCCAGTTGGGAATACGACGGCTGCGCCAATCCGTAAAGCCAGCCGCCACAGCCAAGGCTACCGCCAGTCCCAAAACAATCGGATTCAAACGGGCTCCGCCGGGCTGGCGAAAAGCCTTATCCCACCCGCAGCTTGCGGATTTTGCTGAATGCGTTTCATTTTCGAAGCCCGGACTTGCGGGGAAAAGGATAGCTCCTCGGCTCTCAGCCGAATACAGGCCCCTGCTGATGCGGATTTTCACATGGCCGGGTGGCGAAGTCAATCGAATCCGCGGTTACCACGGTGAGCGTCCCAGCCCATAAACAAAGGCTCGGAAGGTGTCCGAGCCCGGTGCAAAACCAACCTTGGTCTGAATCAATTCGGGTTTAGCGGTTAAACGCTCCCGCCCCATTGTGTTCGGCCACGATGCGCCGGGCATTGTCGGCCAGCGCCTTGGCTTGCGGCAGAAGATCCAGCGCCTTGACCACTTCCGGATCGGATTCCGCCCGCACCTTCAGCCCCTCATCCTGACCGAAAGCGTCGACAAAAACCTCGGCCTTGATGTTGGATTTGATCCAGTCGCTGTTGTCGACCAGATCAGCTTCGGTGTAAGGAATCTGCGCTTCATCCAGCGACTTGCGGAACTCCAGCATCATCGCATCATCCACTTCGAAGGTTTTCGTCGGATGATGATTCACTACGTAGCGCTTGGCATAGTTAAAGAACGCGTAATGCTGCAGCAGCGTGTCCTCAAAGTGATTGCCCTTGACCGGAGGAATGACGACATCCGGCGTGATGCCGCCGCCACCATACACCGTGCGGCCGCTGTCGGTCAGCTTCACTTCCCGGCTGGCATTGCTGCCGGACTCGGCATCGCGGTTGTAATAATAATCGTAAAGGGAAATATTGCTGTAATCGCGCTGGATCAGCCGTCCGCTGGGCGTGTAGTAGTGAGCCGTGGTCAGCGCCAAGCCAGTGTTTTCCGAGAGCGGATACACGGTCTGAACCAGTCCCTTGCCGAAGGTAACTTCGCCCGCGATCAACCCGCGATCATGGTCCTGAATGGCTCCAGAAACAATTTCCGCCGCCGACGCGGTTAACCTGTTAACCAGCACCACGAGCGGATAATCTTTCCCTCCGTTTCCGTGCTGTGCCACGTAACGCTTCTCCGCGGAAGCTCGGCCGTGGTGGGAAACAATGACTTGACCTTTCTTGAGAAACTTGTCGGCCACGCCAACGCCTTCGCTAAGCAGTCCGCCAGGATTTCCCCGCAGATCGAGAATCAAACCCTTGAGATCGCCAAACTCATCCAGAGCCTTGGAAACCTCTTCTTCCGTGGTCTCATTGAAGCCGGTCACGTGAAGGTATCCGATGCCGGGCTTGATGAGGAAATGCACGTCCACGCTGTAGCGCGGAATTTCATCGCGCACCAGAGTGAACTCCATCGGCTTCTCCACGCCGTCGCGGGAGATGCTGATGTGCACGGTTGTTCCCTTTGGCCCTTTGAGCAGATCGGCAACGTCGCCGGTACTCATGTTCTCGGTGGACTTGCCATCGACGGCGATGATCACGTCGCCGGGATGAATGCCGGCTTTGTAGGCGGGTGTGCCCGTGAAGGGGAAGATGACGATCACCTTATTATTGCGCGGTCCAACCGTCATGCCGACGCCGTAGTACTTGCCGCGCTGGTCCTCGCGCATTAGCGCATAAGACTTCGGATCGAAGAAATTCGAGTGCGGATCGAGCGCGTGCAACATCCCCGGAATCGCCCCGTTATAGATCGCTTTGTCGGCATTCACCGGCTCCGCGTAATTGTCCTCAACCACGGCATAGACATCCGAAAACTGCTTCAGGCTGTCCTTGACATCGGAGTCGCTCGTGGGCGATGAAGGCTGCTGGCCGGTTCGCTGGGCGAACAGAATCCCCAGAAAGCCACAAGCAAGCAGGAAAAAAAACACGAGAAAGAGCGATCGGCGAGAACTACGTGCCATCTTGAATGTTTCCTTCGGTTAAGGGATGTTCCAGCTCCCCAGCTACCGCGCTGAATACACGCAGTATATCACTAGGGTTAGATGCGCGAGAGCATGGATAGTTACCAATGGTAACCGCTTCCAAAGCGGTATTTTGGGCGCGGTCACCCAAGGGTGCTATGTCCTTAGCAATGTCCGGTTTTCTAAGCACATATATGTCCGGTTTCATAGTTAACCAGCAGCAGTCGGGACTGTGGGAAAGTCGTAATCCCGCGCAGTTTGCGGGATTTCCAAGCGCGGTGGGAAAGTCGGGTTTATGACTTTTCCACCGCGCGGCTTTTCCACAGCCCGTCGCGCCGGCATTTTTTTCGCGCCCTGCGCCGCCCCTTCGGCCGTGTTGCGGTCCCAGCAAGTGCGGCGCCGCCGGTGGATGCGAATTACGGTTTCGCCAGTTATCACTCGAAAACGGTTGTCATCGGCAACGTGGTCGACTATACGCGGACGTTCGAGGTGAAAGAATTAAGCGTGCCAGTGGCCAAGGCCGACGAACTAAAAAAGTTCTACCGCATTATCGCGAGTGACGAACGCAACACCGTGGTGCTGAAGCCGTCTCCGTAGCGGCCAGGCTAATTCCCCGGCCGCCATACCAACCCCGTAGAAACGCGCACATGATCGGGCGCCAGATTGCCAGCCTGGCTTGTCAGGTAGTCGGCTTGAAGCCGCCACGCCAGGGNGCGCTTGATGGAGTAGTCCAACCCGCCACCAAGAGCCATGGCAAACCCAGTGTTTGCGACGTGCCCGGACTCAGTAATAGGTGAGATGCCGAGGGTCCCGGAATTGATTGAGTTCAACGATGACCTCAGATCCACGTGTTCTCCGCCCACAAGGAATTGGGCAAACGGCCTGATTTTTCCGGCCAGATAGGAAAATTGTGGGCCGAAAAGAAAATTATGGATCTTGGGGTTCGTCACCGTATCTACTATCGTCTCCATCTGCGTGCAGCTAGGGCCGCAGGTGTTGGTCTGCGTCCTGGTGGTCGAAACCGACGATCCGCTGTAGTAGCCGCTGAAGTCAGTCGCGAAGCTGAACCAGTGATTCATGTTGACCGCGACCGAGGCGTTCCACCCGCTCATGCCTAGTCGCGCGCTAGGGGCACCGGAGATAGTACTGGCGCCCACCACACTAGAAGACGCGCCTGGGATCAACTCGTAGTTTCCATACGAATACCCCGCAAAAATCTCAGCTTTCGGCGCGACTTGGGCAAAGACTGCCAAGTTGCACGCTACCACGAGAAGTACAACGCTCCGTAAGTAACGCATTCTTCGCTCCAATCCGTTTGAATTTTGCACCAGAGAGTAGCGTCCCGACTGTCGTCATTCCAATCAATACACCGTCGGCTTCAGGGCACGGATGCAATCTCGGCGAGCGCCGTTTGCCGCTTGGCCGGAACCTCGCTGCTTGCGGTTTGCGACGAGGCTTCATGATTGGTTGAATGCGGTTTGGAGCGGGAGCCCAGTCCGTCGTGATCTTCGTCCTCCCAAGGTCGATGCCGGCGAAATTGGCGGCTGGGAAGCGATGGGAAGGAAGTGATGGCCGCGCCCACGGCTGCTCCCAGACCTCCAAGCAGTAACGCGCCGACGAGCGCATCGGCGCCCTGGTTCGCCCCGTTGTCCTTTGAGGCGCCGATGATCGCCCCCACCCCCGCTCCTACACCGAATCCGATCAAGGCTCCGATCGCGCTGTGGTGTCCGTAGTCAGGTCCCCACCCCATTCCGGAGCCACCCATGGGAGGTCGCATCGCTGGACCGTAGGGTGGGCCAAAGCGGCGTTGGGAATACTGAGCAAGGGTTTTGTTTTCGTCGGCGACCCGACTACTGGATGTGCGATTGTTGGCTGGCGGGGAGACGTTTTCGGCTTCAATGTAAGGACTCCGCGCCACGGCGACCGAATCGGTCTCCGGCTGATTATCTGTGGGAGAGGAATTCATGGTCTGCGCCAGCACACTCGATGCCAGCAGGATCGATCCGATCAAGAGAGGGAGTCGTTGTGCATTTTTCATGAACGCATCCTAGCGGCGGTCCGAAGGATGCAGTTGCCTGTCTATGACAGTTTCCGGAGTGTCACACCGAATCGATGTTGGGATCGATGATCGGATCGTTGATAAACTTGACGAAACACGAAAGTTCGTCGGCCGATGATTGTGATAGTAGGGTGAAGGGAATCGCGCGACATCCTGCCGGCAATTTCGTGGCGGTGACGGAATCACACACCACCGCCGCCGTTTCTGCCAATCCTCGATGCCAGGTTGAGTTTCGAGCATCGCGGAAGATCAGACCGTCGGGATGGAAGCCCGCGGCATTTAATACGGCGCGCGCGACTTTCAGGAATTCTGGCCAGCGCGAAGCCACGGCCACCAGCGCCCCCGTCGGCGCCGGCAGCCACGATCCCAGTGAAGTCGGAACAGAGCGAACTTGAAGCGTGATTAACTCTGTTCCCTCGGGCAATACCTTCCGAATCGCTGGCGCGCGATTAGGCAACGCGATCGGAACTCCACCATCGAAGGTCGTCCGGCAGTCCACCAGCCCGCAACTTCTGATCGGGAAGCTCACAGCCTGATGTATCTCGGTAGCTAGAATGTGCCGCAATTCCTCGTCCGGTTCGACCAGCAGAAAATGATCCGGAGGCTGCAATTCGAGCCATCGGCGCAAGCGCGAACGCAACGCGGGCAGGGAGATGCCGGAAGCGCGTGCTTCACGAACGAGTGCCGCGATCATCTGGTCCAGAGCGACGGCGGAGGACAACTGTGCCTCCGGCTTTCGCGCCGCCACATACACGCCGCTTCCGCGCCGGAGTTCTACCCAACGATCTCGATGCAATTGGCGGTAACCGGCGCTGATCGTGTTGGGATGAAGTTTGAACCGCCGCGCCAGTTCGCGGGTACTGGGCAGGCGCTGGCCGGGCGCCAGGTCGTCGCTTAGGATGCCGAGCACGACCTGGGTGACCAGTTGTTCGCGGACGCTGACTTCGCTTTCACGCGCCAGCCAGAGCTGCATAGTGCACTCTCTTATAAACTGTGCCGGCTGCAAAAGGAAGCTTTAGCCAAACGGCTAGCCCCGGCATTGCCGCCTTCTCCACTCCGCATTATGATGAGTCCATGAGTTTTTCCGAGACGATCTTTCTGTTCTTTTTGGCCCTCATCATATTTGGGCCAAAGAAGTTGCCAGAGATCGCTCGCCAGGCGGGCAAGCTGCTCGCTGAACTTCGCCGCGCTTCCAATGAGTTCAAATCGCAGATTGAAACCGAGATCGCACATTTAGAAGTGCAAAAGGAAGCGCAAAAGAAGCAGGAGATTCTGCCGCCCAGCGCTTCTCCGCAAGGCACCGTGGCCAGTCTGAGTCTGAATCCCGCCGCGAGCGAAGCTATCCCTCATCAATCGAGCGCAACACTGGCCGCCCCCGCCGAAGCGACTCTCGCAGGCAGCGATTTGGCCACTTCGAACTTAGCCATGGCCAATGTGATCGCGGAGAATTCAGCCATTCCTCCAGCCGCTGCGTCCCCGGCCGTCCCCGAGGCGCAAACGGAAGTTGCTTCCAGCGCCGCTCAGGACTCGCATGTTTGATACCGAGACCGAGTCTTCCACCGATGACGTGAAGCGCGACACCATGCCCACCATGGGCTTTCTCGATCATCTCGAGGAATTGCGGAACCGTTTGGTGTATTCCATCGCTGCCGTTGCGGTTGGATTTTTCGCCTGTTGGTGGAAGGTGGAAAGCATCTACGAGATCATGCAGCGTCCTATTATGAAGGCCCTCAAGGACAATGGGATGTCGGAACGGCTTGTCTATCTGAATCCCACCGAACCTTTCAACTTGTATCTGAAAATCGCGGCGCTAGCCGGGCTTTTCCTGACCTCGCCCTTTGTGCTCTACCAGGTTTGGATGTTCATTTCACCGGGGCTATATCGCAACGAAAAGCGCTACGTTGTGCCCTTCATGGCTTCAACCATCGCTCTGTTCACTGCCGGCGGATACTTCGGCTACAAAGTTGTTTATCCGCAAGCGCTCGGTTTTCTGATTCATTTCGGAAGGCAGTTTCAGCCGATGATCACCATCGGAGAATATACGTCGCTATTCCTCAGCATTATTCTCGGCATGGGATTGATCTTCGAAATGCCCATCCTTATTTTTTTCCTGGCGTTGATGGGCATGATTACCGCTCGCTTCATGTGGAAGAATTTCCGCTACGCCATCCTGGTCATTTTCATCATTGCGGCGATCGTTACGCCGACTCCAGACGTTTTGAATATGTGCATTTTTGCCGCGCCCATGATCGCGCTGTACGCCATCAGCATTGGCATTGCCTGGGCGATACATCCCAAGCAGCGCCGCGCCCGCAAAGAAAAACAGGCGGCATAATTCTTCTTGGCGTCGGCGGCATTACTCGTTGAGGACCATTCATTGATTAGCAAAACAATGATCTACAAAAGATTTGCGATTTCGATTCTGTTGCTTTCGATCGCCGCATCGCTGGCCTGCGAGCATGCCAAAGATGCAAGCTCTGTAAAGGCGCAGACAAAGCCTCCCGCAGCCGCCGAAACGTCCGCCCCCACGCTGTCGCTCCCTCCCGACAACGGACCGCCGCCTACGATTGATTCGGCACGCGCCATGCAGTACGTGAAGGAGATAGTAGCTCTTGGCCCGCGCCCCATCGGCGGCGCAAATCACAAAAAGGTCGAAGAATTTATCGTTTCTCGTCTCAAGGGTGTCGCAGTGGAAGACGATGTCTTTACCGCGGATACCTCCGAGGGCAAGTTTCCAGTGCGCAACATCATCGCGAAATTTCCTGGCACCGGCGACGGCATCATCGTCATCGCCAGTCACTACGACACAAATTATCCGCTGCGAAACACCTCGTACATCGGCGCCAACGACGGTGGTTCATCCAGCGCGCTGCTGCTTGAAATTGCGAATCAACTGCGCGGCAAGAAACGCGACGGCTACAGCATTTGGCTGGTATGGGACGATGCCGAGGAGGCGATGAAGACCTGGTCGGACGCCGATAGTTTATACGGCATCCGCCACCTCGCGCAGAAATGGCAGGATGACGGCACGTTAAAGAAGATGAAGGCCTTCCTGTTAGCGGATATGATCGGCGACGCGGACCTGAATATCGATCACGATCAAAATTCAACCCCCTGGCTGGAAAATGTCGTGTATCAGGCAGCTACTCGCCTCGGTTATCAATCGCATTTCTTCGCGCGAGACAATCAGGTCGAGGACGACCATATTCCGTTTATGCGAAAAGGCGTGCCCTGCGCCGATCTCATCGATTTCGACTACGGATATAACAATGTCTTCTGGCACACGGCGCAGGATACCGAGGACAAGCTCAGCCCCAAGAGCCTGGAAATTGTTGGCAGCACCATCCTTGAGACGGTCAACATCCTGGACAAAATGGACCCGCTGCCGCCGAAATAAAATCACGGCTACCTGCGGAAACATTCTCCGCAACTCCGCGCTGGTTCTGCACACTGGTTCTGCATACTTAGCGAAAGCTCCTTTGCTCTTTTTCCTGAATTCATTTCTAATTCACCGGATATGGGAAATCTGAAGGCCCTTTCTTTGTGCTTGATCCTGACCGCTGTTTGTCTTGCTGCAAATCCGGCTGAGAATGACGACTCGGCTCGCATCATAGAATCGGCCCTGCAACCATCCCCGATCGAGAGCAACCTGCGCCATCTTACCGATGAAATTGGCGGCCGGGTACCGGGCACGCCGGCCATGCAATGGGCCATCGAGTGGGGCCTGCAAATGTTAGCGGCCGCGGGCGCCGATAGCGTTCACGCCGAGACGTTCACCATTCCTCATTCCTGGACCGAGGGCGAGACCGAGATGTCCGTTAGCGCGATGGGAACTGCGCTCGATTCAAACCTCAAGCAGATCCCCAAAGTTGGCTTCCGTGTGCGGTGTGTTTCCATCGCCTGGGCGCCTGCGCTGGCTCCAGTAAAGCATGTTCCGGTCGTTGATGTAGGCAGCGGCAGCGCCGACGACTTCAAGAAGGCCGGCGATATTTCCGGCAAAATCCTCTTGGTCCATTCGACTGTGCTGAAGACCTGGGACGACCTTTTCGCCGAATACACGAACGCGCCGCCCGTGATCACCGCAGCGGTGAACGGCAAGGCGAGGGCGGTAGCTTTTATCGCTACGCGCGAGCACGACATTCTCTACCGGCACACGAATTCTTTCGCCGGCGAAATCGACCGCACACCTCAAGTGCTGGTAGCGCGCGAAGACGGAGAGCGTATCGGACGCCTGCTCGCCTCCGGGCATCCAGTATGGGCCGATCTGAGCATCCCCAACCAACTCGGCGGCCCAATCAAGACTGCGAATGTGATTGGCGAAATCAAAGGCAGCGAAAAGCCGGACGAGTTCGTTATTCTCGGCGCGCATCTCGATTCCTGGGAACTCGGCACCGGCGCGCTCGATAACGGTTGCAACGCGGCGCTGGTGATCGATGCGCTGCGGGCAATTAAAGCTACCGGGCTCACGCCTCGCCGCTCCATCCGCTTCATATTGTTTTCCGGCGAAGAAGAAGGCCTGCTCGGTTCACGCGCCTACTCGCGCGAGCACCGGCCGGAACTCGACAAAGCAGCCGGCGTCATCATCTACGATTCCGGCACCGGCAAGACCACGGGATTCGCCACCGGCGGCCGCAAAGATGTTCTCGATACCGCCAAACACATCATCGCGCCCCTAAAACAATTTGGCCTGACCGATCTGAAGACCGACATGGAATGGGGTACCGACCATTTCGATTTCATGCTGGAGGGCGTCCCGACATTCGTTGCGGATCAAGAGGAAGCAAACTACCTGGAGAACTACCACGCGGTCTCCGATACTTACGACAAGGTAGACTTCGCGCAGCTCAAGAAAGATGTAGCCGAAGCCGCGGAATTTGCTTTTGCCCTGGCGAATCTTCCCGAAAAGATCGGGCCGCGCTTCACCCGGGCGCAGATCGAGCAGTCTATGCACGAAACCGGCTCCGATCAGGCGTTCAAGGCTGACGGCACCTGGGACGCGTGGGAGCGCGGAGATATCGGCAGGCAAAAGTAATCGACTTTGCGATTCCAATTGAAAATTGGCGATCGACCATCGGCAATCAGACTTGCTCTATTTCTGGATAATTTTCAATCTCTTCGCGCTGGGCATGCTGGTGTTGGACCTTCGTGTCTTCCGCCGGCGTGGCCCCATGCGTTCCCGCGAAGCGCTCGGTCGAAGCGCAATGTGGCTCGGATTGGCGGCCGCATTTGCCGGGCTGATATTCTTCTGGCAAGGTCGCCAGGTCGCCATCGAGTTCGTCACCGGCTACGTTCTCGAACTCTCCCTCAGCGTCGATAATCTTTTCATCTTCCTCCTGATCTTCCGCTCCTTCGCCGTGCCCGAAGAACATCAGCACCGCGTATTGTTCTGGGGAATTCTCGGCGCGCTGGTGATGCGTGGTTGCTTCATCCTCGCGGGAGTCGGCCTCATCGAGCGCTTTCACTGGATTTTTTACCTCCTCGGGGCGCTGCTCGTGTATAGCGGCATCCGGCTTGGATTCGCAGGCGAACGCCAGGTTGATCCCTCAAAGAATCCAGCCGTAAAGGCCTTGCGTCGCTTGATGCCGGTGACGGACAGCTACCAGGGAAGCAGGTTTTTTGTTCGTGGCTGGAAAGGGAACGCCGGCCTCTATGCCACGCCGCTACTGGTGGTCCTGGCGGTAATCGAAACCACGGACCTGCTGTTCGCGGTCGATTCTATTCCAGCGGTCCTGGCCATCACGCTCAATGCCTTCATCGTCTACGCTTCAAATGTGTTCGCCATCATGGGACTGCGGTCGATGTACTTCGCGGTTTCTGGATTGATGAAAGCTTTTCGCTTCCTTCACACCGGGCTGTCGCTGATTCTGGTTCTGGTGGGCCTGAAGATGATGACGGCTACCTATTTCAAGATACCTACCCTGGTGATGCTCGCGGCCGTGGCGGGAGTTCTGGCAGCTTCGATTGCGGCATCAGTGCTAGTCGCGAAGAGTGCATCTGGATAGCAAAACCGGAGACGTAAACTCCAACACCGTCCGCGCCTAAATCGCCGCGCCCATAGGCTATTATAAAAGTCCATGGCCCAAGTCACCATTCATGTCCCGCCGCGCCCCTACCAGGCCCGGATCGAGAACGGCTCACTGGCGCGGGCGGGAGCCTTGCTGGCAGAATTGTTGCCGCAATCGAGCAAATTGTTTGTGGTCACATCCGCACCCATTCGCCGCCGTTGGGGCGCAAAGCTCCTTAGTTCGCTTACCTCCGCCGGCTTCAAACCTCAAGTGCTGCAGATTCCCGACGGCGAACCCGCCAAAAAACTGGCCACGATTGAAACCATGGCCGAAAGACTGGTGCGGCTCGGCGCCGACCGCAGAGCCGTTCTCATTGCATTAGGTGGAGGCGTTGTCGGCGATGTCACCGGGCTGCTGGCTTCCCTCTACATGCGGGGCGTGGATTTGGTTCAGATTCCGACTACAGTTCTGGCCCAGGTGGATGCATCGGTTGGCGGCAAGACTGCCGTAAACCTTGGGGCAGGGAAGAATCTGCTAGGGACTTATCATCATCCGCGCGTTGTTCTTATTGACCCTGAGGTACTTCACACGCTTTCCGAACGCGCCTACCGTGCCGGCCTGTATGAAGCGCTCAAGTGCGGCATCATTGGAGACCTCGATCTTTTCCTGCGCTTCGAGCAGAAACGTGCCCAGATCCTCAAACGCGATCCAGTCGAGGTCGAGGGCCTCATTGCGCAGAGCGTAAAGCTGAAAGCGGAAATCGTTTCCGCCGACGAACAAGAGGGCGGATTGCGGCGCGTTCTGAACCTGGGACATACCATCGGCCACGCGTTGGAGGCGGAAACCGGCTACCGCAACCTGCTGCACGGCGAAGCCGTTGCCTGGGGCTTGATCGCCGCCACAAATATTGCTCTCAGCGTCGGCCGCACGGATAGCGTTACCGCGGGACGCATCGCCGACGCCGTGCTCAGCCTCGGACGCTTGCCGGAGCTTAAGGTGAATGCCCGCAAGATTCTTGCCCGCCTGCAAGCCGACAAGAAAACGCAAAATGGCGCAGTCCATTTTGTTTTGCCGCGGGAGATTGGAAAAGTCGAAATCGCCTCTGACGTCCCGGACAAAGCGATCCTCAACGCCGTCGAAGAATTGTGCCGCCTGTCGCACGGTGGCCGGCTCACTAAGAAGTAAGAGATAAGAAATGACGGTTTGGAAGATAGATGAAGAAATGAGTCGTACAGTTGAGGTTCCAGGGCCGGCGGTGGTCGGCGCCGCGCCTGCCGGCGCCAGTGACCCTCATTCTGCGGCGCGTGCCGTTCGCGAGATGTTCACATCGATTGCCCCGCGCTATGACCTGCTGAATCATGTGTTGTCGTGCAACGTCGATCGGCTTTGGTGGCGGCGCAGCGCTCGCACTTTCGCGCATATCTTCACTCAGCCCGATTGCCGCATTCTTGACTTGTGCTGCGGCACCGGCGACATGACTTTTGCTTTGCGCAAGCAGGCAGTCAAATTGGAAGGGAAGTCCAGTCCGCAAATTCTAGGCGCCGATTTCTCTCATGCCATGTTGCAGCGTGCGCAGTCGAAGTCTCTCGACAAGAACATAGAGAGATCTCGGCGCGCCACTCCACAGTGGCTCGAAGCCGATGCGCTCAACCTCCCATTGCCCAGCGAGCATTTCAACTTGGTGACGTCAGCTTTCGGCTTTCGCAATCTGGCTGACTACGACGCTGGCCTATGTGAGATCGTGCGTGTGCTGAAGTCCGGGGGCGAGTGCGGCATTTTGGACTTCAGCGAACCGAAGGGGCTGATGGGCCATCTGTATCGCATTTATTTCAAGCTAGTGCTGCCCCGTTTGGGTACCATGCTTTCGGGTGTGCGGGGGCCATATGCATATCTGCCGGCTTCGGTCGAGCGCTTTCCCGAGCCGCAGGAAATGCTCGACCGCATGCGCCGCGCCGGTTTCCGCGAGGCGACTTGGACGCCTTACACTTTCGGGATTGCCGGCCTGTATCGCGGGAAGAAGTGAGAACACTCGCTGATCTTTGGTTATTGAGCGGGCGCACTCGGCGCCGTTACTGCCTTCTGGAAGCTGTCGGCGAAAGCTTCCTCAACGGTGTGGCGCACCACGGTTTCATATTCCGCGCCCAGAAAAGTACGCAGCCGGCCGGTGTTCATAATGTACTCGCCGGTCATGTAGGGAAGCGCCTCCGGCGGAATCGCCGAGATCCGCCGCTTCCACAAAAACTCGAGCACCATCTGCATCACCCATTTTCCGGGAACCCGAATCAGCTTTGCCTGCGCCAGTTCAATGCAGCGGCCAAACGTAAGCGGCTCTCCGCGCCCCGCGACGTTCAGGATAGTCAGCCGTTGCATTTCTGGATCACGAGGCAAAATGTGCGCAACGAGCCGAGCCATATCGTCGACGTGGATGAACTGGATCTTGTTGTCGAGATATTGCTGTCCTCGGGGAAGCATGCAAGGCAGCCGCTTGTTCTCATTGCGCATCTTCTCCGCGCGCGAGCCGTTGCCGTTAGCCGTTCCGCGAAACGCTCCCAACAAATAGTTGTCCACGCTCGCCCCGGCAAAAATGTGCGGACGCAAAATGTAGACGCTGCATCCGCGTAACGCCGAGGAGCGCTGCTGGACCACTTCGTCGCACTGCTTTTTATGAATCGCGTAAGGCAGGGTGTGCGCCGCCATGGGAGAGTCTTCGGTCGCCGGGGCCGGCAGGCTGGGGCCATATACAGAAACACTGCTGGGAAAAATAAATTTCTTGATGCCGGAATCGGTGGTGCGGTTCGCCTCCGTTACAGCTTCCATCACCCGAGCCGTGCCGGCCACATTAATCTGCCACATGCGCTCCGCGTCCAGCACGCCCGAGCGTACTGCATCGATCACGAATGCAAGGTGAACGACAGATACAGGTCGCATATCACGCAGCAGTTCGTAGAGCGTTCGCGTCGAGGCTTCTTCCCCCAAATCCAAACGTTCGAATTGCAGCGGCAAATCGGTTTGGGGTGCGTTCACGTCCACCCCAATCACCGAGAAGTCGCCCAGCAGCGGCAGCAACCTGGATCCCAGATTCCCCGCAATGCCAGTCACCACGACGACAGGTTTTTCGCTCGACATTAGTTCGGCTTGGACGGAGGAGCCGGTTGCGCAGATGGCTGCGACGTTGAGTTGGCAGCCGGAGGAGCGGCCTGCGGCTGCGCCGGTTGCTGCATTTGAGGTGGTATATGCGGAGGTAGCTGCCCCGGAGGACGCCCACCCGGCACTAAGGGCGTCGGACCGAAATACGCCTCATTGGTTTCCGCATGATAGGAGTTCTGGTACTTATCCATCATTTCCTTCATCCGCTGGCTCTTCAGGGTATTGAGAATTTCGTTGCTCACCTGATCCAGCGGAATGACCTGTCTGCTCACCACCTTGTAGATGTAATGTCCGCCGTTGTCGGCAATTACCGCGGAAACCTCACTCACCTTCAACTCAAATACAGCGTTGTGTGCCAGAGGCAACCCGGTCCGTCGGGTTTTCGGAAGATTAACCGTGGGATTTTCCACCTTCATGCCAGCAGTTTCGAAAGCCTCTTTTTGCAGCTTGGTGAAGTCCTCCCCGGCAGCAGCGCGTTCCCGCAGGCTGTCGGCCAACTTAGTCAGTTCCTGCTCGCCTTGTTCCCGGCTCGCTTTATCGGCCGTTTCCTTGGCCTTCATCTGCTCTTCTGTCAGTTTCTGATCGCCTTCGCTTTTCTTCTCCGCTTCGACTTGCTTGAACCGCGGAATGAAGAGCCGGTCTAAAGAAAATTGCTCATATGCTTCGGGATTTTTCTTGTAGTACGCTTCAATGTCCTCGGGCGAAACCTTGTCCGCCTCTTCCTGCACCGAGCGTTGCAGTTGCTGCGTCAGAATCTGCATCTTGAGAACTTTCAGCGTCTCCGTATATTGCGGAGTCTTATCCAGTCCCTTCGCCTTCGCTTCTTCTGACATAGCAATGAACTTGGGCAAGGCGGTTGCCAGTTGGTGTTTAAGCTGCGGAGTAACGTTTGGCGAAAGCGCGCTGGCGATCTTCTCGAACTCTTTCCGGGTGATCACCATCTTGCAGTCCGCCGGCTTCTTCGCAGCGGTCTTGCTGGGAGCGGCAGCCGTCTTCCCGGCGGTACCGGTTCGAGAACTCGCGCTCGTCGGCGTGGCCGGGCAGACGCCAATGATCGTGATCACGGCTGCGTTTTCCGGTATCTCCGCGGCACTAGGGACCGTCGCCGGCGCAGCTCCTTTTGGAGCCAGAGGCGGGCTCGGTGGTGCTTGTCCCCAAGCCATCGTCGCCGATAACACACACAACAGCCAACTCTTACGCATACAAAAAGAACCTCCAGGATTGGTAGTTCAGGAAGCGAGATTAAATTGAACTTAGCATCGTAGCACAGGAGATATCGATGACAGTAGCCGCGGGGCTACCTTGAAAACAGCGGTAGGAAAACAAACCCAGCCATACCCAAAAAGAGGACAAGCAGGGAAAAGCAGTAAGCCCAATAATTCCGATCCGGTCGACACGCAGCGCTGTACTCGCGCACCAGTTGTCTCGATAGTGGACGAAATGACTTGCCCGAGCGATTCCAGACCAGCCGCTTCACAGCGTTGCTGACTCCGTTTGCGAAGAAGATCGCAATCATAGCCACCACGAAAAAGGCCATGGATAACCTAATTCATGCCGCTCATTCCGCCCTCCGTTGTTCGTAAGCTTCTCAGAGGGCAGCAGATCTTCTATCTCCACAGCCGAACTACGACGTCAACGGACAAAGCCGGGAACGTGCGAAATATACGATGGTGGCGGAAGTCGGTGGCTAACTCCTCGGCACGCACAAAGTATGCCACGCTACTTTGCCGTCTCAAAATGAAGGTAGCCCACTGCCCGCCAGCGATTCCCTTGGCGCAATTCCACTGGAGCGGCGATAATCCAAATATGTCCGGGACGCCGGCCCTCTACTCGCCCAACGCCATGCGCGCCGAAAAACGAGCGGTGGCTGGAAGCTCGGTTGTTGCCGCCCTGCTCATTACCGGCGGAAAAATCGTAGTTGGGGTGAGCACTGGCAGCCTGGGCATTCTCTCTGAGGCCGCCCACTCCGCCCTCGACCTCATCGCGGCCACGCTCACTTATTTGTCCGTCGGAGTTTCTGACAAGCCTGCCGACGCCGACCACCAATACGGCCACGGCAAAGTTGAAAATTTCTCGGCGTTCGTCGAAACCGGCCTGCTCTTGCTGACCTGCGTCTGGGTTATCTATGAGGCTGTCGTGCGATTGTTTTTCCGCCATGTGGAAGTCGAGCCTTCCATCTGGGCCTTCACCGTCATGCTCATGTCAATGGCGGTGGACTACTGGCGTTCTCGCGCTCTGGGCCGCATCGCCACTAAATACGACAGCCAGGCTCTCGAAGCCGATGCACTGCATTTTTCCACCGATGTATGGTCCGCGGGCGTCGTGGTCCTCGGTCTCACCCTCATCGTGGTGGGGCGAATCTATCGGCTGGATTGGCTTCTCATGGCCGATCCCATCGCCGCTCTTTTTGTCGCTGGCGTTATCGTTTCTGTGAGCTGGCGGCTGGCTAGGCGTACCATCGACGCCCTGCTTGACGCTGCGCCCGCCGGAGTTCGCGCCCAGATCACCGATGCCGTTTCGCACGTGGATGGCGTGCTCGAAATCGGACGCGTCCGCATCCGCCGCGCCGGCAATCGATACTTCGCCGATCTTGCCGTCGGCCTGGCCCGTACCGTTACGTTCCAGCGCTCGGAACAGTTAGTCGAAGCTGTCACGGCCGCGGTGCGCGGCATCCTTCCCGACGCCGACGTTACCGTTCAACCGCTTCCTCGTGCCCAGCGTTCGGAAAATATCTTCGACCGCATTCGCGCCGTCGCTACCCGCCACAACCTCAATGTCCATGACATCAGCGTGCAGGACCTCAACGGGCAGCTTCATGTGGAGCAGCATGTCGAGCTTGACGAACGTATGACCCTCAAACACGCTCACGATCAAGTCACGGAACTCGAATCCGACATGCGCCACGATGTCCCCGAAATCACAACCATCCTTACTCACATCGAAAGCGAGCCCGCGACGATCGAGAAACCGGAAGAACTGGTGCGTGACGCGGATCTGGAACGTCAGCTCAAAACCGTAGCCAGGGAGTTTCCCGATATTCTCGACGTTCACGACTTCGTCATCACCCGCGTCCGCGGGCGGCTTTACGTTTCCTGCCACTGTACCTTTGCCGATAATCTCTCCCTGGCACGCGTCCACGAGGTCCAGACCGAACTCGAAATCCATTTCAAGCAAGCCGCACCCGAATTGTTCCGCGTATTGATTCATCCAGAACCCAGCACCGATAATCGAAGATAAAATTCAAGAAAATGGAGATCGCATGACGACCGCCCGTACCACCTGGGTTGAGAAACGGCGTTTCAACGGAATATCCGACAGCGGTCACACGATTGTCATGGATGGCGACAAGGTTTCCGGCAATAGTCCCATGGAACTCGTCCTCATCGCCCTTTGCGGATGTACCGGCTATGACGTCGTTTCTATTCTGCAGAAGAAGCGGGAACCATTCACCAGCCTGGAAGTTCGCGCCGAGGCGGATCGCGCCGCTGATCCGCCATCCGTCTATACCGAGATCAAACTGATCTACCGCGTCGGCGGCAAAGTGTCTCGCAAGGCAATGGAGGACGCGGTCGGGCTCTCGGAAGAAAAATATTGTTCGGTGTCAGCCATGCTCGCTAAGACCGCGAAAATTACTGCGGTGATCGAATACGCTGGCGCGTAGAGCCAAAGTGCTCGAAGGCTTCGATCCCGCCCCCTTGACCACCTGCTCTCGGCTGCCTGATCATTGAACTCATTCGCGAGGCTCGCCATTTCGCACCGAGGTCAGAATAGTTCGCTCCCGCATCCCCTTCGCGGATATTTTTTTATTGCCTCCGTCGCATTCCTCTGGGGAGTGTCCGCCGTTCTCGGCCGTGCCGTCTTCACCGGCAAACTGCCGTTGGGCGGTTCCACTCTGCGCCCCATCGACCCGCTAATCCTCTCGCAGAGCCGTACCACTTTTTCTCTATTGGTGTTGCTTCCTCTTCTGGTTGCTTCGCGTGGTTGGCAACGGATCAAGCTGCCCGCCCGCGATCTAGCCCACTGCTTTCTGCTGGGAACGCTCGGTGTTGCTGTTTCAAATTATTTCTACTACGTCGCTATTCAACGAACTAACGTCGCAACCGCCATCACCGTGCAATACACTGCTCCGGTCTGGGTATTGTTTTACGTCGTAGCCCGCGGCCAGCAAAAACTCACAGCACAAAAAGTTGTGGCCGTCGCCCTCGCCGTTACCGGAATCGCCCTGGTGATCGATCTGCTCGGAACCTCGCTTTTCGGAAACAGGTCCGAATCCGCGCTTCATCTCGATCCTTACGGCCTCTTCGCCGCATTACTGGCTTCGTTTTCCTTCGCATTTTATAACGTCGGCGGTCACCGGATTCTCGTTCGCCATGACCGCTGGCGTGTCCTCGTCTGGACGCTCAGCGCCGCCAGCCTCTTCTGGCTGGTCGTCAACCCCCCGCAGAAAATCGTCGCGGCCCACTACGCGCCCGCGCAATGGCTGTTTCTGTTCGTCTTTTCCATGATCTCTGTGCTGGGGGCGTTTTCGCTCTACTTCCTTGGCCTTCAGCATCTGGAACCGGCTCGCGCGATCATTGTCAGTTGCCTGGAGCCGGTGTTCTCCGTTCTTCTCGCAGCTCTGTTGTTAGGCGAAGTCCTGCGCCCAATACAAGCATTGGGAATTGCCTTTGTTCTGGCTGCCATCGTAATCGTGCAGCGCCCCGGCAGTAGAGGTACTGAGCAGCGTGTCGCTCTGGAGCCGATCGAGTAGCCAATCGAGCTGAGCTTGGGAATTACGGGGATGTTTTCTGTTCAGATACCTCATTCGCTCGAGGACGCTCCGCGATTCGGTACGCCTAGGAAATTGCAGCGGCCCGCCACGCGCTTCGCTTTTCTTGTAATGGTCATCACTCCTTGTTTCGCCCACCACATGGCATTCATGGTCGATGAGGAAAATAACGTTGGCAACGTCACGTCTGTTCACTTGTCGAAGATTTTTCGTTCAGAGATCAGGAAATGGCCAGACGGCAAGTCCGTGGTGCTCGTTTTGCACAAGGATTCCGTCGGCGAAACGGAAACCCCGGAACGGCTAATCAAGATGAGTGCCGGCGGACTGAAAGCATCGATCGCAGCTCACAAAGATTCCATCCGGATAGCGGACTCTGACGCGGACGTGCTCAAGAGGGTCCCATCCCCCCGGCGCTCTCGGGTTGGTGGATGTCCGCTCCGTCGACAACTCCATTAGCATAGTGCGCAGGGACGGCAAATTGCCCATGGAGTCAGGCTATTTGCCGCGTTCGCCTTAAATCGAACGACGCTCTCCCAGCGGGAGCAAGTGAAAATATCTTCGCGCCTTCTTCACATCCTTCGCGATTTGCTCGCGCAGTGCTTCGACAGACGGAAACTTGATCTCGTCGCGCAGCCGATCGAGAAAGCAGATCTCAACTTCGCTTTCCGGCGTCAGTTCAATGGGATGAAAATTTAACAGGTGCGTCTCAATGGCAAATGAATCTGCGCCGAACGTTGGACGATTACCTACATTCGTGACGGAATCAAAGCGCTCGGCGCCAACGCGAGTCCACGTGATGTAAACCCCATCTTTGGGTACAAGTTCTTCATAGCGAGCCAGATTGATGGTGGGCACCGTATACTTTGAGCCCAAACCGCGCCCGCGCCCGGGCGCTCCGAGAATGCAGAACGGGCGCGCCAGCAGATGCCGCGCCCGGCTCACTCGTCCTTCGTTTAGCAGTTTTCGAATATGACTGCTGGAAACGGGTTCGCCGCGCAGCTTCTGCTCCGGATAAACCTTCACTTCAAATCCCATCTCCTGTCCGAATTGCGCCAGCAGGTTCACATCGCCCGCGGCCTTGTGTCCAAAATGAAAGTTGTAGCCTTCATGCAGCTCGCGCGCGTGCAATTTCTTTTTTAGAATCCGTTCGGCAAACTGCCGCGGCGTCATCAGGGAAAGATCACGTCCAAAAGGCAGTATCAGCACCGCGTCTATGCCCGTCTTTTCAAGCAAATGTAACTTCTCCGGCGCCGGAGTAAGTAATTTCAGGCCCGAGTCCGGTCGTAGAATGCGCGCCGGGTGGGGCTCGAAGGTCACCGCGATGGCCTTGGCGCTGCTCTCCCGTGCTCGCCGGACAATTTCGACCAGCACATGCGCGTGCGCACGATGTACGCCATCAAAATTACCCACGCTCACCAGCGCCGGCCCAAAAACTGCCGGAACGTCATCGAGTTTGTGAAAGACTTGCAACTTCAGCACCCCTCAGTATGACGCCAGGTGTCGTACGTAAGCAGAGCTCGCGCGTCAGAATCGCCGCTCAGATTTCAAACTCCAACTTCATACCGTCATACGCCAGCCGCACATGCGGCGGCAGTCCCGCGTTGGTGGCCTCATGCGCCAGATCGTGGCAAATGTGAGTGAAGAACGCGCGCTTCGCTTTCACCCGTTCCACAATGCGCAAAGAATTCTCCACCGTCGAGTGCGTGGGATGCGGCTTATGCCGCAGCGCATCCAGGAAGAGAATGTCCAATCCTTCCAACTGACGAAACGATGCCTGCGGAATTTCACTATGGTCCGTAAGATAGGCTGCGCTTCCAAATCGATAGCCGTAAATCTCAGTGTCGCCGTGAATCAACCGTACCGGCTCAAAACGCGCACCAAATAAGTCCACCGGACCGTCAATGGGCCGCAACTCGAGCAGCGGCAGGCCACCGTATTTGTAGTCAGCGTCAAAGATGTAGCTGAACATTCGGCGCAGAAAAGCGGCCGCGTCAGGACGCGCATAGAGCGGCAACTTTGCCGGCTTGTGGCGATAACTCAACGGACGCAAATCGTCGATGCCCAGGATGTGGTCGGCATGAGTATGCGTGTAGAAAACTGCATCCACGCGCGCGATGCGCTCGCGAATCGCTTGCGTATAAAAATCCGGAGTAGTGTCGATGAGCACCACTTTACCCGCGAATTCCAGCATGATAGAAGGACGCGTTCGCCGATCGTGCGGGTCGCTCGACTGGCATACCGGGCAATCGCAGCCCAGAGTAGGAACGCCCATGGACGTGCCACTGCCGAGCACCGTGAGTGTTGCCTTCATGCCTTCACTTTCCAGCGCAATGGGTCGGAACCGTCATCCTGGCGCGGGTCACCGCCCAGTGGTTCCCGTGGCTGCGCCCGGCTGCGGCGGGCGCGACAGTGAATTGGTCACTTCCACGTAGGCCATGCGCACTTCATAAAGGCTGTTCTGTAAAAAGTTCTCTTCTGTAGGAGTCAGATTGCCCTTGGTTTTTTCCGCCAGCAGAGCAAGCGTATCGATGGTCTGACGCGCTCCAATGATATCCATGCGTGACTGCTCGCCCTGTTGGTGCATCAATCCCAATTGCAGCATCGCAGTCATGTATAACGATGCCATAAAGCGTTCGAACGTCATCTCGAATTCTTGGGCTGAATGTCCGCTAAGCTCCACCCGCGAGTCCAGCGCGTCAGAGGACTTTCGGTAAGCATCTGCCTGCTCCCGTTGCTCGGCCGCAGTCGGCGTGGGTGGCACTTCTGGTGCTTGCGTGGTATCGGCTACGCTAGCTACCGTCTCCGGGGTGCTGGCCACAGTTACGGCGCTTTTAGGTGCTTCTGGTGTTTCCTGAGCATCCTGTCGCAACTCCCCGTCTTCGGTAAATAAGCGACGGTCGGTTACTGTGAAAGCTGGTTCCTGTCTTTTCTCAGCCATAGCGATTTCCTTAATTGTTCTCGTTAATAATTCTGTGGGAGATTTCTTCAGGTGCGTGCGTGACCTCAATAATCTCCCCGTTGAGGCTTATGCGCAATTCTCAATGCTGTTGCAGAAGCGATTCCGGCTCCTGACCGAGTGCAGTAGGTTCTAGAGGAAACTGCGCCACGATGGCTTTCGCTCCGCCAATCGTGACTTCTCGCCCCGGAAGTCCCACCTCGCGCCGAATGTATCCCAGCGCAACCGTGTGTTGTCCGGATGGCGAATGGAGAACCGTGACGCTGGTGATTTCCCCTACTTCTTTTTCGCCAGAAACAATTTTCGCATCTGTCTTAATATCGGCAATGCCCTCGAACAGGAATCCGCTAAACTTTCTGTGCACATTGCCGCGAGAACGAATGCGCTCCACAATCTCCTGTCCCACATAGCAGCCCTTATTGAAGTTGAGCGCCCGCGTCTGCTCGGTTTCCTGCGGCAGGTCGCGCTCGCGGATGTCTACGCCATAGAGCGGAATGCCGGCGGCGATACGTTGCATTTCCAGAGCCTCACTCCCCACCGGAGTGGCTCCTGCCGAAACCAGAGCCTGCCAGGCTTTGTAGACATCCTTGGGAGCCAGCCAGATTTCGTAGTATTCATGCTGCGCATCCTCGCCCCGCACCACGGTGCAGTGCACGCAGCCGCAATCGCAGTTGCATTGTGCAACATGTGTCTGCAGTGGCTCCAACTCCGGAACGTCAATTCCCGCCGCCTTCAGGACGCCTCGCGACTCTGCTCCAGTCAAGCCCAGCGCGGTCCAGTTCTCGCTGACGTTAGTTACTTCCACGTCGTCCATGATGATGTAATGCTCGAATGCCGCCACGAGCTTCTCGACTTGGCTGCGATCTGTCTCCACCGTCAGCGTCTCGCCTTCGTTGTAGACCAACATATCGCCGAGGATGCGCCCCTGCGGATTGAGCAGAAATGCATATACGCCCCGTCCTGCGGCGAGATCGCGAATGTTATTCGTAACCATGCCGTTCATCCAACGCACGCGATCACCGCCGGTCAGCGAAATCCGGGCGCGGAAACCGAGATCAAAAATTCCACACCCCTTCCTCAGCGCATCAAATTCCACCTGCGGATCGGAAAAGCATGTCGCCGTCTCGGCTCCGCGGCACTCGCCCAAGCGCATAGGCCGCGCCTGATTCGCCGCTTGCTCGTGAAGAGCCTCTTGGAGTGGAGTACGGGCCATAGAAGATAGAATATTGATTATAGCGAACAGCTTGGAGATGCACTGCCGAGCGCCGGCTGCTAATTGTCGATCGATCCCATTCGGCAATCGGAAATGGGCATTTAAAAATGTTCCCCTCGCAGATGGCGGGTAGGGAATACGAGAGGCGGCCTACTCATTCGCGTTGGCTTGTGTTAAGTTTTCTGCCGTGGACTCGCAAAACTCCTCCCAGAAAAAGCGCATCGCCGTCATTCCCGGAGACGGGATTGGCCAGGAAGTAATTCCGCAAGCCCTCAAAGTCATCCGGGCATCGGCCGCCGATGTCGAGATGAGTGAATTCGACTGGGGCGCCGACCGCTATCTCCGCGACGGCATGACCGTCCCTCCCGAGGGTTTCGCCATGCTGGAGCGCGACTTCGACGCCGTCTTTGCCGGCGCCTTCGGCGATCCACGCGTTAAAACGAACATCCACGCTAAAGAAATTCTCCTGGGCATGCGCTTCAAGCTGGACCTCTACGCGAATGTGCGTCCAGTGCGACTGCTCGATGCCGCGCTGTGTCCACTGAAAGGCGTCGAGCCGAAGGATGTGGACTTTGTGGTGGTCCGCGAAAATACGGAAGGCGTCTACACTGACGCCGGCGGAGTCTTCAAACAGGGGACTCCGGATGAGATCGCAATTCAGGAAGACATCAACACCCGCAAGGGTGTCGAGCGCGTCATCCGCTACGCCTTCGAATACTGCGAACAGCACCCAAAGCTCGACGGCACGCCGCGCCGGGGCGTGCTCATGTGCGACAAGTCGAATGCCATGACCCATGCCGGCAGCCTGTGGCAGCGCGTGTTCAAGGAAGTGAGTGGCGAACATCCGCAGATCACGTCGCAGCACATGTACGTAGACGCGCTGTGCTTGCAGATGGTGCGCGATCCGCGTGCCTTCGATGTGATCGTGACTAATAATATGTTTGGCGATATTATCACCGACCTCGCCGCCGGACTGCAGGGCGGCCTGGGTATGGCGGCCAGCGGAAATATTCATCCCGGCAAGACGTCAATGTTCGAGCCGGTACACGGCTCAGCCCCGCCAATCGCGGGCAAGAATGTAGCGAATCCCTTCGGCGCGATCCTGACCGCGGCCATGATGCTGGATCATTTGGGATTTAGGCGCGAGGCAGAGAAGATCGAGGCGGCTGTGCTCGAAGCCGTAAAGCAGAAAAAAACTACGCCAGACGCCGGCGGTGGCTTGGGAACGAGAGAAGCAGGCGAGTGGGTCGCGAACTTGGTAATCAGCCGCTAATCCTCAGGCTTGTCATCCCGAGCGAAGTGAACCGATTCGCATTCGCGAATCGGCTCGCGCAGTCGAAGGACGCCTTGTACGGTTCGGTTTGCAAGGGCGCGTCAGGAAGCACTTCCTGTGCATTCGGGGCGCCTAGGCCCTTCTTCCCACCAGCAGCGCCAACTCCCACCACTTTCCATGACAATCCACATCCACGAACCCGATCTCGCGCAGCCATTGCACTTGCGTTTCCAAATCCAGCAGCTTATTCGACGGGTCTTCGGTCTCGGGAGTGTTGCCGACACGATATAAAAACTCCTCGTGAAGCTGCGGAGTGGGCGAGGCAACGTGCTCCAGATTGGAGAAGACGCCACCGGCACTGAGCAGACCGTAAATCTCCGCATAAAGCACTTGCCTGCGCTCGGGCACGAGATGATGAATCGCGAAGCTGGAGACGACCGCGTCGAACTTACCTAGCGCGGGCAGCGGATGGTCGAGATTATGGGTCACGATCGTGACCGAGGAATCGCCGGAGAAGCGCTTTCCCGCAGCCTCAAGCATCGCAGGCGAAACGTCGACGGCCACACCTTCCGGTTTGGCGCCGCCCTCGTCATTTTGCGCAGCCAATTCAAACTTAACCAGGGCAAGCAGGCGCCCGTCGCCCGCGCCGCGTGTTCGCCGGAATGAATTCGAGAAGTGTCGATTCGCCTTCAGTACGGTGCGGAGTGGAAGCGGCACGGCCCAGGTAGTCACTCACGTGGCCAATTGAAGTCCAAAGATTCACGGGAGCATTCGTTGTCATATTTGTCCTTACAGCAAGGTTTGCCCTTGAAGAAAGTATAGGGAAACAGGGTAGACTCGTTCCTAATGAATATCGTTAAACTGCGTGGTGGGTGGTTCGTGAGGTTGCTTCTGGTGGTCGTGTTGCTTGTCGGCGTGAACCGTACAGCTGGAGCGGTAGCGCAGTCTGTTCCGCCGCAACAACAGGATCAATCCCAAAAGCAACCGGACAAGCCTGCCGCGAACGGAGCCGAAGGGAACGCCAGCGCTGCGCCCGATGAGAAGCCGGAGGTGAAAATTACCCCGCGTGAAGCGCAGGAGCTGTTTCACTCCGTCGATGAGATTCTGGCATTCGATAGCAAACAGACCGGTCTGCCGATCCGGAAGCAGGTCAAGCGCCGCCTCACCAGCCGCGATGAAGTGGAAGCGTACTTGACCAAGCACATGAAAGACGAGGACGTGAAACGCCTGCAGCGATCGGAGCTGGTGCTGAAAAAGTTTGGCCTGCTGCCCCGCGACTTCGATCTGGAAAAGCTGCTGGTGGCTCTGCTGCGCGAGCAGGTCGCCGGCTATTACGATCCCAAAACGAAGACCGTGAATCTGCTCGACTGGGTTCCGATGGAAGAGCAGGAGCCGGTGATGGCGCATGAGTTGACCCACGCGCTGCAAGACCAGGCCATCGGCCTCGACAAATGGATGAAGCGGGGCGAGAAGGATCTGGGTGAAATCAAAAAAGATCCCACCCCCGAAGACATTGAGAACGATGAGATGGACGACACACGCGAGGCCGTGGTCGAGGGCCAGGCCGAAACCGTGATGCTGCAATACGAACTGGCGCCCGTCGGACGATCGATTCTCGATTCTCCGGACCTGGTCAGCTCGATGGAATCGCAGATGGAAAACGGCACCGACGACTCCAAGGTTTTCAAAGACGCCCCCATCTTTCTGCGGGAATCGCTAACTTTCCCCTACAGCTACGGTTTGAAGTTTGAAATCAAGTTGCTGGAAAACGGCGGCAAGGAAAAGGCCTTCGATGGAGTGCTGGCCAATCCGCCGCATACCACGCGGCAGATCATGCAACCGGAAACATATTTGGCGGGCGAGCAGATTCCGCCAATGCCTGTGGTGGAATTCCAGCGCGACTTCAAGGATTACATTAAGTTCGATATCGGCGCCATGGGCGAGTTCGACGTTGCCGTGCTGGTCGAACAATACGCGGGGAAGAAGTTAGCGGAGCGTCTGTATCCAGAGTGGCGCGGGGGATATTACTACGCCGCGCGTCCGAAGGGCGACGCCGCGGCGCCGTTGGGATTGTTCTATGTGTCGCGCTGGTCTGACGCGGAAAAGGCCGCGGAGTTCGGAGAGATTTATGCGCGCTCGCTGGCCAAGAGATATAAGAAGGCTGAGGAAATAGGAAACACTTCTTCCCGCCAAGCAGCGCCGGCGGAGCACCCCAAATATAAGATCGATCTTCTCCAAGGCCGGCATGCCTGGACTACCGAAGAAGGTGCGGTCGTGATCGAGCAGGGTGGAGACACGGTGTTAGTAACCGAAAGTCTGGACGCATCCACCACCGAGAAGCTGGAGAACGAAGTATTTAAGAAGTAGGTAGTAATTTTCCGACCGGCTCACTTCTTCTTCCCCGATTGTTCCTTGGGCTGATTCTCCTCCGTCGCACCTAGAAAATGCAGCACTTTGGCAGCGACCATAATCTGCTTTCCTGCGCGCTCAACTGTAAGCTTGCGCTCCTGTCCGGACGAACCTTCAAGCAGAGACCAGACTTGTCCCAGCGTGGAGCCGGGGACCGGGATGTCATCGACCGCAATCAGATGATCGCCAGCTTGAACGTCCGGCACGGAAGGTTTGCCTTCGAAATCGGCGACGCCAACGATCGTAAAGCGGGTATCATCCGGTCGAAGAATCAGCCCAATGACGTCGAAGTCAGGAAACTTGAATGTGCGGCCGATATCGAAATAGACCGCCGAGTGAGCATAGTCGAGGCCGATCCGGTAGTTCATCAGCGCATTCGCGCCCAGCAGTCCCGTGATAGAGCCGCCTGCTTCCTTTTCGAAAAACGCGCTAAAAGTTTTAGGAAACTCAGCCACGGCCACATCCGTCAAAAAAAGTGGCCCATACTGCACACGATCCACCCGCATTAGCTTCCACTTTGCTTCGTCGTCACCCGCCTCGCCTATGTTTGCCGGACCGACCGCGCCGGTCATGTGCGCCCAGTCCGGATGTCCGGATGCGAGCTTCTCGAATAATTCTTCCGAAAGAAAGCTGATGGATGATCCGACATCGAGTCCCAGGTTGTGGCTCTTCTTTTCGATTTTACTGGGAATCTGAACGAAGCCCGTGCTCGCATCGACGAGCATCTTGCTCTTCACGCCTTCGAAATTCAGGGTGCCGGGCAGGCCGATGCTGAACTCGCGATCCGGATAGTTGATGAGCACATCGTAGTTGCGCAGGATGGTCGATGGAATTTTGATCTCGGCGCTCATGCCGGGCGCGATTGGCCCGTCGCCGGCTGGAACTCTTGCCTCCTTCATCGCGGAGGCGTAAATCCTCATCCCGCCAACCCCAAGCTCGAGCGAAATTACAGGGGATGCCGGTTTGCCCGCGCAGACTTGGCCGTCGCAACGGATACTCAACCCCATGAAGCCGGCGAGGTTTTGGCTCATCCAGATTTCCGCATCGCCGGTGTCGACCCAACCGCGCACGCGCTTGGTCGAGCCATCGGGAAGCGGTACGTAGACGTCAATGATGATGCGGTTGTGGTCCAGGGTAATGGGCACAGTTACGAATTTGGGCTCGGGTTGCGGCTTGGCTGTCTCCTGAGCGAATGCTGAGGTCACTGCAAAAGCCAGCGCGATGAGTGTGAGCGGGAATCGCATAACCAGGATTGTAAAGGGTTAGAGGAGATCACGGAGGCTTTCACCGGGCTTGGTATAATCATGAGTTTGGCTTATGCGCGCGGAGAGACGTGCAAGCGCATCGTTTTTCGGAGGATTAGGTGGCAAAGGCGGAAATAGGCATTATCGGCGGCAGCGGGCTGTATTCGATGCCCGGGCTGACCCGTGTAAAAGAGGAACGCGTGAAGACGCCCTTTGGCGCTCCCTCGGACGCCTACATTTGCGGTGTGCTTGAGGGACGCAAGGTGGCGTTTCTGGCGCGCCACGGCCGCGAGCACCGCATTCTCCCCAGCGAATTGAATTTCCGCGCGAACATTCACGGCTTCAAGCAATTGGAAGTCGAGAGAATCGTTTCGGTCTCAGCCGTAGGCTCGTTGAAGGAAGAACATAAGCCACTGGATTTCGTGATTCCCGATCAGTTTTTCGATCGCACGCGCCACCGCGTCGATACTTTCTTTGGCGGAGGAGTGGTGGCGCACATCGCTTTTGCTGATCCGATTTGCAGCGAACTGGCTCGGGTGGTCGAGAGTGCATGCAAGAAGACTGGAGTGCATGGCAAATCCGGCGGGACTTACTTGTGCATGGAAGGACCCCAGTTCTCGACCCGGGCGGAATCGAATGTATATCGTGGGCTGGGAATGGACGTGATCGGCATGACCAATCTGCAAGAGGCCAAGCTGGCTCGCGAGGCGGAGATTTGCTATGTCACGGTAGCCATGGTGACGGATTACGATTGCTGGCATCCGCATCACGATTCGGTGACCGTCGATCGGATCATCGCGGTATTGGGAAAAAACGCGGCGAATGCCGCCAAAGTTGTGCGCCAAACGATAGCGCAGATGCCGCGGGAGCGCTCGTGCAACTGCGGGTCGGCATTGGCGCACGCCATTTTGACGGCTCGCGAGAAGATTCCAGTTGCGACACGGAAGAAGCTAAAACTGATTCTTGGGAAATATCTGAAATAGACACAGCAACTCTCGATTTAGCAAAGGAAAACAGGATTCGCGAATGAGTATTGTGGTTGTGGGTTCGGTTGCGTTTGATGACGTCACATCTCCTTCGGGGAGCGTGAAGGGGATTCTTGGCGGCGCGGCCACCTACTTTTCGCTGGCGGCCAGCTACTTTACCCAGGTTCGCATGGTCGCGGTAGTGGGCGAGGATTTTACGGCGCAGCATGAAAGCGTCCTGAAAAAGCGCAACGTGGATACGCGCGGCATTGAGCGCGCACCGGGAAAAACTTTCCGCTGGGGCGGTTCGTACGCCGATAACCTCAACGAGGCAAAAACGGATTTCACAGACCTGAACGTGTTTGAAAAATTCCATCCCCAGATTCCGAAAGAATACGAGGACACGGAGTTTCTTTTTCTGGCGAACATCCAGCCCACCTTGCAGGCCAACGTGCGCCGAACGATGAACCGTGTTCGGCTTACGGGATGCGACACCATGAACTACTGGATAAGCGGCGCGCGCAAGGAGTTGGCTGAGACATTGAAGTTGGTCAATGTATTGCTGGTCAACGATACCGAAACAAAAATGCTGGCGGAGGAGAAGAATCTGCCGCGCGCGGCGCAGAAAGTGCTGGCCATGGGTCCGCAGGCTCTGGTCATCAAGCATGGCGAATACGGCGCGACCATTTTCTTCCGTGAGGGCGCATTTGGACTTGGGCGTCATCCCTTCCGCGCGCCCACCCTGCCGCTCGATGAAGTGAAAGATCCCACGGGTGCGGGGGATTCGTTCGCCGGCGGCTTTATGGGCTACGTCGCGTCACAACCAAAATTGAATCGTGAAGTTCTGAAGCGCGCGCTCTTCTACGGCGGAGTGATGGGGTCGTTCGCCGTGGAAAGTTTTGGCACCGAGCGGTTGCAATCTTTGACGCGCGACGAAATCGATGCCCGCTTTCAGATCTTTCGCGAACTTACCCATCTCGAATGAAGGCTCAATCCTCGCCCGCAAAACCGCATCCCCAGATCGAGATCGTCCGGCTGATGTGGCTCGCGATCTTCATCTCGGTATTTTCCTTTCTTTTCTACTATCGCGACGGAAGGGTGCTGCTCTACGGCGATACCGTGGCTCACATCAACATCGCGCGCCGGGTTTTCGATTCAAGAACTCCCGGTCTTCTGCAATTAGGAACGGTGTGGCTGCCGCTGCCGCATTTGCTGATCTTGCCGTTCATCGTGTCGAAGCAGATGTGGCAAAGCGGCTCCGGCGGCTCAATTCCATCGATGGCGGCGTTTGTACTCGGCGTGCTCGGAATATTCCGGCTGGTACGCATAGCGCTTGGCCCTGATGGAGAAGGAGACTATACCGCTCGAATCGGCGCTTGGACCGCGGCATTGTTATATGTGGCGAATCCCAATTTGATTTACCTGCAAGCCACTGCGATGGGCGAGTCGCTGTATCTGGCTTGTTTCATCTGGGCCGTTGCCTGCTTCGCAGAGTTTGCGCGTGGAAACCAAAAGTCTCTTACGAAGTGCGGCCTGTGCCTGGTGGCGGCATCTTTGACGCGTTATGACGGATGGTTTCTGGCAATCCTGATCGTGATCTTCGTGATAATCCGCACTGTATTGACAACTCAGTCTAACGCCGAGCCTCGCGAGAATGGTGCTGGATCTCTCCAGCGTTCGCCGATCATGCTGACCAAGTTTATCTTGATCGCCTTTGCGGGCCCTGTTCTCTGGCTGGCATACAACGCGGCCGTCTATCGTAATCCCTTGGAGTTTGCGAACGGGCCGTACTCAGCCAAAGCAATCGAGCGCAACACCGCGACCGTGAATCCGGCGAAAGGGAATCTGTTGGCAGCCGGGTCGTATTTTTTGAAAGCAGCGGAACTGAATGTGAGCGAATCCACTTGGCCAGGACGATTGTGGCTGGGGTTGGCACTGCTGGGAAGTCTGGCGGGGGGATTTAACAAACGCGGACGTGCCGCGCTGCTTCTGTGGGCGCCGTTGCCTTTCTACGCACTGTCTGTCGCGTATGCGAGTGCAACCATTTTTATACCGTCGTGGTGGCCATTTTCCATCTATAACGTGCGCTACGGACTCGAGCTTCTGCCGGCATTTGCTGTCTTCGTGCCCCTGGGGATTTCTTTTCTAATTCAGTCCGCAACCAACCCGGTGCGCAACCAAGCCTCCTGGCGACAATGGTCGGCCCCTGCCACGCTACTTGGAATCTTGTTGCTTGGGGCATCGAGCTATGCTGCGATCTGGCGCGTCGAGCCAATCTGCTATCGGGAAGCGGATATCAATAGTAGAGGCCGGATAGCGCTCGATCGGCAACTCAGGGACTGGATCATGAAGCTGCCGCCGAATTCCACCCTGCTGATGTATCTGGGCCAGCACGTCGGAGCGCTGGAACAGGCCGGAATTCCGCTCCGCCGCACCATCAACGAAGGCAATCACCGCGTGTGGAAGCAACCAGTCGATCAGGAAGGCATGTGGGAGCGTGCGCTCGCAAATCCGGCAGCTTACGCCGATTACGTCGTGGGTTTCGAGGGTGATCCGGCGTGGAAAGCCGCGGAGGACCGGCATCTCACCGCACTGGTGGAGGTTCATACTAGCGGCCAGCCTCCTGCCGTCATCTTTCAAGCGCGGCCGTGGAGTTCTACGCAAAGCAGCACGCGGTAATCACGCCGGTTAACGCTACCGCCGCCAACGCTAGTTTCCTCCGGTGATAAAATCCGGCCATCGTCGGCCTTTTCCATACAACATGAATTGGCAACACATCGTCGACCTGTTACGCAACGAAATGGTGAGCGGTATCGTCGCTACTTCTCTGGCGCGACTGGTGCTGGCGGCGGTGTTGGGCGGCGTCATCGGCCTGGAGCGTGAACTCCGACACCGGCCGGCCGGCCTGCGCACCAATATGTTCATCTGCTTTGGCGCCGCGCTGTTCACAATTCTTTCGGATGTTCTGGCCGTCGAGCACCTCGGGGATCACACCCGAATTTCGGCGCAGATTATTCCCGGCATCGGTTTCATCGGCGCCGGATCGATTCTGCACACCCGCGGCCTGACCACAGGCCTGACTACGGCATCAACTTTGTTCGTGGTGGCGTCCGTCGGAATGGCAACAGGCGGCGGCCTTTATCTGACGGCAATTTTTGCTTCGGGCGTGGTCTTGGCTGCGCTGTTTTCTCTAGGCCATCTCGAACTCACGTTCAACTTGAAGACGCTGCTCAACAGCTACGAAGTGACGGGTTCGAGCGTCGAAGAGATCACCCAGGAAGTTAATCGCATTCTCGAGCATCGTCACCGCATGATGCAGAACGTTTTGAGTGGCAGCACCGGCCAGCACGTCCGCGTGCAATTTGATGTCGCCGGATGCAACCGCGAACAAAAAGAGCTGCTGCGCGAACTGCAAGCGTCGACAGTGCTCGGCAGCGCTACTTCGCTCGGCCCGGTGGAATTGGAGTGAGCCAGCCTGTAGTGATTCCCTTTGTGAAAGCCAGCGCATGCGGCAATGATTTTCTGCTGGTCGATTCCCTGATTCTCGAATCGATGGCCCTGAAAGACGAGCTGGCGCCCGCGGATATTCCCTCGCTTTCACGTCGCATGTGTGACCGGCATGAGGGCGTGGGCGCGGACGGGGTGGAGTGGATGTACCCGCACTCATCCGCCGATTTGGAGATTCGCCTGATCAACGCCGACGGCTCCGAGGCGGAAATCTCCGGCAATGGTACGAGGTGCGTTGCGGCCTACGTTTGCGCATCGCAGCTGAAAGATAGAATTGCAATCCACACCGGAGCCGGTCTGAAGACCTGCACCCTGACGCGCCGGAACGAATCCGAATTCGAGTTTGACGCTGAGATGGGCGAGGCCACCGTTGGCGCCGAGCTGGCCGTGAAACTTGCGGCCGGAGAAGTCCGCGGCATTCCCGTATCGATGGGCAATCCGCACTACGTCTCATTCGTGCCAGAGTTTTCCAGCAACTGGCGAGCGCTGGCGGCGGAGATGCAGCGCAGTTCGATCTTCAAGCGGGGCGTCAACGTTGAGATGGTTGTGGTGGATGGAGCACACGACGTGACCGTGCGTTTTTTTGAGCGCGGCGTGGGCGAGACCCAATCCTCAGGAACGGGATCGTGTGCATCGGCGGTCGCTGCGATTGCGACGGGCAAAGCGGAATCGCCGGTTCAGGTGCATACTCCGGGAGGGACGCAGACAGTACGCTGGGAAAAGAACAAGGTGTTCCTTCGCGGCCCGGTGCGCCTGGTATGCCGCGGAGAGTTTTTTCTTAGCTGACTTTTTGACCTCACGCGATAGACGGATAAAGATCTGATGACGAAAATGTATTCTTCCAAAACTTCGCTCGTGAAACCGCCAGCCCTCCTGCCCGGAGATACCATCGGCATTGTGGCGCCAGCCAGCAACGTCAAGCGCAGCGATCTGGAGGCTGGCGCCGGCGCTCTTGTGCGGGCCGGCTACCGGCCGTTTTATTTCGACTCCATCCTGGATCAGGATCTTTACTTCGCCGGCTCTGTGGATCGCCGGACACGCGAACTGGAATCTATGTTTACGCGTGAAGACGTGAAGGCAATTGTCTGTGCCCGCGGCGGCTACGGCGCGAACTATCTGCTGGAAGCCTTGGACCTGGAGAAGATCAAGGCGCATCCCAAGATTTTTATGGGCTATAGCGATCTGACCGCGCTGCTCACGTATTTTTGCGGCCCCGGAGGATTCGTCACCTTCCACGGACCAATGGTGGCGAAAGATTGGGCGCACGGCGATGGCATCGACCGTGATTCCTGGAATGCAGCACTCTCCGGCACTGCCGCGTGGGAACTCAACCTGGGCGCCGGTGCTCGAGCGACTGGATTGGTAGACGGCTCGGCTGAAGGAATTCTTTACGGAGGCTGCCTCTCGATCCTGGTCGCTTCTCTCGGCACGCCTTACGAAATCAAGACCGAAGGTGCGATTCTGTTTATCGAAGACGTTGCAGCAAAGCCTTTTCAGATCGACCGCATGTTGATGCAGATGAAACTCGCCGGAAAATTCAAAGGAGTGTGCGGTCTTGTTTTCGGCGAAATGCGGGATTGCCTGCAAACCCTGAACCAAGGTTACTCGCTGGAAGAAGTCGTATTGCGTATCGTAGGGAAGTTGGGGGTTCCAGTTGCCTACGGCGTGCGATCAGGGCATGTGACGGCAGGGAATATCACCCTGCCCATCGGAGTGCGAGCCGGGTTAACGGTGCGCGATAGGAAGGTAAGCCTGAAGATTCTGGAAGCGGCAGTTGCGGAACCGGTCGCCGCGAAAAGCTAACTGCGAATAAAAATATAACGAAAAATGAGCGATACAAAACACATTCATCTGATCGGCATCTGCGGCACTGCGATGGCGTCGCTGGCAGGAATGTTGAAGCAGCGTGGATTTCAGGTTACTGGTTCAGACGCTGCGGCATACCCGCCCATGTCCGATTTTCTGGCCGACCTCGGAATTCCAGTGGCTCAGCCGTTCGACGCGCGCAATCTGGAAACCGTCCCCGATCTGGTGGTTGTCGGCAATGCGGTTTCGCGGGGCAACGTTGAACTCGAGCATATCCTCGATCGGCGCATTCCGTTCTGCTCACTGCCGCAATTGCTGCATGATGAATTCTTGCGCGGCAAGGAAGTGCTGGTGGTTGCGGGAACGCACGGGAAAACAACCACCACCTCGATGCTCGCCTGGATCTTCCATACCGCAGGGATGCAGCCATCGTTTCTGATTGGTGGCATCGCCGAGAATTTCGGCTCCAGCTTCCACCTGGGACAGGGCAAACATTTCATTCTGGAAGGCGATGAGTACGACACCGCGTTCTTCGACAAGGGCCCGAAATTTTTGCATTATTTTCCGGACGCGGTCGTTCTCACATCGGTGGAGTTCGATCATGCCGATATCTACAAAGATCTCGACGCAGTTGAAACCGCGTTCAAACGCCTGGTGAATCTGATCCCGCGCCGGGGGCGGATCATTGCTTTTGATGGAGCGGCCGGTGACGCGGCCGAAAGCCCCAGCCTGGAGCGTTGCCTCAGCAAGTCGTTGAGCCCAGTGGAGCGTTATGGATCCAGCCCGCGGGCGAATTGGAAAATCGCGCATCTGAAATTCGATGCGGCCAAAACTTCGTGGACGGTTCTCCACGCTGATCGTCTCTGGGCGGATCTTGAATTTCCTCTTGCCGGCGAATACAACGTTTGGAACGCTACCGCAGCAGCGGCGATGGCTGCGGCCTACGGCATTTCGAAAGAAGAAATTGCAACGGCTCTGAAAACCTTCAAGAGCGTCAAGCGTCGCTTGGAAGTAAAAGCGCAAGTGAACGGCATAACCATCATCGATGATTTTGCCCACCATCCCACCGCGATTGCGGGAACCTTGAAGGCATTGCGCGCCCGTTACCCAGGCGCGCGTCTGTGGGCGATTTTAGAGCCGCGCTCGAACACGCTGCGCCGCCGCGTGCTGCAGGCCGATCTGGAGCGCAGTCTGGCGGTTGCCGACGAAGTCATTATCGCCGGTGTCTTCCGTTCGGAACTGATACCGGAGAACGAACGCTTGGAGTTGCCGGCGCTGGCCGCCGACATTCAGAAACGCGGCGGACGCGCCCGTCTGATCGGCGACGCGAACGAAATCGTCGCGACGATTGCCCCCGAGATGCGCAGCGGCGATGTGGTGGCGATCCTCTCCAACGGCGGTTTCGGCGGAATCTACGAAACATTGCCGGCGCGCTTGAAGTTGCTGGCCGGGGAAGCCGTCCCCGGTAATTCGGCAAACGCGGCAGGAAAAGTATGAGACATTTCACCCCGGCGTCAGGCGTCTCGCGCCGGATCACTCAAATCGCGCTGTTCTTAACGATAGCTCTGGCACCTTCTTACGCGGTCACGAACTACGCCATCTCTCTCGCGAACCCCGAGCAGCATCTGGTGGAGGTACGAATCCAGATGCCCGCAGGATCAGCACAGCGCCAATTGCAGCTTCCGGTATGGAATGCCTTGTATCAAATTCGTGACTTTTCGCAATACATAAATTGGGTGCGCGCGAAAGACCTCGCCGGCCGCCCGCTCCCTGTCCGCGAACTGGATAAAAGCCGGTGGCAAATGTCCGGAGCGGAAGGTGGCGCGACCGTCGAATATCAAATTTATGTCGACTCCTTCGGTCCATTCGGCGCGCAACTGAACCCCCACCATGCTTTCTTCAATCTGGCGCAAATTCTGATGTATCCGGTCGACGCGCGAAAAGACCCGATGGTCGTGCGTTTCAACCAGATTCCCGGCGGATGGCGCATTGCCACCCCGCTCGCTTCTTCCTCTGACGGCAGCTTTACCGCCGAAAATTATGATCACCTTGTCGACTCGCCCTTCGAGATTGGAACATTTCAGGAATCCAATTTCGACGATGGCGGAGGACACTATCGCGTCGTAGTTGACGCCGAGCCCAGCGATTACGACATGGAGAAGATCGATACTATGCTGCGCAAGATTGTGGCCGCAGCCACCAGTTGGATGGCGGATCGCCCATTCGATAGCTACATGTTTCTCTACCATTTTCCCCGCGGGCCAGCGGGCGGAGGCATGGAGCACTCCTTCTCAACCGCGATCGATGTAAATGCCAATTCGCTCTCACGCTCTCAGGAAGTACTGGCATCCGTGACGGCGCATGAGTTTTTTCATCTGTGGAACGTAAAGCGCATTCGCCCTCAACCCCTCGAGCCGGTGGATTACACCAAAGAAAACTACACCCGGGCTCTCTGGTTCAGCGAAGGCTGCACCAGCACCGCGGCGGATATCATCCAGCTACGCGGCGGCCTGCTGGATGAGCGCCAGTTCGAGCGGGAGGTAGCCTCCGGCATTGCAGAGCTTGAGCGGCGTCCGGCGCACTTGACCCAATCGGCTGAAGAATCCAGCCTCGACGCGTGGCTGGAAGGCAACGCGTATTACCGGCGCCCGGAGCGCGGCATTTCCTATTACAACAAAGGCGAGTTGCTCGGAATCGTGTTGGATCTGGCCGTGCGCGAAGACAGCCATGGACAGGCATCGTTGCGCGAAGTCTTCCAATGGATGAATCAACATTATGCGAAGCAAGGACGATTTTTCGCCGACTCCGAGGGCGTGCGCGAAGCTGCGGAGGCGGTAACCCATGCGGACTTGAGCTCGTTCTTCTCGAAGTATGTCTCGGGCACGGAAGAGATTCCGTGGAACGATTTCTTTCGCAGCGTGGGATTGTATCTGGTGGAAGCGAAGAATACGGTGGGGGATGCGGGCTTTGCGGCCTCGCGAAATTTCGATGGTCCAATGATCGTCGAAGCGGTCACGGCGAACAGCGATGCCGAGCGAACCGGCCTGCAAACAGGCGACACGATTCTGGAAATCAACGGCAGGAGCGTTGGACAGGAAGCTTCCGAGGAGATTGCCGCCCTCGCCTCAGGCGACACCGTCACACTCAAAGTGCGCAGCCGTCGAGGTGGCGAGCGCGAATTGAAATGGAAAGTGGGCGCTCGCGACGAAGTCACGTACGAACTCAAAGATATGGATAACATCAGCGCGGAACAGCGCGCACGCCGGGCGGCATGGCTGGCGGGCGAGGCTCAGCCTTCGCGATCGACATCCGTGCACTAGCGGCACGTTTACACCTGAGGCTCATCGGCTTATGATCCGCACCATCGCGATGCTGGTCTTCTGGGGACTCGCCGCGCCCGTGGCCGCGCTGATTGGATTCCCCTGGACGTTCATCACCGGCGACATCCGCCTGCTGTATCGCATGTTCATGATTGGAGCGTGGTACGGTGTGTGGCTTACCGGGGTTCGCGTAAAAACCATCGGCCTCGACAAACTGGACCCGGAGCGCACTTATATCTTCATGTCGAATCACGTTTCCAATCTGGANCCTCCGATAACGATTCCGCTGATTCCGAAGCGAACTTCTGTAATGGTGAAAAAAGAATTATTCGGCTACCCGATTCTGGGCCGGGCAATGCGAATGGGATCGCTGGTGCCGGTTGATCGCGGCAACCGTGACGCCGGCATTGAATCCGTGCAAGCCGCTAAGCAGGTAGTCCAGCAAGGCCTCAATATGACCATCTACATAGAAGGGAAGCGTTCCTTCGACGGCAAGTTGCTCCCCTTCAAAAAAGGGCCATTCTATCTCGCGATGGAATGCGGCGTCCCCGTAGTTCCGGTAACCATCACGGGCACTCGCGATGTGATGCCGAAGGGAAGGTTCGCCATTAAGCCGGGCGTGGTAACGGTGAATTTTCATCCGCCGATTGAGCCTCAAGATTTCGCCAGCCGCGAATACCTGATGGAAAAAGTGCGGGCCGTAATAGACAGCGGGCTACTCGAGGAGTGCAGGCAAGCTGCATCAGCCGCGAAGCTCGCATCACAATAAAGTTCCCCTATTCCTTTTCCTTCCGCGCCTTCCCCCGCAGCGCCCGCGCCATCTCCGGCAACTTCGAAAGTAACGCAGAATACTTCAGCCACAATTTGTGATCGACCGCGGGAGCGCCGCTGACCAAGGCTCCTGCTGGAATGTCATGAGCCACGCCGCTCTGCGGCGTAACTATCGCATCGTCGCCAACTTTACAATGTCCCACTACTCCCACCTGGCCCGTCAGGATAACGCGACTGCCAATCTCGGTGGATCCGGCGAGCCCTACCTGAGAGCAGAGCAATGCGTCTTCACCCACCTGCGATCCGTGCCCAACCTGCACCAGGTTATCAATCTTGACTCCGCGCCGGATGAGAGTTTCTCCCACGCTGGCGCGATCGATGCACGAGTTGGCCTGAACCTCCACATCATCTTCGATCACAACTGGAGCGGGCTGTGGGATCTTGTGCCAGCGTGCGTCGCCGGTCTTGGCAAAACCAAAGCCATCCGAGCCGATCACGACTCCATTCTGGAGCAAAACGTTATTGCCGATGCGGCAATTCTCCCGGACCACCGCGTTCGCATGTGCGAAGAAATTCTGGCCGATTCTCACTCCGCGATAAATCACCACATGCGCCAGCAGCACCGCGTTGTCGCCAATCTCCACATTCTCATCGACCACCACATGAGGACCGAGATGCGCATCGCGTCCAATCTTCGCCGAAGCGTGCACCACCGCCGTCGGATGCATGCCCGGCGCATAACGAAGCGGTTGATGGAAAAGATCGAGTGCGCGACCGAAGGCCAGATAAGGATCTTTGCAGCGAAGCACGGCCGTCGGAATGGAAGGGAAGTCCTCCGCCACAATCACCGCGGAAGCCTTGGTGGAACGAGCCGCCGCCGCATATTTGCGATTGGAGACGAAGGTTAATTGCCCCGGCCCAGCCTGCTCGATTCCACTAAGGCCCGTGATTTCGGTTTCAGGAGAGCCGTTTTCCAGGCGCCCGTCAAGGGCGGATGCGATCTCAGCAAGTTTCATGGTGGATGGGGTATGCCGCGAGTAAATCGTACACCAGAAGTGCGCGGATGCTGGAGCTCCGAGGAGGCCCTCGATCGTAGAGCCGGTACCAGTGGAGGCAGCAAGAGCAATATGAGCGAATCCAACGCAATCTAGCGACCGTTTATTGCACTACCAGCGCGAACCCTGTGCTGGAGATAGTGGAGCCGCTGGTGGCGCTGACCATCACGTTGTAACTTCCAGCAGGAGTGCTAACAGCAGGAGGTGGCGGGGTAGGAGTCGCGTGGGAGCTCCCGCCTCCGCATCCCGGGACTAGACAAATCAGCAAGAACATCGAAGCCAGAAACATTCCCCGTGCCCCCTGCGGCTTCGGCGAGCCAATCACGACCAGCGAAAAGAGCAAACCCATTCCGATCATCCATCGAGCGAAGTAAATTCCCCGCATCTGCGGCAACACCTTCGCAGTCGTAGCCGTAGTAGTCACGGTAATCGTGCAATTGGATGTCGTGGCTGCGCCGTTGCCTTTGATCGAGGCAGGACTGAACACACAAGCCGCCCCCGCAGGAAGTCCCGAGCAGGCGAGAGCAATAGTCCCGGTGAATCCCGTCGAGTAAGCAACCGCAACGGATGTCGTACCCGACGCTCCCGGCGCGCTGATGGCTACCTGCGATTGACTCGACGGCACCGCCGCAAAAAATCCCGGCTGAATCGTGAAATTGAATGATTGCGAGCTCGCGCTGGCATTAAAACTCGCATCTCCGCCATAGCTGGCAGAAATCGTATGCGTGCCGGTGTCGAAGGCGAGAATCCCGTTGGGAGTGACCGTGTACGCACCACCATTTGGTTGATCGCCCGCATTTAATTGATACGCGCCGCCGCCCGGAATAGGGCCAAAGGTATCGGCGAAAGTGACGCCTCCGGTCGGTGTCCCGTGTCCGGAGAGTCCCGCAACATCGGCCCGCAGGTACACAAAACTGCCAAAAGGGCCCCCCGTAAACGAGAACTGATTTCCCTGAGCATTGAAAGAGAGCACCGACAGGGTTGTCGTGCTCGGCTCCGGGGTAACATCAACGAACGTCCCTCCTGAATAGCTGGAGGCGTAAGTGGAGTCTCCCGTATAATGCGCTTCCAGGAGATAACCGCCGCCCGGCAAATTGTTGGTTGATGACGCAACAGATCCGGTCGCATTGAGGGGGAAGATCCCCACACCGTCGTCGTTTGACGACGCCAAAAGTGAAACATCGCCGGTAGGTATTCCGGACCCACTGGTGGGCGAAACGGTAACGGTGAAGGGCACAGCCGATCCATGCACAACGGTGCTTTCGGTGATGCTGAGTGTTGTCGTTGTGGGAGTCAATATGACGGAATTCCATTGGTTCACGAGATTGGTTATGTTGACCGATCCCAGACCGGTAGCTAAGTCGTAACCCACCCCGGATTGGTAGTCGGCGATAGGTGATCCGTAGTTAACCTCGCCGGGCACAGCGTTGTTCCCACTCGTTATATCGTTGAAGACACATGTGCTCGTCGGCGGCACAGAAATATTTGAGGCGTTGCACTGTGTGAGCGTTCCATTCTCCGCCGCAGCCAAGCGGTAAAGCACATAGTTGGCCTGTCCCACGCGTTGTCCTTCACTTTGGGGTGCGAGTCGCACCTGGTTCACCACTAGGGCCATGATGCTTGCAAATGACGGCGTTGAGGCCGAGGTCCCACCCACCAGGAAAAGCTCAATTTCTCCTGAGCTATTCGGCACACACGATCCTTCAAGGCACAGGACGTATCCGTCGTGACTAGCCGCGGTAAGAGAAACGTCGGGGAGGTCGCGAGCATTGTCTTGTGGAACGCCAGTTACTCCCGACTGCCATGACGGCTTTGTGCTGGAGTAGATACTGGCGCCCCCGCCCCCGGCCCAGATGCCAGGATCACTTCCGCTAGTACAGTTGGCGCTGCTGCAACTTTCATTCCACGCGTTTTCTGGAATATAGGAGATGGCGCTCTCGCCTTCTGCGCTGCTGCTCGAGGTCCAATACGTACTGCTTTGGCCGTGCTCGTTGAAAATTGTGCCGCCGACTGCGGTATTGAAGGGCGTCGACGCGAGTACGTTCACAGAAACGGGACCACTCGCAGAACTCTCGGTGTCGGGATCGTCGCATCCTTCAGCTCCACTATCCCCTGCGGAAACAAGATAGGCGATGCCTTGTGCCGCCGCCTGCTCGGCCAAAGCTGCAATTCCGGCGGCGTTAGCGGCAGTCGTTTCCGCTTCACACGAACCGAAGCTTTCCGTCATGATGTCTTCAAGATTATGTTCAATAATTGCAACTTCAGAAAGGTCGACCCCATCACTGGTGTTGGTCGAGGCCGAAACCCAAACATCAACCGTGGCACTCGATGCAATTGCGCCGGCCCATGTCGCATCGAGCGTGACCTCCGCTTCTTCGCCTCCACCCAAGTCTCCAGGATCAGGTCCATTTAGGAAAACGTTGAATGCGGAAGCGACCGGAGAAGAACCGGGCAAGAAAACCTGGCGGAAATCATTAACGTCCGTTGAGCCAGAATCCTCAACGTAGAGGTTGCTTCTCGCGACGACCCCGATCCCCACCTGGTTTCCTGTATTGCTGTTTAGAAGGGGATTACTGTTGTAGATCGTGTTGTAATCGGCCGGCGTCAGCGCATGTGTGCCATCGCTGAACGTTATCTGAGGCCGCTTGCCTCTTGTGATATGCGCCGCCACGGGGCGCGGAGACATATGCAACTGCGGTTTCTTCAAAAAATTATGCAGTGTAAGCACTCCCGCCACAGCCGGAGTCAGCGCACTCGGAATCGAGGGATCACTGGAATTAGCCCAGTGCTGCTCTCCCTTGACTGTGTATTTGTGAATCGAAGTATGAAACGCCTCCTGTACCTGGCTGGCCGAGCCGGAGAACTCAAGCACCGTTCTCCCTTTCGTCGAGCCCACTCGAAATCCGTGAAACTGCAGCCATGAAGTAATCGTCTGGATATCGCTATCCGTGGGCCCAAATTGCTGGCCAAATTGAGTTGGAGTAAGCCACTTATGGTAGAGGGGCGACGCCTTATCCTGTTGATCGTCGAGGAGTTTCCTAAGCGCCGCCTCTTGGTTGGCGCCGCGCTTTAACACGAGCAGCATGCGCTCCATGGGAAGCGTAGCCGGTGCAGAACTCAGGTCGAATTCCGGCCGCGCCAATCGATGTGTGTTCCCCCTCAGCACCGTGAGCTGTGTTTCATCGACTGGCTGGCTGATCAAAGGTCGCGGCGCGGCAGCCGTCCCTTGAAGCGCGCCCGGCTCCTGTGCGAACAATCGCGACGGAATGCTTCCCGCAGCCGCGAAGACAATGGCCAGAGAACCAATTGAAACGAAGCGGCACGAACCTCTCATACACAGCTCCTTCCTACAGACATAGCTACGCCCAGGGTGAACGGACGGGGTAGGAGGAAGGAAGTGGCCCGATCCATCTCGCCGCGCAGCGTCTTAACTGTGCGCGCGGGAGCAGCCTTTTTATCCCAAGTCTTGCCGGAATGCAACAGTATTTGTGCATCTGTCGCGCCCGGCTAGCGCGTTCGCGGAGTACTGCTCGGAAGGACGAAATCGTTGCCGACCCACTCAGATCTTCGGAATGGATTTCATTCCTCAAACATAGGAACTTGCTGCTGATCTTCTGCGGCCCCGCGCCGCGGCCGCCGCGTGGCGCCGATTACCGCCAGCACCGTCAGCGACTCCAGCGCCGTGCGCGGAACGAAGATGCGTTGTGTGTTCGAGCGCTGGTCCGGAGGATTGACCAGAAAACCTTCTGGCGTAGTCTGAGTCAGGTCGGCCGGCATGAGTCCTTCCAGGATTTCGTTATCCTTAAAGCGCAGTCGCACCCACAACCCTTCGGAGCGCGGACGGGAGGTAAAAGTCTTGCGGGTCAGCGACTCCGAGTCGCCGAACTCGCGCACGAAATAAACGCCCTTGATCTCGCGCAGGTCCATGGCGACCACGTTACCGGCTGTATTCAGCAATTCGAGTTTGCCCTCGTTCACAAATTGGGTAGGCGACACATAGCCCGAGACCGAATCTCGATCCATCTTCCGAACGATCACTTTTTTATGGGTCGAGGGCATGACTCAATTCTGAAAATCGAATTTAGTACGTCCAACTTGACGAAAAGCCGACTTACGGCCGCAGAGCGCCGCCTCAGCCTAGCGTCATGATTCTCGCATCATTTCGAGGCAAATCGCGGGAATCCACGTTGGCAGTAGCCAAATCGTAAACGTTGTGTTATTCCTTTAAGTTGCTTCCGTGCCACTAAAGTCAGTATAAGTCTCTTGTATTGAATGGCTTGTATTGTGTTTACAGGCCATTCGCCGGAGTAGGGCCGAATCGCCCTGTGAAAATCCTGTGGAAAACGTCGCTCCCGGGGCGGATTGACCGCAGGCTCACAGAACGCCGCCCCTGTAGTCGTTTGCTTTGGATCGCTTGAACACGAATGGCTGATTACATTTACACAATGGAAATCCGGTTGACGCCGGATCAGCTAAAGGGCGTCAATCTCGTGCAAGAGGTAGCCCGCGCGGCGGGAATCACACTCTATCTTACCGGTGGCGCAATCCGCGACATCATCAGCGGCTTCACCATCCGCGACCTCGACTTCACCGTCCAGGGCAATCCTCTCAAGCTTCAAAAGGATTTCGAACGCGCTGGCGCGCACATCGCCGGCCACGAGGAAGATGTCCGCACCCTCTTTCTGGTGTTGCCCGGCAATGTACGCGCCGAAGTCGGCATGGCACGCACCGAGCACTATGAAAAGGTTGGCAAACCACCCGTTGTTTCTCCCGCCAGCATTCAGGAAGATTTGCGCCGCCGCGACTTTACCGTGAACGCCATGGCGCTGTCGCTGAACGACGGCTCACGCGGCCTGCTGCTCGATCCGTTCAATGGCGTGGCAGATATCGAAGCGAAAGTTCTGCGTATCCTCCATAACTATTCCTTGGTGGAAGATCCCTCGCGTTTGATCCGGGCAACGCGTTTTGCCGCGCGTTTCCACTGGCCGTTCGAGGAGCGCACCCAGCAGCGCTACGATTCGGCCAAAGAGAATAAGTACATCGACCACATTTCGAAAAGCGCGATCGGACATGAGATCTCTCAACTCGCTCACGAAGACGATCCGCTGAACGTAGTGCGCGCCCTGGAAAAAGAAGAGTTCCTAAAAGTTCTGCACCCGCACTGGACCGTAGCCAAGGTGGATACAAACGGGCTGAGCCAGTTGATGAAAACGCGGCAGCAGATTGTGGATTTGGGCTACACCGTTGATCCTTCAGCCGCGGTGATGCATTTCCTGACCGCGCATCTTTCTGACAAAGACATTTCAGATCTGCGGCGGCAGATTCCCCGTAAAGACTTGGTCGAGGCATGGCGAGACATCGAAGATCACGCCAAGGATCTGGCAAAACGCCTGATGGGCAAGGAAGCGGCGACGCCATCGCGCACCTGGAATCTACTTTCCTCCGCCCGCCCGGAGATGGTTCTCTTTCTGGCGGTGACCGCGAAACAGCAAGCCGTGGCGCAAAAGATCAAGAACTTCGTCACCAAGTGGCGCGATGTGCAGAAACGCATCCCGCTACCGGAAATGACCGAACTCCTGATTACGCCGCAATTGCCCGAGTATTCCAAAATTGCGCGTGACGTATTCATGCTGCTGCTCGACGGAAAGTTGCGCTCGCGCACCGAGACCCTGAAATTCCTCAAGCCATTCGCTCCACCGCCACCGCCACCACCGCCGCCGCCCAGGCGCGGTCGTGGACCCAAAGCTGCCGCCCAAACCACAGCCCCAGTTGCCGAGGTCGCGGGCCAGCCAGTGAAAGGTAAAGGTAAAGGAAAGAAAGCAGCCGCCGCGCAAGGTACCACACCCATTCCCGCACCACCAGTCAAGACAACACCGGAAGCGAGCCCCAAGGCTACCCCAAAAGCAAAACCCGCCAAACCTGCACCCAAGCCCGCGACAAAGCATCCCGTCAAGAAAGCAGCCGCGAAAAAATCACCGTCGAAAAAATCCAAGAAGCGTTAGCCCAGCCGTGCTTATTTAGGGACAGCCGCCCAAGCCTGCCCTGAGCGAAGCCTCGTCCACGTCGTCAGACGGTGACACAGCCTCGCGCAATTTTCCTAATCCCTCTCCCTGAATTAGGAATATAATTGGCTTCATGCGGTACCTGACGGCCAGTGCGGTTTTCCTACTATTCCTTGTATCTATGCCGGCACAAGCGCAGCGCGGCGGTGGTCATGCCTCCGGCGGGGGCCACAGTGGGTTTTCCGGGCACAGTAGCTTTGGCGGCCGCTCCTTTGGAGCTGGGCGCTCCGGTTCGAGCTTCACCTCGCATTCTTTCGCATCGAACCGATCTTCATTCGGACGACCTCCACTAAGCCGGTCTTTCAGTGGACCGTTATCCTCGCGCCGCTTCACCTCGAGGAACTTCAATCGCTCGATCGGCCTGCGAATCCGCACCCGTGATTTCAGAAATCGTTGTTTCGGTTTCCCCTGTCGACGGTTCGGCGAAGGAATCGATCCTTATTGGTGGGGGGATTTAGATTCATCCTATGACAATGGTGACGATCAGCAAGACCAGATCGGCTTGGCCAACGAAATGAACGCGCAAAGCCTGGATGAACAGCGGATGCGCCGGCAAGGGGATCAGGATTTATATGCCCGCCAGGCGCCTCCGCCGCCGCGCGAAGCAGAGCGCTCGGACCCCGCTCCTCCAACCGTGCTGGTGTTTCACGATCAGCGCACGCAGGAAGTAAGCAATTACGCTATCGTGGGCCAGATGCTGTGGAACTTCGCGCCGCAGCATACCCAGAAGATTCCACTGTCCGACCTTGATCTACCCGCCACAGCCAAGGCAAACGAAGATCGCGGCGTCGGCTTCCGCGTCCCCGATACGAATGAAGGCCAATAATTTCTTGAGCTAAGTTATCGCCGGAAGTTCCACTCTGTGGATAACTCGCCGCCTTCGCAGCCACGTTTCCCATTAGAATGACGCAACATGAAATTGCCGATCTCTTGACTGGCGCCTGAAAATCCCCCCAAAGGGCCTTTCAATCGACAATTGGCGATCGACAATCGGCAAGTCAGAACTCTATGTCCCAATTCGTCCACCTGCACCTGCATACCGACTACTCTCTGCTGGATGGCGCCTGCGACGTCGAAAAACTTTGCCAACGGGTAAAAGAACTTGGCATGCCCGCCGTGGCCATGACCGACCACGGAAATATTTTCGGCGCGGTGCATTTCGTGAACGCCGCGCACAAGTACGGTGTCAAACCCATCATCGGCTGTGAACTCTACATCTGCAAAAAAGACGACCACAACATCGCGCGCACTCCTCCCGATGGCGATACCTACAACCACCTGCTTGTGCTGGCCCAAAACGAAGAGGGCTACCGCAATCTGGTGAAGATCACTTCCGAGGCCTCACTGCACGGTTTTTATTACAAGCCGCGCGTCAGCAAGAATTTTTTAGCCGAGCATTCCCGTGGATTGATCGGCCTCTCGGGGTGCCTGAAAGGCGAAGTAGCCGAGCGGTTGACGGAAGGGAAGTATGACGCTGCACTGGCCGCCGCCGCAACCTATCGCGATATTTTCGGCAAGGAAAATTTCTATCTCGAAATTCAGGATCAGGGCCTGGCCATGGAACACAAGATCCATCCCGGCCTATTCCAGCTCGAAAAAGATCTAGGCCTGCCACTGGTCGCCACCAACGACAGTCACTATCTGTGCGAAGACGATGCCCACGCTCAGGACGTCATGCTTTGCATCCAGACCGGCAAGTCGATTCACGATACCGCGCGGATGAAGTTCGATGGCACGCAGTTCTTCGTCAAGAACCACGACGAAATGTACCGCGTCTTCAAAGATTCGCCCGAAGTTCTCACCCGCACCCTCGATATCGCCGAGCGCTGTAGCCTGCATCTGGAAAAAGTCGCCACGCCGTTTCCGCAATTCGATGTCCCGCCCGGCTACACCATCGACAGTTATTTCGAGCACGTCTCGCGCGAAGGTTTCGCGCGCCGCCTCGCCGCGCTGCGCCCGCTGCACGACCAGGGCAAGCTCAAGCACCCCATATCGGATTACGAGCAGCGTCTCGAGCGCGAACTCTCCATCATCCAGCAGATGAAGTTCCCCGGATATTTTCTGATCGTCTGGGATTTCATCCGCTACGCCAAAGACCACGACATTCCCGTAGGCCCAGGTCGCGGATCGGCCGCCGGATCGCTCGTCTCCTACGCCCTCGGCATCACCGATATCGATCCTTTGCAGCACGAGTTGCTTTTCGAGCGCTTCCTCAATCCCGAACGCGTTTCCATGCCTGACATCGATATTGATTTCTGCATGAACCGCCGTGGCGAAGTGATTCAATACGTCACGCAAAAATACGGCCGCGATAACGTCGCGCAGATCATCACCTTCGGCACCATGGCCGCCAAAGCCGCCATCAAAGACGTGGGCCGGGCCATGGACATCCCTTACGCCGATGTCGATCGCATCGCAAAGATGGTTCCCACCCAGCTCAACATCACGCTCGACCAGGCCATCGAGGATTCTCCCCAGCTGCGTGAGGCCATGGAGAAAGATGGCCAGATTCGCGAGTTGATGGAGACCGCGAAGAGGCTGGAAGGCATGGTGCGCAACTCAGGCGTCCACGCCGCCGGTGTGGTCATTTCGCCTCGCCCTCTCACCGAACTTGTTCCGCTGCACAAGACGAAGAACGACGAAATTGTGACCGCCTTTGACATGGTCGCCATCGAAAAGATGGGCCTGTTGAAGATGGATTTCCTCGGCCTCACCACGCTTACCATTCTCACCGATGCGCTGAAACTGATCGAGCACACCCGCGGCACTCCGATCACACTCGAAGGCATTCCTCTGGAGGACGCCGAGACCTATCAGAAAGTTTTTTACAAAGGCTTAACCTCAGGCGTTTTTCAGTTTGAATCGCATGGCATGCGCGACGTGTTGCGCAAATACCAGCCGAATTCCATCGAAGATCTCACGGCATTAAACGCGCTCTATCGCCCGGGTCCCATCCAGGGCGGAATGATCGACGATTTCGTCGACCGCAAGCACGGCCGCAAAAAAGTCGAGTACGAACTGCCGGAGCTAAAGGAAATTCTTGAGGAAACTCTCGGCGTCATCGTCTATCAAGAGCAGGTAATGCAGATTGCCAACCGCCTCGCCGGCTACTCCCTGGGCGAGGCTGATCTGCTCCGCCGCGCCATGGGCAAGAAAAAAGCCGAAGAGATGGCGCAGCAGCGTGAACGTTTTGTCCAAGGTGCTGCCCAGCGAAAATTTCCGCCCAAGAAGATCGAAAAGATCTTCGATCTCATGGCGCAATTCGCCGGCTACGGTTTCAACAAGTCGCACTCCGCCGCGTATGCCTTACTGGCATATCACACCGCATACCTGAAGACACACTATCCCGTCGAATTCATGGCTGCTCTTCTGACCTCGGTCACCGGCAGCACCGACGATGTGGTCAAGTACATCAACGAATGCCGCGAGATGGGTATTTCTGTCGAGGCACCGGATATCAACGTCTCCGACGCGAACTTCACCCCTCACGGAGAAGCCATCCGCTTCGGACTCGCAGCCGTGAAAAACGTTGGCGGCAATGCCATCGAATCGATCGTAGCCGCACGCCAAAAACTTGGCCGCTTCGTATCCATTTATGAGTTCTGCGAAAACGTTGATCTCCGCCTCCTCAACAAACGCGTGCTGGAATCGCTAATCAAGAGCGGTGCCATGGATTCTCTAGGCCGCCGTTCGCAGTTGATGGCGGTGCTCGACCGTGCCATGGATCGCGCCCAGAAGGCCCAGCGCGACGTCGAGTCGGGCCAGCACGGCCTTTTCGGAATCTTTCAGCAGGAAGACGCCGAAGCGCACAATGACAAGCTCCCCAACATTCCCGATTGGGATGAACAGGCGCGCCTGGCCTCGGAAAAAGAAATTCTCGGCTTCTTCATCAGCGGTCACCCTCTGGAAAAATACAAAGACAAATTGCAAGACTTGCAGGCCTTGACCGTCCTGGAAATCGGCGCCATGACAAAGTCCACCGGCAAGGACGAAACCATCGCCACCGCCGGCATCATCGGTAACATTCGTGTCCTCAAGTCCAAGCGCGGAGATTTTTACGCCCAAGCCACGCTCGAAGACATGTCAGGCTCAATCGATATGATCGTCTTCCCCGAAGCCTACAAACGCCTGCAGGATAAGGTGAAGCTCGAAGTCCCAGTGCTGGTTCGAGCCGGAGTAAGAATTGAAGAGGGAGCAAACCCGAAAATAACCGCCGCCGAAATTATGCCGTTGGAAGACGCCAGAGTCCCCTTGCCGCGCGCCCTCCGCATTCGCGTTCCGCTCGAAACCACGGCTGAATCCACCGTCGATCATCTGCACACCTTATTTCAGGAGCGTAAAGGCGAAGCCCGAGTCTTATTCGACGTGGAACGTGCTGGTGATTTCATGGTAGTCATGGAGCCGGAAGGCTATAATGTCCTGCCGGATCGCAACTTCATCGCCCGCGTCGAACAGTTATGCGGACGCGGCAGCGTTCGGGTGATTTCCTGAAACACGATTCGCTGAGATTACGATCGGCTGAAATAAGATCAGCGAAAAAACGCCAACCGAAAAACATGGAATCACGCGATAAACCACAGCAGGAATTGGAAGACATCGAGCGCCAGGTGGCGCTCATTGAGGCCAGCGCAGGACAAAATGAGAACACTCGCCGCCAGTTGGCGCAGTTGCATGAACGGATCCATACCCTGAGGGAGGAGTTGAAGACCTCGCAGACGGCTTGGCAGAAAACTGAACTCGCTCGCCATGCCCAGCGTCCCCAGTCCCTCGACTACATTGAGCGCCTGTTCACGCACTGGAGCGAAATCCACGGCGACCGCACTTTTGGCGATGACCCTGCGATCGTCTGCGGTATGGCCCGCTTCCACGGCGAAGAAATCCTCGTGGTGGGCACTCAAAAAGGCCGGGACATGAAGCAGCGCGTCTACCGCAACTTCGGCACGCCGCATCCGGAGGGTTACCGCAAAGCGCTACGCGTGATGCAGCTCGCGGAAAAATTCCGGCGTCCGATTTTTACTTTAGTCGATACCGACGGCGCTTACCCCGGAATCCACGCCGAAGAACGCGGCCAGGCTGAAGCCATCGCCCACAATTTGCGCGAGATGGCGCGTCTCGAAGTGCCCATCATCGCAACGGTCATCGGGGTTGGCGGCAGCGGCGGAGCGTTAGCCATCGCCGTGGCCGACCGTGTAATGATGATGGAGAACTCCATCTACTCGGTGATTTCTCCCGAAGGCTGCGCTGCCATCATGTGGCGGGACGCTACCAAGAAGGAATTGGCCGCCGAGGCCATGCACATCACCGCCAAGGATCTCAGTGAACTGGGGTGCATCGACGACATCGTTCCTGAACCGGAGGGTGGCGCTCATCGCGACTACGAAGCCGCCGCCAACCTGCTCGACGTCAGCCTGCAGAAGCACTTTGCCGAACTGAAGAGGATCCCTTCCTCCGACTTGATCGTGTCACGATATAATAAATTCCGCAACATGGCGCAGTTCTTCAAAACGGAGTCCTGAATCCGGAGTGATCGTTCTCGTTTCAAAACAGGTTCCTCCCGGCTTCCGACGGGCGAATTGGCGTGCTCCGGGAGCGCCATCGCCGTATAATCATCTGTTCCCCCTCAGGAAATCCGGGCGGATGTTCCGCCCCGTAAATCGAAGGAAGGTGTTGGGATGGCCACTACGGATGTCGTGCCCCAGGGAGCAGGCGGGCAGTTGGGGCGCAAGCGCATCGTCAATGACATGAGCATTCAGGTTGCTACCGTGAATGGCTCAGGCTCGCAGAGTTCAAACACTGTATTGTTGCGCGCCATCTTTCAGATGGGCGTGCCGATTTCGGGCAAGAATCTTTTCCCCTCGAACATCGCCGGTCTGCCCACGTGGTATACCATCCGCGCCAACCAAGACGGTTATATCGGCCGCAAAAAAGAAATCGACTTTCTGGTTGCGATGAACGCGGAAACCGCGCACGACGATGTCATGTCGCTCGCGCCCGGCGCCTCCGTTCTCTACGACGAGCCACTCGCGCTCGATAAACTTCGCGACGACCTGGTGTTCTATTCGGTTCCTTACGATAAGCTGGTCGCACAGGTTTGCCCGGAAGCCAAGTTGCGCAAGCTGGTCAAGAACATGGTGTACGTGGGTGTGGTCGCGCAACTGCTTGAGATTGAGATGGGCGAAGTCGAGAAGGCGATCCGCAAACAGTTCGCCAAGAAGGTGAAAGCCGCCAACTTGAATCTGGCCGCGGCCCAGGCTGGATTCGACTACGCAAAAGCCAGCCTCCAGAAGCGCGGCGTTTTCTACATCGAGCGAATGAACAAGACCGCGGGAAAGATCATCATCGATGGCAACTCAGCCGCCGCGCTGGGATGCATGTTCGCCGGATGCACCGTGGTCACCTGGTACCCCATCACTCCATCGTCTTCGCTGGTCGAGACGATGATCGACTACATGAAGGAGTACCGCATCGGCCCCGACGGCAAAGCCACGTTTGCGATTGTCCAGGCCGAGGACGAGTTGGCCGCCATAGGCATGGTCATCGGCGCCGGTTGGGCGGGTGCGCGCAGCATGACTGCAACTGCCGGTCCCGGAATCTCGCTGATGTCAGAGTTCGCCGGCCTGGCTTACTACGCGGAAATTCCGGGCGTCATCTGGGACATTCAACGCGTCGGTCCTTCCACCGGTCTACCCACTCGCACTTCGCAAGGCGACATTCTCGCCACGGCGTTTCTTTCCCACGGTGATACCAAGCACATCATGCTGATTCCGTGCTCCGTCGCGGAATGCTTCAGCATGGCCGCGGAGGCCTTCAATCTGGCCGAGCAATTCCAGACTCTGGTTTTCGTCATGTCCGATCTCGATCTCGGCATGAACAACTGGATGTCCGATCCTTTCGAGTATCCCACCACGCCCATCAAACGCGGCAAGGTGCTCGACAAGGCAGATCTGACCAGGCTTGGTGGTTTCTCCCGCTACAAAGACCTCGATGGCGATGGCGTGGGATACCGCACCTTACCGGGAACCGAACATCCTGCCGCCGCCTACTTCACCCGCGGCAGCGGACACAACGATAAATCCAACTACAGCGAGCGACCCGACGACTACGAAAACAACATGGAACGCCTCAACCGAAAGTTCAATACCGCGCGTTCTTTCGTGCCGCGTCCGGAGATTGTTAGAGGCACGAACGCCGGGGGTGCAGAAGTAGCGATTGGAATCATCGCCTACGGAACTTCCCACTGGGGCATAACCGAAAGCCGCGACCAGTTGCGCAACGAATATGCTATCGAAACCGACTACCTGCGCTTGCGTGCATATCCTTTTACCCGCGAGGTCCACGAATTCATCGAGCAGCACGAGCGCATTTACGTCGTCGAGCAAAACCGCGACGCGCAAATGCTCAGCCTGCTCAAGCTCGATCTCAAACCCGAACTGATCGGGCGTCTTCGCAGCATCAGCCATCTTGACGGCTTGCCGCTCGACGCCCGCTCCGTCACCGACGAACTCAGCACCATGGAGGGTAAGTAAATGGCGACCACGCCAACCGCGGAACCCAGATCTCCGGAACCAAAGACCAACCGCATCGGCCTCACCGTTATCGACTACAAAGGCGGCAAGACCACGCTCTGCGCCGGCTGCGGCCACAACGCCATTTCCGAGCGCATCGTCGAATCCATGTTTGAGATGGGGGTGCTGCCCGAGCGCGTCGCTAAGCTCAGCGGCATCGGCTGCTCCTCAAAGAGTCCTGCCTACTTCATGAACCGCTCCCACAGCTTCAACTCCGTCCACGGACGCATGCCCTCCGTGGCCACCGGAGCGATGCTCGCAAATCGCGATCTAATCGCTCTCGGCGTCAGCGGCGATGGCGATACCGCTTCCATCGGCATCGGCCAGTTTGTTCACCTCATGCGGCGCAATCTTCCCATGATCTACATCATCGAAGACAATGGCGTCTACGGCCTCACCAAAGGCCAGTTCTCCGCGACTGCGGATCTCGGTTCCAAGCTGAAATCGGGAGTGCTCAACGATCTCCCTCCCATCGATACCTGCGGCCTGGCCATCGAACTCGGCGCGACCTTCGTCGGCCGCTCTTTCTCCGGCGACAAGCGCCAGCTAAGCGCCATGCTCAAAGCCGCCATCGCTCACCATGGCACGGTAATGCTGGACGTGGTTTCGCCCTGCGTTACCTTCAACGATCATGACGGCTCAACCAAGTCGTACAAATACGTGAAGGATCACGAAGAAACTTTGCAGGAGGTGAGCTTCGTTCCCCACTTCGAAGAAATCGATGTGGAGTACGATCCCGGATCCACGGTCAGTGTCACCATGCACGACGGCTCTCACCTGCAACTCCGCAAGCTGGAGGAAGAGTACGATCCTACCGACAGAATCGCAGCCATGACACGCCTCAGTCAGGCGCACGACAAAGGCGAAGTCCTGACCGGAATCTTTTACGTGAACACCAAAGCTCCCAGCTTCCTCGACATGCTGAACCTGGTCGATCAGCCCCTGGCCACACTGCCGGAATCACTGACGCGCCCGGGCCCTGAAGCCCTGAAAGCCGCGATGGCGGAATTGCAGTAAAAGTGAAACCGTAATCCCACTCTTGTTCCTTGTAAGAGTGGGATTACGGTTCCTATTTTTCCATCATTCCCCACCACGCTTCGCGGTACTTTTCAAGCCGGGCACCTTTTTGTGCTTCCATCCGGGCAGAATCGCAAATTTGCTCTGGGGGAGAACGCTCTCACCGGCACCACATACCAAATATCCCTGGTTGAAACGTGGGCGACGAGCACATCTATGTCCTTCGCCGTCAGGGGCACGGTCTCTTTTCCTACGGAGACCGACCCATGCACCAGAATTCAGTTCTCACGCACTCTCTAAAGCCCGCGTCTTCCTTGTCTCTGGACGGCACCCTTCGGCGCGCTTCGCTGGCGCAGGGCCGGCTAAGGACTGAACGTCGTGCCCTTCCCGAACCCATTTATAAGATAGCCACTAGCCGGAAGCCGAGGCCTACTTCGAACTCCCCGGCTGCAGTCCAAGCCCGGCCCCGTAATATTCTGCGAGAGCGTGCCGCTCATCTTCGCTGAGCAAAGCAGCGACGGTCCGCATAGGCTCGTTAATGTCATTGGCCCGGCTGCGGTTCGCAAATGCCTCGAGCTGGTTTAGAACATAATCAGCGTTCTGAGTCGCGAGTGACGGGACCCCTGGGCGGTAGGCAACCGGTCCATGACAAGCCTGGCAGGGCGGAATACCACGCTCTCCGTCGCCAAAAGAGACTAAGTGCGATGCAATGCCGGCATGGTTTGCCCCGGGCGGGTTCTGAGGAAAGACTCTGTTGTCCTGCGGATCCTCGAAGACCGGCAACTTGGTGTAGTAGGCGACCACATCCGCCACATCGCGAGAAGAAAGAGATTCGGCGATTGGTCCCATCACAGGCGATAGCCGTTTGTGCGCTCGAAAATCCTCCAACTGCTTCCAGATTGCAAGCTTATCGATGCCAGCCAGATTCGGAGTGTAACCCACGGAACTGAAGCCCTCTGCGCCGTGGCAGTGCTCGCAGCGTTTCGCCAGCAGCAGCCCGCGAAACGCATCTCCCGCGGAAGCGGCGGCTATTGTTTCCGGCGTCCATGCCACATTGGAGGGCACTCGATCGGGAGGGTTGTCGCGAGCTTCAAGAAGGGAAGTGGCCGCGACCCCGACCAGAAACGCGAGCGCCAAAGTCGTAGCGCTTAACCAACCCGCGAACTTTTCTGTGCGCTGAGCAAGTTTATTGCGCGTCACAGTTCCCCCTTTCTTCGTGATGTAGGGCAGGGAACTGTTCCTGCGGAACAACTTTCAATTCCGATCGCATAGCGTAGTGCCCTGCTCCGCAAAACTCGCGGCACGTCGTCTTGTATTTACCGGGATGAGGAAAATTCAGTTGCGCCTCACTGATCGTGCCTGGTAGAACCTTGACCGAATAGTTTGTGCCGTTGAAGGCGAGCGTGTGGACCGCGTCGGCGCTGGTGATGCGAAGATGGACCGGAACCCCCGCCGGTATCAAAATGCAGTTCGGTATAAAAAGATATTGCTGCGCGATCATGCGCACCGTGACGGAACCATCGGGATTCTGTTCGGTTCCAAGATTGTTCTCAACAAACTCGCCAGTGAGATGAAGCGATAGCGGATCGACGCGGTGCGAGCCTCTCAACAGCCGTAGTAGAGGGACGTCGATCTGATAGTAACGCGTGGCAGGGATCAGACACAGAATCAGCACCGTGAGCAAAAGCGTCCGCAGTTTTCGCCAGTTCACGGTTCGCTCGATCCTCGCCTAGATCGGGTTCGACAGTCTCGTTAACGCGTCTGCAACCGTGGAAGAGCGGCCCTTTAGGGCTTGCCCTGAGCCCCCGAAGGGGCCGCGTAAGCCTGACGGGCTTTCGCCCCGGTGGTCGCTTTCCTTTCGCGATGTTCGTTCGCCTGCCGCCGAAAGCCACTGATTACGACGCTCCAATTTCCCTGAGCACAGCGCTACAACGCTCGCATACCGTCGGATACTTCTTATCCTCGCCGACCCGCGTCGAATAATTCCAACAGCGCTCGCACTTCAATCCGTCAGCCTTCTTCACCTCAACGTGCACCTCTCCGGTGCCATTGCCCGAGGCCTGAACAATTGTCACTGCCGAGACGATGAACAAATACCGAAGCTGGTCGACGCGCTGCGACAACACCGAATAAACCGGCTCGGGCGCCCGCACAATTACCTGAGCCTCCAGCCCCGTACCGATCAGCTTGTTGTTGCGAGCCTCTTCCAGCGCCTTAAGAACCTGGTCGCGCACCGCGCGGAGCGTCGTCCAATTTTCGCCGGTCTTTTCCTCTCCAACCGCATTCTTCGTGTCACCCAGGATCTCTTCCACCGACGGAAACACCGCAAGATGCACGCTTTCGCAGCGGCCCGCGGTCTCGGGCAGATAGTCCCACACCTCTTCAGATGTGAAACTCATGACCGGCGCAAGCAGCCGTACCAGCGCTTCTCCAATCCGCCAAATCGCAGTCTGCGCGCTGCGCCGGCCCCTCGACTTGGGCGCGGAAATATATAGACGATCCTTCAACACATCGAAATAAAACGCGCTCAGGTCGACGATGCAGAAGTGATTCAACCGGTGATAAATCTTGTGGAAGACAAACTCGCCGTACGCGTCTTTCACATCGGAGGCAAAGCCCAGAGTCTGCCGCAGCATGTACTGGTCCAGCGCTTCCATGTCTTCGAAAGCAACCGCATCAGTCTGCGGATCAAAATCTCCCAGATTCCCCAGGACATAGCGAAACGTGTTGCGAATCTTACGGTAGTTTTCCGCGATGCGTCGCATCAACTGCTCCGAGCCAACCACATCCTCCCGAAAATCGACCGACGCCACCCACAGCCGCACCACCTCTGCACCAAGACGATCGGCAATATCCACCGGGTCCACGTCATTCCCCCGCGACTTCGACATGGCCTGCCCTTTTTCATCGAGCGTCCATCCCGGCGTGACCACACCTTTATAAGGCGGCGTCCCATGCGTTCCCATGGCACATAGCAGCGACGACTGAAACCACCCGCGATATTGGTCGCCACCTTCCAAATAAAGATCAGACGGCCAGGGATAAGAAGGCTCATCACCAATCAACGCCAGATAGCTTGCTCCGGATTCCAGCCACACGTCAAAGATGTCCGTCTCTTTTTCAAACTTTGTTCCGCCGCAATGTGGACACTTCGTCCCCGCGGGAAGAATCCCGTCGGATTGTGATGTAAACCAGGCGTCGGCGCCAGCTCGGGCAAACAGCTCCCCAACCTTACGATTGACAGCGGCGTCATTCAGCGGCTTGCCGCAGTTCTCGCACAGAAACACGGCAATCGGCACTCCCCATACCCGCTGCCGCGAAATGCACCAGTCCGGCCGCGTGGCAATCATGTTCGAAAGCCGCTCTTCACCCCACGCCGGGTCCCACCTCACCCGCTTGATTTCTTCCAGCGTCCGCGTGCGAAGCGTGCCATTCTCTGAACCTCGACCCCCGTCCCCGCCCGGCATTGGCGTCTCCATCGAGATGAACCACTGCTCCGTGGCGCGAAAGATCACTGGATTATGGCAGCGCCAGCAATGCGGATACGAATGCTCGGTTTTCTCCGCCTGCAGCAAAGCGCCCCGGCTCTTGAGCAGATCGATGATCGGCTGGTTCGCCTCCCACACGCGCTTCCCGTTGTATTCCGGCAACCCGTTGCGCAGGATTCCTTTTTCGTCCACATTGCTGGTGGCGTCGAGCCCGTACTTCACGCCGGTGATGAAGTCCTCGGCGCCATGCGATGGCGCGGTATGAACCACGCCCGTTCCCGTATCCATGGTGACGTAGTCGGCGAGCACGCCAAGAATTTTCCGATCCAGAAACGGATGCTGGAAGTTAAGCCGCTCCATCTTGCTTCCAGGAAAATGTGCGAGCTCCCGGGACTCGGCAAGATTGCACTTCCCCGCAACCTCTTTCGCCAGCTTCGCCGCCACAATGTAAACTTCGCCGCCGAATTCCAGCGCGACATATTCCTCATGCGGATGAAAAGCTACGGCCATGGACGCAGGCAGCGTCCACGGAGTCGTCGTCCAGATGATCGTGGAAACTTTCTTTCCAGCCAGGGCCGCGTCAATTGTCGCTGGATCGTCGAGCAACCCGTACTTCACCCAAACAGTTGGGCTGGTGTGATTTTCGTATTCGACCTCCGCCTCGGCCAGCGCGGTCTCGTCGTGCATGCACCAGTACACGGCGCGCAGCCCTTTATAGACGAATCCATTTTCGTAAAACGAAAAGAATGTCGAGAGCACCACCGACTCGTACTGTGGATTCATCGTGGCATAAGGCCGGTCGAAGCGTCCAAACACCCCGATGCGCTTGAATTGCTGGCGCTGCAAATCGAGAAACTTCTGGGCATACTTGCGGCACTCTGCGCGCACGTCCGTAGGCTTCATCTGCAGCTTCTTGCCGCCCAATTCCTTGTCGACTTTGATCTCAATCGGCAGCCCGTGACAATCCCACCCCGGCACGTAAGGCGCATCAAAGCCCGCCATGGTCTTCGACTTGACGATAAAATCCTTGAGGCACTTATTAAGCGCCGTGCCCATGTGGATCGGCCCGCTGGTGTAAGGGGGGCCATCGTGCAGAATGTAAGTGGGCGAACCCTTGCGAGCCTCGCGGATGCGCTCGTAGATTTTGGCCTCCTCCCAGCGAGCCAGCATTTTGGGCTCATTCCGCGGCAGGTCAGCCTTCATCGGAAAGGCGGTTTTAGGCAGATTGATGGTCGCTTTCAGTTCGAGCGGCACTCGGTTGGCTTCTCCCAAGATGATTGAATCTTTTCATTATAGGGAGAGCCACTGGTAACGTCTATTTTCGGCTCTCGAAAATGCTCTTATCGGGACATCGCCCAGGCCTGCCCGGTGCGAAAAGAGGGAACGCCCTTTCGGACCGCCTCCTCCTCGCACATTCTGAAATACACTTCGTAAAGCGACACTGAAAGAGGTACAATTTGATAAAGCTCGACAGAAGGGTGATCCTGCCGTCTGAGTGCGCCCATCGTAACGCTTCAAGATTAAGAAAGCGGGAAGAGGCAACTTGTTGGATAGACCGCTCATCTGTGTTAAACATGATGTCGGGCTGGGGTTTTAGCCTGTACTCTGTGCAAGCTGGTAACGCCTAATCGGGGATCATGCCATCAGTAGAAGTCAATCCGACACCCAGTAAAGAGCCCGACCTGCATCTGCTGCTGGCTCCTGACACTTTCGAGCCGCTGTGGAAGTCTCTATTTCGCGGCCTCGACGAATTCTTTTTTCCCAAGAAGCTTCCGCCACTTAAGCTGGAATCGAAGCCCGAACCGGTCAAAGATATCTGGGGCTTCTATAACTATAAGAAGAACGGAGCTCTCGGCTCCACGGCCGCCCACGTCGTCGTCATAGCCCTGATCATCGGCGGCACCATCATCGGTCGGCATGTCGTGACCAAGGCGATTGCCAAACCTCAAAGCACCACCGAGTTGATTGACCCAGGCGATTATTCTCTGAAACCCGCCAAAACACAGGCTGGCGGCGGCGGTGGCGGTGGCGATCGTGACGTGCTTCAAGCCTCGCAGGGGCGCTTGCCCAAGTTTTCTATGCAACAGATCACGCCTCCGACCGCCGTCATACGAAATTTCAATCCCAAGCTTGCGGTTGAACCCACGGTTGTAGTGCCGCCTGATATCAAGGTGGCCATGAACAATCTGCCCAACCTTGGCGACCCCAAATCCTCTGCCATCATCCCATCCAACGGCACAGGTTCCGGCAGCGGTATCGGTACAGGTAGCAACGGAGGCGTTGGCTCAGGTTCGGGACCAGGCGTAGGACCTGGCGAGGGTGGCGGTATCGGCGGCGGCGTTTTCCGCCCTGGCCGCGGCGTGACTCCGCCGCGGGCAATCTATTCTCCCGAGCCGGAGTTCTCAGAAGAAGCCCGCAAAGCCAAGTATCAAGGCACGTGCACCCTGATGATCGTGGTGGATACCGATGGCAAGCCCACGAATCTTCGCGTGGTCAGCTCGCTCGGCATGGGACTTGACGAAAAAGCTCTCGAGACGGTTCGTACTTGGCGCTTTGAGCCCGGACAGAAAGACGGCCATCCCGTCAAAGTCGAGATGGCCGTGGAAGTCGACTTCCACCTTTACTGAGATTCGTCGCCCCCCATCGCAAGCTTTGAAGGGTACAGATTCAGCCGCGCCGCGGTTGCCTGACGCAAGGTTTTAACTTATCCCCCACTCTGTTTTGAAGGGGCGCTTTTACCCGCGCCGTACAACCGATAAAGACGAGGGCTTTAGCCCCTGAGGTTCCCTCCGTAGCACCGCCAAATACCGTAACACCCGCCGCCGGAAGCCCAATCTTTCATACAGCTGAATGGCGCGCAAGTTATCTTCCCTGACGTGCAGAAACGGCGTCTCCCCGCGACTAAGGATGCGCCGCATCACCTCGGTCATGAGCACGCCGGCATAGCCATGGCCTGTGTGCTGTGGGTGAGTACAAACCGCGCTTACCTCGGTGCAGCCGGCAACTTTCAGCCGTTCCCCGGCCATGGCGACTAGTTTTGCCCCACGAAAAATTCCAAGGTATGTGCCCAGTTCATGAGTGCGCTTGCCGAACGGCCCCGGTTTGGTGAGTGCTGTCAACTCGATCATCTCCGGCGAGTGCTCGGCGTTGAGTTCGACCAGTTCCGTCACCATCACATTTTGCGGAGCCTGCAAGCCACGGCCGTTTTCCCAAACCATCTGCAGCAGGGGCACGCTCGCCGGGAGCGCCCATCCGTTGCAATTCTGGTGGGGCGAATCCAGGAACAATCTGACCGTTCCCTGCGGAGCCAGCAATTCCTCCATTGCTTCATAATTCTGCGGAGAGGGCTCGCGGAAGCCGGCGAGAGAACTAACCTCCGGCATAAACCTGCGCGCATCTCCCAGCGATTCGGCAAACTTAGCCTGCCGCGTGCTTAGGGCATGCCAGATAACATTATCGAGCGGATGCATCGTGTTGAACCTTCTTATTGGAGAGATCGAATGACTGCCAGGACACATTAATTATGAGAGGAAGGGTTCCGCTATCCGAACCTTGCGCTGAATCTCAATCTTTTTGTCGTCTTATTCCTTCAGATCCACGTGCTGAAGGTCATCGATGGAATGCCCAAGAAAGCGCTCACCTAACCGCCGAAATTTCTCCACCGAATCCGTGGCAAAAAACTTCAATCGCGGGCGCGTCCGTCGCTCTTCCTGCACCGCCTGTCCGGGCGCCAGGAGTTTTTGAAGGCGATGGGCAACCACGCCGGCCGTCGAGTCTGCCGAGTCCACAATGCTCACATGCGAGGGCGCCACTCGGTGGAGCAGCGGCTTCAGCAGCGGGTAATGAGTGCAGCCCAGGACCAACGCATCCGCATCCTGGAAGCCATCGGCAAAAGCTTCCTTCAAGTAAATCCCGGCAACTTCTTCAGTCACAGGATGATCCACCCATCCCTCTTCGACCAACGGCACCAGCAGAGGACAAGCCTTCTCTCGTGACGCCAGCCCGCGAGCCTCCAGCGCTTTGCGGTAGGCGTGGCTGCTGACTGTTGCTTCGGTCCCGATCACCACGACTCTCTTATTCCGGCTGACCGAAGCCGCAGCCTCCGCCCCCGGTTCCACAACGCCAACAACCGGAACGTTGGCGGCAGCGGCGATGCGGTCGAGTGCCAGCGCCGTCGCGGTATTACATGCGATCACCAGCACCTCGGCGCCGTGGGCCTCCAGGTAATGGGCCGCCTCAACCGCGTAGCGCGCCACAGTTTCCACCGATTTTGAGCCATAAGGCAGCCGCGCCGTATCGCCAAAATAAACGTAGTCAGCGCCTGGGATGAGTTCCAGTAAAGCTTTAAGGACAGTCAATCCCCCAAAGCCTGAATCGAATACACCGATGGTGGGAAGTCTCAAGGCCATGCTGATGGATTAGGTCCGTTGCGATCATAGCAGTGTTGGAAAGTCAGGGCAGATGATCAGCGAACTCCCGAGTCGGACTTAATAAAGACCGCTCTATAAACGACACGGAAGGCGACTTCACAAAATAACGACTCGCTATAAGTACTCGACTTTGGGTGGCGCAACGCTTCAGCGCTGCGATAATCGGGGGGTGGGTTGGTCGCCCGGCTAGTCCATGCCGGAGGTCATTTCCTTTCAGCGTGGGCTTCAGCCCCCGAGGTTCCGAAACGCTAATGCTTATGCGCCGTGGAACTCACCGCTCTGGCTCCGGCAAACTCGGATCCCGTGCAGCACGCCCCCGGCGGAATCGTCGCCCCATGCGGACACGTACGCGGATGTCCCAGGAACGTGCAAATCTTATCCGTCGCTTCCGGCGAGAGAATATGCTCGAACTTGCAGGCTTGCTGTTCGATTTCCGATTCGCTGTCCATGGCCAGACTGTCGGTAAAAAGTCGCTCGGCCAGCCGATGACGCCGAATGATGCTGCCCGCCCGCTCCTGCCCACGCGGCGTCAGTTCCACGATCAGTGTGCCGTCGCCAATCGATGCCGACACCGGCTTGAGCGCGTCATGGCAGGGATTCACGAAGGGCTTGTGCTCATGGGCCATCGGGGGATGCGGCGCGGACACCACCAGCCCCATCTGCATCATTTTCTCAATCGCCAGGGTGACGGGCAGCGCGCCATGCACTTCCATGCGCTCCACTTCCGCAATCTCGCCATGCTCGGCCAGTACCCATAATTCTTCGAGCACTTCATCAAACTGCTCTTCGTCGGCCATGGCAAAAACTTCTTGTGATGCAATCTTGCCGTGATGGAATTCAACCCGCCGGTCGGCCAGCCGCGCCACCACCGGATCATGCGTAACCATTACAATCGTCCGCCCTTGCTGGTGAAACTCACGCAGCAGCCGCAAGACCAATTCTTCGTTCACAGCGTCGAGGTTACCCGTAGGCTCATCCGCCAGAATGATCTTTGGATCGTTGATCAGTGCCCGCGCAATGCACACCCGCTGCTGCTCTCCGCCGGAGAGCTGCGAAGGCAGATGATGCGCCCGGTCATCCATCCCCACGCAGCCGAGCGCTTCGATCGCCTCTTTTTCATCCGTCATGCTGTGGAAGTATTGCGCCAGCATCACGTTCTCCACCGCGGTAAGAAATGGAATCAGGTGAAACTGCTGGAAAATAAATCCAACCTTCTCTGCGCGCACACGGCTCAACTCACCGGCTGAGATACCCGCAACGTTGTGTCCGTCAAGCCAAATCTCTCCGGAAGTCGGCCGGTCGAGGCATCCAATCAGATTCACCAGCGTCGATTTCCCTGATCCTGACGGCCCCATGATCGACAACCATTCGCCCGGCGCCACATGCAGCGAGATGTGGTCGAGCGCGTGAATGGCGCTGCTCTGGTTCTCCTTCGCGTTCGCGTTTTCGCTGCCCCCAGCTTTGGCGGGGTAGAGTTTGGTTACGTCTTCGATCCGAATCACTTCACTCTCCCCTCAGGATGACCGCCGGCTGCACCCGCCGCAGCAGCGAAATCGGCAGGATCGACGAAAGCAGCGTCACCCCTATGCTACCAGCCAAAACAAAAGGCAGAACGCCGAATCGCGGCACCACCGGAGCATGGAAGTTCACCCGCCCAATCCAAGCCGCAAGGCCGATGCCCAGAACAAATCCAATCACCGCGCCAGTTGCCCCCAAAGCAGCCGCCTCGGCCGCAAAGAAACCGTTCAGTAGCCGGTCGGAAGCGCCCAGCGCCTTCATAATAGCGAAGTCGCGGCGCCGGTCGAATACCCACCCCATCAGCGTGGAGAGCACGCACGAGGCCGCCGTCAAAATAATAAGCGCGGTCGCCGCCAGCAACGTGGCCCGCATCTTGCTCAGCACGCGCGCCTCGCCTTCCATAATTTGCCGCACCGGCCGCACATCGCCCGCCGGGATCACTTGCTCGAGCTGCTGCACGATTGCCGCAATCTCGTCTGGCGAGCCAGTGGCTGCGATCTCAATGGTAGAAGGCTGAACTCCAGTCCACAAAATAAAATCCTTCAGAGAGAGATAAACCCGGCTATCTTCAGCAGCGCCGGTCTGCACCGTTCCCGCTGGACTGACGTGAATGGAATGCCCATGAAATTCAAGGTCGAACGGCCGATTTTTCGGCGACACAACGGAAAGCGCCCGCANTCCAACCAGTGCCTGTTGCGGAGCCGAAGGCCATTCGCTCACCGACCACCACCGGTCGAGTTGCCGTACGCGATCGAAATCCGCGCCTGCCACAACCATCGGCTGG
>JGI12635J15846_10000086_pt1 | contig 63530 bp, 54 predicted proteins | sample BlaSpr_A8_OM2_M2_FD_15846 | JGI IMG/M metagenome (IMG submission 15846)
GGTGAACCGTCAATCGAGAGGCACGTTGTCTCCAGAGCTTCACACCCGACCGTTACCAGTCACGCATGTCCGGATAGGCAACTGCTGGTCGTACAGCAGGTCACAGTCCCAGCAATCAAGGCTTCCGGCGCTGGGCGTGACAAGGCAACGAAGAGCTTTACCGCCTACTGCATGCCGCATAACGCGCGGCTGACGGCGACACGTGTCGCACCACGAGAATCGAGCTTATCTCGTCGCGTTCCGGCGCTTCCTGCTCGAACAGGCTGCGCCGTTTCTCGAGCGAGAGTACGCAGGGTTCGCGTTGCAGGCACGTGAGCCTGCGGCGGAGACGCGGCTGGCAAAATAATCGTCCGCCGCTGGCTGTCCAGACTTCCTGGCCTCATGAAAAGGACCAGGAAGAAGTCGGCTGCTTTAAAAATTAAAAATTAACGATAGTGCGTACCCCGACCACTGCTTCGTTATGCAACAGCTCAGACGGATTGCTGGGGTTCGGAATACCGCCGGCCGGCCGGAAAAAATATTGGAAATCGGCCTGCAATTGCCACCATGGCGCGACCTGGTACTGGTAGGTCGCTTCAACGACCGTTTCAGCACGGCGCTGCGGAAAACCGGGTGTCGAAAACGATGCGGTGTCCTGATCGAGGCCCTGCGCACTCGACCCTATCTTGGCGTAACCCACAGCCACGCCGACAACGTCGTTGTCGCGGCCCTTGAACGGTGCTTTCAAAGTGACACCCGCGTTCACGCCGAGGTCGACCAGGTTGCGGTCGCCCGGTGCGCCCATCACTCGCGCGAACACGCCGACCGACTGCGGACTGTCGGCGCTTGGACGCCAGACCATCTGATCCGCAACGGCGTAGATGCTGTAGTCGCCGCGATGGCTTGCGGGTATTCCGTTGGAAGCGGGATTGGCTAGCGACAAGCCGTTCGTGTCGTGCCGCAGGTCGGCGAAGTTTTGGGTGTTGTACCAGAAGCCGAGTTTATAGGTGCCCGGAAGGCCGCTTGGCTGCGGTGCTTTCGGATCTGCCGGCGGCTGATTGATCGCATATTGCACTTCCGCGATGAACAGCGCGCCGTTACGCAAATTGAAGTTCGTGCCGCTGCTGTTCTGCTTTTGCGGATCGCCGGTATTGCTTCCTGCCGGGTTGCCGTCGAACACGCCCGCCAGCACGGTCACCGCGTCCGATGCTTTTGCCCTGAAACGAACGCCAAGCGAGGACAGCGGGTAAGCGGGGCCACCCGAGGGCATGTCGGCGGAAGGCAGGACTGGCCAGCCGAACGTTGCATTCATGAACGGCGTGGCGTACTGGCTGATCATGAATTCCTGATCAAGACTTTGCTGGCCAAGCTTTACATCGAATCGTCCGTCGAGCAGCGACTGCTGGTACCAGAGCTCCCACAGGCGAGTGCTTGCCTCTGCCTCGATCCCGCTTGCGGACTGCAGCGTGAGCAGAGAGCGCTGGGTCAGGTTGCTACCATGAATTTGCAAGCCGGAGACGTTGAACGTGCCGCCAGGCAGGCCGAAGGCTTTGGACGTGTCGACTTGAAGGTTGGCTTGGGTAAGGCCGTCGTAAGCACCTTCACGCGAGACGCCGCCTGACAGGTTGCGCAGATATTCGCTGGTTTCCTGCACGCTCAGCGTCACGCCGTAGTTACCCAGCCACGGACGCAGCCCGCCCATATCCCCGAACAGGGTCGAGCGCTCCCAAAGCCCGGTCGGCGCGGGCGCCGCCTGGGCGTCGGGTTCGCTTGCGGCCGGTGCGTCGGTAGTCGTCTGCGCGACGGCAGTGGATAGCGCGCTTAGCGACAGCAACAGCGAAAGCCCGTTGCGAATACCCGATCGTGCTTTGCTTGAGAGGCGCGGAGCCCGCGCGGCGCAGGGCGTTCGCATTCCTTCGAGCAAACACGAAGGCAAATTATCGAGGTCTTTATTCATGGTCTGTGGAGGGTTGGAGGGTTTTACGGCCTACATTTTTTTCTCGATGAAACGGAAAGGGGTGAGAACATATTCCGGCTGTGTTCAAGCAAACCACCAGCTCAAACGCACGGCGCGGCCCAACTCATCGCCGACTGTTGAAGCCGACAAAGCCGCGGCGATAACAATGGCTGCAACGGTCAGTGCGATGAGCAAGTAGCCCGTCGGTGTAAGAGAGCCGCCGGCGTAAGCGGCCACGCGTGGCACGGCCCGAACGACGTTGGCCCAGAAGCGGCGAGAGCACGCTTTGACCGGCGTGGTCAGGCAAAGTGCGGCCCATCCTGACGACGTGCCACGAATAAACGTGCGGCGCGGAGGCCGCAATACCGGGCCGATGCGCGAGATGATCGATTCGACAAACATGAGCAAACTCCCGTCAAGCCCGACTAAATCGAGCGACGCGCAAAGACATGACGCGGCTTTGCAAGTGAGCTTGCAAAGAGCTGTCAGACAAAGGGGAGCGTGCTGCAGACAGGCTGGCCTGAGGCGAGTCCGGGATGGAGCGCGCTAACCCGACTAGGCGAGTTAGCGGCTAAGGAGTTTTCCTCTGTCGCTATCTCGCGGATGCTTCGCCGGCGCTGGCCGGCCTCGAACTTCCACTACTAGGGCATGTGTCCACGAGGGACTCCTTTTGATGAGACGGGCGGATTGTATTCTCGACGCAAACTTGTTTGCAAGTAAAAACAGCGTAAAAAATAGAGGCGCGCGCTCAGTGGAAAACAGGCCCTCTTTACAGTCATTTCTCATTCCTATTCACATTCCCGCCAAACCAGGAATAAGCCAGGAATGTATTTCATTATGCTTACTGGCACATTGCTATTAATGCGGAAAATGATGCCTTGAGAGCGTGACGACCGTGCGTCAAAACTATTTTTGCTCTGCTTAACAAATTGGGTTGACTTGACATTTGGCGCACGCCTAGAATCCGGGCATCGTAACAAACGGGGCTAATGCCTTGGACAGTTGTAGTAGTCGACCTTCGATGTTTTTCTCTGCCTGACAGGCAGGACGTCCGCGCTTGATTCTCTAGCCGCCGTCTTGCCAGCAGGCAGACGGTGCGCGCCGCAGTAAATACCCCCCGTGCACCTTGAATAGCGTATAGCCGCCAGGATGATCTGCGTCTATACGAAACGCGTCGCGAGCTAACACTCGTGACTGGTTCCGCTCGCGCTTTTCGAATAGAACAGCGCGCCGTGCGGATGATGACGTACGTACAAACGCAATAAAGGAGCCGCCATGCCGGACAGTGACAGTTGTCCCTTACGCCGCAGCACTTTCACTTTTGCCAGGGAAGGCAAGTAGATCCTTTTCGTCACACGCACCGCGTGTCCGAACTCCGTTCTGCGGGCTTTCCATCCACTGAAAAGCCATATTTTCGGAGAAGCACCATGCACTTCCTTTTGCTCGTCTCGCACCTTCCGCACGTCCAGGAATCGCGCCTTCACTACGATGCCATGCTGTCGCTGGAATCCACCAGCCAGCATCGCTGCGCTAGCGCTTGGCGCGCATTCCGGAAATTCGTGTTTCAAGCCTGATTAACGTTCCCACATAGTTCCCGCATACGCGGCCGGCTCACCTGGATTACATCTTGGGATGACGCACGTCGTTCGTATGCGGGATAAGCACGGCACATCCCCTATCGGCCAACCCCGCTTTCTGGAAAAACAAAAATGTCCACGCCCTCCCAAGTCCTACCACCACGCAGTGCTGTGCTCGATGACGCCCATGTCGGCGACATCAAGGGCGCGCTCGGCACGATCGCTCAACATGACACGGCCGCACGCACCAATTGGTGGGCCCGCTTTCGAACGCTCCTGGCCATTCTTGGCCCCGGCCTGATCGTGATGGTTGGCGACAACGACGCCGGCGCGTTCGGCACCTATACGCAAGCAGGTCAGAACTATGGAACAACGCTGCTCTGGACGCTTCTGCTGCTGGTCCCGGTTCTGTTCGTCAACCAGGAAATGGTGCTGCGTTTGGGAGCCGTCACCGGAGTCGGTCACGCGCGCCTGATCTTCGAACGGTTTGGAAAGTTCTGGGGTGCCTTTAGCGTCATCGATCTGTTTATTCTCAACGCGCTCACCATCGTGACCGAGTTTATCGGCATCACGTTCGTCCTCGATTTCTTTGGCATTTCCAAGGTCCTCGGTGTGTGCATTGCCGCGGCCCTGACCATGGCGGCGGTTAGTACAGGGAGCTTCAGACGCTTCGAGCGCTTCGCGATTGTCCTGTGTCTTTTGAGCCTGTTGCTCGTTCCCGTGCTGGTGTCTATCCACCCGCCCGTGTCGCAGATGGCAAGCAACTTCTTCGTGCCGACCTGGCCGGCGCATTCGAAACTGAGCGACGTGATGTTGCTCGTGATCGGCATTGTCGGCACCACCGTCGCGCCGTGGCAATTGTTTTTCCAGCAAAGCTATGTAGTCGACAAGCGCATTACGCCGCGTTTCATGAAGTACGAGAAAGCCGATTTATGGATCGGTATCATCTTCGTGATGATCGGTGGTGTAGCGATGATGTCCTTCTGCGCGGCGCTGTACGCAGGCAAGCCGGAGATCGGCAACTTCACTGACGCAGGCGGGGTGATTGCAGGCTTGAGCAAATACGCGGGACGCACGAGCGCCACGCTGTTCGCAGTCGCCTTGCTTGACGCATGCATTATTGGTGCGGCGGCGGTGTCGCTTTCGACGGCCTATGCCATTGGCGACGTATTCAAGATCCGCCACTCGCTGCACCGTGGTGTGTCGGACGCTAAAGGTTTCTATCTGATCTATTTCGGCATTGTCGCGGCGGCCGCTGCACTGGTGCTTATTCCCGGCAGCCCGCTTGGACTCTTGACGGAAGCCGTGCAAACACTCGCAGGCGTTTTGTTGCCGAGCGCAACCGTATTCCTGCTGCTATTGTGCAACGACAAGGCAGTGCTGGGACCCTGGGCCAACTCGAAAAAGCTCAACGTTTTCACGGGCGCTGTGATCTGGGTCCTGGTGATGTTGTCGATTATCCTGACCGCATCTGTTGTGTACCCGGACATCAGCGGCGAGACCATTCTTGAAGTGTTGGGCGGTGGAACGGCGCTGGCCGTGGTGGGATATCTGGCCATGGTGGTGCTTCGCTCACTTCGCCACGAAGCGGCGGACGGCACGGAACAACGGACCGGGCAGCGCTACTTGAAACAATCACGGGACACGTGGCGCATGCCGCCGTTGCACGAGCTGCCGCCGCCGAACCTCACCCTGACAAAGCGGATCTGGATGGGTGTGCTGCGTGGTTACCTGATCGTGGCGGTTGGGCTGGTTGTAGTGAAAGTCGTGCAGATGATCTGGTTTCACTAGCAGGAAAGTGCGGGGGTGGCTTCGCAAGTCAACGCGATGCCGCGGTCGATGTCTTCGGTACTGGCGGGCTTGCGTGTTTCATCGCGAGTCCGGCCAGCCCCTTGAAGCGTGCAATCAGTCGAATGCAATAGCCGACGAAGGATCGCCGATGAACCAAAATCAGCTTCGCCGCAGGGTAAGCCTGGCGCGCCGCTTGATAGGGCTGGTCGTTCTTCTGCTATTCGCCTTTCTCAATCCGGGTACGCGGCCGTTTACTCCCAACCTGACTCACGTATCGGCTCAATCAGGTATCACCATTGAAAAACACTCGACCGTGCCCGGCCATTGCCGAGTGTATGGAAAGTATTGCCTCGGCCAATTCCTGGGCGGCACTTAGCGGGCGACGAAGGTCTTCCTCGTTTTCAGAAAGTCCCAGGCAACAGGATTTTATCGGTCACGCGACGGATATCGGTGTGCCCGCAAAAGGCCATCGTAGTGTCGAGTTCCTTGTGGATGATCTGCAGGCACCGCTCGACACCCGCCTCGCCCATCGCTCCTAGTCCGTACAGGAAACTTCGGCCGATCAGCGTTCCCTTCGCCCCGAGCGCGACAGCCTTCAGCACGTCCTGTCCGCTGCGGATGCCACCATCCACCCACACTTCGATCCGATCCCCCACCTCGCGTGCAATCTCGGGAAGCGCCGAGATGGACGACGGCGCACCGTCGAGTTGGCGGCCGCCATGGTTGGAGACGATCATCGCGTCGGCGCCGCTGTCGGCGGCAAGGCGCGCGTCTTCCAGATCCATGATGCCCTTCAGGATGAGCTTGCCGCCCCACAGTTTCTTGACCCACTCGACATCCGCCCAGCTTAAGGCCGGATCGAATTGCTCGGCGGTCCAGGAGCTCAGGGACGACAGGTCGCCCACGCCCTTTGCATGACCGACGATATTGCCGAAACTGCGCCGCTGGGTGCCGAGCATGCCACGGCACCAGCGTGGTTTGGTCGCGAGGTTCATGAGGTTCGGGAGCGTCAGTTTGGGCGGCGCCGACAAGCCGTTCTTGATGTCCTTGTGGCGTTGGCCGAGGATCTGAAGGTCGAGCGTAAGCATCAGGGCGCTGCACTTCGCTGCCCGGGCACGCTCGATCAGCCGCACGATGAAATCGCGGTCGCGCATCATGTAGAGCTGGAACCAGAATGGTTTGGTCGTGTGCGCGGCCACGTCCTCGATCGAGCAGATGCTCATGGTGGACAAGGTGAACGGGACGCCGAACTTCTCCGCCGCGCGCGCCGCGAGGATCTCGCCGTCCGCATGTTGCATGCCGGTCAATCCCGTGGGTGCAAGCGCTACCGGCATGGCGATGTCATGACCCACCATCTCCGTGCGCGTGCTGCGGCCAGCCATGTTGACCGCTACGCGCTGGCGCAGCTTGATGCGCTGGAAGTCGCTTTCATTAGCCCGGTAGGTACTTTCGGTCCACGAGCCGCTGTCGGCGTAGTCGTAGAACATGCGCGGCACACGCCGCTGCGCGAGCACGCGCAAATCCTCGATGCAGGTAATGACTGGCACGATCTCTCTCGGTACGGGAACGGGAGGACGAGTATACGTTTTAAAGCGGCCAAATCTAAGCCGAAGTTTCCCCATCCCACCGTGAACCTCGCAGCGCCGACAAGGTATCCACAATCTCCCCGAACAGGGGCCTGCCGTCGGCTTGTTCGCTCAGGCAGCTATTTTTCAGGCTCACAAGCGTCGCCATGCTGCTTTGCTCGGACCCCTGCAGATCGCATCGTTCGATTAATTCTTCGAGCAGGTAACCGAAGGCTCTTACTTCGAGGCGCTGGAGTGCGGAGCCGAGTGTTTGATCATCGGCTGCATAAAACGATGCGGCGCCGAAATCCCCCATCAGCGCCTGACCTTGGCCGCAATGCAGAATGTTGTGCGCGTACAGGTCGCCATGCATGATGCCTTGCTCGTGCAAATGCCAGGCGGCCGATGCGATCCCATGTGCAACGCTCAACGCGGAAGTCAGGTCGAAGCGGGTATCGACGTCATAGATATCACGCGTACAGGACTCCATGCTGGGTGGGCCGGCCAGATTCCTGAGCTGTGGATCGACGAGTTCCATCACCAGACCATTGACGCCCGTTGGATGATCCTTCACCCTGCCGAGCACTGGAATCAGATTCGGATGCTCGCCGGCCGCGATGCAAGCGGTCATTTCGCAGTGCGGCAAACCATCGCTGGTCACCGCGCCCTTGAACAATTTGACCGCGACGGGCCGGGAGTCGTCGCCTATCGTCCGATGTTCTGCACGATGAATCACGCCAGAGGCGCCTTCACCCAATCGATGCTGCAGATCCAGCGCGTGCCATTGAATTTCGATGACGGGCGTGTCCGTCAGTGCCCTGGCTTCCAGCCTGTCACTGAACGGATTGCCGGCGTATGCCAGCCACGACAGCCGGGGTAAAGAGATTAACCAGACCGGTAGTTCGGTAAGCTGATTAGCCGCGAGTCTTATCAATTCGAGGCGGGAGCAGTTCGCTAGTTCTGCTGGCAGTGCGCGTAACTGATTGCCGGCGAGCATCAGCTTCTGTAGCTGAGAGCAGTCTCCCAGCTCGGATGGTAGTGCTTCAACTTGATTGTCGGTCAGGATCAGCCAACGCAACTTGGGCGGCAACGACCTGCCGGAAACCTTGCGTATGCGGTTTGCCTTGAAGCCCACCATGCTCAATTGCGGGCACTGTCCGAGAACTTCTGGCAACTCGGTGAACTGGTTGTCAGAGCAGAAGATAGTGTGCAGCTTGTTGAGCCTCGGTAGATCGTCGGGCAGCGACGAAAGCGCATTGCCGGACAGGTCGAGTATTTCCAGCGTGTCGGACAGATCGAATATCTCGCGTGGAAATTCTGTCAGGCCGCAGGCCAGTTTCAGTCGATGGGCACCGGCTAGCTGTCCGGCACGCAGTTGGTCGAGTGTGGTTGTCACAGTAGCGAGGAGATATCCAGGATGGGCGGCAGGTTGGTTTTTGCCCGTGCGGGATCGATTTTACTGAGTATCGGCGAGATGTATGTCCGGTCGCTTGCAAATGCCCCGAAGTTTGCTCGCGCGGAGCGGGCTGCACTTGGCGCGAAGCGTTGGAGCATATGCCAAGCGCGGTACACGACTGCCGTAGACTCTTATTCTTCCACGGTCCAACAATGTCCTGCTTTATAAAACTCAACCATGGCTACCGACGTGAAAACCAACCTGACCTCGCCCGATCCCGGACACGTGCCTCGCAGCCGCCTGAGCGGTGCAGAGCGGCGTGAACGCTTTCTCGACATGGCGGCGGAAATCATCGTCGAGAGCGGTGTGTCAGCGGTGACGATGGAGTCCGTCGCAGCGCGCTCCAACGTCGACAAGCGGCTCGGCTATCGATACTTCACGAACCGCGACGATCTCATAGGTGCGCTCGTCGAACGTGAATTCGCTGCCATGAGGCAACGCGTTCATGAAGAGCTGCCCGTGATCACGAGCTTCGAAGAACGCTTGCGGGTCAATACGCGGTTGTGGCTCGCGACAATCGCCGAGCGGGGCCCGCTATTGCGTCGCCTGCTTTATGGCGAGGGTCCGCTGGAACACTACGCGAGCAAGATCCTTAACATCGCGGTCGCCGACTGGTCGGCCATGATCGCTTCCGAGACCGGCCTCGACGCAGTGGTCGCCGAGATCGTGACCCGGATGCTGCTCGCTGCCCTGTCCGGCGCTGTCGACGTCATGCAGATGGGCCTCAGACCCCTGAACGAAGTCGCCGATCTCTATTCCACGATCGCCCTGGCCGGCATGCAAGCGGTCGCTCAACGCGATAGCGAAGCCCGCCGGCGCGGATAGAGCGGATTGGCATCGGTTCATCGTCTGATTTGCCTTCGTTTATAAGTCACGGCATAGTGACTCGTCTGGAGCACCAACGAATCGCGGCGTTACAGAAGTACTCGCTTCCTTCGAAGGGCGTGTGGCGAAGTGGCAGGTGCCGGAGGATGTCGTTTTCGTCGATGCGCTTCCGATCGGGGTCACGGGGAAGGTTGTCAAGCATCAGTTGCGCGAGCAGTTCAAAGGGCATCACGGCCAGCCGCGTGTTGCCACTGCCTGATCATGCGGAAGCCGGTAAGCTAGCGTCATCCCGACACAGGAAACAGACCATGCAGGTCAGCCCGCCTTCTTTCCTGGAACAACGACAACGCTTCGAGGCACAACGCCAGGCATTCGCGGCGGAATCGAATCCGCCTGCGCAGGTTCGTATCGACCGCTTGAACCGGCTGCTTGCGTTGACGGAGAATCATGAAAGCGACTTCGTGCGTGCAATCGATACCGACTTCAGCGGTCGATCCGCTCACGAAACGCGGCTCGCGGAATTGTTTATCGTGCGTGCTGGAATCCGGCACGCACGTGAGCATCTGAAGCACTGGATGAGTCCGCAGCGAATTGCGACCGGCCTGCACTTCCGTCCCGGCTATAACCGTCTGTTGCGGCAGCCGCTTGGCGTGGTCGGCATCGTATCGCCTTGGAACTACCCGATTCAACTATCGATGGGGCCAGCGCTTGCGGCCCTCGCAGCTGGCAACCGGGTTCTTCTCAAACCGTCGGAACTGACTCCCCACTTCTCCGAGCTCCTGGACCGCCTGGTTCGCGCTTCTTTCGCACCGGATGAACTGAGCGTAGTGACCGGCGGCGTGGATGTGGGCCAGGCTTTTGTCGGTCTGCCGTTCGATCACCTGTTTTTTACCGGATCGACCCAGGTCGGTCGACAGGTCGCGCAGGCCGCTGCCGCGAACCTTACGCCGGTGACGCTGGAACTCGGCGGGAAATCGCCGGCGATCCTCGATGCCTCCTGCGACATCCCCGCCGCTGTCGCGAGCATTGCCTATGGCAAGTTCCTGAACGCCGGACAGACATGCATTGCTCCCGATTACGTTCTCGTGCCAACGGGTCTGGCGGACATCGTCGCAGACCGTCTCAAGGCGGCCGTCACGCGCCTGTATCCCATGCTGATTTCTAACCCCGACTACACGGCCATCATCAGCACGAGGCATCGGGAGCGGCTGAACGCGATGGTGAAGGAAGCGCGGGACGGCGGTGCGCGCATTATTGAAATCAATCCGGCCGCCGAACGCTTCGACGAGCGCACGCGTAAGTTTCCGCCTACGTTGGTGATCGGTGCGGCCGCGAACACGCGTCTGATGCGCGAGGAAGTCTTTGGGCCGCTGCTGCCCATTGTCGAATACGACGGGCTCGACCACGCGATTGCCATGGTGAACCAGGGCGACAGACCGCTTGCTCTGTACTGGTTCGGCCGGAGCGTCGCAAATCGCGACCGCGTGTTGCGCGAAACGATTTCCGGCGGCGTCACTGTCAACGACTGCCTCTGGCATCTGGCGCAGGAAGAGCAGCCCTTCGGCGGCGTCGGCCCGAGCGGCACTGGCGCTTATCACGGCGAATGGGGCTTCCGCACGTTCAGTAAAGAGAAACCCGTTTTCTATCAGGCCCGCCTGAATGGCTCCCGTTTTTTTTATCCCCCTTACGGCAAGACTTTCGAGCTGATGTTGCGGCTGCTCAAACGCATTACGTGAACAAAACGCCGGCGGCGCGAGGCTGCGCCGAATACATGGCAGGAGACCAGAATGAGCGACCTTTTCGATTTCATTGTGATCGGCGGAGGGTCAGGTGGTTGCGTCGTCGCCGGGAGGCAGCGGCAGCAGTGCGCTCGTACGTGAACACTGCGGGTCTGGCGGCTCATCACGGACCCACGAGACGAACTGGCGAGGCGCGTTCAATGACCTGCATGCCGCGCCCGAACACCACCCGCGAGAAGAAGTGCGCCAGCACCGATTCCGCCAGTTCCGCCGTTACGTCCTGTGGGTTGATCGTATAGAAGAAGCGCACGCCGTCGCACAACGCCATCAGCCCGAGCGCAAGTGTCTCAGCGGGCAACGGCATACCAACGCGCACCGAACACTCACGGATGTAAGCAGTCAACTGCTCGAGTTTTTCATGCAGGAAAGCGGAGAAGATAATGCGGAAATTGGCATCGCGCGCCGCGAGCAACTGCGCCTCGACCCATAGCAGGAAGTTCTTATTGTCGCGGTATAAATGGCTGTAGAAGAGCAGCGCGCGGTTTTCGATATCTTCGGGCGTCGCGCCTTCTTCCATGATGCCGTGCAGCCCCGCCTGCATGGCTTTGTGATCGCGCTTGAGAAGTTCAAGGAGCAGTTCCTGCTTGCTGCGGAAATTCGAATAGAACGCGCCGCGTGTATAACCCGCGGCCTCCGCGATTTCTTCCACACTCCCCGCGACAAACCCCTTCTGTATGAAAATGATCTGCGCGGCATCGAGCAGTCGCTGGCGCGTCTGCTCGCGGGCTTGCTCGCGAGTGAGTCGTTCGGGTTTCATGTCTTCATCCGGAAGCTCAACGTGGGTGTAGCGATCATGTTGCTTCGACCGCGCGTTGAACGGACACAGCGGGCAACGTGCAGCGAAAAAACGACGAGCCCGGCGATCGCGATGACGCATACGGCGATGATGGACAGGGTAATGATTGCCACGTGCTCACCTTTGTCTCTATGCGTGCTCTTGCTCTTGCGCTTCGCGCTTGAGCCTGACCGTTGCCACGGGGCGTCGCTCGAACTGCATCACACCGTCGTTCAAGCTTCCAAACTTGAGCGAGGCCAGATCGAGCAGATAGTTCTGGTGATACTTCCACGGCTTGTGAAGTCCTTGCTTCGGGAGGATGTTCGCCGCCCGCTGGATGTAGCCCGACGTGAGGTCGACCGCGGGCAGCGAGCCCATCTCGTCTTCCCTCAGTCGCGGGACGCAGACGTCATAGCCGTTTGCTTTCATATGATTGACGAGCCGGCAGACATATTGCGCGATCAACTCGGCTTTCAGGGTCCAGGAAGCGTTGGTATATCCGAACGACGACGCGAGGTTGGGCACGTCGCTATACATCATGCCTTTATACGACACCGTCTCTCCAAGCGATATCTGGCGTCCGTCAATCGAAATCATCGATCCGCCCAGCATCTTGAGCTTCAATCCGGTAGCGGTAATCACCAGGTCGGCGTCGAGATGCTGGCCGCTTCGCAACCGCACGCCGGTCTCGGTGAAACTTTCGATTTCGTCGGTGGCGATCGACACCTTGCCGGCTCGCACTGCCTTGAACAGGTCTCCGTTCGGCACGAGACACAGGCGCTGGTCCCACGGGTTGTATCGGGGCGTCATGTGCTTGTCGACGTCGAACTGTGGGCCTAGTTGCCAGCCAGCCGCCCTGATGAGCAACTGTTTCGTTTCTTCCGGCTTGCGTCGCGCGCGGTTGTACAGGTACATCGTCAGCAGCACGTTCTTGCTGCGGATAAGCCGATGCGCAAGCGTTGACGGTAACCATTTGCGCATCCTGTTTGCGATCTTGTCGCGGGCAGGCGCCGAAAAAATGTAGGTGGGTGAGCGCTGCAGCATCGTCACGTGTTGCGCCGTGTCTGCCATTGCCGGCACCAGGGTGACAGCAGTAGCGCCGCTGCCGATCACGATCACGCGCTTGTCCGCATAGTTCAGGTCGGCGGGCCAATGCTGCGGATGGACGATGCGGCCTTTGAACTTTTCCATACCGGTCCAACGCGGCGCGTGACCTTCCTCGTAGTCGTAATAACCGGCGCACATGTAGAGGAATTTGCAGGTATAACGCGCTTCAGTTTCTATATTGCCTTCGGTTCGCTGAACGCGGACCGTCCAGCATGCGGCCTTTGAATCCCAGTTCGCGCCGGTTACCTTGTGACCGAACTTGATGGTCTTGTCGATGCCGGATACCTGTGCCGTGTCCTTGATGTAGTGGAGGATAGTCTGGCCGTCGGATATGGATTTGTCGCCATGCCATGGGCGAAAGCTGTAGCCGAGCGTGAACATGTCGGAGTCGGAGCGCACGCCGGGATAGCGGAACAGGTCCCACGTGCCTCCCATCGTGGAGCGGCTTTCCAGTATCGCGAATCGGGCTGAAGGGCAGCGCTTGCGCAGATGGTGGGCCGCAGCCACGCCGGACAAACCTGCTCCGACAATCAGGACGTCATAGTCAATATCGGCATGCGCCGTCGCGGGTTGCTTGCCATGCGGCGAAGATGAAGATGAAGTGCCGCTTGCGTGGGTAGCCGGCGTCATGCAATGTCCTTGGCGGTGGAAGAAACGGCCTGGGCCGGCCGGGCGGCATGCGAAACGTTCGCGCGACGCTCCGGTCGACTCCCGATGCGGTCGTGATGAAACGCCCGACTTATAGCACAAGAATTGCGCGCTTCTTTGCGCGGTGGCGTGAGGGACTACCCGGTGCAGTTTGAATTTTTTTTGAACACTCGTATATATCCAGGCGGACCAGACCAACAAGCGTTTAATTGCCCCAATGCGCTAGCGGTTGATTCGCAAGCCAAGCGAATCGAAAGCGCATGCTCCAGCGCAGCCCTGTAGAATCTTTTCACCATCCACTAGCCAGGTTTGCGATGACACTGACTGACGACAAAACTCAAGCGCGTCCACGCGCTAGCGGCCATCAACCGTTTCGAATCCTCATCGCATGAACGACTCCACACGTTTGCCCGGCCATCGCTTTCTGCATTCGCCGGGGCCTAGCCGGGTGCCGGATGAAGTCCTGCACGCAATGAGCCGTCAGCCAATGGATCTGGCCGACCCGCGTCTGGATCGCTGTATTGCTGCCTGTGAAACCGGCCTGAAGCGCGTGTTGCAGACCGCGCAGTCGGACGTCTTTCTCTACGCTGCCAATGGACACGGTGTGTGGGAGGCGGTGATCGCGAACCTGATCGCTCCGGGTCAGGCAGTGCTGGTGGCGGGCACTGGCCACTTCTCGGAGTCGTGGGCGGTGCAGGCCGAGGCAATGGGCGGCCGCGTGATTCGCACGCCCTGGGTCGAAGGACGTCCGATCGATCCGGCGGATGTCGAAGCCGCACTTCGAGACGACGTGGAACGCGAGATCGTCGCGGTCTTCATCGTTCACACTGACACGGCCAGCGGCATCACTAACGACCTGCCGGCGCTGCGTGCGGCGATCGACCGGGCCGGCCATCCCGCGCTGTTCGTGGTCGACGTGGTTGCATCGCTTGCAGCCGCGCCGTTCGCGATGGATGCAACCCGCATCAATGTTGTTGTCGGCGCCAGTCAGAAGGCGTTGATGGTGCCGCCGGGGCTGGCGTTCGTCGCAGTCGATGCGGCGGCCATGGAAGTGTCGCGCCGGAACACGGTGCCGCGTTTCTACTGGGACTGGCAGCGGCGGCAAAGCCCGCTGTCGTACCGCAAGTTCTGCGGCACGCCGCCGCAAAGCTTGCTGGCTGGGTTGGAGGCGTCGCTCGGACTGATCTTCCGTGAGGGCGTGACCGAGGTTCTCGAGCGCCATCGGCGTATTGCCGAAGCGGTGCACGCTGCGGTGGAATGCTGGAGCAAAGCGGGCGCATTGCGCTTCTTCTGCCAGGTGCCGGCGGCACGCTCGGTGTCGGTGACGACCATCGAGGTGAGCGCGGGCATTGATCCGGAAGCAATACGCAGCGTCGCGCGCGAGCGCTTCGAAGTCGCGATCGCCGGCGGTCTCGGGGCGCTCGCGGGCCGCGCATTCCGCATCGGGCATCTCGGCGACATGAACCCGGCAATGATTCTCGGATGCCTCGGCGGTGTCGAAGCTGCGATGACGGTGCAGGGCGTTCCGTTCGGCCGCGGCGGCGTGGAGCGTGCGATCGCACGTCTGGCTGCGGATTGAAGACTTAGGCGGTCCGGGGATGCTGGGTTGCACGGGGTTTTCAGGGTTAGTGGTCGGGGGGCGATGCCGGGTTGCTGCTGCTCAGGTTAGCGGTCGGTCTAACTCACGCAGACCACTAAGGCCGAAAGCAGCAACCCGGCATCAACCCAAGACCGACCGCCCCGGCAGACCCCAACCAAGTGCGAACGAAACCCTATAACGAGGCAGTTCCTAAACCAACTGCGATTCCGTCATGCGCCTCATTGCTTGCGGCGATTGTCCGAACGCACGCAGGAAGGCGCGCCGCATCCGTTCACGATCGCCGAAACCACTCTCTTTCGCGACTACATCGACTGAATGCCGCCCGGTTTCCATCATCAGGCGAGCGGCCTCTACACGCAGATTTTCAATGGCGCGGGCGGGTGACTGCCCAGTTTCGTCGGTGAAAATCCGGCTGAACTGGCGCGGACTGAGATGGGCAACTTCCGCCAGCTCTTCAACTGACAGCTTTGCGGTCAGATTGGACTTTGCATAAGCGAGCGCGGTTTGCACCCGATCCGATTTCGCGTCGAGTTCGAGCAGCGCGGAGTACTGCGACTGGCCCCCGGCGCGGCGATGATAGACCACCAGCTTTTTCGCCACGAGCCGCGCCGTGTCCGTGCCCAGGTCTTTCTCCACAAGCGCCAGCGCGAGGTCGATGCTGGCGCTCGCACCGGCGGACGTCCAGATCGGTCCATCGACAATAAAAATCCGGTCCTCCTCCATCTTCACCAGCGGATACGCGCGTTGAAGCGTGCGTGCGTAGTACCAGTGCGTGGTGGCGCGGCGGCCGTCGAGCAAACCCGCCTCGGCCAGGACAAACGCGCCCGTGCAGGTCGCGGCGATGCGCTGCGAGGTTTTCAGCGCTTCGCGAAGAAACGCTGCCACGCCGGCCGAATGCGGCGTGCCCGTGTTGTCGCCGGCAACAATCAGAGTGTGGAATTTACTGTCCTTGAAGCTGACGGTCTCGATGCCGAAACCCAGCGACGAGCGTACGGAACCGCCATGCTCCGACACTAACCGCACCTCGTACGCCGTTTCCCCGACCGTTGCGTTGGCGAACTCGAACACCGTTGAGACCGCCAGCCCCAGCACCTGAAAGTCCGGATAAACAATGATTCCGACCGTTTTCATATCGCCTCCCGCGGCGCCGGAAACGTCAATCCGGCGCATGTCCTAAAAAGTGGTATCTACGTCATTGAGGACATGATCGCACACTTCTACTATTCCGTTCACACACCGGCGCTTCTGCCGGACCACTTGAAAAACTGGAGAACGGAAATGAGCAATGTAACGAACAAAGGTACGGCCCTGGTGACTGGCGCTTCGACAGGCATTGGCGCGGATTACGCCAAGCGCCTTGCCGAGCGTGGTTATGACGTCATCCTGGTAGCGCGCAATCGCGACCGCCTGAACGCCCTCGCAACGAAGCTGACGACCGCCACCGGCCGGAATTTCGAGGTTGTCGTCGCGGACTTGGGGACACCCGAAGGCGTGCGTCAGGTGGAAGACGTCCTGCGCAACGATTCCAGCATCACGATGCTCGTGAACAACGCCGGCGTGGGCGCGACGGCACCGCTGGTGGATTCGGACATCGAAAAAATGGACGCGATGATCACGCTCAACGTGGTTGCGCTGACGCATTTGACGAAGGCGGTTGTACCGGGTTTCGTCGCACGTGGCGGCGGCACGATCGTGAACATTTCGTCGATCGTCGCGGTGTCGCCCGAGACGCTAAACGGCGTGTATGGCGGCAGCAAGGCGTTCGTGCTCGCGTTGACCCAGTCGCTGCACCATGAACTCGGCGCCAAGGGCGTGCGGGTCCAGGCAGTGTTGCCGGGCGCGACCAGCACGGAGTTCTGGGACGTTGCGGGCACGCCGGTGAGCTATCTGCCGGAAGGTATTGTCATGACATCGCAAGACATGGTGGACGCTGCCCTTGCTGGCCTCGACCAGGGCGAACTGGTGACGATTCCGTCGTTGCCGGAAGCTGCCGACTGGAATGCNTTTGAAGCGGCGCGGCAGGCATTGGTGCCTAACTTGTCNCATCGGTTGCCGGCGGCGCGTTATGGCGTAGCGAACCACGCCAAGCGTTAAGCGCGTTTGTAAGGTTTAACCCGTTCGCCGCGGCTAGTGCGTCATTGCGCTAGGACGCGGCGATTTTGTTCGCTCGTCCAAACGCTCTTTAGCGTCCCCATCCTTCGAATAGCGCGGTGCTTTTCGCTCATTTCCCGCCGTCACGCCGATAGCAATTATCGTAACCTTCGTGACAGGCGCTTCCCCTTCCCGCAGATTTCCCGGGCTGGATAAACGATAGCACCCGACCCGAAACCGCAGACCTTAGCTCCGACCAGCTCCTACAATCGACCCATGACCTCTGTACCGATGCGCGCGCCTTCCAGCATGGACTGCTACCAGTCGGCGGCTTCGCTATGCCTGAGCGGGCAGTATGCGCAAGCGTTGTCGATGGTGAAGCCGATGCTTGAAGCGCATCCGGCTTTAAGCGGCGGCGTGCTGGCAGAGGCCTTGAATATTGCGGCGGTCTGTTCGCTTGGCTTGAGCCAACTGGCGGACGCAGAAGCGTATTGGCGGCAGGCCATCGAGGCCAAGCCCGATTTCGTCGATGCTTACAATAATCTCGGCATGCTGCTCAAGGGACTCTCCCGTCTTCCGGAAGCAGAGGCGATCTACCGGCAACTGCTTGGCATCCGCCCTGATCTTGCCGAGGCCAATAACAATCTTGGCGCGGTGCTCTACGACCTCGGCCGCTTGCCCGACGCGGAGGCTGCGTACCGGCAAGCGCTTGCTATCCGCGCGGATTACTCGCAGGCCCACTACAACCTGGGCATCGTGCTTTATGACCTCGGTCGTCTGCATGAGGCGGAGAGTGCTTATCGGCAAGCGCTGGCGACGTCACCCGATGCAGCGGCTTACAACAACCTCGGTAACGTGCTCAAGGAGCTCGGCCGCTTGTCAGATGCTGAGGCAGCGTACCGGCAGGCGCTGATCATCCGCCCTCAGTACGCTGAAGCCCTCAACAACCTGGGTAACGTACTCAAGGAACTAGGCCGTCTGCCCGAGGCCGAACTGGCTTGCCGGATGGCACTGACTATTCGCCCCGATTACGCGGAAGCTCACCTTAACCTGGGTGCGTTGATGGGCGTTTTGAAACGGCTTCCCGAAGCCGAGATGTCTTATCGGCAGGCGCTCGCGATCCGTCCTGACTACGCGGAGGCGCACTACAACCTGGGTATCGTGCTGCAGACGCTCGACCGGCTGTGCGAGGCCGAGGCGGCCTACCGGCAAGCGCTGCTGATACGCCCCGACATCGTCGAAGCCCACAATAACCTTGGCAATGTGCTCTGGGCGCTGCGCCGCTTGCCTGATGCCGTGATGGCTTACCGGCAAGTGCTACTCATTCGCCCCGATCTCGCCGAAAGCCACCACAACCTTGGCAACGTGCTGAAGGAACTCAACCATCTACGCGAGTCCGAGGCTGCTTACCGGCGAGCACTGGCTGTCCGCGCCGACTATCACGACGCGAAAGTCAGTCTTGCAACGCTGCTGCTCAGCGCCGGAGAGTTCGAAGAGGGATGGCGGCTTTACGACTCGCGTTATGACCAGCCAGGATTTATTCATCACCAGACGCAGTCCACACTACCTTGTCCGCGGTGGCGGGGTGAACCGCTTGCGGGCAAGTCGCTGCTGGTCTGGCAAGAAGATGGCCTCGGCGACATGGTCCACTTCGGCCGCTATTTTCCCTTGCTCAAGGCACAAGGAGCCGCGCATATCGCGTTTGCCTGCGCGTCTGCATTGCACAGGCTGTTCGCTGCTGTCGATGGTGTCGACGAGGTATTCGATCACGAGACAGCGCTGGCCCGGGCACGCGAATATGACTGCTGGACAAGTCCGATGAGTTTGCCGCTGCATCTGCGCACGACCGCGAACACGATTCCCGATGCCATTCAGTTAAGGCCCGACCCGTCGCTCGTCGATCACTGGCGCGCACGACTTGCAACGCTCCCACCCGGTCGCAAAATCGGGCTGGTCTGGAAGGGCAATCCTAAACATCACAACGATGCCAACCGGTCGATGCCGTCGCTGGCTACGCTCGCGCCGCTGTGGAGCGTGCCGGGTGTCAGCTTCGTGAGCCTGCAAAAAGGACAGGGCGAAGACGAGGGGCAGTCGCCGCCAGCCGGTCAGCCACTGCTGCATCTTGGGACGGACCTGACCGATTTCGCCGATACAGCCGCTATCATCGGCGAGCTCGATCTGATGATCTGCGTCGACACGTCCGCGGCGCACGTGGCCGCGTCGCTGGGCAAGCCGACTTGGGTGCTGTTGCCGCGAGATGACATCGACTGGCGCTGGATGCGCGAGCGGGAAGACTCACCCTGGTATCCGCAGACGCTGCGCCTGTTCCGGCAATCCCCGGACGAGAGCTGGTCCACGGCCGTCGAGCGGGTACGGCAAGCGTGTGTCGAGGAATTCTCAAACCCCTCGCACGCGTGACGGCGCGCGCCGCCTAGGGCATTCGTTTTGCGTCCCCATCTGCGCCTGCGGTCCGAAATGGGTTTGTAAAGACGGCCACTTGTATGAGGCCACTTTTGTGAGGCCATTGAATAAATGTTTCCGGATGGATGTCGATTCCGCCGGCCTCGTTCGTCGTCAGGTAAAGGCAGCTTTTTAGCCGCTGTTGCTTAGCAACATCCCTTTCCACCCGAGGTGAACCGATGACATTAAAACTCTACGCCCATCCTTTTTCGTCGTACTGCCAGAAGGTTCTGGTCGCGCTGTACGAAAACCGCACGCCGTTCGAATTTCGCGCGCTGTCGCACGAGAACCCGCAGGTCATGGAGGAGCTTGCAGCGCTCTGGCCGATGAAGCGTTTCCCCGTGCTGGTTGACGCGGGGCGCACCGTGATCGAGGCTAGCATCATCATCGAGCACCTCGGCTTGTATCATCCGGGCTCCGTGCATCTGCTGCCCGAGGATGCCCGTACCGCGTTGGAAGTTCGCCGCATGGACCGTTTCTTCGACAACTACATCTCGACGCCGCAGCAGAAGATCGTGGGCGACAGTTTGCGGCCGGAAACGGAGCGGGACCCACGAGGTGTTGCCGATGCCCGCGCGATGCTCGACACGGCTTACGGCTGGCTCAACGGGATCATGGCGGACCGCGAATGGGCAGCGGGCAATCACTTCAGCCTGGCCGATTGCGGCGCTGCGCCGTTCCTGTTTTATGCGGACTGGACGCATCGTATCGGTTCCGCGTTTCCCCACGTGACCGCGTACCGGCAACGGCTGCTGGCCCGTCCGTCATTTGCACGCGCCGTTGACGAAGCGCGTCCGTATCGGCCGTTGTTTCCGTTGGGCGCGCCCGATCGCGATTGATTCGCTGACCCGCAGGCGGCATCGGCGACTGTATTTCTTGTCTGTGTGCGACCAGGCAAACACGATATATATCGCATCGATCACCTCGCCACCCTTTAGTTTTTCCTGCAACCGGACGTTATACCGGAGGACGTCACGCGGAATTCGCGGGCCCGGCATGTCGAGACAGCGCAGGGGAATTCCACGCAAATTAAAATACCGGAGGCGAGGGATGACGGGTTTCGGATTCGGACAACGCGGGCGCACGCTGGTGGCGGTCGCCAAGATTGCCGAGCACGCGGGCAAGCTGGGAATCGAGATCTGCGATGTCTCGGGACACGTCGAGGAAGTCGCTGCCGGCGCCACGCGTCAGACCGATTTATGCCGCGGTTTGCAGCGTTCCGCGACATCGACCATGGAAGGCAACCAGCGGATTGCTGCTGCGGCGCGTCAGATGCGTATTGTGGCGGACCGGGCCGCGTCCGATGTCAGCCAGTCCCAGGAAACCGTCAGGGTTTCGCTGGCGGACATCCATAGTCTGGTCGACAGCGTCTCGGTGATGGCAGCCGAGATCGAAACCTTGCGAGAGTCATTAAACGGCGTCAGCAAGATTTCCGAAGAAATCTCGACCATCGCGCGCCAGACCAACTTGCTGGCCTTGAATGCCGCGATAGAAGCGGCCCGCGCAGGCGAATCCGGCAAGAGCTTCGCCGTGGTCGCAGCCGAGGTGAAGGCGCTGTCCGCCAAGACCGCCCAGGCGACCTCGGAAATCGGGGCGACACTCATCAGATTATCGGGCCAGGCCGACTTACTGATGGCCGAAGGCTCCGCCAGCGCCATGCGCGCGCAACGTGTCAAAGAGGGCACGCACGCGATCGGCGAAGTCGTGTCGAATACGGGAAAAGCGATTACGGAACTGAGCGTCGAAGCCGAGCAAATCGCGCTGCAGACTGAAGCTATCGACCAGCAATGCAGCGGACTGGAGTCGCAGGTGTCCGAAATGGTCGCGGGCGTCGAGCAGTCAAGCGCCAGCTTCACCAAGGCGCGCGATCAGTTGAGCAAGCTGCTGGGCGTGTCTGAAACCTTGATCGAACTGACGGCTGAAGCCGGGATAGAAACGCCCGATACGCCGTTTATCGAAGCGGTCATGGCCGCCTCGCAAAAAATCGGCCGCGCGTTCGAGCAGGCTATCTCGCGCGGCGAGATCTCGGCAGCGGACCTTTTCGATCACGCTTATAACCCGATTGCCGGGACCAATCCCGAGCAATTCACTACCCGCTATATTCAGTTTGCCGACCGCGTATTACCCGAGATCCAGGAGCCTTTGCTGGCGCTGGATAAACGCGTGGTGTTCTGCGCCGCGGTGGATACCAAGGGTTACTTGCCCACGCACAACAAGAAGTTCTCCCACTCTCAAGGCACCGATCCTGTCTGGAATGCCGCCAACGCACGTAACCGGCGCATCTTCAACGACCGGACCGGTTTGGCTTCGGCGTCCCACACCAAGCCGTTCTTGTTGCAAACGTATCGACGCGACATGGGCGCCGGGCAATACGCGCTGATGAAAGACGTGTCCGCGCCAATCATGGTCGCAGGCCGTCATTGGGGCGGGTTGCGCCTCGCTTATAGCGTCTGATCGATAGCCGGGCTTGAGGATCGATTGTTGAGGTCTTCGAGCAATTGCGCTTGCCGCTAGCCTGGTGATGGTGAGCGGTTTCTGGCTCACGCAAAACATAATTGCTATTTATGTCCCGACCGGACTGCTGATTAATACGCTACATTTAAGCGGCTTCCAGCTGACATCTACGTTGTTGCTTTCGTACGTTGTGCTGTGCTTCAGCTATATCGGTGCGGGGATGTTTCGTCAGAAGATTGGGCGACGCCGCTTCTTCGTGACCGTCGGCCCGCTGATCGCGACCATTGGCGCAGCGTTGCTCTACGCGCTTGGTAATGCGCACGATCTCTCGCTGCCTGCAATCATGCTGATGGTCTGCGCGCTCTCCGTGCTCGTGACTTCGCCTTGGGGCGTGCTGATCACCTAAATCAACGAGCGTCAACGAGCGTTTCGTGACCGATGTCCGCGCGACGGGTTTCGGTGTCGGCTTCAGTCTGCCCGTGATCCTGCCGTCGTTCTACGCGTTTTATATGAACTGGCTGGGTGCGTTCATGCCGGCGCGGCTCACGCCTGCGGTGTTGCTGTGCATCGGTGGCCTGATCGGAATGATTGGCGCGATGATGGGACCGGAAACCAAAGATGTCGATTTTTGATCAGGCAATGCGACGCTTCAGCGAGGCGCTTGATCGCGTTCGTTACCCTGCCACGCGTACTAGCGACCGCTGTGCCGGTTGCCCACCGCCATGGGGTCACAAGCGATGACCACGAGAGTACTCACGATTGAAGACGATCCCCTGACTGCGAACGAGATCGTGTCCGAGCTCGAGAAGAGCGGGTTCGACGTGCATTGGGTCGCCAACGGTAACGACGGCCTCGCGCAGGCGGTCAGCGGTGGTTACGACCTCATCATGCTCGACTGGATGCTGCCCGGTCTCGACGGCCTGACCATCCTCACCACCTTGCGCACGGTTGGCGTACAGACACCGGTCCTGATGTTGAGCGCGCTGGGTGACGTTGACGAGCGCATTCGCGGATTGCGTGCAGGCGGCGACGATTACCTGACCAAACCGTTCGATCCCGCCGAACTCGTGGCGCGCCTGGAGGTGCTGTTGCGCCGGTGCCGCGAAGTCCCTGCTTCAAACGTCACGACGCTCCAGGCAGGTCCGCTTGAAGTCGATCTCATCTCGCGCAAGGTGACACGCGACGGGCTCGAGGTCGACCTGTTGCCGACCGAATACCGCATCCTCGAATTCATGATGCGGCACTGCGGACAGGTCATCACCCGGACCATGCTGTTCGAGGAGGTCTGGGGTTATCACTTCGATCCCGGCACCAATCTCATCGACGTTCATATGGGCCGCCTGCGCAAGAAGATCGACTTGCCGGGCATGTCGCCGGTCATCCAGACCGTGCGCGGTTCGGGCTATATCCTCCTTTGAATACCTTCACATGAAAGCATCTTGAACGACTTCCCGAAGCGAACGCCGTCCGCAGCACTGGGAAGCGGCTGGCACACGATGACCTTCCGTTGGCTCTCCGTCTACGCGGTGACCTTCGCGGTATCGGTCATGGTGCTGATCGGCTTCATCGGCTGGTCCGTGACCGGGAGAATGGAAGTGGAATCCGACCATCTGATGCATTGGGAAATGTTTTCCTTCGACTCGATAGGCGACCACGACCTGCCTGATGCCATCCGGCGACGGATGGAACACGAGCACGCGCACACCGGCTATTTCGGGCTCTTTAAAGCCGACGGAACCCGTATTGCGGGCGATATCCTCGCGGTGCCGCCGGGCATTACGTTCGTTGGCAAGGGGGGCGGGCTCAATGCGCAGGGGTTTACGTTGAACCACACCCTGCCGATCCAGGACACGGCGCGATCGCCGGTCGTTCGCGTGATGGCGGAGCATCGGGCCGACGGATCGCAACTCGTGATTGCGCGCGATCTCAGCGACATCCTGCGGATTCGCGAAGCGACGCTCAACGCGCTTATCGGCGGCGGGATCTTGTTCTTGCTGGCCGGTGTCGCGACGGGGCTGCTCCTGAGCATGCGGCAGGTGCGGCGCGTGCGCGATATCCATCGCGTGACGTTGCGCATTGCCGAGGGCGATCTGAATCAGCGCCTGCCAACAGGCGGGCGAGATGAACTCGACATGCTCACGCAGCTCGTCAACCACATGCTTGACGAGATAGAACGGTTGATGAATGAAGTAAAAGGCGCTTGCGATGGAATTGCCCATGACCTGCGCACGCCGCTTTCCCATATTCGTACCTTGCTCGGCAACGTGGCAGGACGGATGCGAATTTCCGATGACGACAGCGCGACTCGCATGCTCGATCAGGCAAGGCTCGAGACCGACGTGCTGCTTGATCGCTTCCGGGCGATGTTGCGTATTTCGGAGATCGGCTCGCTCAGGCGACGCGGAGGTTTCTCATCCGTCGACCTCTCGAGCCTCGTTCGCGAAGTGAGCGAGTTGTATGAGCCGCTAGCTGAAGACCGTTGCATTCGCTTGAGCCTGAAGGCCGGAAACGTGCCCTCGATCAACGGCGACCGCGCCTTGCTTTTCGAAGCGTTCAGCAACCTGCTGGACAATGCCATCAAGTTCGCACCTGACCATGGCGAAGTGCGAATCGACCTGATGAAACTCGGGCAGGGCACGCAACTTGTGGTCTCGGACAACGGGCCCGGTATTCCAAAGCGTGAGCGTGAGGCCGTATTGCAGCGCTTTTATCGCGGCGATCAGGTTCGTCATCTCGCGGGATCGGGGCTTGGCCTCAGTGTGGTCTCCGCGGTCATCCGCTTGCATGACTTTGCGTTGCGCATCGGCGAAAACGGAGAAGGTGCCGGCACGTCGATGACGATCGAGTGCTGGTCTCACGCGCTCGACTGATCATGCGTGTCTTGCTCATTTCCCCGTCTGATTCAGAAGCCGCTTACCTGCACAAGGCGTTGCGAGAAAGCGCACACAGTTTGCAGGCGACAAATGATTTTCGCGACGGTCTGCATCTGGCTTCGAACGAACCCTTCGACGCCGTGGTGATGGTCGCGCTCGATGCCGATCTGACCGCAAGCGTCGAAGCACTGCTGCCGCGATTCGGACACTTGCCGGCATTGCCCGCTATTCTTGTTGTAGTGGGCGGCGCGGTCGCGGCCGATCGCGTCCGCATGCTGCGCAGCGGCGCAGACGCGTGTTTTGTACACCCCTATTCGTTTATCGAAATGCATGAGCGGCTGCTGGCTTTGCATCGGGTGTCGGGAAGGCTCGGTGTCGAGTGCGAGCCGGTTGCATCGCTCAGGCTCGATATTCCCGCGCGCGAACTCGTTGAAGGGACGAAGCGGCTCCGCTTAAGCAAGCGTGAGTTGCTGTTGATCGAATGCCTGCTCCGTCAGCTTAATACGCCGGTCGCTCGCGATCATCTGATTCGCTATGCATGGCCGGATAACGACGCTGTCGATCCGTCGAGCGTCAACATAGTCGTCTCGCGCCTGCGACGTAAATTCCAAGCGTGCGCATTCACTGCTCAGCTTGAGACCATCAGCCGGTTCGGCTATCAACTGAAATCTTCTTGACGTTGGCAGTGCCGGTTATTCGACCACTCGCTTTGACTGAGCTCAAGCGTAGATCGCCAGGTCGTCGGTTTTCATCGCGGACAAGAGGCACGGTTGTTCTCGACGGTCCTTTGACGTCCGGCTGCGGTCCGGACGTGGCGCAATCTCGTCCGCTACACACCAGATAAACGTGGTCCCCACCGAGCCAGTAGTCGCGTACCAGGGTTCTACCTGCAGCGTCGGCGTGACGCGTGATGATCCAGCCATCTCGTGATTCAGCGAGGGGAAACGTAATTGGAGCTGCCGGCCATCGCATTTGGTCGATGTTTGCCGCGATAGTCAGCCCGGCGCTAGAGGAGTCGTCAATGTAGAGCGGAGCATCTTGCGTCGCGTAAAGAATATCCTTGGCGACCGCAGCTGCGTCCCCGCGGTATCTGACTTCGTATGCTGGGAAAGCCCAGACCATCGCAATGTATTTAAGCGCGACGGCAACCGAGATGCAACCCACCGCAACACGAAGCGTTCGCAGGTCGATCCGGCTCAAGTAACCACCAAGACAGAACGCGATCATTGGGTAGATCGGCAGGATGTATCGAATGCTGCTTGAGGGCGCGAGCCAGTACGGCAAGAAGTTAAGCAACGTTGCCCATGCAATCGTGCCTTCCCATTGATTCGTGGCCGGTTGCGGGGTGGACCGCTGCCGGACGTATTTATAAATGACGATGAGCGAGACAGGCAAAAACCGGCAAAAGGTTTCAAGCGGGAAGGTGACGACCTGTGACAGCCACTCGAGCAGGCTGTCGGGACGCAGCTTGTTCGCTATGTCGGCCACCATCAATGAGCCTTGGGCACCCACTGCGGCGGTATGGTTGAAGCTATACCAGACGATCGGCACGGCAATCGCAAGCGCATAAGACAAAAGCGCTGCAGGCTTGACTAACGTAAGGCGGGCTTCCCGGTGACGCACATAAGCCACTAGCCAGACGATCGCAACAAAAACGTAGGCCGTAAGCGCCTTGGTCAGGAAAGCGGCAATCGTAAACAACGATGCAGCTATCAATAGCGCCACGTTTTGCCTGCGAGCGGCAACCAGAATGCAACTCATGGCGGCGAATGTCAGCAAGCCAAAAAGCGGATCGGCATAGGCGAGCCAACCGTGATAGAGAAGTGCGTCCGAGCTTAAAAACGTGAGAACAGCCAGCCATGCATGGCGGCGGTCGATACCCAGGTATCGTCCCAGGCCAAAGAGCGCTGCGCCGGTCAGAATGGTCGACACAGCCGTAACAATGCGACTCGCAATCAGAACGTGTTGCACGCCAAGGAGCTCGGCAAGGGGAAGCATTATCCAGTTCAGGAACGGTGGACGCCCATATACCGCGCCATAGATCAGCGGATTGGATAAGTCATGCGCATGCCACATCTCGAGCGTCGAGATGGTGTACACCGCCTCTTCCCCGATGTAGGGCAAGAATAGTCCGGGTATGAAACTCAAGGCGGCTGCTACAACCAGCCAACGCCACAGGGCTGGTGTTTCCCAACGCTTCATTGTTTATCCTTCAAAAATTCGAGTCTGAATTTGCATTGGTAAGCGTGCGTGCCACCGGGATACAGTGATGCTGGGAACAGAATATCAAGAGGATTGCTAATAACAAATGCTGGAGCCGAACATCACCCGGGTTGTCATGTGAGACCAGCTAAAACCACACGATAAATTGAGTTCCCGAGGTCAACCTTCTAACGGTAAGCCGCCAATCATGAGCCAGCGCTATCTCGCGGCAGATGGCCAGTCCCAATCCGGCACCGTCGTGGCGGGCGTCGGGAGCACGCCAGAACCGTTCGAACAAAAACGGCAGATACTCGGGATTGACGCCTGAGCCTTCGTCCTGGATCCGGATGGTTCTATCATCGACCAGGACCATGACAGATCCGAAGGGCGGCGTGGCGTTGATCGCGTTCTCAACAATATTTTTTAACAGGATAAAGAGGGCGCTTCTGTCAGCGCGCATTGTTTCTGGAACGATGGGCGCGTCGACATGCAGTTTCACCTGCTTTTTATCCGCCTTGCGGGCAAGGTAGCCCACTACGTCTTCTGCGACAGCGACCCTGTCCACGTCGGCAAAATTAAAGTTTTGCGATTCGCTGACTTCGGCGAGGTGCAGCAGTTGCCGCACCTGCCGCGCCATCAAATCGATCTCGCGGAACAGCAAATCCTTGTTCTCGATCTCCGGCTGCAGCTCGATCTGGCCTCTGATCAAAGTCAGCGGTGTCTGAAGCTCGTGTGCGGCAGAAGCGAGAAATTGCTGTTGCACGGCAAAGCCATTTTCCAATCGCGCAAGCGCTTCATTAAATGCGGTGAGAAGAGGTTTTATCTCGCTTGGCAGACCCACGACCGACAAGCGGGTCTGCAGATTCTGAGGCGTGATCGATGCAGCGGCAGTCGACGCCTCCCTGAGAGGCCGTAGCACCCGGCGTACGGTAAATGTCAGCGTCAGACCAAAGATGATGGTCGCGATCAACAGCGTATATCCGACAATCTCCGGAATCGGTTCGATCTTTTCGCCAAGAGCCGCTCGGTTAAAGGCTTCGCTTGCCGCGCTCTGTACGAAGAACCATGCCTGCCCATGGCGGATCTCCAGTGTTACTACGTCGAACTTTCTGCCCGCTATTGTTGCGTGCCTCATCGTGCCGACAGCGGAGGCGAGGTCCCCGATGTCCCACGGATCGCCGTTACGTGCGCCTCGCGACGCAAGCACGACTTGCCCCGACTCATCCAGCACCCGATATAAAAGCTCGGTCGGCGCTGCATCGAAAAGCCAGGTGGTCTGCTCGTTGACCTTGATCGACACAGGGCGGCCGGATTCGTCGAAGTTCAGGCCCGCAGCAACCCGTTGGGCCATTCTCAGGCTTTCGTCGCTCCGGAATCGCTCGGGCGGCAAGTGATTGAATCCATAAAGCACGATCGCGGCAATGACGGTAAGACTTGCCGCGAGGGCGGCAACGCTGGTGATCCACAAGCGCGCGGACAGGCTTCTAATCCAGTAGTGGAACATGATTGCTATCCGTATCTGTCAACGGCTGCTGTGAAGGGAAAGCCATGCGCTGGTAGCCTGCACACGCTGTCCATCCACTCGGGAAAGCCAGTTACATTTTCTGTGTTGCCGATTACTCTTGCGGCGGGTTTTGCAGGTCGGGTCAGACGAATGACCGCGGCCATGCATCACCGGATGCTGCCTTGCATCGACGTCCGCGGAAGCAGTGCATTTGCCCGGCCATTTTCGAACGCGGAGCGATGCGATCGCGTTGGGTCGGGATTAAACGCATAGCCTCTTCCGCGCACGGTTTCTATGATCTCGCAGATGCCGGCCACCCCTTTGATCCGCATGCGCAGGCGATGCACCCAGACACCCACGTTCCTTTGCGCGTCAGGCGTGTCAGCCGAAATGCGCTGGACAATAGCAGCCTTGGTAAAAACTCTTCCTGGCGCCGTGACTAGCAGCGCGAGGATTGCGTATTCGTTCTGCGTAAGCGGGACCGGTTCTCCATGATAAGTGAGACTGCGCCACGCGAAATCCAGTCTGAATCCGTCAAATTCATACGGCGCTCTCCAGACCGGATCCTGAAGACGGTGACGTTGAACCCGCCTTAATACATTTCGAATCCTGACCAGCACCTCTTGTACGTTGAAGGGCTTCGAGATGAAATCGTCGGCACCGCATTCAAGTGCAATGATGCGCTCTGTCTCGTCGCCCTGCTCGCCAAGCATGATGATCGGCAAGTCGTCCTGGGTCGTACGAAGAGCCTGTAGTGCTCGTAGTGCCGCCAGACCATCTCCGCTGGACTCGCCACCGGCCATGACCATCAGCGTAGGCCGCTCTGCTTCTATGCGCCGGATAACCTTGCTGGCGCCGTATAAAACCGCGACGTCGTAGCCGCTTGCCTGCAAGGTGGTGCGCAGCGCATCGCGGCAGCTTGCGTCACCGTCGACCACAAGGATAAGTTGCTTCATGGAGTCCTCACATCGTGACTCAGGGAGCTCACGCGTGCAAATCAGTCAGTCCAGCTTTTGCAGCGCAAAGCCCGCGCCCCGGACGTTAGCAAGACGTGTGGTGGCATTGATCGCGAGCAGCTTCTTGCGCAAACGGTGAATGGTCACTTCAAGCGCGTTCGGCGTGACCGCTTCCCCTAGTCCCCAGGCGGCGTGTTCCAGTGTCGAATGCCGGACGGTCTGGCCAGCCGCCTTGAGCAGGGTCAACATGATCTGCAGTTCGGTTGGCGCAAGCACGACCGCCTGGTCGCCGCAGCGCATGGCGCGTTGCTGCGGGTCGACGGCGACGTCCGCGAAACTCTGAACCAGCGTCGTGAGTTCGACCGGCCGCCGCATCAGCGTGCGCACGCGCGCGACCAGTTCACTCATGGCGAACGGTTTGGTGACGTAGTCGTCCGCACCGGTTTCCAGGCCGTCGATCCGGTCATGCAAAGCGTCCCGCGCGGTCAGCATCAGGCACGGCATCATCCGCCCGGCTTCACGCAACTTGCGCAGAAACGCTAGCCCGTCGCCGTCGGGCAATCCACGGTCGAGGATCAGCACCGCATAGTTCGCCTGGCTGATGCCGTAGTGGGCCTCCGATAGATTGCTGAAGATATCGGTCTCGATTCCTGCGCCTGACAACGCTTGCCGGATCATCCCCGCCAAACGTGCGTGGTCCTCGACCAGTGCGACTCGCGACATGGAGCGGTGCTCACTTGAATTGATAGAGGTAGCCGAGCCTGACCTCGGGAACAAATCGCTTGCCGACCAACGGGCTGTTAGTGATCCCGCTGCTCAGGTGCGTTACGCCAACGTCGAAGAACACGAGTTGATGGGGTGTGAAGCGATAGTCAACCTTGGTCCCAAGCGACACATTGTAGGCCGCTTTTCCCGTGTAAGCGGGCCGTCCCGCCCGCACTTCCGACGACCTTACGCCATAGTAGTAGTCGACGTATTTGCTGCTGAGCCATTCGGCGCCTACATGCGGCTCGACTGAAAAGCTGCCGTATTCCAGGGCCTTCGCAAACTCGATGCTTGCTTTCTGTCCCTTGTTCCCGCCCGTCAGGAAGTCGCCCGACAGCGTGCCATAGCCAGTGTGCCAGGCAAGTGCCGGGCCGAACCAGAACGCGCCGTTACGGTTTTGCATGCCGTTCAGGATCGGCGCATCCGAGCCCCTGTACCCATCACCCAGCGCGTATTGGCCGCGCAGTGTGAACAGCACGCTGCTCCACTTGCCTATTTTCAGGTCGAGCGTAGTGCCGAGCGCGTGTATCCACTTGTCGTCGAAGTAGATCAGCGGAATGGGAGAGACCTTTGACCCATACCCCTTATAGGGCGACTCCTCAAGGCCAACACCGGCGCCGAGGCCCCAATGCGTGACGTTGGTTGCATTGCTGAGGATTGTGAATCCCGCGTCGTCCGTATCGGACGGATCTTTTGTGAGGCCGTCTGCTGCCCAAACCGCCCCCGAATGCAGCATGACCGATGCGACGGTGAGCAGCAATTGGTTCCTACGGCGAAGAAGTTTTCTCACAGTTGTGCCTTTGAAGAGAGGGGGATGACGGACCCGACTTTAAGGCTCACCGACTTACTGCTCACTTACTCGCCGACCGGATTACCGCATACAAAAATACCGGGCTGATGACGCGAAACCGCGCTTATTGCGGGCTCTTGCGCAACGCTACCCATAAAGTCAGCGCCGCCGCTTTTCGTCTGAATGCATCCACGTAGGTGAACACCACAGGGACCACCAGCAAGCTCAACGCCGTCGATGTCAGCAGGCCGCCGATCACCGCAAACGCCATCGGCTGGCGAAAGCTGGCGTCGGCACCCAGGCCGAGGGCGATCGGCAGCATGCCCGCGGTCATCGCGACGGTGGTCATCACGATGGCCCTTGCCCGTTTCATGCACGCATCGACAAGTGCGTCCACGATCGTCATCTGGCCCTGCTCGAGATTGCGGACGGCATAGTCGACCAGCAGGATGGAATTCTTGGTCACGATTCCCATCAGCATCACGAGGCCGACCATTGATGGAACATCCAGCTCGCTACCCGTTACAAGCAGCATGACGAACGATCCGCCCAGACATAGCGGAAGTGCGGACAGGATCGTGATGGGCTGGAAGAAGTCCTTGAACAACACCACAAGCAGCAGATAGACGCACAAGATGCCCGTGAACATGGCGATAGCAAAACCAGACGACAGTTCGGCCATGGTGTCCGCGTCTCCGCTGTCGAGCAGCTGGACGTTGGACGGCAACGCGCGCACCGAGGGCAGCGCCTTGACCGCATCCACCGCCGCACCAAGCGCCGCCCCGCTCAGATCCGCGGTCAGAGAGACATAGCGCTTGCGATCGTACCGGGCGATCTCGGCGGGACCGCTGCCCATGGCGATATCGGCAATCGAGCCTAGCGGTACGAGGCCATCGCGGCCTTTGAGCCGCAGGTCGAATACCGAGCTAACGTGTTCAAGGGCTTTTTCGCCCAGCCGCACGCGTACGAAAATCTGCCGGTCATCCAGATTGAGCCGGGGTAATTGCGCGTCGAAATCGCCGCTCGTGGTGATGCGTACCGCTTCGCCGATGGTCGCGGTGCTGATGCCGCGTTCAGCCGCAAGCGTCATGTTGGGGCGGACCTCGATCTCCGGCTGCTCGATGCTGGCCGATGATGCGACGTTGAACAGTCCCGGAACGCCGCGCATTTCCCGGGCTACCAGATTGGCGCTTTCAGTCAGCGCGGTGGTGTTATCGCTGGTCAGGATCATCTCGAACTTCTGTCCAAGATCGCCGCCGCCAACCGAGAAGCGGGCGCCCGCTACGGTGGCAAGACGCGACCTGACCGACTGCTCGATGCTTGCCTGAGACGGCCGCTGTCCACGCGGTAATAGCATGAGCGTCATGGTCCCGAAGCGCGTGCCGGCGGTCTGGACAGAATCGAAACTCGTGGTCGCATTCCCTCCGGCGACACTGAAGATTTGTTCGATGCCGGGTAAGCCGGTCAGCGTGCGACGTGCGTCTTGTTCGACGGCGAGCGTCGTATCGAGCGCACTGCCGGGCGACAACTCGACGTTGATCTCGATGAAACCACGATCGGACGTAGGCACGAAGCCCGTTGGAATCAGCGGGATCAGCGCAATCGAGCCCGCAAGCAACGCGGCAGTGAGAACTAGCGTGGTCTTCTTATGAGCGAGGCACCAGAACACAAGCGTTCGATATCGCTCCATTAAACGCGATGGTCCGGGGTCATGCGGTGGCGAATGGCTGAGCAACGCGACCGCCATCATCGGCGTGAGCAATCGCGCGACCAGCAGCGACATCAGGACGGCGACAACGGCTGTCCAGCCGAACTGCTTGAAGAACAGCCCTGGAACACCGCTCATTTGAGCAGTTGGCAGGAAGATCGCGACTAACGACAAGGTGGTCGCGGTCACGGGCAAGGCGATCTCGATCACGGCATCGGTCGCTGCCTGCAGGATGGGTTTGCCCATCTGCGCATGCCGTTCGATATTTTCAATCTCGACGATGGCGTCATCGACCAGTACGCCAATCACGACCGCAAGCGCCAGCAGCGTCAGGGTGTTCAGCGAGTAGCCAAGCCACTGCATCGCCGCGAAGGTTGGCAATATCGACAAGGGCAGGGCGGCTGCGGCCACCAGTGTTGCGCGGCTGTTGCGCAAGAACCACCAGACCACGAGCACCGCTAGCACCGCGCCCTCGTAGAGCATATCCATGGAGCCTTTATATTGCTCCCTGGTGTAATCGACGGTACTCGATACCTGTCTTAACGAAAGCGCCGGGTCGGCCGTGCGAAGCGTTTGCAGGGCTTCTTCAACACGTGCCGCTATTTGCGTTTCGTCCGCGCCTTTAGCACGATAAATCCGAAAACCTGCTACCGGGTGTTCGCCCAATCTGGCGGACTGTGTTTGCTCCGCGACGGTGTCGCTTACGCGAGCGACCTGGTCAAGCGAGATGGAGCGGCCATCGGCCAACGTGAGCGGAAACCTGTCGAGGTCCGCCGCCTGCGCAACGGTGCCGAGAACCCGCATGGACTGTTCTCCGCTACCCCAGCGGCCACGTCCACCCGAGGCGTCCACTTGCATGGATCGCAGCGCCCGGGAGAGATCCACGGCCGTCATTCCGGTCGACGCCAGCTTGACCGGGTCGACATCGATCCGCACCTCGCGCGTCACGCCGCCCACTCGCTCGAACTGAGCGACCCCCGGCACGGCGAGCACAGCCTTGCTGACGGTGTCGTCGATAAACCATGACAGTTGCACTTCACTCAGCCGCGTTGAAGCAACGGCGAAGGTCATGATCGGGTTGGAATCGCTTCTTACGGCGGTGATGATCGGCGGGTCGAGATCGGCGGGCAGTTGGGAGCGGATCTGATCGATGGCGTCCTTCGCTTCATTCAGTGCATCGGAGATGTTGCGCCCAATGAAAAGCTTGACCTGGATATGCACCTGCCCGTCGACAATCTGCGTGCTCTGGTGCTTGATGCCTTGCAACGTGGCGAGCGCATCCTCGGCTTTGCGGGCGACATCGGCTTCGAGCTGGGCGGGTGCTGCGCCCGGCAGCGACAGGGTCACGTTGATCGTCGGCAGGTCGAGATCGGGCATGTTCGCCACGGGCAGTTGATGGAACCCCCAGAAGCCCGCGAAGGAAAGGAAGATGAATAGAACGACAACCGGGATGCGGTGACGGATTGACCAGGTAGCGAAGTTCATTGGCGTGTCCCGGCTTTTTCTTTCTTCGCCAGCAGTGCAGGGGCCGATGCAAGCGTCACCAGATCGCCTTCGTTGAGCAGCCCCGCCCCGTTCCCGACAATGCGCTCCGTACCGGTGAGTCCATGCACGACTTCAACCGAGTTTCCTTCTCGCCGGCCGGTGGTGACTTCGCGCAACGAGACGCGTTCTGCGCCGTCACGATCGACCACGATGGCGACGTTATTGCGGCCGTCGTGCATCGCCAGCGCCGATGCGGGAATGACGAGCGCGTTGCTTTCGCCAAGCACGATGCGCCCGCCCGTGTACATACCGGCTCGCGCATGCGAACCCGGCTCCAGGTCGGCATAAATGAGCGCGACGCGCGATTGCGGATCCAGTGAAGGCGCGATCCTCGCGACTGTGCCACTCGCCAGCGTGTTATCCGGCAACAGCAGGACGATATGCTGTCCAACACGAATCGATGCCACCTCGGCCGCCGTGACTTCTGCTTGCCACTGCAGCCGGTCTTGCCGGATCAGCCGGAACAACTCTTGTCCGACCGGCGCAACGGAGCCCAGTGTGGCAGTGCGCGCGCTGATGGTGCCGTCGTCGGGCGCAAGGATGCTGGCGTTTTGCAGGTCGATCATGCGGGCCTGCAGTTGCGCGCGCGCCGCGTCTTCCTGCGCCTTGGTCACTTGCGCGGCCGTCCGGTATTGCAGCAGATCCTGCTTGCTGATGCCGCCGCTATCGTTCATCTGCAGCGCACGCGATTCGTTCGTCCGTGCCTGTTGCGCGCTTGCTTGCGCCTGCGCGAGTGCCGCGGCACTTTGGGCGGCGACGGCCTTGAGCATCGTCGTGTCATAGCGTGCCAGCAACTGCCCGCGCTTCACCACGCTACCAACGTCTACCTCCACTTGCGTGAGACGCTCGCCCGTCAGCAACGATCGAATCGATGCTTCCTGCCAAGGCGCAATGGCGCCTGATACGTCGATCGATTCAGTCCAGCGTACTTGACGGGGCTGCACAACTGCTACCGTGAGCGCGCTGGCGGCAGGCGGGGGCGGCGCAGCCGGAGCGTGTCCGCGCATGGCAATCCCGGCCGCCGTCGCCGCGATTAAAGCGGCCGCGAGCACCATGACGGCGACCTTGCGCTTCGTTGAAACTCTGCGCTTCGAGACCGTGAGCGGCGTAGTAAAAGACTGGGACATGTCGTGTCAATCCGGTTCGGTAAGCGTGGTTGAAAACGTGGCGGCATTGCCCGATGCGCGGACGATATCCACCCAGGCTTGCACACTCGCTCGCGCGGCATCGACGGCCGTTTCGTCTGCGGCTTCCCGTTGCCGGCGCGTGTCTTCAAGCTGGAAAACGTCGATTGCGCCTGCGCGCCATTGCGATTCGGTAGCATCGAACGTCGCTTGATACGCGTCGCGCGAGCGCTGCGCGGCAGCAAGACGCTCGGATGCATGCGCCTGCTCGGTGAGCGCGTCTTCGATGTCCTGCGTGGTATTGCGTAAGGTGGTGTTCAACGACGCGAGCGCTGTGAGATAACGAGCGGTAGCAGCATCGACCTGGGCTGCGCCTGCGCCGCCATCGAAGAGCGGAGCGCTGAGCGTGGGGATCAGCGACCAGCCGAGGAACGCAATGGTCGTTCCGGACGCCAAGATCCAGTTACCGCTGAGCGCTGCGGTGAGGTTGAAGATGGGCAGCCGGTTTGCGCGCGCAACGCCGATCTCCGCATAGGTTGCCGCGACTTCGCGCTCGGCTGCGATCACGCCGGGATGACGTGCTAAAACGAGGGCAGGGAGCGAGAGCGTGGCCGCCGGCGGCATGGGAAACGTGCTGGCCTCGTAGTTCGTCAGCTTGGGCGGGCTTGCCGGCGACCGCAGTCGCGTCTCGATCTCTTGTGCGGAAAGGCCCGTCAGACCAACCAGCGCGTCGAGGTCCTTGACGCACGATTCGTCCTGGCTAACCAGACCTACCTGCGCGTCGGATACGCCACTAAGTGAACGGCTTGCATCGACGGGTGCTGCGAACCCCAGTTCCACTCGCCGCCGTGTCAGCACTAGATCTCGTTGTCTGGATGCAATGTCCTCGCGCTTTAAATCCAGTATGAGCCGGCATGCGCGAAGCGACATCAGGGCGCCCGCCACTTGCGATGACAACAACAAGCGCGCTGCCGCCGCGTCCGCGGTACGGGCATCGAGCCGCCGGCTTGCTGCCGCGCGCGTGTCGCGAAGACGGCCGAACACGTCGATTTCCCAGGCTAGAGATGGGCCGCCAATGACCGAGCTGCCGACCTGAGCCGTGTTGTTTGCAGAGCCGCTGCTGCTGCCTTGGACGCGTGCCCGGCCCGCACTTCCGTTCAAGGTCACATGAGGGCGGCCGAGGGATGTCTGCACACCGAGCGTGGCGCGCGCCTCGTCCAGATGCGCCGCGGCTAGCGCGAGGGACGGGCTACTCGTAAAGGCGGTTTCGATCATGTCGTCAAGCACCGGATCGTTTAGAGCAGCCCACCATTGTTCGGAGGCCGGCAACAGTTTCTGCGCGTAAGGCGGCTGATTTGCCCACGCTGCCTGGGCGCCAAGAGGCGCGGGCGAATAGGGCGCCTGCAGCGCGCACGCGCCTAATACGGCAATCATCGGCAGAACGCTTGCCAGTCGTTTGAACGCAGCCTTAACGAAGACACGACGAGAATCAGTAAGCAATCTTGCCGCCCCGCTTGCTAAGCCTGCCGAGGAGATCAACCGCGAGTCGTGCCCGCAAGGAGGTGTTTTTGTTTTGGCTACGCATGTCGCTCATTTAAAAACCGTGCATGGTTGTAAGAGCGATTTGACCGGGCGGATGAAAAGGGGCCAAGCGTACTCATCCGGACAAAGGTCTCGATCAGCATCGCTCGTTCGCTGACGCCTGCCAGCGTGCAGCCGTAATACTTACCCCGTACTTACAGTTCGCAACGGCTGCGCGAGGAGAGATCGTCCTGTCTTTTCAACGCGGGCCGGTAAGTAACCAGTAAGTCACCGGGGCCGATGATGACTTCGACGGTCGAGTGCCACTCATCCGAGTCAACGCGTCCGGTCGTCATCAACCTGTCTTCCAGGAGTTCCGCATGAACTACCGCTGCGGCAGCGCGCTCGCGACGATCGCTGCGTCGATCCTGCTTTGTGGATGTGCGACCGGCTCCCAACGCACGGCCGGCGATCCGCTCGAACCCATGAACCGTACGATCTACTCGTTCAACGGCAAGCTCGACAAGTACGTTGCCAAGCCCACGGCGACCGCTTATCAGAAGGTCGTGCCGTCGCCTGTCCGAACTGCTTTTCGTAATTTCTTTTCGAACCTGGGCGACATCGGCAACTTCGCCAACGACACGCTGCAGTTGAAACCAACCGACGCCACCGAGGACCTGATGCGCTTCGCGTTCAACTCGACGCTTGGTATTGCCGGTTTCATCGACTTTGCGACCCCGGCAGGCCTGCCTAAGCACCATCAGGATTTCGGTCTCACGCTCGCGCACTATGGCGTGCCGATTGGCCCTTACCTCGTGCTGCCGCTGTTTGGCCCAAGCAGCGTGCGTGACGTCAGCAATGTCGCCGTCTCAAGCGTGCTCAGCCCGTTCTCGGCAGCGCCGTTCGCCGTACAAGCTTCCGTAACCGGTGTGCATTTCGTGAGTGACCGCGCCGATTTGTTGAGCGCATCCAACCTGCTCTCGCAAGCCGCCCTCGACGAGTATTCATTCACACGTGACCTTTATCTGCGTCGACGCAAGGCGCCTTCCTCCCCAAAGCCGGACGATGCTGAAAAGCTTCCCGTCTACACGGATGTCGCTCCGTAGGAGCGCCTTTAAAAACGGTGAGCGGGTAAGTAGCGAGTAAGTAGCGAGTAAGTCGAGTGCGTTGAACATGACCTTGTGTTCAACGGATTGCGGGAACGGATGCCATGAAACCAAGTACAGCGATAGCGTTACGCGCGAACGTGGTGCTTTTCTCGACGTCGACCGGGATAGCAAGCGTTCCGTTCCTCGTTAGCGCGATCCTGTTTGGACTCCCAGAAGGCGGCACACCAGCGTTGCCCTATCAGATCGGCATTTTTGCAGGTGCGCTATTCACGATGGGTTTTCTCCGATGGCGCGCACGGCTCGCGTTTGACGCGGCGTATCGCGCCGGTCTGGTCGAAGTGAACGAGCATACGGAATTTCGCGCGTTGATTTCGCCCGACTGCCCCCAAGCGTGGCTGGTCCAGTTACACGTCGAGTTGCGCGGAGGTGCGGTCAACACTTCAGCGTACGTCTCGGACCATTAGTGCTCGCTCGACTGACGAATGCTGCGTGGTCCTATCAGTTCAAGCCTCGCATGGAGAAAGCCGAATGACCGAATACCGTAGCCGGCAGACGAGGTTGCGAAGTGCTCCGGGCGTTGCAGTTCGATGCGCAAGGGGTCTTCCGTCAATGTTGCCGGAGCCTGCGGCCGCTGAGTCCAGATCTCTGTTATCGATCGTTGCGCCGGTTTGGAACGAAGAACAGGTTCTGCCCGAGTTTCATCGGCGGCTTGCCGCAGTCCTCGACGGGCTGGATGCAACAGTCGAAGTCATTTACGTCAACGACGGCAGCACGGACGGCACATTGTCGATCGTGCGGCAATTGCTTGCATGCGATCGCCGCATCAATCTGATCAACCTCTCGCGAAACTTCGGCAAGGAAATTGCCATGACCGCAGGGCTGGATCATGCCCGCGGTGAGGCCGTGATCATCATCGATACCGATTTGCAGGACCCGCCGGAACTCATCCCCGAGCTGGTACGGCTCTGGAAAGCGGGGCATGACGTCGTGTACGCGCAGCGGGAGGAACGCAGGGGAGATTCATGGTTGAAGCGGGCTACAGCGTCTTGCTTTTATCGCGTCGTCGAGAAGATCAGCGTGGTTTCGTTGCCGCGCGATGCGGGAGACTTTCGGCTGTTGTCGCGGCGAGCCGTCGACGCCCTTTGTCAGTTGCGCGAGCAACATCGCTTCATGAAGGGTTTGTTCGCGTGGATCGGCTATTCACAGATTGCGACTCCGTACCGGCGGGACCCTCGCTACGGGGGTGAAACCAAGTGGACTTACTGGAAGCTCTGGAATTTCGCGCTGGAAGGGATTACGTCGTTTACGACGGCTCCCTTGAGGTGGGCAACTTACCTGGGTTTGTGCACGGCCTTGCTATCGTTTTCGTACGCAACATTCGTGTTCTGGAAAGCGCTTGCNTACGGTGATCCGGTGCGNGGATATCCCTCGCTTCTGATCATCATGCTGTTCCTCGGCGGCGTGCAACTGATGACGCTNGGNATTATCGGAGAGTACGTCGGGCGCATGTTCAACGAGACAAAACATCGGCCGCTTTATTTCGTCGATCAAGTCGTCACGCAACCCCGGGCTACGGTTGAAACCATGAGGTGACGTGGCGGTCGGGACGCATGGACCTGAATCCAAAATGAAAAGACAGATCCAACGTTTCGCGATCGCCGGCGTAGTGGGTTTTACTGTCGATGCCAGCGTGCTCTTTCTCGCACTCTTGGGCGGACTGGGTTATCTGGCAGGCCGGCTCGTTTCATTTTTGGCCGCAGCCTATGTCACGTGGCAAATCAACCGGCGTTTCGCTTTCCGTGGATCAAGAAAAGAAAAATCCCACGGTCAGTGGTGGCGATATCTTGCCGTGATGGCGCTCGGCGCGGGGCTTAATTTCGCTGTCTACTGCGCTGTCGTTCACGTGCTTGGTCACAGCACCATTTTTATATTGCTGGCCGCCGCCGCTGGATCGGGCGCAGCGATGGTCATGAATTTCTCCGCGGCGAAATGGTGGGTCTTCAAGTAACGGATGGGATGCAGCTCGACACCAGCCTCTTTTTATTGCAAAGGGGCGATAAAGAGCTACATCCTCCCTCAAGGCCTCGCAGCAACTTCATCTAGGTGTAACAGCAAGTCCGCCGGGTCTTCGTACACCCGCAACGCGCGTCAGACACACATAGTGCCGAGTCAACCTGCTCTAAACGCTGATGGCCGCCGCGGCCTTTGCAACGGCTTTGCCCCATTCATCGAGACGTTCAGGTTCGTAACGCGACTCGGGCATGGAGATGCAAATGCTGCCGACCGGGGCGCCGTCTGAATCGATGATCGCGGCGCCGATCGCGCACACCGCGCGTCGATACTGCGAGAGGTTGATTGAATATCCGCGCTGCCGGATGCGCTCGAGTTCAAGCCTTATCTCGACGGGGTCGCACGGCGTGGTGTCGCTGAATTTCGTCAGGTCGCGGCTCAGGATTTCCTCCACCTGCGCCTCGCTCATGTACGCGAGCACCGCAAGGCCCGTTGCTGTGGCGTGAAACGGGCTGAGATCGCCGATAGGACTGAACGTCCTGACTGTCTGTGTGCAATCCGCGCGATCGATGAGCACCATCGACTTGGTGCTGTCCGGGATCGACAGGTGAATGGTCTCGTTGGTCAGGTCGCGAAGTTCACGCATCGGCTCGCGCGCAGCGGCATACAGCGCGCCGCCGCGAAGCGCGGCCGGGCGCACGCCGAGAATCCGCGCGCCCACCTCCCAGCGCGTCAGGTCGCCTCCGGTCTGGCGCAACCAGCCGGCTTCGAGAAAGGTCAGCAGCACGCGTTGCACGCTCGACTTCGGCATGTCCAGCAAACGTGCCAGCACACCGACACTGACCGGCTGGTGCTGCGATACCGCTTCCAGGATCTCCAGGCTCTTCAACAAACTCTTCATGCACTCCTCCTGTGACTTGCGGCTGCAAAGGACGCGCGCGCTTGTCGGTTGCTTGCATAGCAAAAAAGCGCGTGTTACTTTGCGTGTAATGAATTTGGAACGCCGTGCCGTATTATGGCACGGTGTCAAAAAATCTAGAAGCACCCGAGCCTATTTTGCGATGACATTTCCTGTTCCCCTGCCTGCGTCCTTGCAGGTAGTCGAGGCTAACGGCGCCCGGATTCCCGCGATGGGTCTGGGCACGTGGCAATCCACTCACGACGCAGGCGTCCGTGCCGTGCGAGCGGCGCTCGATGCCGGGTATCGGCATATCGACACGGCCGCTCGCTACCAGAACGAGCAGGCGGTCGGCCAGGCGCTCTCAGCGTGCGGCGTGCCTCGCGGCGAAGTATTTGTCACCACCAAAGTCTGGCATACCGAACTGCGCGCGCCCGACTTCCGCCGCGCGGCAGAAGCGAGCGTCGCCCGTCTGGGACTCGATCACGTCGACCTGCTGCTCGTGCACTGGCCCAATCCCGACGTGCCGCTGGACGAGACGATCGGCGCGCTCTGCGACGCACAACGCCGCGGCCTGACGCGGTTTATCGGCGTATCGAATTTTCCCGGGGCGCTGCTCGATCGTGCAGTGGCGCTGTCGTCATTGCCGCTGGTCGCGAACCAGTGCGAATACCATCCGTATCTCGACCAGACCAAGCTGCTCGCCGCCTGTTCGCGGCACGGCATGGCGCTGATTTCGCACTCGCCGCTTGGCAGCGGCAAGCTGCTGGCCGACCCGGTTATCGCGGAGATTGCTCGTCAGCATGACAAGAAGCCCGCGCAGATCATCCTGCGCTGGCTGATCCAGCAAACCGGGGTCGCGGCGATTCCGAAGTCGTCGAATCCGGTGCGCATCGGCGAAAACTTCGCGATATTCGATTTCGAACTCGATGCACCGTCGATGGCGCGCATCAGTGCACTCGCTCGCGCCGACGGCCGCGTGAGCAAGCCGGCCTGGCATCCGGAATGGGACGTCCCGGAAACCTCCTTACGCGCAGCGAAGCCATGAACCCCATCGACACAATCATGAATCCGGCAACTGCTTCGTTAAGCGAAGCAATTCTCGAAACCGACCGGCGCCACTTTATGCACCCTGGAACGCACGCGTCCGACCACGCCTCCGGCGAGCTGGAAGGGCGTCTGATGAGGCGCGCGTCGGGCATTCGCATTGAGGATCACGCGGGACGTTCCTACATCGATGGATTCGCCGGGCTCTACTGCGTGAACATCGGTTATGGACGCGAGGAGATGGCCGAGGCGATTGCAGCCCAGACCCGCAAGCTGTCGTTCTATCACACGTATGCAGGCTTTTCGAACGACCCTGCTGTCGAGCTGTCGCAACGGCTGATCGAGGACTGGTCGCCGCCAAGCATGAAGAAAGTGTTCTATGGCATGTCCGGGTCGGACGCCAACGAGACACAGGTGAAGCTGGTCTGGTACTACAACAATGTGCTCGGGCGGCCACGCAAGAAAAAGATCATCGCGAGGCATCGCAGTTATCACGGGTCGGGCATTGCAACCGGCAGCCTCACGGGACAGGCGAAGTTTCACGCAGCGTTTGATCTGCCCATGCCGCAGGTGCTTCACACGGCCTGTGCCGACTTTTATCGCGACGCCCGGCCGGGTGACAGCGAAGCCGCGTTTGTAGCGGATTGCGTCGAGCAACTGGAGCGGCTGATAGACAGCGAAGGGGCAGACACAATCGCCGCTTTCTTCGGCGAACCGGTCATGGGCTCGGGCGGTATTTTGCCGCCGCCGCCCGATTACTGGCCGGCCATCCAGGCGGTGCTGAAACGGCACGACATCCTGTTCGTCGCCGATGAAGTCGTCTGTGGTTTCGGGCGGCTTGGTTCGCGCAACGGGTCGGAGCATTACGGCATCGAACCGGATTTGATCTCGGTCGCGAAGGGACTCACGAGCGGTTACTTGCCGCTGTCCGGCGTGATTGTCGGCGAGCGGGTATGGGACGTGATCGAGCGCGGTTCGCGGGAGCAGGGCGCAATGAGCCACGGGTGGACTTACTCGGGCCATCCGGTGTGCGCGGCGGCTGCGCTGGTGAATCTCGACATCCTCGAGCGCGAGCAATTGGTACGCAATGCCGCCGATGTCGGCGCTTATCTGCTCGAGAGCCTGCACGCCGCGTTCGACGATCACCCGCTGGTCGGCAATGTGCGAGGCGCGGGAATGCTGGCCGCGCTGGAACTGATGGCCGATAAAACCGGACGCACGCCGTTTGCACCCGCGCTCAAGGTCAGCAACCGGGTCGCGCAGGCGGCGCTTGCGCGTGGCCTGATCGTGCGTCCGCTAGGCATTAACGACATCATCGGATTCGCGCCGCCGCTGGTCGCCACGCGCGCGGATATCGACGAGATCGTGGGCATTACGCGGCAGGCGCTGGATGCAGCGAGCGAGGGATTGCCCGTGCCTGCCTAATGCATCACTACTCTTGGCGACACGCCGGAACCGAGTGCTTTCAGCGTGTCGCACCCCATTGTTCGCCGCCCTCGAACCAGGTTTGAACCGCATCAGACTCAGCCAAGGACCCCACCGTGCCGACGCGCAGCCAAGTGTTTTCTGCCGATTTCACCGACACCCCGTACTGGTGGAAAGACTGGCGACCGCACGACGACCTGATGTCCGACATACCGCGCGATGTCGACGTGGCAATCGTCGGCGCGGGCTATGCTGGGCTGTCGTGCGCGCTCGAATTCGCGAAGCATGGCTTGAGCGTGGCCGTGCTCGAAGCCGATGTGCCCGGAATCGGCGCGAGCACGGTCAGCGGCGGACAGGTGTCGGGCGGGGTGAACGTGGGCAAGGCGCCATCGGGCAAGAAGCTCGACAACGCTGTATCGGAGCAACGCCAGCAAGCGCTGTTGCGCGAAGCAGCCGCTTCGTATGGCGTATTCGAAAACATCCTCATGGCTAACGCAATCGAGTGCTCCTATGTGAAGGCCGGCCGCATCAACGCCATGTGGACCGACGCGCACATGGCCGCGTGGAAGAAACGCATCGTCAACCTGAACGCCTATGCGTCGGCGGGCGCACGGATCCTCTCGCGCGAGGAACTGCGCAGCGAACTGGCGAGCGACATCTATGCAGGCGGTGTGTTGCTCGAGCGCGCGGGCCAGGTCCATCCATCGATGATGTTTGCCGGCCTGCTCGCCGCCGCGCGCCGAGCGGGCGCTACGGTATGCAGCAAGGCCCCGGTCACGAGCATTGCGCGTTCGGGGGCGGGGTATCGCATCGAGACATCGCGCGGGACGGTCGCGAGCCGGCACGTGGTGATCTGCACCAACGGTTATACGGGCGAATCGATGCCTGACCTGAAGCGTCGCGTGGTGCCTGTCGTGTCGCATCAGATAGCGACCGAAGAGCTTCCCGCCGATTTGCAGGCGTCGCTGATACCGAAGCGTCGCGGCATTTCGGAGACGCGCCGTGTCGTCAATTACTACCGCTATTCGCCGGACGGAAAGCGCTTCCTCTTTGGCGGCCGCGCGCGCTTCTACAACCTCGACCGGCGCCAGTCGGGTGCGATCCTGCATGCGCAAATGGTGGAGCGGTTTCCGCAGATGGCCGACGTCAAGGTCGCGTACAGCTGGGGTGGGACGGTCGCGCTCACGCTCGACTTCCTGCCGCACCTGGGCCGCACCGCCGACGGCATTCATTACGCACTCGGCTGCAATGGCAGCGGTGTGGTGATGATGACCTATCTCGGCTACAAGGTCGCGCGCCTGATCCTGGAGGGACAAGCGCCCGAGACCAGCGCCTATGGCACGCCGATGGTCACGCACGCGCTTTATCGCGGCAAGCCGTGGTTCATGCCGGCGCTCGGGAGCTATTACCAGATCCGCGACGTCATCGACAAACGCAGGCAGCGCGCCTGAGCGGCACGTTCTTGACCGGAGCCTTCCACGATGGCAACGGCATCCAGATTCATCATCATTTTGCAATGCGCAAGGACAAGGCAATGGGTTTGAGAATCGGAGTGGATATTGGCGGCTCGTTCACCGACTTCGCGGTGCTCGACGAAGCGACGCGAACAATACGGACCTTGAAGGTGTTTTCGCGTCCGGACAGTCCGGGCAGCGAAGTGCTCGCGGGAATGGACGGCCTGCGGGAGCGTTACGGCATCGAGCCGCGCGAGGTGGTTTATTTCACGCACGGCACGACGGTCGGCGTGAACGCGGTAGTGCAACGCAAGGGGCTGAAGCTTGGTCTCGTCACCACGCGCAACTTCGAGGACGTGCTCGACATCGCGCGCCTGAAGATCCCCGATATGTACCATCTGATGTCCAGCCGGCCCGCGCCGCTGATCCCGCGCGACCGCGTGTTCGGCGTAGTGGGGCGACTGACGGCGGAGGGTGACGAGGAAACGCCCGTCGATGAAACCAGCGTGCTCGATGCGGTGCGCGGCATGCAGGCGGCAGGCTGCGAGGGTGTGGTGGTATCGCTGCTGCATTCGTATCGAAACCCGGCGCACGAGCAGCAGGTGAAGGCGATCATACAGCGCGCAATGCCGGGTATGTTCGTTTCGTGCTCGCATGAAGTCTGGCCGATCATCCGTGAATACGAACGCACAGTGACCGCGACTATTGGCGGGTATGTGCAGCCGCGCGTGTCGAATTACCTCACGAAATTGCAGGCGGCGTTGAGCGAGAGCGGTATCGGCGCGGACCTCAAGGTCACCAAGTCGAACGGCGGCGTGATGAGCGCCGAGAACGGCAAGCAGAACTGCGTGCAGATGATCCTGTCCGGCACGGCGTCAGGCGTGATCGGCGCAGCGTATCTCGCGAAGCTATGCAAGGTGAAGGACTGCATGAGTCTCGATATTGGTGGGACGACGGCGGATATCGCATTGATCGTGGACGGCAAACCGCAGTATGCGACGGGCGAATATATCGGCGAATTCCAGATCCATATTCCGTCGGTGTCGGTCTCGTCGATCGGCGACGGCGGCGGTTCGATTGCATGGGTCGACGAGTTCGGCGTGCTCAAGGTCGGACCGGAAAGCGCCGGGTCGAATCCGGGTCCGGTTTGCTACGGTCGCGGGGGAACCCGCCCGACCATCACCGACGCATTTGCCGCGATCGGCGTGCTCGGCAGCGCGGCGCTCGGCTATAACGCGGTGAAGGTGGATGTCGATGCGTCGCTGCGCGCGATCGAACCGCTTGCGCAACGCCTGGGACTCGACGTCTACAAGACCGCGGCGGCCATCATCGAGGTATCGATCTCCGGCATGTATGCCGGCGTGAGCCGTTTGAGCTCGCGCTTCGGCATCGACCCGCGCACCTTCTCGCTGATGCCCTTCGGCGGTGCGGGACCCATGCTCGGCTGCTTCCTCGCGCGTGCGCTGAACGTGCGCAACCTGCTGGTCCCGACTACGCCCGGGGTGCTGAGTGCGCTGGGTGGTTTGATCGCGGACACGAAGAACGATTTTGTGCGGACGACTTATTATCCACTCGACCGCGCATCGCTTGAACGGCTTGGGCGAGACCTCGCGCTGCTCGAAGCCGATGCACGCGCCTGGGTGATCCGCGAGACCGGTACGGACGCAACGGCCGAACTCGTGGTCTCGGCCGACATGAGGTATCGCGGGCAGTCGTTCGAAATCGATACGCCGCTCACAGCCGTTGCGATCGCCAACCGCGACATTGAAGGGATCGCGCAGGCGTTTCATCGCGAGCATGAACGCCTCTTTGGGCACAGCGACGAGAAGTCCGCGATTCAGGTCGTCGCGCTCAGGCTCGTCATCACCGCGCCCACGCCGAAGCCCGAGTTGCCGAAGATAGCGGCGGGCGAGGGCGCGCCGGAAGCCGAGTCGAAGATCTATGCCTACCTCGACGGCGCGTGGCGTCGCGTACCGCTCTACCGGCGGACGGCGCTGCTGGCGGGGCATCAGTTCCCCGGCCCCGCGATTGTCGCCCAGGACGACACCACGACCTGCGTGCTGCCGGGTTTCAACGCCCGCGTAGACGACTACGGCAATCTTTTTCTCGAAGCCGTTTGAATAGCCGACCTTGGAAACGCGCCATGACATTCGATAAATCCGTTCTTCAGATCTTCGCGAACTACTGCGTCGCGGCCGCTGAAAGCATGGCCTATACGCTCGTGCGTACCGCACATTCCGCTTTCGTGAAGGAAACCGAAGACTTCTCCTGCACGCTGATGAACACGCGCGGCCTGACGTTCGCCTCGCCGAAGACGCTCGGCGCGACGTGGTATCCGGGACTTGATTTCGGTGCGGTGATCGACATGATCGACCACTACGAACCGGGCGATATCTGCATGACCAACGACGCTTACAGCGGCTACGTTGCGACCCACACGCCCGACGTGATGATGTGGAAGCCGGTGTTCTACAACGGCGAGATTGTCTGCTATGTCGGCGGCCATATTCACAACACCGACATGGGCGGCGCGGTGCCGGCGTCGCTGTCGCGCACGCTGACCGAGATTTACCAGGAAGGGATTCGTTTCGCGCCGACCAAGATCGTTCGCGCGGGCGTGCTGGACGAGGTCTTGCTCGAACACATGGCCATCAATGTGCGCGCGCCCGAGCAGAATCGCGGCGACCTGAAAGCCCAGATCGCGATGCTGATGACCGGCGAGCGCCGCGTGCTGGAAATTATCGAGCGCTTCGGCATCGAGCAGTTTCGCGCCGGAATGGACGCGCTGCTTGAATATTCGGAAGAGCAGGCGCGCACAATCGTGCGAAGCATGCCGGACGGCGAGTATTTCTTCGCCGAATATGCCGACGAGGATTCGGTCAACGGCAAGCCGCTGCGTGTTGCGCTCACCCTGACGGTGAAGGATGGTTCGCTTGTATTCGATTTCACCGGCAGCGATCCACAACTGAATTCATCGCTGAATATGCCCACGGGCGGCAAGGAACGTCATGTCCTCGCACTCGTCGGGCTCAACTACATCCTGTATTCGCTTAATCCCGACCTGCTGCTCAACGCCGGGATGCTGAAAGTGGCGCGCTGCATCATGCCTGAAGGCACGATCATGAATTGCGTTCCGCCGGCCGCTGTCGGGATGCGCAGCCTGACAGCGAAGGTCGCGCAGTACGTCACGTTCGGCGCGTTCTCGATGGTATGCCCGGAACGCTTGCCGGCATGCCCGGCTGGCGGCATGTCGATCCTCAACGTTAAGACCGTGGACCGCCGTGGCCGCACGGTGATCGCATCGATCGGTCCGGTGGGCGGCGGCGCGGGCGGCATGATCTCGGGCGACGGGTCGGACGCATCGGGCGCGAACGTGGCGTTCCTGCGTAACACCCCGGTCGAGATCAACGAAGCCGAAGTGCCGATCCGCATCACGAAGTATGGCGTCGTGCCCGGCAGCGCGGGCGCGGGCAAGTATCGCGGCGGGCTGGGAACCGTGATGGAATTCAGGGTGTTTTCGCCCGGCACGCTGGTGACCGCGCGCAATCGCGACCGCTCGCGCTTCGCGTCGTGGGGCGTGCTGGGTGGCAAGGCGGGCGCCGTCTCGCGCTTTACGCGCAATCCGGGCCGCGAGGGAGAGGAGGACCTGGGCGTGACCGACCTGGTCATGTGCGGTCCCGGCGATGTCATCCGCCTCGAAGGGTGCGGCGGTGGCGGCTACGGTCATCCGCACGAACGCGACGAGCAGAAAGTGGTCGAGGACGTGCGGCGCGGTTACCTGTCCGTCGATCAGGCACGCGAACTGTATGGCGTCGTGCTCGTCGACGGTACGATCGACGCAGCGAGGACGGCTGAATTGCGCGCCGAGGCAAAAAGAATCTCGGATCAGACGGTGGCTACGCACTTCGACTACGGCGCGCAACGCAACGCCTATGAAGCGAAGTGGACGCGCGAGCGCTACGACGTGTTGACGGGCATCCTCGCTCGCGCGCCGGTGGTGTGGCGTCATTTTCTCAAGCACAAGATCTTCGACGCGCTCGACGCACGGGAAGCCGCCGGGACGATGACCGCTGGCGCCGGAATTGTCGACGAACTGTATGCCGACGTCCTGCGGCGTTATCCGCAATTGCTCGACGTGGAGCAGGCAGCGGTTGTCTGAAGCTTGGGGAAAACGCGGATGTTTTCAATCCGCTGATTGACGGCCATGCAAAGCACCGCGTTAGCGATCTCAGAACAAGCGATTTATGCTGTTTCGCGGTTTTTGTCGGCGTTTCACGCGGATTCTGCAAGCATACGATGCTGCTGAAGAGACGCGACAAACCTGACCCCGTCGCCCCCTGAACGTACTTTCAGATCCCTTAACCGTCCGGAGCAATTCACGTGAAAGATGATACGAAAAACGGTGGCGTCAGCCGCCGCGACATGATGCGAGTGTTGGCCGGAACCGGCATGATGGCGGTCACAGGCGCAGGCCTGCTGTCGGTCGCGACCCCGGCGCTGGCCGCCGACACCCCGAAGAAAGGCGGCAGCATCCGGGTGGCCTACGACGCGGGTTCCGTCTCCGACACGCTCGATCCCGCCATCGGCTCGACGGGCAGCGACTACATTCGCTTCTTCATGTTTTACAGCGGCCTGACCCAGTTCGACGAGAGCCTGACGCCGCGCATGAATATTGCGGAGTCCGTAACAAGTTCCGACGCGAAAACGTGGATCATCAAGCTGCGCCAGGGCGTGACTTTCCACGATGGCAAGCCGCTCACGCCCGCGGACGTGGTCTATTCGCTGATGCGTCACAAGAACCCGCAGACGGCGTCGAAGGTGAAGACGCTCGCCGATCAGTTCGCCGATATCAAGGCGAGCGGTCCGAACGAAGTGACCATGACGCTGGATGTGCCGAATGCCGATTTGCCGGCGATTCTTGCTACGCCGCAACTCGTGATCGTCAAGGACGGCACCACGGACTTCAGTTCGGCGACCGGGACCGGACCCTACAAGCTCAAGAGTTTCAAGCCGGGTGTCAGCACGGTCGGCGTGCGCAACGACAACTACTGGAAGTCGGGACAACCGTACCTCGACCAGATCGAACTGGTGAGCATCAGCGACAGCGCGGCCCGCGTGAACGCGCTGCTCGCAGGCGACGTGCACCTGATCAATTCCGTCGACCCGCGTTCTACGCAGCGTATCGCCTCGACTCCGGGCTACGCGGTCAAGGAAACCAAATCCGGCCTTTACACGGACCTGATCATCCGTCGCGACAATACGCTCACGGGCAATCCCGATTTCGTGATGGGCATGAAGAACCTGTTTGACCGCGAGCAGATCCGCACGGCCGTGTTCCGTGGTTACGCCGTGGTCGGCAATGACCAGCCGATCCCGCCCGGCCACCGGTACTTCAATGCTTCCTTGCCGCAACGCAAATTCGATCTCGACAAGGCCAAGTTCTACATGCAGAAGGCGGGCGCTGTCGGCACGACCTTGCCGCCGGTATACGCCACCACCGACGCGAACGGTTCCGTTGAAATGGCGCAGCTGATGCAGCAGACGGCGGCCAAGATCGGCGTGAACCTGACCGTGAATCGCGTTCCCGCAGACGGCTACTGGTCGAATCACTGGATGAAACATCCGCTCGGTTTCGGCAGCATCAATCCCCGTCCTAGCGCAGATGTATTGTTCACGCAGTTCTTCAAGTCCGACGCGCCCTGGAACGAGTCGGGCTGGAAGAACCCCCGCTTCGATCAGTTGCTGCTGAGCGCGCGTGCGGAGACGGACGATGCCAAGCGCAAGCAGATGTATGGTGAGATGCAGGTGCTGGTGGCCGATGAAGGCGGCATCGGCATTCCGTCGTTCATCAGCCTGCTCGATGCAAACGACAAGCGGCTGAAGGGATTGGGTTCGATTCCGACCGGTGCGATGATGGGTTTTTCGTTCGCCGAGCATGTGTGGTGGACGGCCTGACGAACCGGGTTACGGAGATCGGCTATCGTGGCGTGCGTGAGGTGGAGGCAAACTCGCCGCGCCACATTCAATCGAAAATTAAATGAAGCTTGATTCGTATTGGCTGGACACGGCTCCCGCGTTCAGTGAAGGTGCCGAGGGTCCCGTGGACGGCCGCGCCAATGTCGTTGTCATCGGTGGCGGGTTCACGGGGTTGTCGGCGGCGCTTGAACTCGCTACGCGCGGTGTCTCGGTCACCGTGCTCGAAGCAGGGCGCATAGCGAGCGAGGCTTCTGGGCGCAACGGCGGCCAGTGCAACACCGGCGTCGCGCAGGATTTCGCTTCGCTTGCCGCGAGGGTCGGGCTGGAGCAGGCCCGGGGCTTTTATCGCGCGTATGAAAGTGCGGTAGCGAGCGTGGAGTCGATCGTTACCCGTCATCAGATCGATTGCGATCTTGTCCACACGGGAAAACTCAAGCTCGCGGCCAAGCCGAAGCACTTCGAAAAACTGGCGCGTACGTATGAGGTGTTGCGTCGCGAAGTCGATCCGCAAGTCGAGTTGATTCCACCGGAACGCATACGCAGTGAAATCGGCTCCGATGGTTTTCATGGCGGGCTGCTGCAGCGCAACGGCGTGCAGATGCATATGGGCAAGTTCGGGGTCGGGCTGGCGCAGGCTGCCACGCGTCATGGCGCGCGCATCTTCGAAGGCGCCGCGGTGACACAGTTGAAACGCATCGATGGCGAGCGCTACGAGCTCACGTCGGCGCGTGGCGTCATCAGGGCGGACCAGGTGCTGGTGGCAACCGGTCCGTCACGCCTGGGGCCGCTGCAGTGGTTCCAGCGGCGCATGGCGCCGGTGGGTAGTTTTATCGTGGTGACGGAACCGCTGTCCAAGCAGCAACTCGACGCGTTTTTTCCTCATCGACGCAGTTATGTGACGTCGCTCAACATTGGCAATTACTTTCGGGTGACGCCCGATAACCGGCTGCTGTGGGGTGGCCGGGCGCGCTTCGCGATGTCCAATCCTCGTTCCGATGAAAAGAGCGGCAACGTGCTGCGCAAGGGGCTCGCGAAATATTTTCCGGAGCTTGCCACAACGAGGATCGACTACTGCTGGGGTGGTCTTATCGACATCACCGTGGACCGCCTTCCACGGGCAGGACAGCACGAGGGACTCTACTATTCGATGGGTTATAGCGGGCACGGCGTGCAGATGTCGACGCATATGGGGCGCGTCATGGCCGACGTGATGTCGGGCTCGGACCATGCAAACCCCTGGCGCGCGCTGCCTTGGCCAGCGGTGCCCGGGCATGCCGGCCGCGCGTGGACGCTGCCGTTGGTCGGCGCGTATTACCGGATGCAGGATCTTTTGTTCTGATTGAATAAAGGCGCAGGGCCGCGCGAATAAAAATAGCGTAAAACCAACCAGGGATTGCGTATATTCGGCATAAACACAAAATCTTTACGGCATTTTTTCTTGTTGCCGACAGACAAGGAATCCTACACTTCTGGAAACGGATGAGACCGGGGATGCCATGTCGACGCAACGCAGAACAACGAAAAGTCACACACGGATCAGCTACGTTCATCGTGGCATAGGTAGCGTCGTACTGAGGCGTTTCGATCCGGCGTGCGATTCGTTCGAAGAGTTGACTCAGATGCTGCATCGGTCGTTCGAGCGGCTTGGCGGGATGGGGCTCAATTGCACATGCGTCGACCAGTCTGCGCTGGTCACCCGGGCACGTGCGACGCGCGGCGACTGTTATGTCGCGGTGTGCAACGGGCGTCTGGTTGGAACCATGACGCTTTACGCGCAGGATTGCGATTCGTCTTGCGCGCTTTATCAGCGACACGATATCGCGAGCATTCGCCAATTCGGCGTCGATCCCGCCTACCAGAGCAGAGGCATCGGCAAGTCGCTGCTGGCTTACGCCGATCACTGGGCCGCGATTCGCGGCTATGCGGAACTTGCGCTGGACACACCGCAGCCGGCGGCTCATCTGATCGCTTTCTACCGGGGGCAAGGCTTCCGGATCAATGACTTTCACAGGTTCGCGGGCAAGCAGTACGACAGCGCGATTCTGAGCAAACCCCCAATTGCGTTCCGTCACCTCGCCACTTGGTCGCGACGTCTCGAACTGCCGCAAGCGAGCGTCGCTCGCGCGGCATGACAAACCGTGAAACAGTACGATCAAAAACCATCGGGCAAGTACGAGCTAGCGGCGGTGCCACCTAGATGGCTCATGCGCGCGAGGGGAGCGGTCAAAGTCATTCTGATCGCTGTCGCCGTCAATGAGGCCTTGTACTTCGTGTTCACGTATGTCGCGCAACAAATCGATCCCGATGTGCCGCTTGAGACGGTCTCCGTGTTCAGCTTCGCGATGTGCGCACTGATGGGCTTCTGGTTTCAGTCAGATGCTCGTCGAGCGTATTTCTTCGCTCGTGGAAAGGGCTACATCGTGCCTAGCGACGGTACGAGGAGGACGCTGCATATCGCGGCTGATTGTCCCAAGCGATGGCTCGTGGTTCTGTATATAGAGCTGAATCCCGCTTTGGTTGGCCTGTAGGGATTGGGCGTAGTGGTGTCACCAACCCGGTTGACGAAGCTCAGCCTTTCAAGTCGACCGCGCTTATCCCTCAAGCGCGGCCTTCCCTGAAACCCGAACTTCAAACCTTTACGACAGAGGCCTGATAGATCTCGTCGATAGACGCTGCCAGCGTCGCGTCGAACTCGCTGTCGCTCATTGACACCTTGAGCTCGTTGATCAACGCCCGGGAGAAGCTGGCGATCATGCCGTGGTTCAAAGCGAGGCGCTTGCACGCGTCGGTGCGCGAGTAGCCACCGGAGAGGGCGACCACGCGTGCGACGCGCGGGTGATCGATCAGCGGACGATAGAAATCCGCCACGTCAGGAATGGTCAGCTTGATCATGACAAGGCTGCTTTCGGGCAAGGCGTCGAGACCTTTGATCAACTCCGCGAGCAGGATGGATTCGACCGCCGCCTTGTCCGGACTATTGATGGAAACCTCGGGCTCGAGAATCGGCACGAGGCCATGGGCTTCGATTTGCGCAGCTACTTCGAATTGTTGTTTTGCAACGGCAGCGATCCCCTCAGGCGTTGCGTGGTCGATAACCGAGCGCATCTTGGTGCCAAAGACACCGAGTTTTGCCGCCCGGTCGAGCAGCGCGTCGAGCCCGGGAATCGGCTTCATCAGACGCACGCCGTTGGCTTCAGCTTCGAGCCCCTTGTCGACCTTCAGGAAGGGAACCACGCTGCGGTCTTCCCACAGGAAGGACGGAACGGGTTTCCCTTGTGCCTGTCCGTCCATGGTCGCTTCGAAAAGAATGGCGCCGACGACCTTGTCCCCGGTGAAGGCGGGCGCGGTCATGATGCGCACCCGCATCTCGTGCATCAGCTTGAACATCTCGGCGTCGCCGCTGTAGGCGCTGTCCGGAATTCCATACGCCCGAAGGGCGCCGGGAGTAGATCCGCCACTCTGGTCAAGGGCCGCGATAAACCCCGGTTTCTTACGCATTTGCGCCAGCATTTCGTCTTTAGCCACGTACGTTTCTCCGTCTCGACAATCACACACCGGACCAAAGTGCATCTGGTCTGGACCATTGCTTTCGATTAATAAGTGTACTGGATTGGCGGATGAGCTTCTTAAACAAAACAATCGCGAGCAATCATTCGACGAAACCGCATAAAGCTTAGCCATTGCCGTGCCTGGAAGGTCGACAATGAGGCGCCGCTTTCTCAGTCCACGCGCCGCGTATAAGCGATTGAATTTTCAGAAGATAGTTCGCCAATGACCGCCGCCTTCAAGGCTGCGGGTTTATTTTCATTTGCGGGTTCCAGAGCGATTTGTAAAAAAGGAGCAAGGATCTGACGCGCGTCACAATTCACCGGGACCGGCTGCGTCGAGCCAACGCCGGGAGCTTTACTCCACCGCCTTTGGCCGAACGCTATCGGATGGTGAACTGACCCGCACAGGGTCGTTCGCGAAGCGGTCCTTGAGACGCAAGAACGGCGCTTCGATGAAAAAACAACTGACCATTGCCGCCCCCAGGGCTTCCAGTATGCCAAGCGGGAACGCATGAGCTATCGGCAGGTTCACGTTTGAAAAGAGTTGCTGCCATAGATACAGGCTGAACGAGAGTGTGCCGACGAAAACAAAAGGTTTTGTCCGCAATAGCCGGGCGCACCAAAAATCGCGCTGAAAGTAGAGGCCGACTATCACGATACCGACGAGGGCCGCTTCGAACGTGGTTCCGTAAGTGGCGCGCCAGAATCCCCCGAGTCTTGACTCCATGACCGGCATGAGAAAAAGCAGCACGAGAATGATGCCGGTGAGAATGAGCGTCCCACCGGGCCATGACCGGACCCAGGTGTTCAGCCTGTCCCGGTTGAGCGCAACAAAACATCCGATGAGGATCGGGTCGATGCCCGTTTGAAACATCATGCTGAGTTGCCCGCGCAAATGCGGCGCGGCGAAATAGGTGCCGACTCTGATCAGGGGCACGAGAAAAATCAAAAACACCAGTACACGCTGGCTATTGCGACGCCAGATGTAAAAGAGCAGGAGAGGCCAGAGCCAGTAAAACTGCTCTTCCAGCGCAAGTGTCCAGAAATGGCCGAGATACCACGCGCCGTCGGGATGCAGCGCATTGTCGGCGGACATACCCAGGAGCTCGGAATAATTCCAGATGTGAAGCGCTGCGTACGCCACTTGATGACGATCGACGTCGATCCATCCCGCGCTCGACAGAACGACGATCACCGCGATGTAAGTATAAAACGCAGGCCATATCCGCAATGCCCGCTTCACATAAAAGGGCACTAGCCGGATAGCGCCCGTACTTTTCAATTCAGCCTGCAGGATCGTGGTAATCAGGAACCCGCTCAGGACAAAAAAGATCAGAACCCCGAGCCGGCCATCGGAGAACAGGCGCAGCGGCGCCAGGACGCCCGTGTAGCCCCCGGCAAGCGTACGCTGGGCATGACCGGCTACGACCATCGCCACGGCGACGGCGCGCAGCCCGGTGAGTTCCTGCACACGATGTTTCATCTATCTGGTCCTGCCTCGATTGAACGTTGTTGTGCGTCGCAGTCAAGCATCGGCGAAAAAATATTTAAATAAAATCAAAAAATACGAGCTGGGTGCCGCCAACGAAGAAACCTTGTCCGATTCTTACCGGATGTTTCCGTGAGATTGCTTAACACTACCGACGGATATTTCCGGTCATCGCACAGGCCGGGATATGACTTTGATCATCGACAAGCCGGAACCGTTTGCTTAGACGGCGGGAAATCTTTTTAAAGATTTGGAAAGGACATGCGGGAGGCGCGTGTTGCTTGCCGCTTCACCGATTGCGCAAGTGCGCAACCATGACTCTGCGAATAAACGCTGCACCGCCCGAGCAAGGCTCAAGTTCTTTTCTCCCCCAGGCTCAAAAGCAAAACTGACGTACGGAGCATTTCAATGTCGACGATTCCCAGCGCCTCCAGCGCCTCCAGCGCGTCCACCCCGGCGGCCGCTGCCAAAACCGCAGCCGATACCATGTCCGCTGCCAACGCAGCGAGGGCGTCCGCCGCGCAATCCGTTATCAGCGGCTCTACGGGCAATTCGTCACTGGATGTCACGGCGCTGGTCACGAGCCTCGTCAACGCAAAGGTAGCCGGCCAGACAGGCTCGCTCTCCGCGCAACAGACAAAAGACAACACCAGACTCTCGGCAATCGGGGCGTTGCAGGCTGCGCTGTCCGCGTTGCAGGCGGGTGTGGCCCCGCTGTCCAACGGCACTGCCCTGGGCCAGTTCACCGCGACCGCGGACGGCACCGGACTGACGGCAAGCGGCGGCAGCGGCGCGGCAACGGGCAGCTATTCGGTTGCGGTCACACAAATTGCCAGCGCCCAGGCGCTATCGTCGGCCGCGTTCGGTGCGACGACCGCACTCGGCACCGGCGCGATCAACGTCTCGGTCGGCGGCAAGCCGATGAGCGTCGACATCACGCCGGCGAACAACACGGTGAGCGGCATTGCCGGCGCGATCAACTCGTCGGCAGGCAACCCTGGCGTCACGGCCACCGTCGTCACCGGCACGGACGGCGCACACCTGGTGCTGCGCTCGTCGGCCACGGGCGCATCGAACACAATCGACGTCTCGGTGGGCAACGTGACCGACGACGCCGGGCTGTCCAGCCTCGGCGTGACGTCCACGGCCGGCGCCACCGGCTCGGACAAATCGACTATCGCGTCGTCGTCGGCCACGAGCCCGTGGACGCAGACCGAGTCTGCACATGACGCCATGTTCACCGTCGACGGCACGGCTGGGACGAGCTCCAGCAACACAGTGACCAACGCGATCCAGGGCGTGACGCTGAACCTCACTGCTGCGGCCATCGGCATACCTGCCGGCACGGCGCAGACGCTGACCGTGGCGCGGGACACTTCGTCGGCAACCACCGCGATCAACAACTTCGTCAACCTCTATAACACCCTGGTCACCACATACGGCCAGCTCGCCAGTTTCGACAATTCGAAAGCCAAGGGTTCACAAGGTGGCCCGTTGCTCGGCGACTCGATGTTCAATACGATCAAGAGCACGCTCTCGGGCATTATCAGCGGCGGCGTGAAGAATGGCAGCTCGACCGTCTCGCTTGGAACCGTCGGCATTACGCTCAAAGCGGACGGCACCCTGACAACGGACAGCACGAAGCTCGCGAACGCGTTGACGAGCAACCCGGCGGGAGTCGCGGCCCTGTTCAATTCGACGACCGGCGTGGCCGCGAAGATGACGACCAGTCTGAATTCGTTCCTGGGCACGGGCGGCCTGATTGCGAACAACCAGGACCCGCTCAGCGCGGACCTCAAGAGCATCACTACGCAGCAAGACACCTTGGCAAGCTACGCGGCACAGCTCACTCACCAATACCAGGCGCAGTTCACGGCGCTCAATACCGTGATGTCGACGATGAATAAAAATTCGCAATACCTCACGCAATTGTTCGGTGGCGCGAACAGCGCCGGTGCGCTGGAAAAAGGCAAGAGCTAACCGGCAGGGCAGGACTCAGGGGTGACATGTCGGTGATATGTCGGTGACATTCGGCAACCAGGGCCTGCATAGCACGGAGATAACGGCAATGCACAAGCAGCTCACGATAAAAGCTGCCAACCGGCAATCGGTCGCCTCGCGCTAGTTTATGAACCATTGGCGACCGGATTCGCAGGTTTCGTCGCACGCTGCTCGAAAAAGATCCGGCTACAGCACAGACTCCAGGCATCGCGTTCGCTCGTCTTGTCGAGGAGTCCGGCATGCTCACCGTCATCGCAGTTCATATCGCCGCGGCCTTGCTTTCCGTCACGGCCGGAGCAGTTGTATTCCTGTTCGAAAAAGGGTCCGCGCGTCACAGGTTGCTGGGACGGATATGGGTGTCGGCCATGTTCATCACTGTGCTGAGTTCGGTCTATATCCGGGAGTTGAATCCCGGCCATTTTTCCTGGATTCACGGACTGTCGTTGCTGACGGCGCTCAGTCTGGTGCGTGCAATCTGGGCTATTCGGCAAGGTAACGTTCGCGGCCACGCATTCGCGATGCAAGGGTCGCTTGCCGGGCTCGTGGTGGCGGGTATTGCCGCCGTGGCTACGCCGCATCGTCTGCTGAACATCGTGGTCAGTGGATGGATTGCGCGTGGCTTATGGTAGTAATGACAAGGGCGCTGTTACGTCCTCCGCTCTGCCGCATAACTGCCCGTGTCTTTCACCGGGTCGATCGCCGGGCGCTCCGCATAGCCGGGGGGCTATTAATGCGTCGGACGAGCTGCGCTTCTGCTGATCATGCAAGTCCGGCGTCGATTGCTCAAGTGCATAACTCACCAAGGCTACCCGCAGAACAATCAATTGCCTCAAGTCCTTACCACCGGTCGGCACAAGCTTGACCCGTCGTATCGCTGACATGAGCGTGCGATGATCGGTTCGGCGGTGAATCGACTCTTACGCTTCGCCCGCCCTGGGTAAGGTGACGAACTTATCGGCTGGCATGGTTCTGTGAGGGGTTTGTCATCGCTTCGCCCAGTTTCTCCAAAAGAAATTCGGCGAAGACCGCTACTGCAGGCGGCACCGGTGGGCGGCTCGTGTAGACGAGCTGCAGGCCGAGGCCGGTGCCGGCGCGCCGATAGGTCGGCAGCACGCGTACCAGTTTCCCCTGCGCGATGATTGGCTCAACTATTAACTGCGGCAGCAGCGCAATACCCAGTCCGGCTATACAAGCCTGCGCCAGCACTCGCATGTCGTTGACCGCGAACCGGCTGTTGATCGACACTTCCTGACTACCGCGCGGACCCTGCAGACGCCACGTGTTGCGACCCTGGCGATTGGAAATCGTCAGGCAGTCGTGTTCGGCCAGTTCACGCAGCGTGCGTGGTGCAGCGCGACGTTCCAGATAGGCCGGACTCGCCGCGAGGATCATTGAACTCGGCGCCAGCCGACGTACCTTAAGGCCGCTACGGGTCTCGATGCCCATGCGCAAGGCCAGATCGATGCGCTCGGCGATCAGATCGGACGGCGTATCGTCGAGCAGGAAGTCGATGCTGATGTGTGGATAGCGCGCGTAGAACTCGACCAACCATTCCATGCGGAAGAATTCGAACAGGCCGGCCATCGCGGTGACGCGAACCGAGCCGGACGGTGCCTGCTCATCTGCATGGAGTCGCCCGATATCGAGGATCTGGTCAAGCGCCGGCGCATAGCGCTCGAACAGCGCCTGACCTTCCGTGCTCGTCGCGAGTTTGCGAGTCGAGCGATGCAACAGACGTGTGCCGAGTTGCCCTTCGAGTTGATCGATGCGTCGGCTCAGCGTATTTGCCGGCATGCGCAGACGCCGCGCCGCCTCGGAGAAGCTGCCGGCGCGGACGACCTGGACGAACATCGCCAGATCATTCAGATCAAGCATGACATTTCTCCATAAATGGATTAATCAAATCCTATTTTACCATCTAGTGTGAAGCGTCTTTAATCCCCATACTTGAGATGTCACACAGGAGGCGGCCGTAAAAAGTCATTCTCCCGCTCCACGGTGGCGTTACATCACGTGATACCGCGCACGGGCGCGGCAACTTAACGATTCAAGGAAATTGATTTGAAGAAGCATCTGATGATTGCGGCTGGTGCACTCGCCACCTCACTGTCGTTTTCGGCATTCGCGGACGTGCCGACGTACCAGCTTGATCCGGACCACACGTACCCGAGTTTCGAGGCCGACCACATCGGCGGCCTGTCGGTCTGGCGTGGCAAGTTCGACAAGTCGCAGGGCACGGTGACGCTCGATCGCGCGGCAAAGACCGGCACCGTTGAAGTGACGACCGACATTGCGTCGGTCCACACGGGTAGCGCGAAGCTCGACCAGAACCTGCAGTCGGATCAGTTCTTCGACGCGTCGAAGTTCCCGGAAGCAACCTACAAGGGCGCGATCAGGTTCAATGGCGACAAGCCGGCCTCTATCGTCGGCAATCTGACGATGCACGGCGTGACCAAGCCGCTGACGCTGAAAATCGACTCGTTCAAGTGCATGCCACATCCGATGCTCAAGCGCGAAGTGTGCGGCGTCGACGCGGTGGGCGAATTCGATCGCAGCGACTTCGGCGTCGACTTTGGCAAGGCGTACGGCTTCAGTATGAAGACCAGGCTGCTCATCTCGGCCGAAGCGCTGAAGCAGTAATTCCGTTCGGAGATAAGCCTCATGAAACTGCTACACGTAGATTCCAGCATCCTCGGGCAAGGCTCCGTCAGTCGTGATCTGTCAGCAGAGGTAGTCGCGACCTTCCGGGCCCGCCATCCCGACCTTGCGATCACTCGTCTCGACCTTGCCGCCACACCGATCGGCCATCTGACGGCAGCACACCTCGCGGCCGCGCAAGGCGCTCCGGTCGACGACGCATTGAAGGCCGACGTTGCCATGGGCCAGGTCGCGCTTGAGGAGTTCCTGGCAGCCGACATCGTGGTCATCGGCGCGCCGATGTACAACTTTGGTGTGCCCTCTCAACTGAAGGCCTGGATCGACCGCATCTCTGTCGCCGGGAAGACGTTCAGCTACGGGGAGCACGGCCCGGTCGGACTGTGCGGCGGCAAGAAGCTGGTCATCGCCTCGTCGCGCGGCGGTGTCTACAGCGAAGGCTCGGCCACCGCCTTCTTCGATCATCAGGAAACCTATCTGAAGGCGGCCTTCGGCTTTCTGGGCATCACGGATATCACCTTCATTCGCGCGGAAGGTGTGGCGATGGGTCCGGAGGCACGCAGCGAGGCCATCGCCTCGGCGAAGAAAGAGACCGCCGCGCTCGCTGCGTAAGGTAGCACCGCCCTAACAAAATACTCCCTGGAGAACAACCATGTCGAACACCCAGAAGCTCATCGCCGTCGTGGGCGCAACCGGCCAGCAAGGCGGCGCCGTTGTGCGCGCGCTGCAGGCGAGCGGTCAATTCAAAGTGCGCGCGTTGACGCGCAATCCGGCCACGCATCCGAAGCTGGGTGACGAAGTCGTTCTGGTGGATTTCAATCGTCCGGAAACGCTTAAAGCCGCATTTGCCGGAGCACACGGAGTTTTCCTGGTGACCAATTCCTGGGAAGCACAAGCAGACGAGCCCAAGCAGGCGCTCGCGGCCGTCAACGCGGCGAAAGACGCCGGCGTACAGCACCTCATCTGGTCGACGCTTCCCAATGTGGAGACGATCAGCGGCGGCACGATCAATGTTCCGCACTTCACGGCCAAGGCGAAAGTCGAACCCATCGTGAGCGAAGCCGGATTTGCGTACCACACGTTCGTGATCGCGCCGTTCTATTACCAAAACCTGATCGGCCTAATGGCTCCGCAGAAACAACCGGATGGCGCCGTGGGTTGGGCGCTGCCGCTTGATCCGGAGCGGCGCGTCATCCATATGGGCGACATCAGTGAACTCGGCCGCCTCGTGGTCGGCGCGTTCGCGCAGCCGGAACTCGCGGGGCGCGGCGAACATTTGGCGCTGGTCGGCGATTTCCTGAGCTTCAACGAGATCATCGCCACCCTGAATCAACAAGGAAACACGCTCTCGTTCAAGCAAGTCCCGCGCGAGGTTTTTGCCGGCTGGTTTCCGCACGCCGGCGGTATCGCGGCGATGCTCGCCTACTTCGAAGCGCACACGTATCTCGGCTCGGATTCGCGCGACGCGATCGCGCTCGCCAACACAGTCGCCGGCCAGCAGCCGACGAAGTTTGCCGCATGGGCCAAAGCGAATTTCGCGATCCCGGCAGCCACCTGAACGAAGTGCACTCATCAAACCACGAACGAGCTAATACCCATGAGCCGGATTCCTACCCACACAGTCGAGGGCGCGCCCGATGCGTCGCGCCCGCTTCTGCAAAAGATTGCCCAATCTTCGCCTACGGGACGTCCCCTGAATGTGCATGCCCAGATGGCGCATTCTCCGGCGGTGCTTGCGGCGTACACATCGCTGCGCGCAGTGACCGCCGAGCACGGCACCTTAGATCCGAAGGTGAGCTGGGCGCTAAATCTCGCAACTGCGGCCACGGTCGGGAACGACTACATGATTGGTATCGCCAGTCGATTCGCCCGCATGAACGGTTGGACCGAAGCACAGATCGTCGCGCTGCGGACAGGCACAACGACGGGCGACGCCAAGATCGACGCGCTGACCCGCGTGGTCAGGGAAGCGGCTGCCAATTCGGGAAACGTCACCGACGCCACGTGGAAGGCCGCTCAACAAGCCGGCTGGAGCGATGAGCACCTGACTGAGGCATTCGCGTTCTTGGGGCTGACGATGTTCACGGGATACTTCCTCAATTACGCGCAAACTGATACAGACATCTGACCAGGCACCTCATCTATGGCAAGTCAAATACCTGGAGAGCGCCCCATGAATGCCGTCATCCAAACTCCGCCCACCCCCCTCGTCGGTGTCGGCCGTAACGTAATCTTCCGCACGCGCGGCTACGCGCACGGTCCGGTCGTCCGCATGGTCAGCCCCTCCGCATGGTCAGCCCCTCCGACGTCGGCAAGATGATTAAGCCGTTCGTATTTTACGCCGGCGGCCGTCGACGTAATCACCGCGTCTGCGACCGAAGATGGTCCAAATGCGTTTTGAGTTCGTCTCGCGACATTTCCGGTCGAGCTAATTTAGCCTCGATCAGGGCATTCACGTGCTCGTCAGTCTGCGACGCGGGCATTGCCGCCTTCCTTCGGACAGCGATCGTGTCTCCATATCGCTCGACTTGATGTGCAATGACGGCGTCGTACGTGTGACGCATCCAGCCCGCGGTTTCCATCGCCTGTTGCACGCCCGTTACAGCGCCAAGTCAACTCATGAGCCCAGTGCCGCCTGTTCTATGGCAGCGGTTGTTTGATCTTTAAATCGGGATGTTGTAAATCGGTGAGCCGGACCTCGCCCGAGATCTCGTCCGTGACTTCTAGCGCTTGATTGATTAAGTCCGGCATGCTTGCGAGCTCTGCCATTGCGTTGGAGAACAGTTCCTTTTGACGCGCAGGCGTCATCGGGAAGTGAGAAACCAGGTACACGAGGCCTGCGTGAA